>Ga0209056_10001168_pt1 | contig 28811 bp, 23 predicted proteins | sample GraSoiAngelo_114_FD_185876 | JGI IMG/M metagenome (GOLD analysis project Ga0209056, IMG submission 185876) | Grasslands soil microbial communities from the Angelo Coastal Reserve, California, USA - 14_0903_13_40cm (SPAdes) (version 2) | ecosystem: Environmental > Terrestrial > Soil > Grasslands... | reverse complement strand
CCGTTCGCGACATCGACCGCGATCCGCATTTTTTCCAAAGTCATTCCGCGCGGAAAACTTTGCTTGGCAAATTCGACATAACGGCCAAGAGCGTCGTCAATTCGGGTGGCGCGGCCGATTTTGCCCGCGGTCGGGCGGATCGCATCGATCTCGCCGCTGAAAACGAGCTGCTCAATTTGCTGCTCGACCTGATCATCGAGCTTATAGCCGTCATGGCGGAAAAATTTAATGCCGTTGTCGGCGTAAGGATTATGCGAGGCGGAGAGAACGATCCCGGCATCGGCGCGCAGTGAGCGGGTGATGTAAGCGACACCGGGAGTGGGCAGCGGGCCGATCACAAGCACATCCACTCCAAGCGACGTGATACCGGCGACCAGCGCATTTTCGAGCATGTAACCGGAGAGCCGGGTGTCTTTGCCGAGCACAATCTTCGGTCGCGTCCCGCCCGGATGCGCCCGCGGGTTCAATTTCAGAAAAACATGCGCGGCGGCGCGACCGAGCTTGAGCGCAGTCTCGGCCGTGACGGGCTCGACGTTGGCGACGCCGCGAACGCCATCCGTTCCAAAAATCTTTCTGTTGTCGCTCACCCGGCTAACTCAACGTCCCGATGTGACATTCGTAAACCGGAAACTACGGAGAAATAATTGGCAGTTCATTTTGTCGACAGCTCCTTGTGGCGGTCGCGATCGCCGTGAAAGACCCTCACCGGCCTCAAGCATGTGGACGACCTTCTGAATGAAATCGGCGTTCCCCGCGCATGATTTACTTTGCGCGTTTCTTTGCGGCGCGGGCTTGCTCGCGCACATTCCGGCCTTGGGCATCCATCTCGTTTAATTTGCGATGTAAGGTGCGGCGGCTGATTCCCAACTGGGTGGCCGCGGCAGTAATGTTTCCACCCGTTGAAGCGAGCGCCTGGGTGATAAGCCGTTTTTCTGTTTCTGCCAAATCGAGCGGCTTCGCCGTTTCCGAAATCGAGATCGCGCCGGCCGAGGTTCCCGCCGCTTCCCGGATTGCGCGCGGCAAATCGCGCACCGTAACTTTGGGCCCGCTCGCCATCACTACGCCGTGCTCAATGGCAGTGCGCAACTCGCGCACGTTTCCCGGCCAATCGTAGGCTAGCAGCGTGTTCATCGCATCGGCCGTAATATCCAGCAGCGGTTTCTCATTTGCCTTGGAGAAATGCCGGAGGAACGATCTAACGAGAAGTGGGATATCCTCCTTGCGCGCACGCAGCGGCGGCATGGTGATGCGGACGACGTTGAGGCGAAAATAAAGATCATCGCGAAATTTTCCCTCCCGTACTAGTTGCTCAAGGTTCTTATTCGTTGCCGCAATCACCCTTACATCCGCGCGCAGGGTTTGTGTGCCCCCGACGCGTTCGAACGCGCGCTGTTCGCTCATTACCCGCAATAATTTCACCTGCGTGCTGGAATCGATCTCGCCGATCTCATCGAGAAAGATGGTGCCACCGTTCGCTTGCTCGAACCTTCCGATCCGGCGTTCATGCGCGCCCGTGAAAGCGCCACGTTCGTGCCCAAAAAGCTCGCTTTCGAGCAAAGTCGGCGACAGCGCCGCGCAATGCACCACCACGAATTTCGCCTGATTGCGCCGGCTCAAGTTATGAATGGCGTGCGCGGCCAGTTCCTTGCCTGTGCCGCTCTCGCCTTCGAGCAAAACATTCGCCGAAGAGGGCGCGACTTGCCGGATCGTGTCCAGCACTTCCCGTAGCGCCAGCGATTCGCCCAAAATATTTTCCAGCCCAAAGCGTTCATCGATTTGCTGACGCAGAATCCGGTTCTCCTGCTCCGTCCGCCGCGATTGCAGCGCGCGCGCAATCAGCATTTCGACTTTGTCGAGATTGAGTGGCTTGGTCACGAAATCGTAGGCCCCGCGTTTCATCGCCTCCACCGCGGTATCGACCGAACCGTAAGCCGTCATCATGATGCAGATGGGCGGGTGCGGCATTTTCAGTGCACGCTCGATTAGTTGCATTCCATCTTCCCCCGCCAGCCGCAGATCGGTCAGGAGCAAATCGACCGTTTCGCGTTCGAGCACGCTGATCGCGCCGCCGATATCTTCGGCGACATAAACGTCGTATTCGTCTTCGAGCAAACGCCGCAACCCGTCGCGGGTATGCTTCTCGTCATCGACGATCAGAATTGTAGGCTGCATTCGTTCCTAACAAAGTGGCCGAGTTTCAAGAAGACGACAATTCGCGGTCGACGCGGGTCCTGGAGGGGCGAGCTCCGCGAGCCCCATCCCGAACCAGGCTGGCGTTCCGGCGTCGCAGAGCTCCGCCCTCCATTACCGGTCGTGCCACTCGAGAACATTGAGTTCCCCTTGGTACGGCCAGTCTTCGACACGAGAGACATAGCCATGACGTGCCGGATTGTTTTTCACGTATTGCCATTTCTCTTCGTACGATTCTGCGCGGCGCAACTCGCGGTCCCAAAATTCGCGCTGCCAAATTGGAACCTGCGAGCGGTTCGTCCATTCGCGTGTCACATGATTTTTCCAACACGCGATCCAATTCTTTAATGGTCGAGCCGGGAAAGTATTGGGTGCGCAAAACAAATGGATATGATCGGGCATGATCACATAACGACCAACGCACCAGAAATTAGCCGCTTCCCATGCTTCAATGATCAGGCGCGCTGCGGTATCATTCGCAAGCAAAGGTCTTCTCCGGTGCACACAAATCGTTAGATAAATAATTACCGATCGGAAACCCATTTCGATCGGCGGAAAATGCAGCGGAGCTTTCCGTTGAGGTTGTTGCGGCTTGAATTCTTGGAGGGGCGAGCTCTGCGAGCCCAGCGCCTCTTGAGTGTATAAGCGGGTCGGCTTTTCCGCGTGTGGGCGCGGCGTCGCAGAGCTCCGCCCTCCAGGCGCAGAGTCACTCATTGTTCGTATTCCGATCGCCCGCTTCCAACATGCGGACGCGTTGCTCCTTTAACGGCAGGCGAATGGTCAACGTCAATCCCTTGCCCTCGGTGCTTTCGATCGCGAGCTCGCCGCCGTGTTCGCGCACAATCCGTCGCACGATCAGCAATCCGAGGCCGGTACCGCTCCCCTTGGTCGTATAATAAGGCTCGAAGACATGGCTTAACGTTTCCGCCGACATTCCTCCACCGGTGTCGATGAAACTGACCCGCACATGCGATTCATCCATATCCGTCTGAATCCGCAAAATGCCGCGACGCCTCATCGCTTCGAAACTGTTTTTGATGACGTTGTAAAACGCCTGCTTCATCTGGTTGCGATCGAGGCGGAGGAGCGGCAAATCGGAACGCAATTCCGTTTCCACCACGATGTCGCGCGCTTCGATCTCGGCCGAGAAAAAGCGCACCGCTTCCTCCACGGTGGCGTTGATATTTTCCGGCTGAACCTGCGGGCGCGAGGGCCGGATCGCGCGAAGGAACTGGGTGACGATGGAATCGAGCCGATTGATTTCGCCTCGACAAATTTCGATGGACTGCTGGAGTTCCTCGCCCTCTTTGCCTTTCAACTTGCGCGCCTGCCGTTCCATCAACTGCAAGTGAATGTTCAATGAATTCAGGGGGTTGCCCAGCTCATGAGCGACGCCCGCCGCTAGCAAAGTGAGCGCGTTTAACCGCTCGCTCTCGATCGTTTTCTCCGCCGTGCGCCGGCTCTCGGTAATGTCACGCATGATAATGGCGTAGCCGACCTGCTCGCTGTAGCCGCGATCGTCGGCCGCGGCATTTTCATTTCGGTCCACCCGTGATTCGATCACCAGCGGCACGATGTAAAAATTGATGAACCGGTTTCGCGGATAAAAAATCTCGAGGTCCCGGGTAACAGGACCACCGCTGTGGGCGAGCGCGTTCCAATCGAGACCGCGCACTCGTTCGTCGAGCTGTTTGCCAATGGAACCTTCGCCATCGAGGCCGAAAAGCTCGCAGGCAGCGTCATTGAGGTAGGTGATTCGCCCAGATGAATCGGTAACAATAATTCCCTCCTGGATGGCATTAAAAACCGTCTCAAGAAATCCTTTCTCCTGCGCCAGGCGCAGCAAATAATTCTGGACCTCCTCGGGCCCGATCTTGCCGAGCCGTCCGATCAGTTTTTCGAGAAAGCCGGCTTTCATGGCGTCTCATTGTAGTCGTTTGCTAAAGGCTGGCCGAACAGATGAATGGCGAATAAATATTGCAGAACGCACCGGCACCTCCGTCGGCTGGACAGAGTCTGGCTCGATCCACCGATCTTTTTTGTCACCGCGTGCACGCGAAAGCGAAAAGCAATGTTGGCTTCGGAGCAAGTAGCAGAAATTCTAATTGACGAATGGCAAAGCGCGCAGCAGCGGCACGGCTGCCATGTTGGACGATACGTCATCATGCCCGATCACGTGCACCTATTTTGCACTCCGAACCGTAACTCCACATCATTGTCAGGTTTTGTCGGAGCGTGGAAGCGGTGGAGCAGCCGGCGAATTTCGAAAATGCCGCGGACAGCGTCCACGGCTACAGGCACGATTTGGCAGCGCGAATTTTTCGGTCATCTCCCGCGTTCCGAGGAAAGCTACGACCAAAAATGGAATTACGTGCGCGACAATCCAGTTCGGGCCGGCCTGGCACGAAGCGCTGCCGATTGGCCATTCGCGGGAGAAATTGACGACCTCCGGTTCTAGCCGCGGACGCTGTCCGCGGTTAACCGTTACGAACTCAATCCTTGGCGATGAAGAGTGCTTTTTCGCCCGCTTGTGTTGTAGCTGAGATTGTGGATTCGGCAAAAAGCCGCGGCCGGCGACCGCGGCTACAACGCAATCAGCGGCCCGCGCCGTCGTGCGCGGGTTCAGGGACCTGGCCGGTTTCGGCCTCAGCGCGTTCTTTCAACGCGGCTTTGCGCGATAGCTTGACCCGTCCTTTGTCATCGATGCCGATACATTTTACCCAAATGATGTCGCCCACCTTGGCTACGTCTTCCGTTCGTTTTACCCGAAAATCAGCCAGCTCGGAAATGTGCACCAACCCATCTCTGCCCGGGAAAACTTCGACGAATGCCCCAAATTCCTTGGTCGAAACAACGCGGCCTTGATACGTGGCGCCGATTTCAATTTCACGCGTCATCCCGCCAATGATTTCCTTCGCCCGAGCCATCGATTCGCCGCTGGTCGCATAAATGTGCACCGAGCCATCGTCCTCGATGTTAATTTCGGCGCCGGTCTCCGCCACGATGCCTTTGATCGTTTTGCCGCCTGGCCCGATAAGCGCGCCGATTTTCTCGGGATTAATTTTGATCGTCTCGATCCGGGGCGCGTATTTCGAAAGTTCGGCACGCGGTTTGTCGATTGCGCCCCGCATGATCTCGAGAATTTTGCTGCGCGCTTCCTTCGCGCGTTGGATCGCTTCGCTGAGAATTTTCAAGCTGATCCCAGGCAATTTCAGATCGAGCTGATAACCGGTCACGCCCTTGGCCGTTCCGCAAAGTTTGAAATCCATGTCACCGAAATGATCCTCGGAGCCGATGATATCGGTTAGAAGCTCGTAACGTTTCAATTGATCGTTGTCGTATTCAGTCACTAGACCGACGGAAATGCCAGCAACCACATCTTTCACCGGTACCCCCGCGTCCATGAGAGCGAGCATTCCGCCGCACACGCTCGCCATCGAAGTCGAGCCATTCGATTCCATTACTTCGCTGGATATGCGGATGGCGTAACGAAAATCATTTTCACTCGGCACCACCGGCTCGAGCGAACGTTCCGCCAAGGCGCCGTGGCCGATCTCGCGCCGGCTGGCGCCGCCAAACCTTCCAGTTTCGCCAACTGAGAACGGCGGGAAATTGTAATGCAGCAAAAACCGTTTCGATTGTTCGCCGCCGCCGTAGGCATCGATCATTTGCGCTTCCTCGATTGGCGCGAGGGTGGCGAGTGCGAGGGCCTGGGTTTCGCCGCGCTGAAAAATGGCCGAACCATGCGCGCGTGGCAGCACTCCGACTTCGCAGCTGATTTGACGCAGATCCTGATAGCCGCGTCCATCCATCCGCTTCTGTTTTTCCAGAACACTGACGCGGAACGCTTTCTTCTGGACGTAGTCGAAGGCTTGCGAAATGGCGAAATCATCCGCCTCGGGATATTTTTGCAGCATCGCCGCCTTCACTTCCTCGCGTAACGCTTGCACCGCCTTCGAGCGCGCAACTTTCCCCTGTGTGTAAAGTGCCCCCTCAATGCGATCCCCTGCGACCTGATAGGCGATTTCGAGCAGTTCCGGTTTTACGCTCAGCAGCGGCATCTCGCGCTTCGGCTTGCCAACTTGTGCCGCCAGTTCTTTTTGCGCGCGAATCATCTCGCGCGCATGTCCATGAGCGAACTCCAGCGCCTTCACGAACTCCGCTTCCGGTAGCTCATTCGCGGCGCCTTCGATCATGATGACATCGTTTTCCGTGCCGACATAAACCAAATCGAGATCGCTCTGTAACCGCTCGGTGTGAGTGGGATTTGCGATGAACTCGCCGTTGACCCGCCCGATGCGGACCGCCCCGATCGGGCCTTTGAATGGAATATCGGACACAGTCAGCGCGGCCGACGCACCGTTCATCGATAAAATATCGGGATCATTTTCGCCATCGGCGCTAAGCAAAATGGAAATGACCTGAGTGTCATAGAAATAACCTTGCGAGAAGAGAGGGCGCAGCGGCCGGTCGGTCATCCGCGAAGTGAGCGTTTCCTTTTCCGTCGGACGCCCTTCGCGTTTGAAATAACCGCCGGGAAATTTCCCCGCAGCTGCCGCTTTCTCGCGGTAATCAACCGTCAGAGGGAAAAAGTCCTGACCTTCCTTAATCGTGGTGGCCGAGACCGCGCTCGCCATCACCATGGTTTCGCCGCATGAAACTACGACGGAGCCGTCGGCCAGTTTCGCGATCTTGCCGGTTTCAATAGAGATAGAATTGGCGCCTATTTGCGCCATGACCTTGTGTTGCATTTTACTTTCCTGGATGTGCGAGAATCCAGGCCGGTCACCCTGATTGTAGGTGTCAATTCCGAAACTCGTTCGGCCCTGAAACCTAAAACCCAAGGTGCCTTATCGGCCTGGCCCTGCAGTTTTTATTTTCGTCCGGCTTCGACGCGGAAACTGCGGTTACTTCCGCAGATTCAGCTTGTCGATTACCTTCTTATAGCGCTCGCTTTTCGAGCGGTTGAGGTAATCGAGCAGGCTGCGGCGCTGCGCGACCATTTTCAAAAGGCCACGCCGCGAAGAATGGTCCTTCGCGTTGCTCTTAAGGTGTTCGGTTAATTGCGTGATCCGTTTCGTCAGCAACGCCACTTGGACGTCCGCGCTGCCCGTGTCCTTCTCATGCAATTGGAACTCCTTGAGATCCACCGTTTCCGCATTCTCAGCCATAAACGAAACGATTATTGTAGTTGAAGAACGCCGATTCGCAAGTAGCGCCGGCCCGCTCGGGCAACGGCCGCTGTTTAAATTAGCGACTCACTGATATATCACAAAATGTGATACCACCGTCGCCAACTGGGTAACCCAGGAGAAAAGATGATGCCCAATTCAAGATCGTTTTCGATCCCATCCGCGAATTAATGACGCCACCCGAAAAGCCGAAGCGCCGAATCGGATTCCATTGATGACAAATTCAACACCTCAGGAGAAGCACGACGAACTCGGTCCCTTCGGATACCGGGACGGGCGTCGGCTTCTCATCCTGATCGTGCTCCTGATTGCCGGTTGGCTTCTTCTTCGCTCCCTCGTCCCAGTGCTGTTGCTTTTTGGGATCGTGATCTTGTTGGCGATGGTACTGAATCCAATCGTCGTCTATCTGGAGCGCCGACGTGTTCCTCGGCCGGCTGGGGTAGCTCTTGTTCTGATCACGCTGGCTGCAATCGTGGTCCTGGTCGTGGCGGTAGCAGTGCCAACTTTTACGGATGAACTGCAATTGTTGATACAGCGCGCTCCCAATGCCTGGCAATCGATTCGTGCTCATATCGCCGATTTCACCGAACGCTACCCCGCATTGCAAAACGCCTTGCCGCAAGCCGACCAAATTGCCACTACGGTCGGCAACCAAGCCGGCACAATGGCGAATGTGCTTCTGCGTTCAACCATCGGTGTGGTCGGCGGGGTTTTTGTTTTTGTTTTTGCCGTTCTGCTGCTGATCTTTGTGCTTTCAAATCCGCGGCCACTGATCGTTGGTTATCTCGCGGTAATGCCAGATCGCCATCGCGAAAAAGCGCGGCGCACTCTCACCCGGATGATGGAACAAATGACGGCGTGGGCGCGAGGCGTGGCCATTAATGGCGTAATCACCGGCGCGTCCACCGGCATCTTATTGTGGGCAGTGGGAGTGCAGCCGGCATTTGTCTTCGGGGTGCTCGCGTTTTTCGGCGAATTTTTGCCGAACATCGGGCCCGTGCTGGTTGCCTTCCCGGTACTATTCGTCGCCTTAAGCATCAGCGTGACGAAATTCTGGCTCGCCCTGGCGGCAATCTTGTTCGTGCAACAAATCGAGGTGAACTTCCTCGTGCCTTACATCCTCGGAAAAGAAATGCGGTTAAACCCGGTGCTTATCTTGTTTTTCACCGTCGCGATGGGCTGGCTCTTTGGGCTGGCCGGCGCCATTCTGGCTTTGCCCGCGGCTGCTCTGACCAAAATTGTCATCGAAGAATTTTATCTCCGTCCGCGAGCAGTGGATTACGCGCCGCTCGAACGCGAGGCCGATCGAATTGTCCGCAGCGAATCAGCTCACGATACTCTTGGCTTATGAATCCAATTGCTGCTTTCCTCATCGGATCGGCGCTGGCAACCAGCGCGCTCGCTCAGAAAATTTCCCTGGTCGGGGGCACCGTAATTAACCCGGCGGACGGCAAGATTGTTCAGAACGCCGTTCTCGTAATTAATGGCGACAAAATCGAGAGCATCGCCAGCCGCAAGCAAAGCGGTGTCCCGGTGGGTTCCCGCTGGGTTGAATGTGACGGAAAATTCATCCTTCCTGGTTATATCGATACCCACGTGCATTTCTTCCAGTCGGGTGATCTTTTCACCCGGCCGGACGGCGCAGATCTTAATAGTGTTCGGCCGTACAAAGACGAAGTGGGCTGGATCAAATCGCATTTGGCCGATACTTTTGCGCGCTATTTGCGCTGCGGCATTACCAGCGTCGTCGATGTCGGAGGGCCAATGTGGAATTTCGAAGTGCGGAAAACTGCGGATTCGACCGCCAAAGCGCCGCGCGTGGCGGTGGCCGGGCCGTTAATTTCCAGCGTCTCGCGCGAGAAACTCGATCTTGGCGATCCGCCGATTGTGAAGATCGATACTCCCGATCAAGCGCGCGAGTTCGTGCGCAAACTCGCCGCGCAAAACCCGGACTTGGTTAAAATCTGGTACATCGTCGACCAGAATCACCCGGTTGATTCGTTCCGGCCGATCGTCCGCGCCACGGTTGAAGAAAGTCACGCGCATAAGATTCGCGTCGCCGTTCATGCGACTGAATTGGAAACAGCGCGCGCCGCCGTTGAGGAAGGGGCCGATGTCCTTGTGCACAGTGTGATCGACAAACCCGTCGATGACGCGTTCGTGAAGTTGCTGAAGGATCGGCATACGATTTTGTGTCCGACGCTCGTCGTCTTCGAGCGCTATGGCCGTACCTTCGCCAATAGACTCAACCTTACGCCCGAAGAAAGAGCTTGGGGCAATCCGGAAGTCATCGCGTCGCTCGACGTGACGAAGATTCCGTCGGACAAACTGCCCGAGCGAATCAAGACGGCGCTGGCCAAGCCGGACGAGGCGCTCGGCCGCATCAAGAAAACCTACGATGTCGCGCTCAAGAATCTAAAAACACTGGAGGACGCTGGAGTTCCAATCGCAGCCGGCACCGATGCGGGAAACATCGGCACGATTCATGGGCCGGCTTTGTTCCGCGAGTTTCAATTGATGAAGGAAGCCGGGCTGACGCCGATGCAGATTTTGCAATGTGCTACTGCGAATGCCGCGCAATTGTTCGGCGGTGAAACCGGCGCGCACATCGGCAAAATCGAAAAGGGATATTTCGCCGATCTCGTTGTTCTGAACTCGAATCCGGCCGATGATATCGCGCACGCTTCGGATATTGAGAGTGTGATGAAAAATGGTGTGCTCTATCCCGCGTATACTCTTCTGACCGCGCCTGCTCCCTAACGCAATCATGCGGCGCAAAGGTCGGGCGATCGCGACGGTTGCAATTTTGCTAATCCTCGGTGCGATTGGAATCGCCTGGCTCAATCCGCGGCTAACGCACCACATCGAGAGCGATCACTTTCGCGCCGAACTGGCAAAAGAAACGGCAAAGGGTCTGCATTTTCCCAGCGGGCAATACGCGCCCATTCACCGGACTGGGTTTCTTTCGGCAACCAGCGATGGCTTTCGTGCCCGGAACGGGTGCAAAGCAACGAAGTCGATGGATGCGCACGGGATCACGGCAAGATTCAATCCATTAGGATTTTTTCTCCGACGCTGGCAGCTCGATGATGTTCATATTCGATCGGGCGAAGTCGAAATCCAAACCTATGCGCCCACGCCAGAACCGTCGCCGGCAAAGCCTTGGTTCCATATTTTTCTGCCGCAGCGCGTTTACCTTAAACTTGTCGAATCTGAACCGGCCGACGTTACGTGGTGTTTTCGGGGCGAGAAAGGCGGATTCTTCGGCACGCGCCTCGTCATCGCGCCGCATGGCCGAGACTTCAACTATCAAGCAAGCGGTGGAACTCTAAAGATGGCGCTGATTCCCAATTTGCAATTGCGCGACACTCATCTGCTCATCACCAAGAAATTGCTCACGCTTTACAATCTCGATCTGCAGCCGAGCGAGGACGCGACCGGCAACATTCACGCTCAAGGAACCGCAGGCACGAGCGAGGATCGAAGCGTCGATTTTAATTTTAACTTCGAACGCATCCCGGTTGAGGAATGGCTGCCGAAACAATGGCGGGATCACGTCAGGGGCACGGCGTCGGGGAACATTCGGTGGCGCGGGAAAAATCCGAAGCTGGAGAGTTCCACCGGCGAAGCAACGCTGCGGGTGGATGGAGGGCGTATCATCGAACTGCCGTTTTTGGAAAATCTTGCGAAGATCACGAACGAGAAAGCACTTGAGCGGTTGACGCTCAATGATTGTTCCTTCGCGCTAACGTGGAATTATCCGAGGGCGGAAATCAAAAACATCGCAATCGATGAGAAGGGGAAATTTCGCGCAGAAGGGGTGATTCAGGTCGAAAGGAAAGCGTTAAGCGGTGCGATCGAGCTGGGAGTTGCCCGCCATTTGCTCGACTGGTTGCCGAAGCCGGAGGAAGTTTTCCCTCACGAACACGATGGCTACCTTTGGACAACCGTGCACTTGTCCGGAACAACAGACGCGCCGCAGCAGGACTTAAGTCCGCGTATCATGGAAGTGCTCAAAGAAAATCCGGGCGCCGCACTCGGACTTTTGCTCCGCCAATTTGGTGATTGGTTGAAGAACATATTCGATAGCGAATGATCGACCCGCTTCTTGTCATGTCGAGCGACAGTCGAGGGATCCCGTGGCGGAAGCTTCAAGGTAACTTCTCTCAGATATGCCTGAGTGTTCCGCCGCGGACGGCAGTTAGCATGCGCGTGTCGATCGCGCTCTCATTAACACCGACCTTTAGGCCGGTGCTTCTTCACAATGGAATGGGCGCGAGCCGTTTTAACGGCTTACCCTCGATCCCGTGCCCAGGTTCGCCGATGAGCTTTGGGATTTCCTTGAGCACCATCGTTTTCGCTGACAGAATGAAAAAGCCGTTGAAACGGCTTTCGTTGCAGTCGCGCTGTTTTAACACCGGCCTAAAGGCCGGTGTTAATGAGAAGAGGAGTTTCGTGCAGTGGACGAGAGACGCACTTCTCACTTAAGATTGCATCCATCATGGCTGAAGTAACTATCGAGACGATCAAGAACGGCCCTTACATTGTAAAGGGAGCAGTGGAGCTGATAGATGCGGATGGAAACGCGTTCCCGGTGGAGAAGCGGATGGCGCTTTGTCGCTGCGGCGCGTCCACCACTAAGCCGTTTTGCGACGGGACACACTCGAAGATTGGATTTAAAGCGGCGGAAAAAGCCGTTCCCGAATCCGCCGAAAGCTAAGCTAGGAAGCAAACTGGCTGATTGTCATTGAACGCAATGGCGAGTGCGCGTTCTCTGCTTTAATGAGAATCCGCTTTTCGCTCGTTATTGCCGGCGCGGTTTGGGTTGTGCCTTTGCTGAATCTGTGTAGCGCAGGACCGTTGCCACAGACGCCGAAGAATCCGGTAATGGATGAATACCAGGGAGTGAAGGTTGAAGACAATTATCAGTGGCTGGAACAGGATGATGACCCGGCGGTTAAAGCGTGGTCGGACGCGCAGAATCGGCGGACGCGCGAATACCTCGACAAGCTGCCGGACCGCGCCGCGATCGAGAGACAATTGACCGATTGGTACGCGAAAACTTCGCCGAGCTATTCCGGGCTTGTTTCACGGCCGGGCACTTTGTTCGCCTCCAAATTTCAACCACCGAAGCAACAACAAATGTTGGTAACGCTGGGCTCGGCGGAGGATTTGAAATCTGAGAAAACGGTGCTCGATCCGAACAAGCTCGATCCATCGGGTAAGACCGCGATCGATTGGTTCGTTCCATCACACGATGGCAAATATGTCGCGATGTCGATTTCGCAAGGCGGCAGCGAAGATGGAACATTGCACATTTACGAGACCGCGACCGGCAAACCGCTGAAGGATTCAATCGCGCACGTGCAATATCCCACCGCCGGTGGCAGCGCAGCTTGGAACGCCGACGGGGCCGGAATTTATTACACGCGGTTTCCGCGCAAAGGTGAACGACCAGATGCGGACCTGAATTTTTATCAGCAGGTTTATTTTCATAAAATCGGGACGCCCGATTCCGAGGACGCCTATTCGATCGGGGACTTTCCCCGCATCGCTGAGATCAAACTCGAAGCGTCCCATGATGGAAAATATATTCTCGCTACCGTTGCGAACGGTGATGGCGGTGATTTCGCGCATTACCTGCTCGGGCCGGATGGAGATTGGAAGCAGCTAACGCAGTTCAGCGACCAAATTAAAGCGGCGCGGATCGGTCGCGATGGCGCGCTTTATCTGCTTTCGCGGGCCGATGCGCCACGCGGTAAAATTTTGCGGATGCCACTGGATAAACCGGAACTCGCGAATGCGACGGTGATTGTTCCGCCCAGCGACGCGGTAATTCAGTTCATGGAACCGACGGCCGACGCGATTTATGTCGGCGACCTACTTGGCGGGCCTTCGCAAATTCGGCGCTTCGGCTTGGACGGCAAGGGCGAGACAATTGTGCCCATTCCAAATATCTCCGCCGTCACCGAGATGGAATCCTTGGAAGACGACTCGCTTCTCTTTCGCGATATCAGTTATACCGAACCAGCAGCCTGGTTCCACCTCACGGGAAATGCTCCACCGAAAAAGACGGCGTTGGTCGATAGCTCACCTGTTTCATTTGCTGACATCGAAGTGAGTCGCGAAATGGCGACTTCAAAGGATAGCACGAAGGTTCCGTTGAACATCATTCGCAAAAAGGGAACGAAACTCGATGGGAATAACCCGACGCTGCTTTACGGTTACGGCGGGTACGGCGTCAGCATGCAGCCGGGCTTTGATTTTACCCGGCGGCTCTGGTTCGATCGCGGCGGCGTTTGGGTAGTCGCGAATATCCGCGGCGGCGGCGAGTTCGGCGAGGAGTGGCACAAGGCGGGAAACCTGACCAAGAAGCAAAACGTCTTCGATGATTTCGCGGCTGCCGCACAATATTTAATTAACGAGAAGTGGACGCGTCCGGAAAGACTGGCGATTCTCGGCGGCAGTAACGGTGGCCTGCTGATGGGAGCAATGTTCACGCAACACCCGGATTTGGTGCGAGCAGTGGTGTCGGCGGTCGGGATTTACGACATGCTACGGGTCGAACTTGCTCCCAACGGCGCGTTCAATGTTACCGAATTCGGAACAGTTAAGGACCCGGACCAGTTCAAAGCCCTCTATGCCTACTCGCCTTATCATCACGTCGCCGAGGACACGAACTACCCCGCTATCTTGTTCATGACCGGGGCGAACGACGGGCGGGTTGCGCCTTATCATTCGCGCAAAATGGTGGCACGGCTGGATGAAGCCAACAAATCGAGCAACCCGATTTTGCTGCGGACCAGCACCAGCTCCGGACATGGAATCGGCACAGCCTTGAGCGAGCGAATCAAACAACTGGCGGATCAGTATTCATTTCTTTTCGCGCAACTGGAAATGCGGCCGCATTGATTCATCGCCGGCGTGTGTTCACGCAGCAACCTGTGTTTCTGTGGTGGCAGGCGTATCGCCTGCGGCCGACACGGCTGCCTCCACAGGAATGCATTGCCTTGACGTCTGATCTGTGGCGAAAGCAACCAATGGGAATCGCTAAAGCTTGGCGCGGGACAAGCTTCACGATAAAGCATGTCGGCTGTGACCCCGAGATTCTCGCGGCGCCTCGCGGTGCTATTTTTCGCCGGGTCGGTTGCAGTCGAGATGGCAAACGCGCAGGATGGCAGGACCGACACACGCGGGTCTTTCGGTGTGCCCCTGCAGCCATTCTCGCTGCGCGAAACCGCTGATACTGGGCCGCGCGCCGAGCCCATTCGTGTCGCCTATTACGCGCCGCGTTCGCAACCGGCGCCGGCGCCGCGGGCTGAGTCGGTCGAGGACGATCTCGAAAGAACAAATACGTTTCCGGAAATTAACTCGAACCGGCCGATGGTGGCGGGTGACCGCGCCATTTTGCGCAACGCAATCGCTTACGCGCCGTCACACGCGCCGGACAACATCAAAAACGCGATTTGGGCCGTGAATACGTTGCGACGCAAGCCGTACGTGTGGGGCGGCGGCCACGCCTCGTTTAATGATTACGGCTACGACTGTTCCGGCGCCGTTTCGTTCGCTTTGCATTATGCGGGACTGCTGGATGCGCCTTTGCCTTCGAGCGACCTTCGTCATTATGGGCGACGCGGTCGTGGCCGTTGGATCACGATTTATTCGCGCAATGGGCACACTTTTGCCATTATCGCGGGCTTGCGTCTCGATACCACCGATCTGCGCGACGGTGGCGACGTTGGACCGCGCTGGTATGCGGATGGCCGGGACACACGTGGCTTCAATGCGCGTCACCCTGTCGGTTGGTAGGGCGTTTGTTTCCTCGCCGGCCCGACCCTAAACGTCACGCTGGCGCGATCATAATTACGGCGTGACTAAATTGCCCGACCGCCTGACTCGCTCGCTATCACAAAATGACAGCGGGTAAAGGCAAGGTAAATTGTGATAGCCGATGTACCCACCCAAGCTGAATAATATCATCAACCTTTTCGAATCGCTCCCGGAAGACGAGCGACGGGAGACGCTCGTCTCCTATGCCGATAACGCCGCGAAACAGGAGCCGCGGAAAGGTGAGCAATTCGATTTGCAGGACATCCGCAAGGACGAAGAATGCGCGGACACCGTCGGGGTTTATTTGCACGTCGATGAAAATGGCAAGGCCCACATTCGGATGACGCTTGGGCCCGAGGTACAAACCCTCACCCGGGCAATGACGGCGATTCTTTGCAAAGGACTTGAAGGCGCAACCCCGCAGGAAATTCTGGATCTACCGAGCGATTTCGTGACCCGAATTATTGGCGCCGAACTGGTGCGGGTGCGCAGTCAAACCACCTATTACGTGCTGACGCGGATCAAAGGGATCTGCAAGGTTTACCTCGATCGCCAGCGCATGGCGGCGGCATAGCGTTTTTCCGTCACCCCGAGCGCAGTCGAGGGTTCCCGCGGCTCCTGCTCGGGATTACGATTCTCTCGTGACGCGCTCGCCTTTTCACCTAAAGTTCCCGCCGCGCAATGCCGCGAAATAACGAGCTCAAAAAAATCTTGCTCATCGGCTCCGGTCCAATCGTGATCGGGCAAGGCTGCGAATTTGATTATTCCGGGGTGCAGGCGTGCAAGGCGTTGCGCGAGGAAGGCTACCGGGTAGTGCTGGTGAACTCGAATCCCGCCACGATCATGACCGACCCCGAGTTCGCCGACCGTACCTATATAGAACCGATTACGGCGGAGGTGATCGAAGCGATCATCGAACGGGAAAAGCCGGATGCTATTTTACCGACAATGGGCGGACAGACGGCGCTCAATGCCGCGATGGAGCTGAACCGCAACGGCGCGCTCGCCCGGCACAATGTAAAGTTGATCGGCGCAAATGCCCAGGCCATTGCGAAAGGCGAAGACCGCCAGCTCTTTAAAGAGGCCATGCTGCGAATCGGACTGGAGGTGCCGCGCTCCGGCGTGGCGCACTCGGCCGAGGACGCCGATAAAATCGCCGACGCGATCGGTAGTTTTCCGCTCATTATCCGGCCGGCCTTTACTCTCGGCGGCAGCGGAGGCGGCATCGCCTACAATCGTGAAGAGCTGGCGGAAATTGCCGGACGCGGACTCGCTATCTCACCGGTCAACGAAGTGTTAATCGAAGAGTCGTTAGTTGGTTGGAAAGAGTTCGAGATGGAGGTAATGCGCGATCGAGCGGATAACTGCGTCGTCGTTTGCTCGATCGAAAACTTCGATCCGATGGGCGTTCACACCGGAGATTCAATCACGGTCGCTCCAGTGCAAACACTGACTGACAAGGAATTTCAAATGATGCGCGATGCTGCCTTCGCCGTGATTCGCGAGATCGGAGTCGAGACCGGCGGCTCGAACATCCAGTTCGCAGTTAATCCGGAGAACGGTCGCATGGTCGTGATCGAAATGAATCCACGGGTCTCACGATCGAGCGCGCTGGCGTCGAAAGCGACCGGATTCCCGATTGCCAAGATCGCGGCCAAGCTGGCAGTAGGTTATACCCTCGACGAAATCAAAAACGACATCACCCGCGAAACGCCGGCCAGTTTTGAGCCCACGATCGATTATTGCGTCGTTAAAGTCCCGCGCTTCACTTTCGAAAAATTCCCCCAGGCCGATCCGACTCTGACCACGCAAATGAAGAGCGTGGGTGAAGCGATGGCCATAGGCCGTACTTTTAAGGAAGCACTGCAAAAAGCGCTGCGCAGTTTGGAGATCAAACGTTTCGGTTTGATCGGCGACGGAAACGAGAAGGAAGTAGATGCAGAAACGCTGCGCCTGAAGCTGGCCGTGCCAAACGCCGAGCGAATTTTTTACCTGGCGCAGGCGTTCAAGAGCGGGATGCCGATCGAGGAGATTTTCGAGCTAACAAAAATTGACCGGTGGTTCCTGCGAAATGTGAAGCAAATTGTTGAGGAAGACACCCGTCTCCGGCTGTCAGGGAAAACAGCCGTCTCGGCTGTTAACCAGACTGACCGACAGGCCAGAGGCCCATCTGCCATAACAGCCGAGACGCCTGTTTTCCGTGCTTTAGATGAACACGGAGACATCAAAATAGCGCGCCGGCACTTGCCACACTGGGAACAGGAAGGAGCGACTTACTTTGTGACGTTCCGACTGGCGGATTCTATTCCAAATACCCTTCTCACCGAATGGCACGACGAACTGCAAACTTGGCTAAAATTTCATCCCCGTCCCTGGGATCACAAAACCGCAAAGGAATACGAGCGTCGATTTGTCGACGGTCCTGAGAAATGGCTGGATCGCGGACACGGCGAATGCCACCTACGGAACCAGCGTCTCGCCGCAATCGTCGCGAACGCACTGCGACATTTCGATCGCGAACGCTACCGGCTTGACGCTTTTGTCGTGATGCCAAATCACGTTCACGTCTTAGTTCAACCGAAATCGGGTCATTCACTCTCGGAAATATTGCATTCGTGGAAGAGTTTCTCGGCGCACTCCATCAACAAAGCGCTCCATCGAAAAGGCGACTTTTGGATGGAGGAAAGCCATGATCGGATGGTGCGCGATTTTGAGGAGTTGGAACGATATCGCGATTACATCAAAGAAAATCCGGTAGCAGCAAAGCTGGGCGAAGGGGAGTTCATTTTGGAGCTGTGGGACGATGCCGCAGACGGGACGCCTGCCGGCCCCACAGACAAGATGTCTGTGCCCCATTTATTGCGCGCCAAAAAACTCGGCTTTTCCGATAGGCAGCTCGCAATTGCGAATGGTGTTTCGGAAAAAACCGTCCGCTCGCAACGAATCGCGCAAAACATCACCCCTACCTACCGCCTGGTCGATACCTGCGCGGCGGAATTTGAAGCCTATACTCCCTATTACTACTCGACCTACGGAAGCGAGAACGAGCGCCGCGAAAGCGGTAAGCGCAAAATCATGATTCTCGGTGGCGGGCCCAACCGCGTTGGCCAGGGCATCGAATTCGATTATTGCTGCGTCCATGCCGCCTTCGCCCTGCGCGAGCTCGGTTTCGAAACCATCATGGTTAACTCCAATCCGGAAACGGTTTCGACCGATTACGATACCAGCGACAAACTTTATTTTGAGCCGCTCACACTCGAAGACGTGCTCAATATTTACGACCAGGAAAAGCCGGAAGGCGTGGTGGTGCAATTCGGCGGACAAACGCCGCTCAATCTCGCCGATGGATTGAAAGCCGCCGGCGTCCCCATTCTCGGAACCCAGCCGAAAAGCATCGAGATGGCGGAAGACCGCAAGCTCTTTGCCGTCATGCTCGATAAACTTGGTCTGCGCCAGACCCCCAACGGCTCTGCTGTCAGGATGGAAGAAGCGGTCACGATCGCCAATCGCATTGGCTATCCAGTTCTCGTTAGGCCGTCGTTCGTTCTCGGCGGCCGAGGGATGGAGCTGGTTTATAACGAGATTGATTTGCGGCGCTATGTTGCGGCCGCGATTCATCTGGGTAGCGCGCGCGTTCCGCGCGCTGAGCTGGACATTCTGTCCGGCTCTTTAGGAGAAGCTTCGCAAAATGCGGAGCTAAGCGCACAGCATGTGCGCGCTACCCGTCCCATTCTCATCGACCGCTTTCTCGAAGACGCAATGGAAGTGGACGTCGATTGCATCAGCGACGGCGAGACCACCGTGATCGGCGCGATCATGGAGCACATTGAGCAGGCCGGCATTCACAGCGGAGACAGCGCCTGCGTCATTCCTACTTTCTCGCTAGCGAAGACTGTCCTAGCGGAAATTTCATCCGCCACCAGGGCGATGGCGCGGGAGTTGAACGTGCGCGGCTTGATGAATGTGCAGTTCGCGGTCAAGGGCAAGGACGTTTACGTGCTCGAGGTCAATCCACGCGCCTCGCGCACCGTGCCGTTTGTGAGCAAAGCTATCGGCGTTCCGCTCGCGAAACTGGCGGCCAAAGTGATGGCGGGAAAAACCTTGCGCGAGCTCGGCTTCACTACAGAGATCGTGCCAAAACATTTTTCGGTGAAAGAAGCGGTCTTTCCCTTCCTGCGCTACCAGGGCCAGGATATTTCCCTCGGACCGGAAATGAAATCGACCGGCGAGGTTATGGGAATCGATCATGACCTCGGTCTCGCCTACGCCAAATCGCAGATGGCGGCGCCGCCGCCCCTACCGAAATCGGGCAACGTTTTCGTCAGCGTAAAGGATTCAGATAAAACCTCCGTCGTTTCGGTCGTGCGCGAATTCGTTACGCTCGGTTTCGGGATCATTGCCACCAGCGGAACGGCGACCGCACTGGAAGTGGCGCGGGTGCCGGTGACCCGGGTGTTCAAGATCCGCGAAGGCCGTCCCAATGTGCTCGATCGGGTGAAAAACGGCGACATCAGTTTTATCATTAACAGCCCGAGTGGGAAAATTCCGCGCGAAGATGAAGTGACGATTCGCAACGCCGCCATCGCACAAAAAATTCCGATCATGACGACACTGCGGGCGGCACAGGCCAGCGTTTACGGGATTCGATCGCTGCAAAAAAACAAAGTGCACGTTCGTTCACTCCAGGAATACCACGCCCAGGGGTAAAGCAGGTTCCAGCTTGCTTTGTTTGACTTCGCAAGTTTGGAAACTTGCGCCACTTTTCCGTCATGAAATCGATCTTGATTAATTTGCTCGCCGCCGCACTTGTGGTCGCGTCGGTTAACGCCGAAGAAAAGAAACCGATGAACTCAACAAACGAAGTGGCAGTGATTAAAACCAGCGAGGGCGAAATGATCGCCGAATTCTGGCCGGACGTGGCGCCAAACACGGTCGAGAATTTTAAGAAACTGGCGCGCTCTGGATTTTACGATGGCACAGCCTTTCACCGCATTGTCAAAGGTTTCATGATTCAGGGGGGCGATCCGTTGACAAAGGATCCGGCGAAGGAGAGTCGCTACGGAACCGGCGATCCTGGCTACAAAATCAAAGCGGAATTTAATGATCGCAGCCATGAGCGCGGTGTTCTTTCCATGGCGCGCTCGAGCGATCCCGATTCGGCCGGCAGTCAATTTTTCATCTGCCTCGCGAATGTGAGCCGGCTTGATCATCAGTACACGGCGTTCGGGAAGCTCATAAAAGGGGACGATGTCCTGGGAAAGATCGGCGACGCCGAAGTGACCATGAGTGGCAGTGGTGAACGCAGCAAGCCGACGAAGCGCGTGACGGTGGAAAGCATCAAGATCGTGCCAGCTGATTCGGTGAAGTGAAATGGAGGTTAGGCTTCCAGCCTGACTTGGCCGGCGAGCTTCCAGCTTGCCGTCGTCTTCGACATGCTGGAAGCATGTCCTCCGGGACAGGCAGGATGCCTATCATCCGATGAAAGAGAAAACGCAAATTGCGCTCGTTCAGATGCGATGCGGCCCCGAGCCAGACACCAATCTTGCCCACGCGCTCGAATTGATCGGCGTGGCCGCAAAAAACGGCGCGCAGATCGTCTGTTTGCCGGAATTATTTCGCTCGCAGTATTTCTGCCAATCGGAAAACCACGACAACTTCTCGTTAGCTGAAAGCATCCCGGGACCGTCCACCGAGGCGCTGACAAAACTCGCGCGCGAAAAATCCATTGTCATTGTGGCGTCGCTTTTCGAAAAGCGTGCCGCCGGGGTTTATCACAATACCGCAGTAGTGATCGATGCCGACGGCAACATCCTCGGAAAATACCGCAAGATGCACATCCCGGATGATCCGTCTTACTACGAGAAATTCTATTTCACGCCAGGTGATCTCGGTTTTCAGAGTTGGAAAACGACGCGCGGCAATCTCGGCGTTTGTGTTTGCTGGGACCAATGGTATCCGGAAGCGGCCCGGCTAACGGCATTGCGCGGAGCGGAAATCATTTTCTATCCGACGGCGATTGGCTGGCACGCGAGCGAGAAGAAAGAATTTGGCAAAGCGCAGCACTCCGCCTGGGAAACAATTCAGCGCAGCCACGCCATCGCAAATGGATGTTACATAGCGGTTGCCAACCGAATCGGACATGAAGCGCCGGCTGGCGGCGACGGAATCGAATTCTGGGGACAAAGTTTCGTTTGCGGACCAGATGGAGAAATCATCGCCAAAGGTTCAGTCGATCGCGAAGAAATTGTCATGGCCGAGATCGATTGGAGCGTAATCAATCGACATCGCACCCACTGGCCGTTCCTGCGTGACCGACGGGTCGATGCCTACGCGGGAATTCAGCAACGGTTGATCGATTAGCGCAGTTTCACTTTGGCGGTTCGCCGCGTAGGTTGGGGGATGAAAATGAAATTTCTTCTCGGCTTGATCGCGCTTGGACTCGGCGTTTGCGTGGCGAACGCGCAGGAGCGAACAAAGGCGATCGCGGTTCTGCACCCCACCGCTGGTAATAACGTCACGGGTTCCGTCACCTTCACCCAATCTGGCGAGACCGTAAAAGTTGTGGCTGACGTCACCGGATTAACACCGGGCAAACACGGTTTCCACATTCATGAGTTCGGGGATTGTTCTTCCGGCGATGGGAGTTCCGCCGGTGGCCATTTTAATCCGACGCATAAGCAACACGGCGCGCCAGACGCGAGCGATCGGCACGCTGGCGATCTGGGCAACATTGAAGCCGACGCTTCCGGCAAGGCTCATTTGGAATGGAGCGATAAAGTGATGAAACTTTCCGGCGCTGATTCGATCGTGGGTCACGCTGTGATCGTGCACGAAAAAGCAGATGATTTGAAAACGCAACCGACTGGCAATGCTGGTGGTCGTCTCGCCTGCGGCGTAATTGGCGTGGCCAAACCGTGAGCGCCAGAGAATGATCGAGCTGCTGACGATCAGCGAAGTTCGCCGGCGCACCCAGAACGGATTTGTGACGGCACGGGTGCATGCACAAGTCGAGAGCGCAGCAGCCCGAGCAACACGCGAAGGAAAACCTTATTGCGAAATCAGCATTGCCGATGCGTGCGATCGAATGATGCTGCGGGTTTGGGATAATCACCCCGACTACAAGTCCTGCAGCGCATTGCAGAATCGCGATTTCATCGAGATCGATGGTGAATTTGCCCAGCACCAGCAGTTCGGACTGGAAGCGAAGACTTGGAAATCTCGAACCCTTACCTCGGATGAGATTGCGAATCTCCTTGCCGGGCCGGCCGAGCTTCGCGCCAAGCAATCGACCGATTCCGCTTTCATCACCCAAACGGTGACGGCGATTTCCGATCCGCGGCTGCGCGGAATTTGCGAATTATTCCTAAAGGATTTTGGCGAACGCTTTCGGCGCACCGCCGCAGCGCGAAATTATCATCATGCCCGCCGCGGCGGATTGGTCGAGCACACCGCGCAAATGATGCGCGTCGCGCTTGCGCTCTCCCCGATCTATTCGCAACTGAATCTCGATCTTCTTCTCGCCGGTATTCTCTTCCACGATTCAGGAAAGCTTTGGGAAAATCATCTTCCCGAAGATGGATTCACCATGGGATTCGATGAGCGCGGCGAATTAATGGGACACATCTCGATTGGGCTCGAGCTGGTCAATTCTCTCTGGCGCAAATTGCAGACGGAAGAGAACTGGCGAGCGTGGGAAATTCTGGTGCCACCATCGGAAGATTGCCGGTTGCATTTGCTGCATCTGATCGCGTCGCATCATGGCGATATGCAATTTGGCTCGCCAGTTTATCCCAAGACCCCGGAAGCGATGACACTGCATTACATCGATAATTTGGACGCGCGGTTGGAAATGTTCGCCGCCGGTTATTTAACCGCGAAACCAATTGCCGAGCGCATCTTCGATCGCGTCCGGCCGTTGCCGGGGAATCTGGTGAAATCGTTGGAAAAGTTTCGGTCTGGGTAGCGCGCGCGTCTCGCGTGCTGGTTTCGGCGTCTCGCCGAAACAATCTTTCTCTGCGCGATCGCTGGTTATAGAGTCTTGCCTCCAGAAAAGTTCGCAATGGGGAGGACGCCATTGGCAGCACGCGAGACGCACGCGCTACCCGATCCTTCGCTTTGCTTCCGCCAAATACGATTCGTCGATCTCGAAACCGATGAATTTCGGGACTCCGCAATTTTGGGCCGCGACCGCGGAATTCCCGATTCCCAAAAACGGATCGAGCATGGTATGGACGCGCGAGACGCCGTGTAATTTGATACACCACTCGGCCAGTTCCACCGGAAAGGTCGCCGGGTGCGGACGCTCTTTTTCGCGTCGCTGAATTGTTTCGTAGGGAATGAACCAGGTATTACCGCGACAACGCCGGTCGCGCCCACGCGTGTGGGACCAGCGCGCGATGTTCGTTTTGTCCTGATAAGGAACGCCAAGGGCGAGCCGGTCGAGTGGTGTTTTTCCCTCGGCCGTAAGATGAAACAGATATTCGTGGCAATCGTTCAGGAAACGTCGCGAATTGATGGGTTTGAAGTGTCCGCGCGATACGATTTCATCATTTTTTTCCTCGATGCTGATCGACTTGATCCAATGAATCGTATTTTGCAGGACGAATAGATCGCGCAGCTCGAGAACGAGTTCGTGGGGAAACATCGGATTGGCGGGAGATGCCCCGACGTTGAGAAAAAATGAGCCATCGACTTTGAGGAGGCGCGCGACTTTCGCGGCCCAGGTTTTGCACCAGCGCAAATAACCGGCGCGATCGGCTCGATCGGAAAATTTCGAGTAACGAACGCCCAGATTGTAGGGAGGAGAGGTGACGACGAGATCGATCGATCCCGCTAGCAATCTCGCCATTCCGCGCACGCAATCTTCGAGGTTTAGGTGAAATATTGTCATCCCGAGGCGCGCAGACGCCGAGGGACCTCGCCTAAGTTAAACGAACGATCGAGAGGTCCCTCGCTTTCGCTCGGGATGACGCCGCTGCACATGCAATCAAGCTATTGCAAATCCCAGGCGCGTACAACTCGATTCGCAGCCGGCACGATTGCGAATATGTTTCTGTGATGTCGGACAAGCCATCGAAATTGAAAATCGCCGATCGCGAATTCACTTCGCGGTTGCTCGTCGGCACGGGAAAATTTTCCTCGAATGAAGCGATGCGCGACGCGCTCGTTACCAGCGGCACCGAGATCGTGACGGTGGCGCTGCGGCGCGCGGACCTTTCCGGCAAACATGATCCGTTTGCGAACATTCTCGATTTCATCGATCCGAAAAAATTTCTCCTCTTGCCGAACACGAGCGGGGCGCGTGATGCCAATGACGCGGTGCGAATTGCGCGGCTCGCCGCCAGCGCCGGACTGCCAACCTGGGTCAAGCTCGAGATTCATCCCGATCCGCATTATTTGTTGCCCGATCCGGTCGAGACGCTGGCCGCTGCGGAAACTTTAGTAAAGGAAGGATTCACCGTTCTGCCCTACATCAATGCCGACCCGGTCTTGGCAAAACGATTGCAGGATGTAGGCACTGCGACGGTGATGCCGCTCGGTTCGCCAATCGGAAGCAATCGCGGAATCGAAACGCGGGCTCAGATCGAAATCATCATCGAACAAGCGACGGTCCCGGTGGTGGTTGATGCCGGACTGGGTGCGCCGAGCCAGGCGGCAGAAGCGATGGAGATGGGCGCGGACGCCGTTCTGGTGAATACCGCGATCGCGATCGCAGCCGACCCAAATCGAATGGCGCGCGCCTTTAAGATGGCGGTCGAGGCCGGACGCGAAGCGCGCGAGATTGGGCTCGGCGAGAAACGTTGGAGCGCTTCGGCGACGAGTCCGGTGAGCGAATTTTTTTCGGACTAGCCTGTCATTCCGCACGGAGCGTAGCGTGGTCCGTCATCCCGAGCGAAAATGCCGGTCCGGCTCGGACCGAGGAATCCCGAGGCGGAATCTTTAAGGTAACTTCCACGGGATCCCTCGATCCCGCAGCTGCGGGACTCGGGATGATGGGCTTTCTAAACCTCGTTAGCCAAGCGCGCCCCAGCATCGTTGTAGAATTCGATTTGTCGCCCGCCAAGGCGCGAGACCGCGCGCCAGCCATGCTCGAGCGCAAATTCTTCAATCTCCTCAGGTGACATCGATTTCAAAGCCGCGAGCTCGGTTGGGTGGGTGATGAAACATTCCGATTTGGTCGAGAGGACACGCGCAATTTTGTTTTCGACTGCGATAAGGTTCGGGCTCATCGGTGACGTTTTCTTCCGCGAGAGTTGATCGGGGTCCGCAGGAGCGGTGGCGGTTTGTCTGGGCGATTTAATTTTCCCCGCAGGGCGAGATGTGCTTTGCGAGAGGGCGAGGGTCCGCGTACGTTCGGTTTTTCCATCAAGGAAATCTAAACGCGAATCGCGACAGTGGAACATAGATTTCCAATCTGTGCGCGCGGCGGATTTCAAACCCGCTGATCGAAGCAGCAGACAAGATGTCCGCTGGGCGCACAGGGGTTGTAGGGGCGTCTGTGCCAAACGCCTGATTATCAAGGCTCGGCGCTCGCCGCGGCGAGCGCCTCGACAAGAGTTTGGCGCGCGCTGGCGTAGCAAGACCATTCGGTTAAGTTCCACCGATGCTTTCCGAAACAGTCGAATTGCGCGGGCACATCATCGATTCCTTAATTTTGCCGAAGGTGCTCGATGAGATTTTGACCCGGGGCGCGAATTTCAAGATCGCGCAGGTTAAAATCGGACAGAAGCGTACCGACCAAAGTTTCGCGCGAATTGAAGTGTCGGCGGAATCGAGTGAAGCGCTCGATGATTTGATCCTGCGCTTGCGGCAACATGGCGCTGAAGTCGCCGAAAAAGGGGACGCCCAACTTGCGCCTGCGCCGAGCGACGGAATTTTTCCGGCCGATTTTTACGTGACAACGAATCAGCAGACCTTCGTGCGTATCGGCGGCAGAGAGTTCGAAGTCCGCGCGCCGATGTTGGACAGTGCAATCATGTTCGATCGGCAGCAGGAAATCGCGCGCACCGTGCGATTTGCCGATGTTCGCAAAGGGATGGAAATCGTGGTTGGACACAAGGGCGTGCGCGTAGCCCCGCGGCAACGGGCGACATCGCGCCGCGATATTTTTCAATTTCTGAATGCGAACATTTCGGCGGAGCGACCGAAAGGCGCGCTCATTCGCGAAATCGCGCGCGAGTTTGAAGCAACGCGCAAAGCGAAAGGGAAAATTTTGATCGTAGCCGGAGCGGCGGTCGTGCACACCGGCGCGGCCGAATATCTCGAGCGGATGATCGAAGGCGGATACGTTGACCTCATCATCTCTGGAAATGCGTTCGCGGTTTACGATATCGAGAGTGCTCTCTTTGGTACTGCCCTTGGGATGAATCTCGAACAGGACGCGCGTGCCGATGCCGGACACGAAAATCATATGCGCGCGATCAACCTCGTACGCGCGGCCGGTGGAATTAGTAACGCTGTGAAAAATGGAACGCTCACTCGCGGGATCATGCGCGCGTGCGTGAAACATAAAGTCGAATTTCTTTTGACCGGCTCGGTGCGCGATGACGGCCCCTTGCCGGAAGTGATTACGGACGCAGTCGCAGCGCAGCGCGCGATGCGCGAGAAGATCGAAGGCGTGACGCTGGCGCTGTTAATGGGAACGATGCTGCACTCGGTCGCGGCGGCGAATTTGCTGCCGGCGAGTGTGAAGACGCTGGTCGTTGATATTAATCCTGCAGCGGTGGCGAAATTAACCGATGATCAGACTTTTCAAGCGCTCGGCCTGGTTACCGACATCGAGCCATTCCTGCGCGAATTGACCGAATGTTTGAGCCAATTGCGCGGGGTCGCGAAAACTTCGCGCACATAAGTTTCCATGCGCGAACTGCTGCTTTGTCCGCCGGATTACTACGGCATCGAGTACGAAATCAATCCCTGGATGAGTCGCGCGCGCGGCGCGGAAACCGAACTCGCGCAATCACAATGGCAGGGTTTGCATCAAACGCTGGCGTCCCTCGATAACAAAATCGAACTCGTGCCGCCCCAACCCAAATTGCCCGACATGGTGTTTACCGCTAACGCCGGGCTCGCCGTCGGCAAGAAATTTATTCCGAGTAATTTTCGTCACCAGGAACGGGCCGGTGAAGCGCCTTATTTCGCGCGTTGGATGGAAGAGCGCGGTTACGAAATTCTTCGGCTGCCGGAAAACTTGTATTTTGAAGGCGAAGGCGACGCGCTTTTTGTCGGCGACACTCTTTTTTGCGGTTACAAATTCCGCAGCGACATCCAATCGCATCGAGCGGTCGCGGAAATGCTTGGCTGTCTTGTCATCTCGGTCGAGCTGGTCGACCCGCGTTTTTATCATCTCGATACTTGCTTTTGTCCGCTGCCCGATGGCGGAGCGGCCTGGTTTCCAGGGGCGTTCGATGAATATGGACAGCGCGCTATTCGTGCGCACGTGCAGGAACTGATCGACGTCGAAGAAGAGGAGGCGAAATGTTTTTCCTGCAACGCTGTCGTGCTGGAGCGGGACATCGTGCTGCCGGAAGGCGCCCCAAATCTTGTTAAAACGCTAACGAATCGTGGCTATCGCTGTCACCAGCTACCGATGAGCGAGTTCCTCAAAGCCGGCGGCGCCTGCAAATGCCTCACCATGTTTTTGCCCCAAAGGGAAAGTGTTAAGTTTTAAGTAGATAGAACAGCCCTGATCCCATTGCAGGTTTCATCACTCAACTACTCCATCACTCCATTACTCTGCCCGCTGTCATCCTGAGGCGGAGACGCCGAAGGATCTCTCACACGGTATAGGCTCGCGCGTGGAAGAATGTGTGCTCACAACTTCGGTTGCGAGGTTCCTCACATTCGTTCGGAATGACGGGGGTTGCGCGGCGGCGCGGGCAAATGCCTGACCATGTTTTTGCCGCAGAGGGAAGCAGTGGAGTGACTCCGGTATCGGTCATCCCTTGAGACTTAAAGCTTACTGATTGTTGGAGACGCTTTTCGGCACTGCCTTGCTCACTTCAAGTTGCGCGCCCACTTTCTGAATTTGGGCCGCCTGCTCTGCCAGGCTTGCTCTGAGAAGTTGAATTTCCTTTCGCTGCTGCGCGACAGCCGATTGAAACTCCTTTTGCTGCGAGGCGATTGTCGCTTCCTGCTTTTGCAAACGGCGATCTTGTTCCTCAACTTTACGGTGCTCCTTGAGAAACTCATTGAGTAGCATGGCGTTAACTGCTTCATAGCGTACGGTGCTGACTTTTCCATCCTCATCACGAACAACCAGATCAGGATTCACTTTCTCTACTTCCTCAGCGATGAGGCCGAACTGCGGCATACCATCTGGATCAAGCTCCTCTTCGTAACGAAATGTAACCGGTTTAAGGGCCAGGATGGCTTCGCTCGCCTTATCCATCGGCTTGATCTGGTTCTTGAACCGGGCCGAGGAAACGACCGTGCCGAGTTTGCCGGTCGAATCAATCATGACTGCTACCTTGGTTCCACTGGCTACGGTTTTGCCGTAAATCCCGGCGACATAGGTCGCAGTCTGTGTCCCTTGCTTGCCGATGCGAATCTTGGCGGTGTCGCCCGCTACACCCAGATTGCCGATATCGAGTTATCTTA
>Ga0209056_10001165_pt1 | contig 28825 bp, 23 predicted proteins | sample GraSoiAngelo_114_FD_185876 | JGI IMG/M metagenome (GOLD analysis project Ga0209056, IMG submission 185876) | Grasslands soil microbial communities from the Angelo Coastal Reserve, California, USA - 14_0903_13_40cm (SPAdes) (version 2) | ecosystem: Environmental > Terrestrial > Soil > Grasslands... | reverse complement strand
GTCCAGGCGGTGGCGCTGGGCCCCGGGGAGCCGGTCGTGGGATATGCCACGCTGCGGTACAGGATGACTCAGGACTACAGTCGCTCGACCGCCCCCTCAGGTGCCGGCCAGGTGCGCGTCCACGCCGTGCTTGAGTACTGGGGGACGCGCGACCTGCCGGCGTATATCAACCCGGAGTTTGTGAGCGGGCTTTTCGCCGCGCGCGCGCTGGCACGCGACGACGAGTTGAGCCGCCGGTCGGCGGCCGCGATGGAGCGCCTCAACCCCGGAGCGGTGCTCAAGGACGTCGGCACGACCACGACGACCGACGAAAGCGGCGAGGTCACAAACACCCTCGGGACTGCGGAGATCACCGAGCTCAAGGCGACGCCGGTGGACGACGCTATGCTGGACCTGCCGCAGGGCTATCGCAGGATGGAGTTCCCTATGCCGATGGGGAGGCCGTGAAACCCATCGGGTAACCGTGCCGGCACTGCGCCTCTCGTCGCGGCGCCTCGACAACGTCGCGGTTTCGACGATTCCGTGATGGATCTCTGACCCCGACCACGGGAGGTACCGATGCCCACCTACATCTCGCTCCTCCGCTACACCCAGCAGGGCATCATGGACGCCAAGAACGGCCCGGCCCGGCTCGACGCGGCAAAGGAAGCGTTCCGGCGTGCAGGCGCGGAAATCAAGGCCTTCTATCTCACGATGGGTCAGTACGACGCCGTCGTCATCTTGGACGCACCCGACGACGTCACCGCCGCGCGGCTGGCGCTGGGGATCGCCGCCCAAGGGAACGTGCGCCTGGAAACGCTCAGGGCGTATCCCGAAGCCGAATACCGCAAGATCGTAGCATCGCTGCCGTAGAAGCGGTGGCCCGAAGGGGGCCCGCTATTTACTATTGATGTATGGCTAACCTGAACGTCCCCCTCTACGACCCCCGTCTCGTGCAGCCGATGCGCGAGGAGCTGACGCGGATCGGTTTCCAGGAGCTGCGCACGCCCGCCGAGGTCGACGCGGCCCTGGCGACCGCGCAGGATACCACGCTCGTCGTCGTTAATTCGGTGTGTGGCTGCGCCGCCCGCAACGCGCGCCCTGCCGCCACCCTGGCCATCCAACACGCGCACCGCCCGGAGCGGCTGTTGACCGTGTTCGCCGGCCAGGACGCGGACGCCACGGCGCAGGCACGGAGCTACTTCACCGGGTATCCCCCGTCGTCCCCACAGATGGCGCTGTTCAAGGATGGCAAGCTGGTCTTCATGCTCGAGCGGAAGAACATCGAAGGACGGCCAGCGCACGACATCGCGGTGGATCTGACGGCGGCGTTCGACGCATACTGCAGGTAGTGGAGGTCGGTGGAGGTTGTGGAGGTTGTGGAGGTTGTGGAGGACCGCCCCCCACCTCCACCATCCTCCACAACCTCCAGAACCTCCACAACCTGCGTTAGCTCAGAGCACCCGCTCGCGTCTCACACGCACATCCACAACCTTGTCCACCCAGGACCAGAGCGAATCCTGCCGCTCCATCGCCGCGCCGTCGACCATGTGGCGCCGCCATCCTTTCATCACTTCCGAGTCCTGCGTCCACAGGCGCACCCGCTTTCGCGGCACCTTGTTCTCCCACAACTGGGCGATGGGCGGGTCGGCGTACAGCAGCCGTACGGTCACGTTGCGTGACAGGTACTCGAGCGGGCTCAGGTCCACCCGTTTGTACTTGTCCTCCACCGACAGCCGGCCTGCCCCCGGATAGTCCGGCTCGCCGTCGGAGAACAGCACGACGTTGAGGGGCGCCAACACCAGATTGTTGCGCTTCACGTGCAGGGCGGCGCGCTGGAAGAACGCGTTGAAGTCGGTGATCGGGTCTTCTTGCGGGAACCACGTCCGCAGGTCCGACGCGATCTGCGCGGGCGACTTCCCCGAAAGATCCTGGATCGGGTGGAACACCTTGGCCTGGCCGGTACGCTCCCCGCCCAGCTCCCCGACGAAGATCGCCGTGTTCGTCTGCAGCCCGCCGACCCCGTTCAGATGACCGTAGATGTAGAGCGACGCGAACTCGATCGCCCCGTTGAAGCTGGGGTTGCGGCGGAACGAGCCACTGATGTCGAGGCCGATCACGAGCGTCGACCGCGGAGTCTCGGCCTTTTTCGAGGGCGCGCACGCCATCGCGCTCAACCCCAGGACTAGTGCGGCGACGCGACGCCTCATGGCGCACCTCCCTCGACCGCGTGAGTCTTGCCGGTCGCGAAGATCGGCGTGCTGTGGAGCACCTGGTCCAGCGACCGGAACGGCAGATTGAAGTGCGGCTTGCCCATGATCACGACGACCAGGAAGTTGAACCCGCTGGCGACGAGCTGCAGCACCGGCAAGGTCAGCAGCTCCATCAGGTGCTGGGCCTCCTTCTTGAACCACTCGTGCTCGGCCTTGAGCGCGTTGATCGGACCGCGCCAGAACTCCACGTCCGCGGTCGCGGCCGCCCGCACGGCGCCCACGCCTTCCATCGCCTTCCGGCCCAGGATGGCGAGCAGCGCCGGCGTCCCGAACCGCCCGAACAGGAACCAGGTCATGCCGCGCACGCCCACCCACCCCAGCAGGGCCAGCCCCAGGGTCCCGACGATCCCCAACTGGAACCCCTGCTGGGCCAGCCACGGCGTGATGGCGTCGATCAGCTCGCGGTACAAGAAGAGCACCTCGAACAGGGCAACCGCCAACTCGACCAGCACCATCGAGACGATCTGCCCGATGGCGCGAGTCTTGATCGCCTCGTTCAGCACCTGGATACAGGCGAAGCTGCCCCCGATGATGATGAACAGAAAGAACCACAGGAGCACGACGAGGGCCAGCGCGTTCACCTGGTAGCCCGTCAAGTCCGAGAGCAGCTCGCTCATCGTCGGACGCAGCGTGAAGGTGAAGATCGTGGCCTCGATGGCGGACCAGAACAGCAGCAGCAGGAACGCGATCCACGGCACGCCCGGCTCGCGCGAGCTTGAATCGAGCATGGCGAAGGGCGACGTGACCAGGTTCTTCAGGGTGCGCCAGAATAGGCCGACGCCAAGCCGGAGCAGGCCCCAGATCGAACCGACGAACACCAGTAGGAAACGTGCCAGGCCGAACCAATAGAACCACGCCATGCGGACCGCGTCCCACCAGGACATGAGCAGCGCGGCCAGAAACCGTCCGCGACCGGAACGGAACGGAATGGTGTAGAGCGAGACCATCGTGCCCCAGACGCCCGCGACGAGCACCGTCGCCGGGAAGAAGAGCAACAAAAACTTCCCGAGGACCTGCCAGAAGGAATCACCGAACAGCACCGATCGGAACACGAGCGCCTGCCAATCGACGATCCAGGACAGGCCCGCCCAGACCCACCCCCAAACGGTCTGCAGGATCCAGCTCCACTGCTCGGTCTGGCCGGTACCTAGTGGGCCTTGCATGGCTGTGCTCCCTCGCGGGGATGCGGAGTCGGAAGTGCGGTCGCCGACCAGTGGCGCCGCCGTGGGTGGCGCCGCGGCGACGCCGCGGCAGGTGCAATACAGGCGCGCATTAATAGTGCGGCGCCCTGCCCTGTCAAGCGGTGCGCGTGATCCACATCACGTTTCCGGCACGTGGACCCAAGCTCGCCCCCGTCCGGGGTCCCCGGTCGAGCCGGGGAAGTGGTATACTGAGCCCCATGCCGGACAAGGCGCCGAAGCGGTTGATCGTCGTCGGGGACCGCGTGCTGATCGCCCCCGAGGAGGGGGAGGAGCGCACCAACGTCGGGCTGTACCTGCCGCCGACGGCGGTCGAGACCCGCCAGGTGCAGGGGGGCCGCATCATCGCCACGGGACCCGGCACGCCCATGACCGAGCCGGCGAGCATGGACGACGAGCCGTGGAAGATTCACGGACCCGACGTCAAGTACCTGCCGATGCAGGCCGGCGTGGGCGACTACGCCTTGTTCTTCCGCAAAGCAGCGGTGGAAATCACGTTCGAGGGATCCAAGTATCTGGTCGTCCCGCAGGCGGCCATCCTTGTGCTCGTGCGGGACCGGACAACCGAGGAAGCGGAGTGACGCGTATGGGCGATAAGGGGTGGGCTCGCAGCCGAGGGGATCGCGCAGAAAAGGAAGGCCTGCGGCGGGGGGCGTGGTACCGGGTGGTGGAAGAGCCCGGCCAGCCCTGGGTAGTGCTCGATGTCAACCGTGTCGAGATCCGCGTGCCGAAGGATACCCTGGAAATCCGCAACGACCGGCCCAAGGCATGGAGCGTGGTGCACGAGCCCCATCTCGTGTGCCCGGGGTGTCACAAGCGCCAGCACGTCACGGGGCGTCCCGGCGAGGTGGCGTGCCAGGAATGCGGCAGTAGCTACGGCGTGGACTGGAGCGACAAGGCCTGAGCGCCCCCCCCGTCGCCGCATAGTTTCGCCGCCGCTCGCATGCTTCGGGCCCCGCACATCGCGCGGGGCCCGCTTTAGTTCGTAGCCCATGTCTCCGACGGCTTCTCCGTTTCGGGGCGGGCTGGCCACGGCCCGCGTGCTCTTGCGGGACCGCTTCGGCCATCCGGCGCTCCGGATCCACCAGCTGAAGGTGCTCGGCCCGCTGCTCGCGGGGCGGAGCGTGCTTGCCGTCCTGCCCACCGGGGCGGGGAAGTCGCTCTGCTTCCAGCTCCCCGCCCTCATGACCGCCGGGTTGACGCTCGTGGTGTCGCCGCTCATCTCGCTGATGCAGGACCAGGTCGGGGCGCTGCGCCGCCGCGGCATTGCGGCCGCCTACCTGAACAGCCTGCTCTCGGCCGACCAGCGGCGTCTCATCGTGGACGGGGCCGTGAGCGGCTGCGTGAGCATTCTCTACTGTGCACCCGAGCGCCTCGCGGCTCTGGTGCGACCGCTGTCGCGGGCGGGCCGCGAGGTAGCGCTCCTGGCCGTCGATGAGGCGCACTGCATCGTCGAGTGGGGCAATGAGTTCCGGCCGGTGTACCGCCGCCTCGATCGGTTCCGCTACCTGCTTGGCGACCCCGTGACCATCGCGCTCACCGGTAGCGCGACGCCGGGCACGCGGTCGGAGATCCTCCGGGTGTTGCGCATCCCGCACGCGGAGACCGTGCTCACGTCGTTCGACCGGCCCAATCTCGTGTTCCGGGTGGAGCGTGTCCGGGACGATCGCGCGCGCTTCGCCCGGGTGCGCGAGCTGGTGCGCGTCGCCGAGGGGTCGAGCATCGTGTACACTCCGACGCGCCGCCTCACGGAGCTCGTGACCCGGGCGCTGTTGCGCATGGGCGTCCGTGCGGCCCCGTATCACGCCGGGCTCACTCCGAGCATGCGCCGGCGGGTGCTGAGGGCCTTCCTCAACGGTGAGGCACCCATCGTCGTGGCGACGAGCGCGTTCGGGATGGGCATCGACAAGGCGGACGTGCGGCGCGTCGTTCATTGGGGGCCGCCCCGCACGCTGGAGGGCTATTATCAGGAAGCGGGGCGGGCCGGTCGCGACGGGCACCGCTCCGAGTGCGTGCTGGTGTGGCACGGGTCCGACTGCGCGTGGAGCGACGCTACAGCGGGGGTGCGACGCTACGTGGCTGCGCGTACGTGCCGCCGCGGCATGCTGCTCGCATATTTCGGAGAGCGCGCGGCGACCTGCTCCGGGTGCGACGTCTGCGGCACCGGAACTTACCGCCCCTCACCTTAGGGGGCCCGCCCCCTACCCATCCGTGTGGTTGCGGTGCAGGGGTCGCGACATAGCTTAGCCGGATACGCGAAGCGAGAGCCGCCGGTTCTCGCTTTGTTTTTCCCCTCTCGTCGAGGACGACTTGATATGCCCGGCCGCAACTTCCTGTTCGTCCCAGGGCCGACCAACGTTCCCGAGCGGATTCTGCGCGCGATGGACCGCGCGATGGAGGATCACCGCTCCACCGCTTTCCCCGACCTGGCGACCGGCCTGTTCCGCGACCTGAAGCAGGTGTTCAAGACGACCACCGGTCAACCGTTCATCTTCCCCGCGACGGGGACCGGCGGGTGGGAAGCGGCCCTCGTCAACACGCTGTCGCCCGGCGACCGCCTGCTCGCGCCCCGCTACGGGCAGTTCAGCCACTTGTGGATCGACCTGGCGCAGCGGCACGGGATGCGGGTGGACATCATCGACGTGGACTGGGGCGAGGGCGCGCCAGTCGACCGCATCGCGGCGATCCTATCCCAGGACCGCCAGCACGAGATCAAAGGCGTGTTGATCGTCCACAACGAAACCGCGACCGGCGTGACGAGCGACCTCGGCGCGGTGCGCCGCGCCATCGACGCCGCCCAGCACCCCGCGCTGCTGTACGTCGACGGCGTCAGCTCGATCGGATCGATCGATTTCCGGATGGACGAGTGGCAGGTGGACCTCGCCGTGACCGGCTCGCAGAAAGGCCTGATGCTGCCGGCGGGTCTCGGGATCGTGTGCGCCAGCCCCAAGGCGCTCGCTGCCCGAGAGCAGGCCCGGTGCCCGCGCGTGTTCTTCGATTTCGGCGACATGATCAAGGCGAACGCTACGGGATACTTCCCATACACGCCGTCGATTCCGATGCTGTATGGCCTGCGCGAGTCGCTCGCGATCATCCGAGAAGAGGGTCTCGAAGCGATCTTCGCGCGCCACGCTCGTCTCGCCGAGGGCGTGCGGGCCGCCGTGCGCGCCTGGGGCTTGAAACTCTGCGCCAAGGCACCCAAGTGGTACTCCGACACGGTCAGCGCCATCATGGTACCCGAAGGCAAGAATGCCACGGACGTGATCGACGTGGCGTTCCGCCGGTACAACCTCGCCCTGGGCGCGGGGCTCGCCCGCCTGGCGGGGAAGCTGTTCCGCATCGGCCACCTGGGCGACCTGAACGAGCTGATGCTCCTGGGCGCGATCGCCGGCGCCGAAATGGCGATGCGCGACGTCGGCATCCAGGTCACGCCGGGCTCGGGCGTCGCCGCGGCGGCCGAGCACTACCGCGGCACGGCCGCTCCGTTGCCCGCGCGTCCCGCCGCTCCGCCGGCGGCCGATGCCCTCCCGACGCCCCCAGGGAGGCCGTCGCCCCGGACCACCGTCCGGGCATGAGTCTCACCCGGTACGAGCCGGTCAAGCCCCGGCTGCAGCGGAGCGAGCTGGCGGTCCCCGGCTCGCAGCCCGCACTGTTCCGGAAGGCGGTCGACGGTGACGCGGATGGTGTGTTTCTCGACCTCGAGGACGCGGTCGCCCCGGCCGACAAAGAGCAGGCCCGCCAGCATGTGGTCGCGGGCCTGCTCGAGCACGACTGGAAGGGGCGGGGCAAGACCGTGTCCGTGCGCGTCAACGGCATCGACACGCACTACATGTATCGCGACGTCGTGGACGTCGTGGAGCAGGCGGGTCACCGGCTCGACGCGGTGCTCGTCCCCAAAGTGGGCGTCCCCGCCGACGTGTACCTCGTGGACGCCCTGCTCACTCAGATCGAAGCGGCTCGGAGTATCCCGCATCGCATCGGGATCGAGGTCCTGATCGAGACGGCGCTGGGTCTCGCGAACGTGGAGGCGATCGCGCAGGCCAGTCGCCGGCTCGAGGCGATGCACTTCGGCGTCGCGGATCTCGCCGCGAGCCTGCGGGCACGCACCATGAGCATCGGAGGCCCCAATCCCGACTACCCGGGCGATCAGTGGCATGCGGCCCTGGCCCGCATGGTGACCGCGTGCCGTGCCTACGGGCTCCGCCCCATCGACGGACCGTATGGCGATTTCAAGGATCCCGAGGGATACCTCGCGGCAGCCCGGCGAGCGGCGGCGCTCGGCTACGAAGGAAAGTGGGCGATTCATCCGTCACAGGTCGCCCTCGCGAACGACGTGTTCACGCCGCCTGCGGCCGAGGTCGAGCGCGCGCGCCGCATCCTGAGTGCCCTCGACGACGCGGCACGGGCCGGCCGTGGAGCCGCCCAGCTCGATGGCCGGATGATCGACGCCGCATCCGCCCGCATGGCACGCAACATCGTCGACATCGCGGCCGCGATCCGGTCCTCACCCCCTGACCCCCTCTCCGTGCCGGAGAGGGGGGACGTGGCGAGTTCCCCCTCTCCCGAAGGGAGAGGGGGACAGGGGGTGAGGACACCGACGAGCCGGGCCTGACCCCGTGGACATCCACGAGTACCAGGCGAAAGAGCTGCTCGCGGGCTTCGGCGTGCCGGTGCCCAAGGGCGGCGTCGCGTACAGCGCGGAGCAAGCGGTGTACCGGACGACCGAAATCGGCGGCAGCCGTTGGGTGGTGAAGGCCCAGATCCACTCGGGGGCTCGCGGCAAGGCGGGGGGCGTGCGGCTGTGCGCCACCGACGCCGACGTACGGCAGGCCGCCAAGGACCTGCTCGGCAAGGTCCTCGTGACCACACAGACCGGCCCCGAAGGACTGCCGGTGCATCGCGTGCTCGTGGAGCAGGCACTTCCGATCGAGCGCGAGCTGTACGTCGGCCTCGTGCTGGACCGCAAGCACGAGCGCATCGTGGTGGTGGCCCATCCGCACGGCGGCATGGAGATCGAGGAGATCGCGCAGCGAGAGCCCGCCGCGATCCTCCGGGAGGTCGTCGAGCCGGCGGTGGGCATGCGGTCGTTCCAGGCGCGCGAGCTCGCGTTCGGCCTCGGCCTCGGCGCCCAACAGGCGAACCAGGCGATGGCCGCCGTGCTGGGCGCCTATCGCGCGTTCCGCGACCTGGACGCCACGATGGTGGAGTTCAATCCGCTCGTGGTCACCAGTGACGGCCAGGTCCTCGCCCTCGACGTGAAGATGAGCTTCGACGACAACGCGATGTTCCGCCGGCCCAACGTGGCCGAGCTGCGCGACTTCGCCCAGGAGGACCCGCGCGAGGCGGACGCCGCGGAGCACGGGCTGAACTACGTCGCCCTGGACGGCGATATCGGGTGCATCATCAACGGGGCGGGCCTCGCCATGGCCACGATGGACATGATCCAGCACGCCGGGGGCGAGCCGGCCAATTTTCTCGACATCGGCGGCGGCGCGAGTCCCGATCGCGTGGCGGCGGCGTTCCGGTTGGTGCTCTCCGACCGCAAGGTCAAAGCGATCCTGGTGAATGTGTTCGCCGGCATCAACCGCTGCGACTGGGTAGCCGCGGGAGTCGTCCAGGCCATTCACGAGGTGCGGGTCCCGGTGCCCCTGGTGGTCCGCCTCGCAGGCACCAACGTGGAGGAAGGCCGCCGCATCCTCACCGACAGCGGCCTGCCGATTCTCACCGCCGATACTCTCTCGGAGGCCGCCGGGCGCGTGGTTGCGGCCCGCAGGACGGTATGAGCATCCTGCTCGACGAAGCGACGCGCGTCATCGTCCAGGGCTTCACCGGCGACAAGGGGACGTTCCACGCCAAGGAGATGATTGCCTACGGCACCAACGTCGTGGGCGGCGTCACGCCGGGCAAAGGCGGCACCACGCACCTCGGCCGGCCCGTGTTCAACACGGTGAAGGAAGCGGTGGCGAACACCGGAGCGGCCGCGAGCCTCGTCCTCGTCCCCGCACCGTTCTGCGCCGACGCGATCATGGAAGCGGCGGATGCTGGTGTCCGCCTCGTCGTCGCCATCACCGACGGCGTGCCCGCCCAGGACATGATGACCGTCAAGCGCTACCTGTGGCGCTACCCGAAGGAGCGACGCACCCGCCTGATCGGGCCGAACTGCGCCGGGCTGATCAGCGCCGGGAGGGCGATGATGGGCATCATGCCCGGCCACATCTACGCGCGCGGCGCCGTGGGGGTCGTGACCCGGTCCGGGACGCTCGGCTACGAAGCGGCGTCCCAAATGAAGGCGCTGGGCGTCGGCGTGACCACGAGCGTCGGCATCGGCGGCGACCCGATCAACGGCAGCTCGTTCGTGGACATCCTGGCGCTGTTCGAGGCCGATCCGGAGACCGAGGCAGTGATGATGATCGGTGAGATCGGCGGACCGCAGGAAGCCGACGCCGCCGTGTTCGTGCAGGAGCACATGACCAAGCCGGTGGTGGGCTACGTCGCCGGCCTGACGGCGCCCAAGGGCCGTCGCATGGGCCACGCCGGCGCGATCATCTCGGCCTTCGGCGACGCGGCCGCCGAGAAGGCGGAGATCATGCGGTCGGCGGGGCTCATCGTGGCGCCCAGCCCCGCGGAGCTGGGCGCCGCGGCCGCGCAGGCGTTGCGGCGCCGGGCGTCGCAGCCCGTGTTGGTCCAGCAGTGACCGCGCCGCGCACCGGCCGGCCGACGCTGGTCGTGACGCGGCGCCTCCCGGCCGCGGTCGAGCAGCGGCTCGCGCAGGAATTCGACGCTCGCTTGAATGTCGACGATCACGCCCTCAGCACGGCCGAGCTGCAGGCCGCGCTCACGAGCGCCGACGCGCTGCTGCCCACCGTGACCGACCGCCTCAGCGCCCAGGTGCTCCAGGTGGAGCCGTTGCGGACCAAGGTCCTCGCGAACTTCGGCGTGGGATTCAACCACATCGACGTCGCCGCCGCCAAGGCGCGCGGGCTGGTCGTCACGAACACGCCCGACGTCCTCACCGACGACACGGCCGACGACGCGGTCATGCTGATGTTGATGGTGGCGCGGCGCGCCGGGGAAGGGGAGCGGCACGTGCGCGCCGGCGCCTGGACCGGGTGGCGCCCGACCCAGATGCTCGGCACCAAGGTCAGCGGCAAGACGCTCGGCTTGATCGGGATGGGACGGATCGGACGGGCGGTGGCGCGCCGGGCGCACCACGGGTTCGGAATGCGCGTGATCTTCCATGATCCCTACCCCCCGCCGGCCGAGCTGGTCGCCGAGCTCGGCGCCGAGGCGAAACGCACCGTCGAAGACGTGCTGCGCGAAGCCGACTTCGTGTCGCTCCACTCGCCGGCCACACCCGAGACGCACCACCTGATCAACGCGGCGCGCCTCGAGCTCATGAAACCGACCGCGTTCCTGATCAACACGGCGCGGGGCGACATCGTGGACGAGGCGGCGCTCGTCGCCGCGCTCAAAGCCCGGCGGATCGCCGGCGCCGCGCTCGACGTGTTCGAGCGCGAGCCCCAGGTCTCGCCCGAACTCCTGACCATGGAAAACGTCGTGCTGCTGCCGCACCTGGGCAGCGCCACGCAGGAGACCCGCCTCGCGATGGGCCTGCGCGCACTCGAGAACCTCAAGGCGTTCTTCTCAGGCGCCGCCCCGCGCGATCGCGTGGTGTGAGCCAACCCGACTACCTGCAGCGCACGGCGGACCTGCTGTACGACTGCCTCCTCGACGTGATCCGGGCCCACGAGCCCGATATCGAGGTCGTCCTCCGTGGCGAGCGGCTCCCGGCGGGTGCTCCCGCCGAGCTGGTGGGTCGCGCGATCCAGGCGCAGGGCACCTGGTTCCAGCTCCTCTCGATCGCCGAACAGAACGCCGCGATGCGCCAGCGGCGCCAGAGCGAGGTGGAGCGCGGCCCGGAGCAGGTGCGGGGCACCTTCGCCCAGGTGATCGCGGCGGCCGCCGCGGCCGGCGCGCCGGCGCACGAAGTCCGCGCCCTGGTGGCGGGGCTGCGGGTGCGGCCGGTAATCACGGCACACCCCACCGAAGCCAAACGCGTGACCGTGCTCGAAAAACACCGCCGCATCTACCGGCGCCTGGTGGATCTGGAAGCGCCACGCTGGACGCCCCGGGAGCGCAGCGCGCTGATCGACACCATTCGGACCGAGATCGAGCTGTTGTGGCTCTCCGGCGAGCTGCGCCTCGAGAAGCCGACGATCCAGCAGGAGCTCGCATGGGGCCTCTACTTCGTCAATGAGAACCTCTTCGGCATCGTGCCCGAGCTGGCCGACAGGCTGGAGCAGGCGCTCGCTCGCGCCTACCCCGACGCGGCATTCGACGTGCCGCCCTTTTTCCAGTTCGGCTGCTGGATCGGCGGGGACCGGGACGGCAATCCGTTCGTCACCAACGACGCGACCCGCCGCACGCTGTGCGAAGCCCGAGTCACCAGCCTGCGGCGCTACCGCGCCCGGATCGCCGAGCTGGTGCGCGCGCTGAGCATCACCGAGCGGGCGGCCGTGATCTCCCCGGCGTTCCGGGCGGCGCTCGCGCGCCAGCTCGAGCGATCCGGGCAGGGCGACGCGATCGAGCGCCGCAATCCGGGCGAGGTGTTCCGGCAGTTCCTCAGCTGCGTGCTGCGCCGCGTCGATGCCACGCTCGTCGCCGCCGAGCAGGGACAGACGGCGCCCGAGGACGCGGGCTACCGGGCGGCGGACGACCTCATCGCTGACCTGCGCACCCTGGAAACGGGTCTCACCGAGGCGCAATGCGCGACAGCCGCCGAGCGGTTCGTCCGACCGGTGCGCCGCGAGGTGGAAGCGTTCCGGTTCAGCACGTTCCGACTGGACATCCGCGAGAACTCCCTGCGCCTGAACGAGGCGTTGCGCGCGGTGTGGCACGCCCGCTATCCGGCCGAGCCGCCCGCGGCCGAGTCGCCGGAATGGCGCGCCTGGCTGCAGGCGGAGCTGGCGCGACCACTCGGCGCCGGTGCGCCGCTCGATCTCCCGGTGGAGGGAGGAGCGGTCGAAACGGCGGGCATGTTCCGCTTGATCCGCGAGGCGCGCGAGCGGCTCGATCGCGAGGCCATCGGCAGCTTCGTGCTGAGTATGACGCACAGCGTCTCCGACGTGCTGGGCGCCTACGTGTTCGCCAAACAGGCCGGGCTCTTCGCCGACGCCGCCGGCACCGAGAGCTGCACGCTCCCCATCGTGCCGCTGTTCGAGTCCATCGACGACCTGCGGCGCGCGCCCGACATGGTGCGGGAGCTGCTCCAGATTCCCCTGGTGCGGCGCAGCGTGCGGGAACAGGGAGGGGTGTTCGAGGTGATGATCGGGTACTCCGACTCGAACAAGGACGGCGGCTTTCTGTCGTCCAACTGGGAGCTCGCCAAGGCGCAGCTCAAGCTCACCCGGCTGGGCCGCGAGTGCGGCGTTCCCGTCGCCTTCTTCCACGGCCGCGGCGGCTCGGTGAGCCGGGGCGGCGCCCCGACCGGCCGGGCGATCGCGGCGCAGCCGGCGGGTTCAATACGGGGCCGCCTGCGGATCACCGAGCAGGGTGAAGTGGTGTCCTTCAAGTACGCGAACCGCGGCACGGCGGCGTATCAGGCCGAGCTGCTCGCGGCGAGCGTGCTCGAGCACTCCCTCAAATCGGAGCGCGAGCAGGCCCTCGTGCCCACCACGGAGTTCGACGAGGCGCTGGAGGCGCTGTCGGGTGCCGCGCACGCCGCCTACCGTCGCTTCGTGGACCACCCGGGCCTCGTGGCCTACTTCCAGGCAGCCAGTCCGCTCGAGGAGATCGCGCTGTTGAACATCGGGTCGCGGCCGGCCCGGCGCTTCGGCGCCCGCACGCTCGCCGATCTCCGCGCCATTCCCTGGGTGTTCGCGTGGACCCAGAACCGCCACTTCATCCCCGGCTGGTACGGCGTGGGCACGGGGCTCGCGACGTTTCTCGAGGTGCGGGGCAGCCGGGGCGCGGCGCTGCTCGAACGGATGTTCAACGACTGCCGTCTGTTCCGGCTGATCGTGGACGAAGTGGAGAAGACTCTGGCGTATGTCGACCTCGACATCGCGCGCGAGTACGCCGCCCTGGTGGCCGACGATTGGTTGCGCGCCGAGCTGTTCTCGCTCGTGGCCGACGAGTATCACCGCACCAGCGACGTGATCGAGCGGCTCGTCGGATCCGGCGACCTCGCGGGACGCTTCCCCCAGTTCCGGCGGCGGCTCGAGAGCCGCCTACCGCTGCTCAATCAGGTGAGCCGGCAGCAGGTCGAGCTGCTGCGGAGCTATCGCGCCGGGCAGGAGGACGCGCGGCCCGCGCTGCTGCTGTCGATCAACTGCATCGCGGCGGGGTTTGGGACAACAGGATAGCCGCCTATATTTTCCGTATGCACGACTCCCTCTACTTCACCGACCATCACCTTCAGGTGCGCGACATGGTGCGCGACTTCGCGCAGCAGGTCGTGAAGCCCAGCGCGCCCCGGTACGACCGCGACAGCGCGTTTCCGTGGGACAACGTCCGTCGCATGGCCGACCTGGGATTGTTCGGCATTCCCTGGCCGGAGGAGCTGGGCGGCTCCGGCATGGACTATCTCTCCTACATCCTCGTCATCCACGAGCTTGCCAAGGTCGACGCCAGTCACGCCATCACGGTCAGCGCCCATACGACACTCGGCACTTCGCCGATCGTCGACTTCGGCACGGACGAGCAGAAAAAGCGGTTCGTGCCCTTGCTCGCGGCGGGGAAGGTGCTGGGCGGATTCGGCCTCACCGAGCCCGGCGCCGGGTCGGACGCCGGCGGCACCCAGACGTTTGCGGTGGACAAGGGCGACCACTTCGTGTTGAACGGATCCAAGATCTTCATCACGCATGCCGGCGTGGGCGAGGTTTTCGTCGTCGCGGCGCGCACCGACCCCGCCGCCAAGAGGACCCACGGCATCACGGCCTTCATCGTGACCAAGGACACGACCGACCTGGAGCAGGCGAAACGGGTCGGCGTGGGCCACGACGCGTCGCTCCCCAAGTGCCCGGGGGTCCTGGCGGCGAAGAAGGAGGACAAGCTCGGCTGGCGCGCTTCGGATACGCGCGAGCTCGTGTTTCAGGACGCCCTCGTCCCCAAGGAAAACATGCTCGGCGCGCTGAACAACGGCTTCCGTCAGTTCCTGCACACGCTGGATGGGGGGCGCGTCGGCCTGGGTGCGCTGTCGCTCGGGATCGCCGAGGGAGCGCTCGAGGAGTGCCTACGCTACACCGGAACCCGCAAGCAATTCGGCCGGCCGATCGCGAGCTTCCAGGGGGTGCATTTCGCGCTGGCGGACATGGCCACGGAGATCGAGGCCGCGAAGCACCTGGTGTACCACGCCGCCTGGCTCAAGCAGCACGGCCAGCCGTTCAAGCGCGAGGCGGCGATGGCGAAGCTGTACGCGTCCGAGCTGGCGATGCGTGCCACGACCAAGGCCGTCCAGCTGCACGGCGGTTACGGGTACACCACGGACTACCCGGTGGAGCGCATGATGCGGGACGCGAAGATCTGCGAGATCGGGGAGGGGACCAGTGAGATTCAGCGTATCGTGATCGCGCGACAACTGCTCGGCGATCTAGTCGACTAAACCTCCTCCAACCTCCCCCAACCTCCACAACCTTTCGTCACTGTATTCCCAGATTCTTTACAAGGAACGCCATCCGGTCCGCCTGCTCCTCGATCACCTTGCTCGTCGGCTTGCCGGCCCCGTGTCCCGCCTTCGTCTCGATCTCGATCAGCACCGGCTGCGAGCCCGCCTGCGCGGCCTGGAGCGTCGCCGTGAACTTGAACGAGTGACCCGGCACGACGCGGTCGTCGTGGTCCGCGGTGGTGACGAGCGTCGCCGGATAGCGCGTCCCCGCCCGAATGTTGTGGAGCGGCGAATACTTGTAGAGATAGGGGAACTGGGCCGCGCTGTCGGCGGAGCCGTAGTCGGTCACCCAGGCCCAGCCGATCGTGAACTTGTGGAAGCGGAGCATATCCATCACGCCCACCGCGGGCAGCGCCGCGCCGAACAGCTCGGGCCGCTGCGTGATCGCCGCCCCCACCAGCAGCCCGCCGTTCGACCCGCCCGCGATGGCCAGCTTGGGCGTCGACGTGTACCGCTGCGCGATCAGGTACTCGGCCGCCGCGATAAAGTCGTCGAACACGTTCTGCTTCTTGTCGAGCATCCCCGCCTGATGCCACTCCTCGCCGTACTCGCCGCCGCCCCGCAGGTTCGGCACAGCGTAGACACCGCCCATCTCGAGCCACACGAGCGTGGCCACCGAGAAGCTCGGCGTGAGGCTGATGTTGAACCCGCCGTAGCCGTACAGGTACGTCGGGTTCGACCCGTCGAGCGCCAGTCCCTTCCGATGAGTGATGAACATCGGCACGCGGGTGCCGTCCTTGCTCGTGTAGAACACCTGCTTCGTTTCGTAGCCCGACGGATCGAAGTCGATCTGCGGCGCCTTGAAGACGGTCGTCGCCCCGCTCTTGAAATCGTAGCGGAAGATGGTGGTGGGATACAGAAACGACGTGAAGGCGTAGAACATCTCGGCGTCGCGCCGCTCGCCCGTGATCGAGCCCACGGTGCCGAGCGCGGGCAGCGCGAGCTCCGAGATGGGCCGGCCGTCGAGCGCGTACAGCCGGAGCCGGGACGCCGCGTCGTGCATGGCGCTCGTCACGAACACGTCGTGGATGATATGCACCTCTTCCAGCACGTCCGGACCCTGAGGAATGACCTCGCGCCAGCGGGCACGCTCGGGATGGCGCGTGTCGACCGCGATGACCCGCTTGCGGGGCGCGTTCAGATCGGTGAGGAAGTAGAACACCGGCCCGTCGTTGCCCACGAAGGAATAGCTCGCGTCGAAGGCGTCGAGCAGCCGTATCACCTCGCCCGTGACCCGCGGGTGCTTCGGATCCTTGAGATCGAAATAGTAGACCCGGTTGCGCCGGTCGGTGCCAAGCCACACGTGCAACACCGCGTAGCGACCATCGTCGGTGACTTCCGCGTTCATGCCCCAGTCGGGCTGGTCGGGTCGCTCGTAGACGAGCACGTCCTGCGTCTGATCCGCGCCGAGCCGGTGGTAGTAGACCTTCTGGAACCGGTTGACGTCGCTGAGCGCCTTGTCTCCCGGCTCGGGGTAGCGACTGTAGAAAAAGCCGGCGCCGTCCTTGGTCCAGGACGCCCCGGAAAACTTGATCCAGCGTAGGTGATCCGGCAGGTCGCGCCCGGTGGCCACGTCGCGCACTCGGAACTCCTCCCAGTCGGAGCCGCTCGCCGAGGTCCCGTACGCGACCAGCCGGCCGTCCTCGGACACCGCCAGCGTCGAGAGCGCGACCGTCCCATCCGCTGCCAGGAGATTCGGGTCCAGCAACACCGCCGGATCGCCCGTCAGCGCCGCCTGGGTGTAGAGCACGGACTGGTTCTGCAAGCCGTCGTTCTTGAAATAGAAGTAGCGGCCGGCCTTGTGGAACGGCGCGCCGTACTTGGGATAGTCCCACAGCCGGCGCAACCGCTCGCGGATGCGCTCGCGCGCGGGGATTCCCGCCAGGTACGCCTCCGTCAGGCGGTTCTCCGCCTCGATCCAGGCGCGCGTCGCCGGCGCGTCGGGATCCTCGAGCCCGCGATACGGATCGGGGACCTTGGTGCCGTGATAGTCGTCCACCGTGTCACCCTTGGGCGCGGGCGGATACTGGATGGATTGGGCGGCAGCGGGCGTGAGCGCGGCCCCGTTGGCGAGGACGGTCAGGAGGACCCCCCTGAGGAAAGAAGCGAACTGTGGCCTCATATCGATAATCTCTCCCCGGTTGACGTAAGTTGCAAGGCCGCTTATATTTAGACTATGCATTGGACTCGTGCGTTGCTGTCGCTCCCGGGCGCCGTCCCAACGTCGCCGGAGCGACGCTCGTCCAATCGGTTCGACTCATCCGAGACTCACCTCAGCGGCATGAGTTTCTGCTGGACTAATCGCAGGATCCCGACCGGCTGCTGGCCGACCGGGGTCGAGGGCACTTGCTTTGAAACGAGAAATACTCATCAGCGGGACCGCGCGCGAGACTCGCGTGGCGATCCTGGAGGACGACCGCCTTGTTGAGCTCCTGGTGGATCGTCCGGACGCCCGCCGCATGGTGGGCGATATCTACCTGGGCACGGTCGAGGCCGTGCTTCCGGGAATCCAAGCCGCGTTCGTCAACATCGGGGCCGAAAAGAGCGCCTTTCTCCACGCCTCCGACCTGATCGAGGCGGAGGAGGACGACGAGCCCTCCGATCACGACGACGAAGACGACGGCAACGGGGCCGGGAACGGGAGTGGGGGTGGCGGTGGTGGCGGCCGCTCCTCCCGACGCCGCCTGCCCAACGTCAGCGACGAGCTGAAGCGCGGCGAAGCGAAGCTCGTTCAGGTCATCAAAGAGCCGATCGGGACCAAGGGACCGCGCGTCACCGCGCAGGTTTCGCTCGCCGGCCGCTTCCTGGTCTACATGCCGTTCGCGTCCAAGGTCGGCGTCTCGCGCAAGATCGAGAATCGGGATCAGCGCGCCAAGCTGCGCGAGCTGGTCTCGAAGCTCGTCCCGAAGGACTCAGGCGGTTGGATCATCCGTACCGTTGCCGAGGACCTGACCGAGCAGAGCTGCAAGCGCGAGATCGATCACCTGTACGGGCTGTGGAAGAAGATCAAGCGCAAGTCGGGGTCGGTGCGCGCCCCGGCGCTGCTGCAGCGCGAGACATCGCTCACCCGGGGCATCATCCGCGATCTGTTTTCCGACAAGGTCGACTCGCTGCTCGTCGACTCCAAGATGCTGCACAACGAAATCGTCCAGTACCTGAAGCAGATCGATCCCGACCTGATCGCGCGGGTGAAGCTGTACGAGACCGAAACGCCGCTGTTCGACGAGTACGACGTCGAGGCGGAGATTCGGGCGCTCTTCAAGGCGCGCGTCGAGCTCCCCACCGGCGGCTACCTGATCATCCAGCCGACCGAGGCGCTCATCTCGATCGACGTGAACACCGGCCGCTACACGGGCAAGAAGGACCCCGAGAGCACGATCGTGAAGACCAACCTCGAGGCCGCCCGCGAGGTGGCGCGCCAGCTGCGGCTGCGCGACATCGGCGGCATCATCGTCGTCGACTTCATCGACATGGAATCGCGCGGCAATCGCGACAAGGTGCTGCAGGAGCTGCGCACCCACCTGAGTCGCGACCGGGCGCGCACCAAGGCGTTCGCCGTCTCGGAGCTGGGGCTGATCGAGATGACCCGCCAGCGCGTTCGGCCCTCGCTGTGGCACTCCATGACGGCGGAGTGCCCGACCTGTAACGGCACCGGACGGGTGTTCCGGCCCGAAGTCGTGGTGCGCCGCATGGAGCGCTCGCTCAAGCGCGCCGGGGCGGAGCATAAGGAGCGCCAGCTCGCGGTGCGGCTGCATCCCGATGTGGCGCTGTACCTGGTCGAGCAGGAGCCCAACTTCCTGCGCCAGCTCGAAAAGCAAACCGGCCTCGAGCTCGAGGTGCGCGACGACCCGATGATGCGGCTGGACGAGTTCCGCATGATGGCGAAGCCGGCGGGGCGCGACGTGACGGAGCAGTATGCGGTCGCGTGAACGGAGGTTTGGGAGGTTTGGGAGGTTGGGGAGGTTAGGGGAGGCTGATGGTCACCGGCGCAACCTCCCCTAACCTCCTCCAACCTCCCCCAACCTTGACTATCCGTATGCCCCTCTTTAAGATCCGCCACCCATGACCTACGCCATTTTCGCCACCGGCGGCGCGCAGTTCCGCGCCGAGCCCGGGGTCACCATCAAGGTCCCGCTGCTCGCGGCCGAGCCCGGGAGCAAGGTGACCTTCGACCAGGTCCTGCTCGCGAGCGACGGCAAGCACGTGCAGGCGGGGAAACCGGTGCTGAAGGGCGCGAAGGTGACTGCGGAGATCGTGCGGCACGGCAAGGGCGAGAAGATCAAGATCTACCGTTTCGCGCGCCGCACCGGCTACCGGCGCCACGGCGGGCATCGCCAGCAGTTCACCGAGATCAAGATCGCCGACGTGAAGCTCAAGGGCGACTGAGGCGCAGATGGCTCACAAGAAAGGTGTCGGCTCCTCCCGCAACGGCCGTGACTCCGGACCGAAGTATCTCGGCGTGAAGCGCTTCGCCGGGGAGCACGTGACGGCGGGCACGATCCTCGTGAAGCAGCGGGGGACCAAGTTCCACCCCGGATTGAACGTGCGCCGGGGCTCCGACGACACGCTGTTCACCGTCGTCGACGGCCAGGTGCGCTTCGAGCACAAGAACAAGAAGCGGTATCAGGTGAGTGTGTATCCGGTGGGGAAAAACTAGGGCGCATAAGAGGGCGGCAGAAGGCGGCAACGGGCGGCAGAGGGCGGCAAGCGTCGACTTGGCCGCCTTTTTTTGTGACACCCTGCGACGGATTGGTACCGAAGTCCCTTCCCCTTCGATCACATGTTGGTGCTGTGCCTTCCTACGAACGGTTCGCAGCCTGGCGACGGTCGTATGAGTTCGTCCTGGCCGTCTACGACGCGACTGATGCCTTCCCAAAAAACGAACTCTATGGACTCACATCGCAGACTCGCCGCGCTGCGTTCTCGGTAGTGGCGAACATTGCCGAGGGATCCGCAAAGAGAGGAGGACGGGAGTTCGCTCGCTACCTCGACATCGCGCTCGGCTCTCTCACCGAGCTCGAAGTGGCCCTCCGCCTCGCTCGCGACCGCAGGTACGTTACGCCTGAGAAGTGGGCGGAACTCGAGCGCCTGCGCAATCACGCCGGCGTCCTGACTTGGCGGCTGTATCGATCAATTCGAGGCGTCCGGCAGAACCAGTGATGTCCTGCCGCCCTCTGCCGCCCTTTGCCGCCCTTTGCCGCCCTTTGCCGCCCTGTGCCGCCCTGTGCCGCCCTAGTAGTTCGGCGGCAGTTTGCGATACCGCTCCAACAGCTCCGTCTGCCGGCTCTTCAGGGGAATCTCCTTCCCGCGGATCAGCACGTGCTCCACACCGGTCGCGAACTCGAACGGGTCCCCCGACCACACGACCACGTTGGCGACCTTCCCCGGGTCGAGCGACCCGTAGCGATCCGCCACCCCGAACATCTCCGCCGGCGAGAGCGTCACGGCGCGCAGCACCTGGTCCCAGGTCATCCCGTACGCCACCGCGTTGCCGGCCTGCTGGCGCAGGTTGCGCGAGTTGTGGGTATCGGTCTCCATCAGGGCCACTTTGACGCCGGCCTTCGCGAGCAAGCCAGCGTTCTCGTAGCGAATTCCGAGCGCGTCGTAGGACGGGATGTTGTCGAGCGGCTCCACGAGCACCGGGACGCCCGCCTGCGCGATTGCGCCCGCGATCTGCCAGCCCTCCTGGGCGCCCGCCAGCACCAGCTTGAGCTTGAACTCCCGCGCGAGCCGCAGTGCGCTCTCGATGTCGCTGCGCCGGTTGGCGTACGCGATCAGCGGCTCCTGGCCGTGCAGCACCGGCAGCAGGGCTTCGAGATCCGCCGCGGCGGCCGACAGGGGTCGCAGCTGCGCGCGCCCGAAGTCGGCGCGGCGGCGCTCGTACTCCAGTGCGTCGCGCAATACCCGCCGCACGCGCTCCACCAGCGCCGCGCGTGAGCCGCCCGCGAAATCCTTCCCCGTCTCAGAGTCGTTCAGGACGACGCCGACCGGCGACTTGACGAGCATCTCCTCGATCGTGTTGCCGGCGAGATCGATGAGCACCGCCTGGCCGCTCACGAGGTTCCCCGCCGGCACGGCGAGCACCGTGGTGACGCCCTCGATTCGGGTCACGGGGATGACGACGGATGCAGGATTGATCCCTTCCGCCACGTTGAAGGAAGCGGCGATGGTATCGCCCTTGAGCAGGGCCTCGCGAGTTCCCGCCACGGCGCCGATCTCGACGAGGCCCATCTGTCCGGCGCCGTCGATGAGGCCCGGCGTCACCCACTTTCCGGTCGCGTCGATGCGGGTGGCGTCGGACGGCACGGCGACGCTCGTACCGACCGCCGCGATCTTGCCGTCGCGGATCAGGACCGTCGCGTTGGCGAGCTTGGGCCCAGAGACCGGATACACGGTGCCCCCGGTGATGGCGATCGTCTGGGCGAGCAGGAACGCGATCATCGGTCGTTCCTCCCCCCGGCAGCCGGCGTCTGGCCGAGCTGGAAGTCGGTGCGGGGCTGGTGCGCGGGGTCGTTCCGGTCGTACACGAGCCAGCCGTCGTTGTAGACCTGGATCGCCCGTGAGTAGACGGAGAAGGGGTCGCCCGACCACACGACCACGTCGGCGATCTTGCCCGGCTCGAGCGTCCCGATCAGCGAATCGAGCCCAATGGCCCAGGCGGGATTCGCCGTCACCCAGCGGATCGCCTGGTCGCGCGTGACCGGGATGCCGGCGCGCACGCCGGCGTACATCGCCTTGGCCGCTTCCTGATTGAGGCGCTGGATCCCGCTCGGATCGTCCGAGTGAATGTTGACGCGCACGCCCGCCTGCTGGAGCAGCGCGGCATTCTCCTTGATCCCGTCCATCGCTTCTTCTTTGAAGCCCCACCAGTCCGCCCATACCGCCGCCCCCGTACCGGCAGCCGCCAGCAGATCGCGGATCTTGTACGCCTCCACCGCGTGGTGGAACGAGCGGATCGGAAACCCGAACTCCCGGCCGAGGTCGAGCATCTGTGCCATCTCGTCCGACCGGTAGCAGTGGTTCTGCACGTAGATGTCGCCGCGCAGCACCTCCGCCAGCGTTTCGAGCTTGAGGTTGCGCTCGGGGAGATCGCCCTGGTGATCCTTGTTCCACTTGTCCCACTTGCGACGATACCCCTCGGCTTGGATGTACGCCCCGCGGTAGCCCGCCATGTTGCCCATGCGCGTCGACGGTCCGCCCTTCTGCCCGTACACGCGCTTGGGGTTTTCACCACACGCCATCTTCAACCCGTAGCGGGCTCCTGGGAACTTCATCTCCTGCACCGTGCGCGCCGGGATGAGCTTCAGGATCGCGCTCCGGCCGCCGATCAGATTGGCCGAGCCGGGAAGTGCCTGAATCGTCGTGATGCCCCCCGCGATCGCCAGCGGGATTTGCGGATCCTGCGGCCAGAACGAGTGCTCGGCCCACACCTCGGCCGTTACGGGATTCGTCGCCTCGTTGCCGTCGGACTCGGCGTCGGTGCCGGGAGCGGCGTATACGCCCAGGTGCGAATGCTCGTCGATCAGGCCGGGCGTCACGTATTTTCCCGTGCCGTCCACCACGACCGCGCCGGCGGGAGCGTCGACCTTCGCACCCACCGCGACGATGCGGCCGTCTTTGAGGACGATCGACCCATTGGGAATCTCCTGGCCGGCCGCGGTCATGATCGTCGCATTGCGGATCAACACGGGCGGATTGGGATGACGCTGGTAGGTCGAGGGGTACTGCAGCCGATCGACGCTGCTCGACTCGCCCGTCGCCTGCTTGGCCGGGGCCGCCGCCTGGGCGGGAGCGGGAGCCGGGCCCGCCTCCCGGGCCGGACGAGCCGCTCCGGTCGCGCACCCGCCCGCGAGGGCGAAGAGCAGAAGCAACGATGGTCGCATGCTGGATGTCCTCTCCGTTGGGCTACTTCACGAGCTCGATGACCGCCGGTTGCCCGACGAATTCCTGCTTCACGACCCTGTGCGGCGAGTCGACACTGACGTAGAGCACGAGCGGCACCCTCGGCCCGGTGACGTCGACCCGGTACGCCTGGAACGTGCCGGCGGGTACCACGACCGTTTCCGGCTGCCCCACCTTGAACGTGAGGACCTTCGTCGCGACTTCGCTGGGCGTGAACACGGCGAGGCGCAGCGTCTGGCCCGGGGCGAGCACCAGGGACGATCCGACGAGCGGCGCGACGTTCTCGTCCACGATCCCCGGAGGCACCACCGTGTCCACCGGGAATTGCTGCACGCTCCCGTCGGGCTGCGGCACGAGGTTGTTGCCTTTCACCCGACCGCCGGCATAGACCAGGTGGGCTTCGACCTTCGTCCCCTGGCGAATCATGACCTGGTCGAGCCGCCGCGCGGCGGCATCCGCCGCGGAAAACACCACGGTCGTCCGCTGGTCGAACAGTCCGTTCCCCATCCCCGCGTGCTCGGAGTAGACCACCGAGTCGCCGGCGCGCGTGATGTCCGCGACCGCGAACCCCAGCGCCTTCCCCTGGACAACCACCTGCGAGCTGTCGGTGCGGGACTCGAGCTGGCGTGGGTCGAGGGTGACGTTCGCCGCCGCTGGATTGAGATCGCTGAGCGTGAGCGCCTTGCCGTCAACGTCCGTGACGCGGACGGGGCCGATCGCCTTGAGCCGGTCGTACAGCCTGGCTCCGTCCCCCACGATAACGATGGTCAGCGCATGGCGCTGGAACAGCCGGGCGGCCGCGGCTCGCGCCTGGAGCGCCGTGACGGCGCTGAGACGCTCTCGGTACAAGGGCAGGTAGTCATCCCCCAACCCGAGGAGCTTCGCGTTCGCCACTTGGGTTGCGATCTGGCTCGGCGTCTCGATCGTGAGCGGGAACGAGCCGACCAGAAAGCCCTTCGCCGCCGTGAGCTCCGAATCGGGAATCAGCTCTGTTCGTACGCGGTCGATCTGACGCAGCAGCTCGACGAGCGCGCTGTCCGCGACCTCGGTGCGGACCTCGGCGGTCGCCTGCCAGTAGCCCAGCCCGCGGTGCCGGCGCAGCGAGGCGTAGGCGCCGTACGTCCAGCTCTTCTGCTCACGCAGGATAAGGAACAGCCGGGAGTCCGCCCCGCCGCCGAGCACCTGCGCGGCGACGCGCCCGGCGTAATAGACGGGGTCGGTGGGCGGGATCGTGGGGTTGCCGGCCACGATATTGGCCTGCGCCGAACCCGGCCGGTGCACCAGCAGGATGTCGGGCGCGAGACGCGTGACGGGAGCGGGCAGGGCAGGGACGGGAGGCGGCGCTCCACGCCAGCCGGCGAACGTCTTGTCGACCAGGTCCCGAACCTGCGTGTCCGTCACGTCCCCGGCGACCACGAGCAGCGCACCGCCCGGCCGCAGGCGCTCGCGGGCGAACTGCGTCACGTCTTCGGGCGTCACGGCGCGGTAGCTGTCGCGCGTCGGGCTGCGCCCATACGGGTTGCGGCCATAGATCTCCTGCTCGAAGAACCGCTGCGCCACCGCGCCGGGCTGCGACAGCTGGAGCGCGAGCGCCGAGAGCGAGCGCGTGCGAGCCAGCTCGAGCTCGCTCGTCGGGAACGACGAGTGCAGCGTCACGTCCCCCAGGAGGTCGAACACGAGCTCGAGCTGGTCGCTCAGGGCGTCGGCCGAGATCGTGAGGAAATCCTCGGACGAGCTTGCCGACAGGTGCCCCCCCACGCCCTCGATGGTCGAGGCGATCTGCTCCGCGGAGCGTGTCGCGGTGCCCTTGGAAAGGAGCTCGGCGGCGAGCTCGGAGAGTCCCTCCTTGCCGGCCGGGTCGACGATGCCCCCCGCCCGGAATGCGAGACTGACAGAAACGACGGGCTGCTCATGGTGCTCGATCACGACGAGCGCGAGCCCGTTGGGAAGCGTCGTCTCCTTGAACGGCGGAAACCGAACGGGGGCGAGCCGCGTGGGCTTGGGGGGCGTGGTGGGAAAGCCCTGGGCCGAGAGCCCCAGGACCGGCACGACGGTCAGGAGAGCGAGCGTGGCGCGTCTCACTGCGCCACGCTCCCCGTGGCGGGCTTCACGATGATCACCAGCGCGTTCGCCGGATCGAGATACTTGCCCGCCACCCGCCGGATGTCGTCGGCGGTGACCGCGAGGAATCGGTCCAGGTCGCTGTTGATCTCGGCCAGCGACGTGTGGAACATGTCGTAGTGATGCAGCTCTTCGGCCCTGCCAAGGGTCGTCTCGCGGCCGTGAATGAACCCCGCGCGGAACGTGTTCTTCGCCTTGGTGAGCTCCTCGCTCGTGACGCCGGTGGCCCGCAGGCTGTCGAGCTGCGCCGTGAGCAGCGTATCGAGCCTGAGCGGATCCACGCCCTGGTTGGCGATAGCCAGCGCCAGCAGCACGCCGGGCCCGCGGCGCGAATCGAACGGGTTCATGGCCACCTGCGTGCCGAGCGCCGCCTTCTCGCGTCGTACGACGGCCACGTTGAGACGCGAGCTCTCGCCCTCTCCGAGGATCACGTTCAGCAGCTCGAGCGCCGGCGTGTCGGGGTCGGCGTGCGGCGGCATGCGGTAGATATGGATCACGGCCGGCAGATTGGCGTGCGCGTCGGTGACCTCGCGCGGCGAGGCGCCCGGCCCCAGCCGGCTGACGCAGCTCACGGGGGGCGGGTCCGGGTGCCGCGGAATCTCGCCGAAGTACTGGTTGACGAAGCGGCGCAGCTCGAGCGGACGGAAGTCGCCGACCACGACGAGGGTGGCGTTGTTGGGGGCGTAGTACGTGTCGAAGAAGGCCTTGACGTCGGAGAGCTGGGCGGCGTTCAGGTCGTCGATCGATCCGATGACGGTGTGGGCGTACGCGAAGCACCCGGCGCTGTCGAACGGCCAGGTCATGCCGTCGATGAACGCCGGCGCGTACGGCTGGTTGTCGACCCGCAGCCGGCGCTCCTCCTTCACGGTCTCGCGCTGGTTGTGGAAGTTCTCGTCGGTGATGGCGAGCGAGCGCATGCGGTCCGCCTCGAGCCACAGCGCCAGGTTGAGGCGGTTCGAAGGAATCGTTTCATAGTAGTTCGTGCGGTCTTGCGCGGTGCTGCCGTTCTCCGTGCCGCCGGCGCGCGAAATCAGCTGGAAGTGCTCGCCCTTCTTCACGTGGGCGGAGCCCTCGAACATCATGTGTTCGAACAGATGCGCGAATCCCGAGCGACCGGCCCGCTCGTTGCGCGAGCCGGCGTTGTACCACACGTCGACCGACACGATCGGCGTCGAATGATCCTCGGAGTAGAGCACGTGCAGGCCGTTGGGCAGCGTGAACGCCTCGTACGGGATCCGGCCGGCCTGGGCCGCCGCCGGGGGAGCGAGGCACGCGCCGCACGCGAGCCATGCGCCCAGGACGCATACATCACCCATTGGGCCGTTACGCACGGATCAGTCCCCTCACTCGGACTCGGGCGCGGGAACCACCGGCCCCGAGTGCACCAGCTCGAACGCGAACACTCCGTCCAGCGTCTCGCCCTTCACGAGGCGCCGCGGTGTGGAGCGAGTCGCAAAGATGCGAAAGTTGCCGCTCTTCAAGGGTTGGACGTCGAATCGGCCCGCCGGCACTCGGATCGTGGTCGGCGGCTCGGCCACGAAGCTCAGGATGGTGACCGAGTCGGTGAACTCCTTGTACGCCGGGACGCCGATCGAGTCCCCGGGGGCGACGTTGGTCACCGCCCCCGCGATGAACACGTAGTCGCCGAGCACCGTGCCCGGCGCGAACGGCCGGCTCACGGGAATGATCTTCACCTCGCCGCTTTTCGTGCCGATGCGGCGCCGGCCCGAGATCTCACCGTGCCGCACTTCGAGGTCGTGCTCCATCATCACGGTGTCGCTCGTCGGCGAGAACAGGTCGATGCGGTGGAACGTCGAGAGGGGGGCGCCCGTGAGCCGGTCGAGCACCACGCGCTCCCGCTCTTCTTCGACCGGCCGGAATTCCGAGCGCGCGGTGTACACGAGCTGCTGCGTCGTTTCGAGCGGCCGGATCTCGAACTGCCACACGGCCCAGCCGCGCTCCGCGCCCCGGAAGTGGAACACGAACGAATCCCGCGTCGCCGGAACGGCGGCGAAATCGAAATGGAGCGATGGGGAACCGGAGCCTTGCGCGACGGCCAACGCCGGACTAGCGAGCCACAGGAAACAAAGCCAGCGCATTGGTCTCGAGAATGGCCTTCTTGTGCGGGTCGCTCAGGGACAGCGCCAGAAACTGATCGATGTTCACGCGCATGTCCTTCACCCCCGGGCTCGGCCAATCCGTGCCCCACACGACCCGGTCCGCCAGCTCCGAGAGACGCGGAAAGTACTCCAACAGGCGCGCGGGCGGTATCCCGGAGACGTCGAGCCAGACCCGGGGATGACGCCGCAGCACGAAGAACGCTTCCTCCATATAGAGCGGCCGCCCGCCATGGGCCATCACGATCGTCAGGTCGGGAAAGTCGATCGCGACGTCGTCGAGCTCGAGCGGATTGCCGTACTTGGAGCGCGCCCCGGGGAATATGCTCGTGCCGGTGTGGATCATCACCGGCAGGCCGCGCTGCTCGCAGCGTCGGTAGATGTCCCCCAGCGCCGTGAGGCCGTCGCTGTAGGCGTTCGCCGGAAACAGCTGGTGCGGGGGATGGAGCTTGAGGAGTCGGATCCCCAGGTCCACCAGGCGATCCACGTCGCCCGCGGGATCGCGCGTGAAGCGCGGGTGCACGCCGCCGTAGGGCAGCAGTCGCTCGCTGTTGGCCGAGGCATACTTGGCGGAAAAGCCGTTCACCGCGTCGGTAAAGCCCATGACGTCAGGGGAAGGGTAGTTGACGAGCCCGACGCGCCACACGCCGGCGCGATCCATCACCTCGAGCAACGCCTTGGGATCCTCCATGACCTGAATCATGCCGTCGCGATCCACGTCCGGGCCGCGCCACATGACCGCGAGCGCCGCGGGCTTGAGCTCGCGCCACGGCTGGATGTGGACGTGGACGTCGGTGATACGACCGGGCCAACGCGGGCCTGTCCATTGAGCGTGACTCATGGGGCGCAGAAACTATCGCACAGTCGGTGGACCCTCAACCGCACCGGATCGCCTGCACTCGCACCGCTGAGGCGCCGCGACACGTGAGGTTGCGCGACCGCCACACTCCACCGCCGTCCGCGTTCCGGCGAGTCGGTTGCCGAGCCGCAGCAGCGAGGTGCGGATTTTGCCGCTGCCCCGATGCACGTCGACCACACCCTTCCATAGCGACGGAGGCCGGCTCATGCGAATCCCCATCGTGGCAGGCTCGATCCTGCTCCTGACATCCTGCGACAGCGGCATCGCGCCCTCGTCACCTGCTCGGCGGCACGACGTCGCGGCCGTCACGGTGACCGGCGGAGCCTTCGCGTTCGAGAACTTCGAGCTGGGGGCCGCGCCCGGCACCGTCTGCCCGGGCTCGACCGGCTGCAGCAACGGCGCCGCGGAGCCCATGATTCGGGCCGACGCCACCGGGACCTTCTACGTTTCCTCGGAGCTCGGCCTCTCGGCCGGCACGCTTGCGTGGAAGTCCACCGACGGCGGCCTGCACTATACGGCGCTTCAGTCGCCGAACCAGGTCTCCCAGTCGGCTGGGGGAGTGGCGCCGGGAGGTGGCGACACGGACTTGAGCACCGCGCCGCAGGCGAACGCCAACGGCATCCACAACCTCTACGTGGCCAGCCTCAGCCTGGCGAACGTCACGGTGAGCACCAGCCAGGACGGCGGGACGAGCTGGAGCAAGGACGTCC
>Ga0209056_10001163_pt1 | contig 28882 bp, 20 predicted proteins | sample GraSoiAngelo_114_FD_185876 | JGI IMG/M metagenome (GOLD analysis project Ga0209056, IMG submission 185876) | Grasslands soil microbial communities from the Angelo Coastal Reserve, California, USA - 14_0903_13_40cm (SPAdes) (version 2) | ecosystem: Environmental > Terrestrial > Soil > Grasslands... | reverse complement strand
AGCCGCTTGCGCAGGAATTTCGCCGCATGGTGACGCTGGGAATGGCGCCGATGGACGCGATTCAATCGGCCACGTCACGCGCGGCGGAGATGCTGGAAATGAAGGGCGAGATCGGCGTGATCGCGCAGGGCGCCTATGCTGAAGTGATCGCGGTGGCGGGTGATCCGCTGAAGGACGTGGGAGAGCTGGAGCACGTGCGGTTCGTGATGCAGAATGGTGTCGTGTTCAAGAACGAAATCGCGAAATAAAACGCTTTCGAAATGGCGAGAGCCCTCAGGTCTCGACACGTACGCCTTTCCAGAATGCGACGCGATCCTTGATTTCCGCTGCAGCGGGCTTGGGCGCAGGATAAAACCACGCCGCGTTTTCGTTTTTCATGCCGTCCACTTCGACGTGGTAATAGTGAGCGGTCCCCTTCCAGGGGCAGATTGTCGTGTGCTTGCTCGGTTTCAGGAATTCTTTTTTGACCGCGTCCAGCGGGAAATACTGATTGCCTTCGACAACGACCGTGGCGTTGCTCTCCGCGATGACTTTACCTCCCCAGGATGCCTTAACCATTTTGTGGCTCTCTGCAACCAATGCAAATCGAAGTATCAGGATACTGTCGAATAGACCGAATTGTCCAAGAAGCCGGTGGATCCATTTTCTGAAATCGAAGGGAGGACACGCGCGATTTGCTACAATCAGGCGCGAAATGGAGGAAAAGCAATGGCTGAGCAGAACTTCGAAAATCACGGCAAGTTTGTACCGGCGTTCCACTTTTTTGTCATGCCTGTGGCCGCGATCAATTTCGGCTGGGAAATCTACCGCTGGAAGGCGGGCGAATTCACGCTGGCCGGATTCGAGTCCATGCTGCTTGCCGCCGCGCTGCTGATTGGTTTTCTCTACGCGCGGCTCTTCGCGTTACGAGTGCAGGACCGCATCATACGCCTGGAGGAGCGGGTGCGTTGCCAGCGGCTGCTGCCCGCGGATCTTCAGCCACGGATCGCAGAATTCACGGCGGGACAATTGGTCGCCCTGCGATTTGCAAGCGACGCGGAGCTGCCGGCGCTCGCGCGCAAAGTGCTCGATGAGAAGCTTACAGAGCGCAACGCAATCAAGAAGTTGGCAAAGAATTGGAAGCCGGATTACCTGCGCGCTTAGTCGCGAACTCTCCTTAGAAAATACTGCGAATCACCCCGCCTTCGGCGCGCACGGCTGACCCATTGATCGCAGCCGCTTCTGTGCTGGCGACGAAAGCAGCTACGGCAGCAACTTCCTCCGGTGTTTCGAAGCGTTTGAGGAGCGAGCTGGGCCGTGCGCTTTCAAAAAAGCGTTTCTCAAATTCATCTTTCGTGATTCTCTGCTGTTTCGCCATGTCGTCAATAAAGTTGACGGCACCTTCCGAGGCCGTGGGCCCGGCAAGAATGGAATTGAACGTGACGCCGCAGTTGGGAAAGGATTCGGCAAGCCCGCGAGCGACCGCGACCTGAGCGGTTTTGGTCATGCCATAGTGAATCATTTCGGCGGGAATCTGCTGCGCGGATTCGCTGGAAATGAAAATGACGCGGCCCCAGCTCCGTTCCAGCATGCCCGGCAGATAGTGGCGCGTAAGCCGAACGCCGCTGAGAACGTTGACTTCAAACAGGCGCTTCCAATCGTCATCGGGAATGTGGAAAAAGGTCTTGGCCTCGAAGATGCCGAGATTATTGACGAGGATATCGACGCGGGGAATTTGGCCCGCAATCGCCTCCAGGCCGCCGGCTACGCCGAGATCCGCGGCAACCCCATGGAACTCCGCGTCCTTCACGCGCTTGCGAAGCTGATCGAGAGCAGCATCCACGCGAGCCTTGGTACGGCCATTGATGATGACCTTCGCGCCTTCAGCAGCCAGCGCGGCGGCAATGGCAAGGCCGATGCCCGCCGTTGAGCCGGAAACAAGTGCAGTTTTGCTTTTTAGACCAAGATTCATTTTTTGTCCGCCTTCCCCGGAGAGGGGAGCAGCTACACTTCGGTCGGCCCAAGGGCAGTTAGTTTCCCAAATCCAAAACAGATGAAAAATTTAGCGTGCCGTTGCGAGGGCCGCTGCGCCTTCAATTTCCGCAATTTCTTCCTCGGTGAGTTTTAAGTCGCCGGCGCGCATGACGCCCTCGGCTTGCTTCGCGTTGCGCGCCCCCACGATGGCGCCGGTTACCACGGGATGGCGAAGAGTCCAGGCGATGGCGACTTCGCCGGGCATACGGCCGTGGCGCGCTCCAACCTGCCGAAGACGCTCGACTAGCGCGAGATTCTTGGAAAGACGCGGCTCGCGAAATTCGGGATTGCGGCTGCGGAAATCATCGGCCGGCAACGCCGCCGCGCGCTCGCGAGTGATAGCGCCGGTGAGTAACCCCGAAGCCATGGGCGCGTAGACGATCACGCTGATTCCCCGCTGCTCGGAGTGAGGGAGAATCTCTTTCTCGATGCTGCGGCGAATCATGGAATAGGGCGGCTGAAGAGAAGTAATCGGCGCGATTTTCTCGGCGCGCTTCATCTGCTCCACGTTGAAATTGGAGACGCCGATCCAACGGACTTTCCCTCCCTTCTGCAAAGCAACGAGAGTTTGCCAGGCTTCCTCGAGACCCGGGCCATTGTCGGCAGGCGGCCAGTGAATCTGGTAGAGATCGATTGTTTCAGCCTGCAGCCGGCGAAGGCTGGCTTCGCATTCGCGGCGAATGGAAGCGGCGCTGAAGACTTGGTTGATTTTTCCTTCTTCATCCCATGCCAAAACACATTTCGTGAAGACATATGGGCGCGGCCCGCTCCACTCCTTCAGTGCGCGAGCAACGATCTCCTCGGAATGCCCGAGCCCATAAACAGCGGCGGTGTCGATCCAATTCACTCCCAGTTCGAGTGCGCGATGAATCGCAGCGATGGAGTCGGCGTCATCCTGGGGTCCCCAGGCAAACTCCCAGCCGGAACCGCCAATGGCCCATGCCCCAAACCCCACGGGCGTGATCTTGATGTCCGAGTTTCCGAGTGTCCGAGTTTCCATTCGAATCCTTTCCACGGGCGGCACAAGCGCCAGATTTGCGTGCGCCATCATATTAATTCTTCTCCACTGGCATTGGATGAACCGCGTAAGAAAAAAGTTAGAGGAATCTCGAAAGATAAAAGGAGAAAGTCCTCAGTTCACTGTGATTGCAGCATCGAGCGAAACGGATTCGCCATCAGGATTCGTGATGGTGAGCTGCAGGGAACCTGCAGCAAGGCTTGGAGTGACGACGGTGAGCGTGTTCATGTCCTTGAAGGATATGGTGGCGGCCTTCCCGTTGATGGAGACGGTGGTGGCGCTCTGAAAGCCGCTGCCGCGAATGGTTAATGTTGTCCCGCCGGACGCGGAAGCAGTAGCGGGCGAAATTGTGCCGATGCCAAGCGGAACGCCAGCCAATTGAATAACGGTCAACGCAGCGTGTTGCGCGCTGCCGTCGGATGAAGTGATGGCAAAAAGACGCTGGCCATTCTCGTCGGTCGCCAGAAAGCTGCCGTGCAGTCCATCGACGTCGGTCATCAACTGCTGGGGGAGAACAATTCGCAGCCGCAGCGCGCCGGAATGTGCGTCCAGAATGTCCACCCCGCCTTTCACTCCTGCGCTTCCGGGAGCGCCCGTGAGAAATGGCTGGTAAAGGAGGGCCCCTGAAGGATGCAACGTAAGACCAGGCACGAACACTCGTCCGGGAATTTGCGTGAGCTCTGCGGAAGCTGGGACGGCGGCAAGCGAGAGATCCGAGGAACGGATTTCGGTTCCACCGTTTGCTTGCAGGGCGAACGTCGTTCCGTCACTTGCGGCGTTGAGATCAAAAGCGGAGACATTCGCAGCCGAAGTTACAAATTGATTTGGAAAACTTGCATCCCACACAGCGAGGGGTCCGCCCGGAGCCGAACCAAACGAAACAAAAACATGATCGCCGGTAGCATCGCCCCGCACGAGAGGCGCTCCGGTGAGGCTGGTGACCTCCGGCTGAGGAGCCGGCTGAATCGTTGGCGGGCTTGCTGCCAGATTCAACTGAGCGAGGCATGTGGAGCACGCGCCGCCGGAGCCACCCTCGCCGCTCAGGCCGACGAAAACTGTTTGCGCGCTCGTGGCGGCAACGCGTGCGGGACCGGAGTTGGTGAAGCCGGGAACGCCGCCGACGGGCACAGTCGTGCCGGTTCCGTTCACGGGATCGATGAGATAGACACTTTGCGCGCCGAAATCAGCAACGATCAGTTGGCTGCCATCCGGCGTCAAAGCCAGGCCGCGCAGACCCGCGTTTGGCGGAGGGCCGCCGGGCGGAGCGAATTGCAGGGCAAAGGAGTTCGATTGCAGGTCGAAAGCATCGACGTGATCAATGTTGGTGAGATAGATTCGCTGGCGCCTTTGATCGTAGAGGACAAACCGGAAAAATCCTGGTTTCGAATAGGATTGAACACTCTGCAGATATTGGAACGATTTCGCGGAGGTTGTGGACCCGGCGGGGCTCGTGACGACCACGTCCGCTTTGCCCGGAGACCCGGCGGGCGATTGAATCGTGGCGCGCTCCAGCGGAAATGGATAGCTGGCGTCGAGTCCGAGAGATGGCGCGATGTCGGTGACGCTCTCAATTTTTGTAACCGTTGCGTTTGCCGCCCCAATCTTCACAGTGATTTTTGTGGCATCGCTGCCGAATCCGTAGCCATAGATTTGCACCGAATCACCGCCACCGGTCGCGCCTGCGTTCGGGAGGATCTGCAAGATTTGCGGGCCATAGCTGAAGGCGTCGGGCGCGAGCACCAGCCAGCCGTCGTCGAAAAAGGCAGTTACATTGACGGGTCCTTTGGAAACGCTGGCAGGAGAGTTCGCCTGGATTTGTGTCGGCCCTGGTACAGATAGATTCGAGGCGAGTTGAGTGCCAAGTTTCATCCGGAGGGAGGAAGAAAAGTTCAGACCGGTGAGCGTAATCGCCGTGCCTCCGGAATTGGGGCCCTCCGCAGGTTGTAGGCTCGGCGCGGCAGCAAGAATTGGGCCTGGCGAAGAGAGCGTCATCGGCATGGCGGCATCGACGAAGCTGACGCCGCGATTCGAAAGCCCAAAGACGAGCTGCGTTTCGTCAGCGTCCTCGATTTCTGAAGATACGCCCTGAACCAATGCGTCAGAGACACGGCCAACCGGTTGTGCTGTGCGGCCATCGAGAACCGATACAATAGACCCGCTCGAAGAAGTCTCGCTGATGTAAAGATATTTGCCGTCCCGCGAAAACGTAACACCATGGACGTTTAAAGGAGAATAAAGACCAACCTGATTCAAAGCTGCGTCGTGAATTAGAAACTGAGTGCTTCCGTTTGACGCGAAGGTGACGGCAAATCGAGTGCCGTCCTGATTCGCAGAGGCCTTTTGAATCAGACCCACGCCTAGCGTTAGCGGACCGGCGACAACGTTGCCCACTGCATCGAAGACCACCAATTCACCGCTGGAGTCGTTCGCGGCCGCTAGAACTTTCGAATGATCCCCGGAGCGTGCAAGTACGCCGGCGCCTTGCTGAAATATGACGGGGGCATTGGACGTCAGATTCGTCAATGAATTCGCAACCGGATCCCAAAGCGCCAACAGGGCTTGGGAAGAGATCAGCTGGCGGAGACGAACCACAAATTTGCCATTCGAAAGAGCGAGTACCTCCACGGGGCGACTGAAGATTGCCCCGGGCAGAGAGCTAAATCCGGCGGGCAAGTAGCGCGCCTTGAGATGCAGCGTGCCGGCATCGATGGCAACGATTTCCTGCAACGACGTACCAATCCAGACTGTGGCGCCATCGGGGGAGAGATCTGCGCTACTGGCGCCGGCAATGGAAATTTGGGCAACGCGGGATTGGTCAAATGTGGAAAAGACCTCGACGCGATTCATGGCGCGGTTCGCGACGAACAAATGTTTGTTCACCGTATCGTAAGCCATATGCCGGTGACGCGGCTCGCCGAAGGGATCATCGGCCGCTGAAGTCGAGTCCGTCCTGGCATAGGCCATGCGCGAGAGTGTAGAACCCGCAGCGGTTTGGATCGTGAGAGCCAGATTCGTGCCATGCGACAATCCTCCACTGGTCCCCTGCGCGAAAACCGTGAAATTCCCCGTCGCTGCATTGGCTGCCGCGCCGATCAGGATTGGGACGGTCGCTCCTGCCGCCACTGCGAATGGGCTTGCGGGATTCGAAGTCACCCCGGCGGGAAACGCGCTAAGCGTGATCTGAACGGTACCGGTAAAGCCATTCAAACCGTTCACCGTTATGTTGATCGCCGGGCTCGTAGCGCCCTGCAAGATGGACACCGAAGTTGTGGAAAAGCCGAGTGAGAAGTCAGCAGCGGGGGGAGGCGGGGGTTGGCTGAAGGACGCAGAGCCACCTCCGCAACCGGCACACCCCACCGTGAGAAAAAGAACGACCATCGGGACGCCGTGACGTGACCGTCCCATCGAACGACCCCACTGACTTTCCGAGCGAGGATGCCGGCATCAAACGGCTAGGAAAGTACTAGTGCACCCAGCGCCTAGGATGGATCCCCGGGCCCACGATACTCTCCATCTCATATTTATCATGTTGGTAAATATTGGATATCTATTCGTTACGTGCAAAAAGAAAAGCGCCCCCCGACGTGGTCGGAGAGCGCTTTCAGGAGATTGCTTGGAATCGAGGAAATTTAGATCGTCTTCGTCGTCGCTGCACCTGCGGTTGCCGAAGAACTCCGGGCAAACGCGTTCGAACTGGATTCCTTCTCCGAGCTCTTGTCGATTTCGATGGAGCCCTTAAAGTAGGCGCCGTCTTCGATCATGATTCGTGCGGTGGTCAGGTCGCCGTTCACCGAACCGTCCTTCTTGATTTCAATACGGTCTTTTGCGCGAAGATTGCCCTTCACGTTGCCGTACACCACCACCTCGCGGGCAATGATGTCGGCAGTTACTTTTGCAGTGGCCCCGACGGTCAGCTTCCGCTCATCGAGCTGGATCAGTCCTTCGACCGTGCCATCGATCAGCAGATCTTCATTGCCGGAGATTTCGCCTTTCACGTGCAGGCTGGACCCGAGCCGCGCAGTCGAGCGGTCCGCGGTCGCACCCAAAGGACGCATGGCATCTGTACTCATTGCGGTTGTTCCCTCCCAAGTCGTCGAAGCGGGCTTCGACGACTGATTCGTTTGTAAATTTTTTTGCTCCGGCGGCCCGGCTTGCGGTCCATCCGGTTTCTTATTGCCCCACATCGGTCCTCCCAAAGGGACAGCGCCCCACGTAGATTTCCGGCCGGGGTAATGCAAACTGTATTCCCCGGAAGGGCGCACAGCAAACAATGTGTGAAAGCGCTGTTCCAGACAGTTACTAGACTTTGGGACAGGACGTGGCAGGGCCGGGCAGGCTCAATCCATGCAAAGTCTGAAGGAATGCGGAGCAAATGTAAAGTGCGGAAAGCTTCGCCTTTTTCTTAGGACGTGGGCTTGTCCGGAACGGGCTGCGTGGCGAAAAACTCTTCATGGAAACGGCGCGCGTAGGAATCCAGCAACTGCTGGATGCGCTCGTGACTGGGCGACTTCAGAACAAATCCTGCGTGGTGATACTTCGTGACGCGATAGACGATCTCCGGATCGGTATACGCAGAAGTGTCAGGATGCTCCTGGCGGGCGAGCGAAAGAATTACGCCGGCATAGTCGCGGCGGACGGGAGGAAGCTCGTAGGGCTGCTTCCCTGCTCCGACTTCGAGCCTCGCCCATTCGCGCCAGAGGTTGATGCCGCTCGCCGCCTCGATCACATCCGCAATGTACGCGCCGCCCACGCGCGCAGCGACTTCTATAAAGTAGAACTTGCCGTCCGCGCGCGACTTCAAGAATTCCGCGTGCGTCACGCCGCGCACGAACCCGAGACCCGCCAACAGGTTGCGATTGATCTCCTGGAGCGCTTTGGTTTCTTCTGCATCGTCGGGAAGCGTGCCGGTGGTGAAAACACCTCCGTGATGAGAGGTATCCAGCGGCGGCGTACCGTACGCGTGAGCGGCGGCAAAAACGACACCGCGTTCCGACGCGACGCTGTCCACGTGGTAGACCGCGCCCGGAACAAATTGCTCCAGCAAATAGAAAGACTGCTGATCGCCAAGCTGGTCCAGCCACGGCCACAATTCCTCCTGCGCATGAATCTTCTTCATTCCGATGCCGGACGCCTGCGAGCGCGGCTTGAGCAGCCACGGCCCCGGCACGCGGGTCATGAACTCGCGAAGATTGTCGTGGTTTAGAACGTGGATGAACTCGGGCACGAGCATGCCTGCTTCCTGCGCCCGCGCGCGCATTGCCAATTTGTCGCGAAAATAACGCACGGTCGTGAGCCCCATGCCGGGAATTCGAAGGTGTTCACGCAGCGCGGAGACGTTTTCCATGTCAAATTCGTCCAGCGCGACGATACGGTCGATCTGCCGGGACCGCGCGATGTAGCTGACGGAGTAGATCAGGCCCTGCAGTGGAAGCCCCTCCGGCATGGTGAAGACATCATCGAGGCATTCGAATGGCCACTCGGCATGGCGGAGTTTTTCGACCGTCAATAGCAGGACGTGGCAGCCGATGGCCTTGCAGGTGCGGATGAATTCCTGGCCCTTTTCGTAGGAACTGACGCAAAGGATGGTGAGCGGCCGGCCTTCCTGCATTCGACGCCCCCTGGAGAGTGTGTGACCAGAGCGCGGATTATACAGCGGCTACCGCGAAGGATACAGGAATTGCAGGAACGGACCGACGCGTTGCGCCCAGGCCGCTTCGTTGTGCTCCGCGCCCTCTACGCGCTCGTAGTGCAAGTCCTGCCCGAGCTTCCAGCCTTTTTCGAGAAGCACATCACGAAATTTTTCGACGTCGCGCACGATGCGGGGGCCTTCACGCGTGCCGATGTCAAGCCAGATGCGTGGTCGAGCCTCGACCGTGGCCATCTGAGCAAAACGGTGAATGACAAGCTGGTTCCACCATACGGACGGCGAGAGCGCGGCTATCTTGCCAAAAATGCGCGAATGTTTGAGCCCGAGATAGAGAGAGACCAAGCCGCCCAACGAAGAGCCGCCGATGCCATTATATTGAGAACCGGTGAGCGTGCGGTATTCGCGATCGATGAAAGGCTTCACTTCTTCCAACAAGAACTTGGCATAGCGGTCGGCTCGGCCGCCACCGAGTTTGGGCACGTGGGTCGGAGTGTATTCGCGGATGCGCGCTTTGGTGTTGTACATGCCGACGATGATGAGCGGCTCGACCTTGCCCGCATGGATGCATTGATCCGCAGTCTGACCGACGTGCCAGTCCTGCCCTGGAATGAAAGACGTGGCACCATCGAAAAGATTCTGTCCGTCATGAAGATAGAGGACGGGAAAATGGCGCAACGGTTGCTCCGCGTATCCCGGCGGTGCGTACACGATAAGGTCCCGCTGATTGCGTAGGAAGCGCGAGTGAAATTGTTCGTGTTTGCGGAGCTGTCCGGAACTCACGGTACGATGGTCACCAGCAGGTCTTTCGCTTCGACGTGTTGGCCGGGCGTCACTTGTAGTTTCACGATGCGCCCCGCGATGGGCGCATAGATATTGGACTGCATTTTCATGGCTTCGAGGGTGAGGAGTTTTGCTCCACGTTCCACGGTGTGATTCGTCTGCACGGCGATTCCGCTGATCACACCCGCGGTAGGCGCGGCCACTTGTCCAGGATCGGCGGGATCGGCCTTCGGATGGGCACGCTCCACGACTCTCAGCGCCCGATCGCGGATATTGACCTCCCGGGGCTGCCCGTTCAATTCAAAGAAGAGCGTGCGCGTGCCATCGGGGTGTGGCTCGCTGATGGTCAGAAACTTGATGATGAGCGATTTGCCGGATTCAATTTCTACGGTGATTTCCTCCCCCGATTTCAGACCATAGAAAAAACCGGGCGTCGGCAAGACGCTGACATCCGAATAGGTCTGGCGAAACTTGTCATACTTCAAGAAAACTTCGGGATAGAGCAAATAGCTGAGAAGATCGTCGCGATGGATCGGATGGCCGGCCTTTTTCTCGAGCGCTTTTTGCTCTTCGTCAAGGTTTACTGCTTCCAGGTTTGCGCTCGGCCGGCCTTTGAGCGGAGCCTGTCCACGAAGAATGATTTTCTGCAGCTTCTTTGGCCACCCGCCGGGCGGCACACCCAGAACTCCCGAAAACATTTCGACCACAGAATTGGGAAACGAAACGTCGTGTTTTTCGTCGAGTTTCAGAATGTCCGCCGGCTGCATCTCCTTGGCCATGAGGAAAAGCGTCATATCGCCTACGACTTTGCTGGACGGCGTCACTTTGACGATGTCGCCGAACAGCAGGTTCACTTCCGCGTACATTTTCTCAGCTTCCCGCCACCGGTGGCCTAAGCCCATGGCCGTGGCCTGCTCGCGCAAGTTCGTGTACTGGCCGCCGGGAATTTCGTGCTGGTAGAGGCGAGCCGAGCCGGACTTGGGCGCGGAATCGAACGGCAAATAGTAGGTACGAACCGTCTCCCAGTAGTCGGAGCACTCGTTGAGCGTCTCGACGTCGAGTTGCGTGTCGCGGGGCGTGTGCCGCAGCGCTACCACGATGGAATTGAGATTGGGCTGGCTGGTACCGCCGCTCATGGAGGCGACGGCCGCGTCGGCAACATCGACTCCTGCCTCCGCAGCCTTCAGCACGGAAGCAGAGTTGATGCCGCTGGTGTCATGGGTGTGAAAATGAATAGGAATGTCGATTTCATTGCGCAGTGCTTTCACCAATTCGAAAGCCGCGTAAGGCCTGCACAGTCCAGCCATGTCTTTGATGGCAAGGAAGTGTGCCCCGAGCTTTTCGAGTTGCTGGGCCATCGCGACGTAATATTTGAGGGAATATTTCGGCCGGCCTTTGTCGAGGATGTCGCCGGTATAGCAAATAGCTGCTTCGCAAACGGCGCCGGTTTCAAGCGCGGCATCAATCGAAACACGCATGTTCTCAATGGAGTTGAGCGAATCAAAAATCCGAAAGATGTCGATGCCCTGATCGTGAGCTTCGCGCACGAATCCGATGATGACGTTGTCGGGATAGGAGGCGTATCCAACAGCATTGGCGCCGCGGAGAAGCATCTGGAAGCAAACATTGGGAATGCGGCGCCGAAGTTCGCGCAAGCGTTGCCAGGGATCTTCATGTAGAAAGCGCAACGAAGTGTCAAACGTCGCGCCACCCCACATCTCGAGGCTGAAAAGATTCGGCAACCGGTGCGCGACCGCGCTGGCAGTGGCCAGCAAATCGTAGGTCCGAACTCGTGTCGCCATCAGTGACTGATGCGCATCGCGAAACGTCGTATCGGTAATCAGCAGGCGCTTTTTTCTTCGCGCCCACGCGGCAAATTTCTTCGGACCAAGCTTTTGCAGGAGTTGACGCGTTCCTGCCGGAGGCGCGATGCCGGGAGCCGTGGGAACAACCGCCGTTTCGAATCCCTGCGGCGATTGCTTCCCCTTCACCTCGGGATTGCCGTTGAGGATGACGTCGCCGATATAGGAGAGAAGTTTGGTGGCGCGATCGCCGCGGCTCGGAAAACGGAAAAGCTCCGGAGACTCATCAAGAAACGACGTCGTGACTTCCCCGGCACGAAACTTCGGATGGTTCACGACGTTTTCGACGAAAGGAATATTTGTCTTTACACCTCGAATACGGAACTCGCGAAGAGCGCGGTCCATGCGCTGGCAAGCTTCGGGAAGATTCGTGCCCCAAGCCGTGACTTTGACGAGCAGAGAGTCGTAGTAGGCAGCGAGCATCGCGCCCGCGTACGCTGTACCGCCATCCAGCCGAATCCCAAAACCGGCGGGAGAACGGTAAGTTGATATTTTCCCGTAGTCTGGGGCGAAATTGTTCTCCGGGTCTTCGGTGGTCACCCGGCATTGCAGAGCTGCGCCATTGAGCGGTACGCTCTCTTGTATTGGCAACGCGAGCGGCGGCTCATGCAGCCGGTGTCCTTGCGCAATCAGAATTTGCGAACGAACGAGATCGATGCCCGTCACCATTTCCGTTACGGTATGCTCCACCTGGATGCGCGGATTGACTTCGATGAAATACCACTTCCGCGAATCGACGTCGTAAAGAAACTCCACCGTCCCGGCATTGCGGTAATTCGCCTTGCGTGCAAGCTGCACCGCCGCGTCGCAAAGTTCGCCTCGAATACCGGCGGGAAGATTCGAAGCGGGAGCGACCTCGACAACCTTTTGATGCCGTCGCTGCACCGAGCAGTCACGTTCGTATAAATGCAGCAAGTTGCCGTGATAGTCGGCTAGGATTTGAACTTCCAGATGCCGCGCCCGAGGCAGGTACTTTTCCAGAAAGACAGACGCATCGCCGAAAGCAGATCGCGCTTCGCCCTGTGCTTCCTCGAGAAGAGCATCGAGCTGCGCGGCATCATGGACAACGCGCATCCCCCGGCCACCGCCGCCCATCGCGGCTTTCACGATGACGGGATAGCCGATCTCCTGCGCAATCTTGTGTGCTTCGCTCGTGGATTTCACCGGCTTCTCGGTTCCCGGTAGAACGGGAACTCCCGCCAAAGCGGCAAGCCGTCTCGCAGCGGTTTTGTCGCCTAACAGTTCCAGCAGTTCAGGCGAGGGGCCAATGAATGTGATCCGCGCTTTATCGCACGCGCGAGCCAGCGCGGGATTCTCGGAAAGAAATCCGTAACCCGGATGAATTGCATCCACGTCCTTTTCTTTCGCGAGCGCGATGATTCCCGGAATGTCCAAATAGGCCTCAACGGGGCCTTTGCCTGCGCCAATCTGGTAGGCTTCGTCGGCCTTGAAACGATGCAGCGCCAGCCGATCCTCCTGTGAATAGATGGCCACCGTCCGCAGCCCGAGTTCGTTCGCGGCGCGAAAGATGCGAATGGCGATTTCGCTGCGGTTGGCGGCGAGCAGTTTCTGGATCGGCTTGGTCTTCTTCATCACAGTGGCGAAAATCTGTTGCGCGAAATTCTACATTGTTTCACAGGTGCGGCGTCATGCTGATGCAGTTTTTTCGATCAACGGAAAGAGTTATTTTCATGAGCTATCCGGGAGAGCAACTGGGCGACTCGAGCAAGCGAGTTAAGGTGTGGCGGTCGCGGCTTCCTGTGAAGAATCCACCCCGGCCGGCATTGCCGGCGCCGATTTCAGTTGTTGCAGTTGGATCAGGACTTTCGCCCAGGCCTTGGCGTGGCGCTTTGTTGCATAGGCTGCGGAAGGGTCTGCAAAGAATTGCACGAGTTCTGCCTTTACTTCTGGCGACGCGCCAAGAAAGCTCTTCTCCGCGAGCTTGTCCAGCAGTTCGGCGTGTGCTTCGTCATTCAAACGGTATTTTCCGGGACCGGTGCTCTGGCCGACGTCGAAATTGTCGTTTGGCAAATCCAATTTGTCTTCGCGAACTCCCGTCAGGAGTTGTCGATAGCGGTCCAGCGTGGCGTTAAAGCTGGCCTCAAACATCCGTTCGGTTTCCGGCGTTGGCGTCTTGAATTGCAGAACCTTGAGCGGCCCAAACTTTGGAAGCAGTTTATATAGAAAAGCGAGAAAGCGCTCGCCTGGGCTGGGCTTATGGTAGTCCTTGCCCCATTCGCGCTCAAAATTCGACCGTGACAAGTTATAGAGAAACTTTTTCTTCGTGGCATCGGGGATGTCATCCCTAATCTCGTCCTTCTTAAGGTGCCAGGCGATGCGTGTCGCTTTCGGAATGAACTTGCTGACGTCGCGGCGGTACGAATTGAGGGCCTTGTTCTCGTTGATCAGCACAGCTTGCAGTTCAAGTCCGTAGGTCTCCCGAAAAGCCTGCTCCAGCAGAGCGCGGGAGACTTCGAACCCGATGAAATCGTGGTAGCTGTCCGGAGCATACCGCTCGCGCGCAATTTCAAGAACGTCGAATCCAAATTCGGTCTTCACGTGCGCGAGACGATCGTCTTCAAAAGACACGCTATCGCCGAATTTCTTCCGCAGGCCCGGATACAAGACCGGAACGGCTCGATTGATGCCCAGACGATGGCCGTCGTTGTCCGCAGCGTAGTGCGCCAAGGCGCCGATAGCAAAAGCAAATTCGTTGATGTCCTTCGAATCGCGCAGGAGTGCCTGAATGAAGTCGCCGCTGCGAATGTAATGCGTGAGGTCGCTAAAGAAGGGCTTTCCGTAAGGATAGTAGCCCATGTCTTGAATGATCGCGCCTCCATAGGCATAGGCTTGCGCACGGCTCAGATCTTCCTCGGGCTTTATGTGCGTCTCCCAGGCGGCATCGATGATAGCTTCGTGGGAAAGGACTGCGTACGCGCAAACGGGCGCGGGCGACGCCAGCCCAACGCTGAGCAGGCAAACAGCAATCAGACGCGCGCAATTGGGCATGCGAACCATGATTCGAGTGCGCGAAGGATATGCCGCTTCAGCTCCAGCTCCGAAAACAAACCAAGGTGGACCATCATGGCTTGAGGAGCGGCTGGGCGTAGCGAATCGGAACACCGAAATTCGAGCCGCCAAATCCTCTGACGACCGCGAAAGTCACTCCAATCACTTCCCCATTGCGGTTGATTAGCGGTCCGCCGGAGCCTCCTGAAGTGGTCTGCGCGTCGTAAACAATCTTGTCGGCAAGTACGTCACCGATGTGCCCTTGCGTCACCAGGGGGCGAATCAGCTTGCGGCGCTCCAGTTCATCAACCACTTTCTTGGGGTCGCCGCCGGTGGCTTTCACGATTTCGTCAACAGCTTCTTCTCCAGCGCGTGCAAGAATGGCGCTGAGCCCCGTGGCGTAACCGAGCGACAGCAACGGTTGACCGCTGATCGCCGCCTCTTTCCTCGCATTAATTTTCAGGATCGGCCGCTTCAAGCCGGAAAAATCCGCTTTCACAAGCGCGAGATCCGCCTCATCTGAACTCTGCGAAATGCTCACGCTGACTCCGCCGGCGGCTTCCGGAAAATAGGCGCTCATCTCCACAATCGCTGGAGTGAGCCCCTGGCTCAGAACGGAAGCAAGTTCGTCATTCTTCCACCAGGGCTGGACGACGTGATGATTGGTTAGAATGCGTCCCTCACCAACGATAAAGCCGGTGCCAAAAAAATCAGCGCGAACTTCCGGGGCTCGGCCCTCCAGCGTGTACACCGGATTGCCGTCACTATCCTTCAGCGGTCCTCCGTCGGGATTGATTCCCCCGTAACGCAGCGGCCGGCCGGACTCGCGGTCAACGAAAGAAACGGAAACGTGCAGCAGGCAAACGCTCGGGGCATAGGCGCGAATCACGTCCTCGGCAGACTGCGATTCCGTTTCGATGCGCTGCAGACGATTGCTCGTTTCGTCAAGCTGTTTCCGCAACGAAGTAACTTCTTCGGCCTGTGCGCCCGAAATTTTCTGGCGCAGTTCCTCCGATTGCTGCTGGAGCTGCTGCTTTTGCTGAAGAACATCCGCATGCTGAAGATCGGCGCGCGCGCTGCGGGCATCAGCTACCAACTGCTCCTGGCGGTGGGCGCCGCGCTCGAGTTGCGCGATTACGGAATACGCGCGGTTTGCTTCTTTGTTCGCGCGCCGTGAATACAGGAGAAAAATCCCCGCAATCACGATAGCGATCGCAAAAAGCGCCGACACGCCGATTTTCAGCGCGCGCTCCAGTGAAAACGCATCGCGCGTCATTTTTTCGGTGACGGCCAGCGTCTGGAACGCGGTCTGCGCCATCTCTCGTCCCTGATCGGCAATACGAGTTTTCTCGGCGAGTTGATCGACGGCGTGTTTTTCGCGCAACTGCACGCGGGCTCGAGCCAGCATCTCGGCAGGTTCCCACGGCAGCGTGAGAATATCGTCGGCGCCAAGGTCGAGGCCGCGAGCGCGTTCAGCCCCGCCTCCTTGCGTGATGAGTATCACTCGCGTGCCGGCGGTCGACGCATTTCCTTTGACCTCCGCGAGGGCGTCGCAGCACTGGATGTCGGCCAAGTCGGCGGTCAGCAGCAGGAGGTCTACGCCGGTATTTCGCACGAAATCAAAACCCTCGGTTTGCGAAGCCGATTCTGCGACCTCGTAGCCGGCTAATCGCAAGAGTTCGCAGAGCGCCCGTCGCGAGGCGTCATTCGAATCCACCACCAAAATACTTTCGCGCTTGGCTGGCAAATCATTTGCCTCCGCATTAATTCTGTCACAAATGATTCTGGAACGGAATTAAACGGAAGCCCTGGCGGAGCAAATATCCTGAAGACTAGAAAGCAGCCGATGATTTCAAGCGGATGGCTGGCGGCAAAGACTGCGGAGTCCGGCTTAGTACTTCCGGAGAACACCGATGACGCGGCCCTGAATTCGAACGTCGTTCGCCGCGACCAGGATGGGAGACATCTCCGAATTTGCTGGTTGCAGACGAATCTTGCCCGGTCCTTCGCGATAGAAACGCTTCAGCGTCGCTTCGTCCCCGCTAACCAGCGCCACCACGATGTCCCCGGCGTTCGCCACCTGCGTCTGTTCGCAGACCACGTAGTCCCCGTCCATGATGTGGTCCTCAATCATGGAACTCCCCTTCACCTGGAGCACAAACGAATTGCCGCCACGCGCAAAATCCCCAAGTGAAAGCGTCTCGCGCTCCTCGACGGCTTCCAACGGACGCCCTGCGGCAATCCGCCCCACGAGAGGAAGTTCTTGTATCTTCCGCTCCATGACCTGGTCCTTAACCGATTTCGGCAATTGCACAATTTCGATCGAGCGGCTCTGATTGTAGCCGCGGCGAATGAAACCCTTTTTCTCCAGCGTCGTGATGTGTTTGTGCACCGTTGCGAGCGACGTCAGCTTCAGTCCCTTGCCTATTTCTTCAAAGCTCGGCGCGTATCCATGCTTGGTCTCAAACGCAACGAGGTAATCGAGTACCTCTTTTTGTCTCTTAGTCAGGGGCATGTTCACGCCTCCACTCGCAAATCTTTTCCACAGGCACTTTAGGCGAAAAGAAAGCGAACGTCAAGCTTCTTTTCCCCTTCGCACTGCCTTCACCGCTCCCTTTCGCGCTAAGTCTGAAGGTGATATACAGGCCTTCAATGGATTACTCTCCGAATCGCTCGGCCTCCGTGACTTTCGCTGCGGTCGTGGCAATATTGGTCAGCCTTTTTCTTCTTCTGTGCAGTTCAGTCCTATTTTTCGCAATGCTGCTTGGCAAATTCCCCGGTACTAGCTCCGAACTCCCCCCCTTTGTGCGAAACACTATGATGGCCACCAATATTTTTATGATGTGTCTCTCCCTTTTTGGTATCGTCACAGGCATTGGGCTGATCTATCTTCGCAATTGGGCGCGCATCTCCATCCTGATTTGGGGCGGCATGTTGGTCTTTTTCGGCGGCATTGATATCCCGATTGCATTCCTGATGCCGATTCCTCCAACTCCGAGCGCCCCCGATTTGCCCGCGGCGGGCATACAAGCTGTCCGCTTGATTCTCCTTGCCATCTACGGCATGCCTCTTCTGATCGGTATCTGGTGGCTCATTCTCTTCAACCGCAAAACCGTCAAGGCGCAGTTTGCGGGCGCGACAGGTGCCGCCGATCCAACTGTGCCTCGGAAGCCTGCTTGCCCTCTCCCTATCGCCGTGCTCGCCTGGTTTTATGTCTCTTCGATTTTGAACCTGCTCTTCCTTCCCTTTCTTCCATTCCATGCGCCAGTGCTGGTCTTCGGGCGGGTTCTTCCCGGAAAAGTGGGCTTGACAGTTTTGATACTCAGCTGCCTTGCCCTTTTCGTCTGTGGCGTCGGGCTCTTAAGACTCAAGCCATGGAGCTACTCTCTGACGATCGTTCTCCAGGCCTTTTGGGCTGCGAGTACCGCCGTGAGCATGCTGAGCCCGAACTACAGCGCCGTGGTGGACTCTTTCCTGAAGGAAATGCAGGCCTCGCTCCATCTGCCTGAATCACAATCCTCGCCCGCAAGCTTCGCCCATCATTATGGCTGGACGGTAGTTCTCGGGCTCCTATTCGCTGGCGCAATTCTTGGTTTGCTCGTCTACTATCGGCAACGTTTCCTGGAAGCAGCCTCTGCAGCCAATTCCATTTCCTGACAAGCCACTTCTCCCGAGTCCATTTCCCTCTCTGATATTCCTTTCAAATTGGACGGTCGTTGTGACCATCGTGCGGATCCGTATCTCTTTCTGAATAAGGCACATTGCTGCCCGGTAGACTCTCTCTCCGCCCTGCCTCGTCCGGTGTGATATCCTTGTGCATCGGCTCCGGCGGGCTGTTTTAGAAGCCATCCTTTCATTGCACCGCCTCATCCTTTTGACTGAGCCGTGCTCCCCCGGGGGTAGTCGGGGAGTTATCGATGAGCGGAGGGTTCGCACCAGAATGTCTACACTCGCGGAAGTTCCACCAGTCAAGCACAAGCGCGAAGTAATCGAGCAGGCGGTCATTCGCTTCGCGGGCGATTCCGGCGACGGCATGCAGGTTACCGGCAACCAGTTCACCAATACCGTCGCGCTATACGGCAATGACATCGCCACCTTCCCGGACTATCCCGCGGAAATTCGTGCCCCTGCGGGAACCATTCCCGGCGTCAGCGGCTTCCAGCTCCATTTTTCCTCGAATGAAGTTCACACGCCCGGCGACGCGATTGACGTCCTGATCGCCATGAATCCCGCTGCGTTGAAGGTCAACGTCGCCGACTTGAAAGCCAACGGAATCCTTATCGTCAACAGCGACAGCTTCACGGAAAACGACCTGCGCAAGGCGCAAGTAACTTCCAACCCGCTGGAAGATCATTCTTTGGACAAATTCCGGCTCTTTTCCGTGGAACTCGAGCGCCTCACGCGGCGTTCGCTGGAGCATCTCGGTCTCGACGCCAAGTCCATGGATCGCTGCAAGAATTTCTTCGCGCTGGGCATGTGCTACTGGCTCTACAACCGTTCGATGGAACCCACGGTCCGCTGGATCGAAGAAAAGTTCAAGAACAAGCCGCTGCTCGTCGAAGCCAATAAGCTCGCGCTCAAGGGCGGTTACTCCTACTGCGAAGCCACCGAAGCATTCCAGATTAGCTACGAAATTCCGCCCGCCCAGCTCACCCCGGGCCTGTATCGCAGCATGAGCGGCAACCAGGCGCTGGCTCTGGGATTTGTGACTGCCGCGCAGAAATCGGGTCTGACTCTCTTCCAAGGCAGTTATCCGATTACTCCGGCCTCGGATATCCTTCACGAGCTTTCCATGTACAAAGACTTCGGCGTGATGACCTTTCAGGCCGAAGACGAAATTGCCGCGATCACTTCGGCGATTGGCGCGGCCTACGGTGGCGCGCTGGCCATCACGACAACTTCCGGTCCTGGTATGGCGCTGAAAACAGAAGCCATGGGACTTGCTGTGGCCGTTGAGATTCCGCTGGTCATTTGCGACATCCAGCGCGGTGGCCCATCGACGGGATTGCCGACCAAGACCGAGCAAGCGGACTTGCTCCAGGCGCTCTTCGGCCGCAACTCCGAAGCACCCATTCCCGTTCTCGCGGCCTCCACTCCGGCCGATTGTTTTTGGGTCGCCATCGAAGCCAGCCGCATCGCCGTCAAGTACATGGTGCCAGTCATCATTCTTTCCGACGGCTACCTCGCAAACGGCGCGGAACCGTGGCGTATTCCGGAGCTAAGCGAAATCCCCGATTTTCCAGTGAAGTTTGCCAGTGACCCGGTCGGATTCCTTCCCTATAAACGTGATCCGAAAACACTGGCCCGGCCCTGGGCAGTTCCTGGAACGCCGGGGCTCGAGCATCGCATCGGCGGCCTGGAGAAGCAGGACCCTACTGGAAATATCAACTACGAGCCGCTGAACCACGAAAATATGGTGCGCATCCGTGCGGCTAAAGTCGCGGCGGTCGCGCAAGAAATCCCCAACATGCTGCCGGCGGGCGATCTTGAAGGCGATTTGCTGATCGTCGCCTGGGGCTCCACGTCCGGTTCCATCACCGCGGCACTCAAAGCGCAGCGTGCCAAGGGTCGCAAAATCGGCCATTTGCACCTGCGGTATCTCAATCCGCTGCCCTCGAATCTCGGCGACATTTTCAAACGCTACAAGAGAATTCTCGTCCCCGAACTGAACATGGGCCAGCTCTTGTGGGTTCTGCGCGCGAAGTATCTCGTGGACGCCGTTGGCCTGAACAAGATTCAGGGCCGCCCGTTCAAACAAGCGGAGCTCGAACAAAAAATCGAAGAAATGCTGGGACTCTAGGAGAGCCGATCATGGGCACCGCAACTCTGCCGCCGCCGCTCACGAAAAAGGATTTTCAGACCGACCAGGAAGTGCGCTGGTGCCCGGGGTGCGGCGACTACGCCATTCTCTCCGCGGTCCAAGCCGTTTTCCCCGAGCTCGGCATTAAGAAAGAAAATTTCGTTATCATCTCCGGCATTGGCTGCTCCAGCCGCTTCCCGTATTACATGAACACTTACGGATTCCACACGATTCACGGCCGCGCCCCCGCAGTAGCCACTGGCCTCAAAGCCATCCGGCCCGACCTGGAAGTTTGGGTGGCCACCGGCGACGGCGATGCCCTTTCCATCGGCGGCAATCACACCATTCACATGCTTCGCCGCAACGTCGGCATCAAGGTTCTTCTCTTCAATAATAAAATTTATGGGCTCACGAAGGGCCAATACTCCCCGACGTCCGAACTCAATAAAAAAGCAAAATCAACGCCCTTTGGCTCGGTCGACCGTCCCTTCAATCCCGTTTCGCTGGCCATCGGCTCCGAAGCCACCTTCGTCGCGCGCTCCGTCGACGTCTTCCAGAGCCACTTGAAGGACACCCTGAGACACGCCGCCGCGCACAAAGGTTCCGCCTACGTCGAGATTCTGCAGAACTGCAACATCTTCAACGATGGCGCGTGGTTCAACCTGACCGAGCGCGATGCCCGCAGCGAACACGTCCTCCAGTTGGAACACGGCCAGCCGATGATTTTCGGCAAGAACCGCGACAAGGGCATCCGCCGCAAGTCCGACGGTGACTTCGAAGTCGTCCAGCTCGCCAACGGCGTCACCGCATCCGATCTCATCGTCCACGACGCGCACCATCCGCTCCCTTCCTACGCCTTCCAGCTCTCCCACATGGAAGGCCGCCCCAATTTTCCCACTCCTATCGGCGTCTTCCGTGCCTGGGGCGACGTCCCACGCTACGAAGATGTCATGAACGAACAGGTCCAGGCCGTCATCGCCAAGCGCGGTCCCGGCGATCTCGCCAAACTCCTTCGCGCCGGCGACACCTGGGAAGTGAAGTAGCGCTTCCTTCGTTCACCGCATGGCTTTCGGAGAGCTGTGGCGCCGGCTTGCCCTGAGCCCCGAATGGCATCCCTGCCGCCTCTTTCCACCTTCTGCCCCTTAGGTACGGCGTGGGTTGCGCCCGCCGCCGTCGGCGCCCAAGCCACTCTTGAGCGCCATCGTCCGCCCTGTAAGTCCTTTCCTTTCAACTCGTCCAAAACGAAGCGCCGCGACATCGTGCGACATCCCGCGTTTCCGGCCCCTTGGCGTTCCTTGTCGCTTGAGCTTCTCTCCCGCACTGCGTAGCTTTCTCTCACCGGACGAAAATTCCGGAAAAATTCACAGGAGACTGCAATGCGAAAAATGATTCTGATGGCAGCAGCGATCTTGCTTCAGCAGCCGGCTCGCGTGCGCTGCGTCGGCGGCGGAGTGGATTTGGGCTTGAACAAGCATCTCGCCCTGCGGTCGCAGCTTGATTACATCAGGACCAGCTTCTCGGGCACCTATATCAACATGGTCCGCGGTTCGTTCGGAACCGTCTTTCGTTTCGGAAACCCCTAGCGCAGTAGACCGGAAGGAGTGCATCAATGTTTTACGAACGCCTGCATGTCACATTCGTCGGAGTCCTCGCAACTCTGGTGGACTCCGTCGTGGTTGCGGAATTCGCCGGCTACTGGCTCCACCGTCTTCTGCACAGCGACAAAATCCCAGCTCTCAGCCGGGGCCATCTGATCCATCATTTTCTGGTCTATGGCCCTCGGCAACCCATGCGCGCCCACGAATACCGCGATGCCACGGACCATCGCTTTTCCGTGGGTAACGTCGGGCTGGAATGGCTTGTCCCGTCAGGGGTGATTCTCCTGTTCTGCTGGGGCGTCATGGCTTTGCTTCATGTCCCGCATGCTTACGAAGTGCTCGCGCTTTGTACGCTCCTCGGCTGGCCTATCTTGATGTTCAGCTATCTGCACGACCGCATGCACGTCGAGAATTTCTGGATGGCCAAAGTTCCGGGCTTGCGGACTTGGTTTCTGAAAGCGCGCAGGCTGCACGACATTCATCACAAAAGCTTGGACAGCGACGGCTTTATGGATGCCAACTTTGGCATCGGCTTCTACTTTTTCGACCGCTTCTTTGGGACCATGGCCAAGCGCCATCGTCGGTTCAATTGGTGCGGCTACAAGGCGGCCATCGAACGCTATGGGCTGGACGAAGCGGAGCTTCTTTCCTTACAAAGCTGCAGCAAGTCCCTCTTTCAAAAAACGGACCGCCCGTAGGATAGTCCCGCTTTCCTGCCCCGCCCTTGAAATTCAAATTGTGAAACCTCCGGCATTCTGTTACATCAAATAGGGGATATTCTCGGAGCGTCCCAGGTCATGGAAGACGTCTCGAAATTCGGAGCTTTTGCCCTCCTCGGCGATGCCGATCCAGTGCCGCAGAGCCTTTTCGCCTCGCATCCGGAACAGGCCAAGACCCTCCTGCTCCTCTACGAAGTGAGCCGCGAGCTCACCTCCATTCTGGACCGCGAAGAACTCCTGCGCCGCGTCGCCCAGCGCGTCAAGAAAATCGTCAACTATCACGTCTTCAGCGTCATGCTCTGGAACGAACAGACCCAGCTCCTCGAAAGTGCTTTTGCCATGTGCTACGAGGATTCCATCCCGGCTCGCACGCAGCTCCCACTTCATCAGGGCCTCACCGGAGCGGCTGCCGGCGAGCGCCGCGTCCTTCGCATCAATGACGTCGCCGATGATCCCCGCTACATTCGGTGCGAAAGCGGCGTGGAAACTCGCTCGGAACTCGTTGTTCCGCTTTTCTTGCAGGACCGGCTCATCGGCGTTCTCGATCTGGAAAGCGCCGTTCCTCATGCCTTCACGGCGGAGCACGAGCGCATGCTTGTCACGTTGGGCTCTTACATTGCCGTCGCACTCGAGAACGCGCGCCTCTACGAAGATTCGCGGGAGAGTGAACGCAGGCTCCGGCACGAAATGGACAGCGCGCGGGAAATCCAGCGCCAGCTCCTGCCTACCGGCGCCCGCGAAGTGCCCGGTCTCGATCTCGCGGCGGCCTACGTCCCTGCTCGCGACCTCGGCGGAGATTTTTATGATTTCTTTCCCTACGGAGAAGGCCGGCTGGGCTTCGCGCTCGGCGATGTTTCCGGCAAAGGCACTGCCGCAGCCCTCTACGGCACCTTGGCGATCGGCACGGTGCGGGAACTTGTCGCCGAGCACGCCGGCGAACCGGCTAGCATGCTCGCCCTTCTAAATCAGCGGCTGCTCAGCGCGCGGCTCGAATCGAGATTCATTGCCATGTTGTTCGCGGTTTTTGACGCCTCGTCGCGCAAGCTCACCTTGGCCAACGCTGGCGGCCCCTATCCCCTCTTGGTCCGTGACGGTCAGGTGCAAATCATCCGCCTCGAGGGCGTCCCCCTCGGCTTGATTCCCGACACTCAGTACGATGAGACCACCATCGAATTGCAACCGGGTGACGTTGTTCTTTTCGCTTCCGACGGTATTCTCGAATCGGAAAATGCCGCGCTTGAGGAATTCGGCCAGCAACGTTTGAGCGCGCTTCTTGCCGGCCTCTCTCAGCAAGACTCCGCCAGCCTGATTGCCGAACAAATCTTACAGGCCACCGACGCCCATAGCGGTGCAGGGATCGCTCCCCACGACGATCGCACCCTAGTCGTGTTCCGGGTCTCGGACGCATCGTCCAGCGACTTCACGAAACTTCCCATCATCTACTGATCGTCTTCTCCTCTGTAGTGGCCGGACTTCATTTATCCTCGCTACGTGGCACAGCCAACCTGGCTGTGCGTCTCGTTTCTCATGCCTCTGTAGGGCGCGCCTTCTGCGGCGGGCCGGTCGAGCTAGTGGCCCTGGCTCGGGCCCGAAGAAACGGCGTTGGCCTGAAAAATTTCCGGATTTTTCAGCACGGGAAGCCACTTCTCCCGCAAAGCCGCAAACTCCGGCAGATTTTTCTTTGAAACGGGGTCCGAGGGCGGCAGCCCCAGCTTTTCGAAATTCTTATACTGGCCCTTCCACAAAATCCGGAAATCCAGGTGCGGCCCGGTAGAGAGTCCCGTGCTTCCCACCAATCCAATCGTCTTGCCGATTTCAATGTGCTCGCCCGGGCGCACGAACATCCGCGACAAATGCAGGTACATCGTTTCGTACCCATTCGAATGCGCCACTTGCACCAGATTGCCTTCCCCGCCCTTCCGCCCCGCGAATATCACCCGGCCGCTCCCAATCGTCTGCACCGGCGTCCCCACTGGCGCGCCATAGTCCGTCCCCATGTGCGGCCGGTACGTTTTGAGAATCGGATGGAAACGCGCCCTGCTGAAATGCGACGTCACCGGCGCACCGAATTTCAGCGGCGATCGAAGAAACGCTTTCTGCAGCGACTTGCCGTCGGCCGAATAATATCCTGGCCGGCCTGCGGGATCGTGAAAGAGCAGCGCTTGATACTTTTTCCCGGCATTTTCGTATTCCGCCGCCAGGATTTTTCCGTATCCCGCGGTTTGCCCGTTGGCGTATTTTTTCTTTTCCAGCACGATTCGAAACGTATCGCCTTTGCGCGGATCGGTGTAGAAATCCAGGTCGTAGCCGAAGATTTGCGCCATGCGCATTGCCAGTTCCGCGGATTCGCCCGCGTCTTCCACGGCGTTGAATAGCGAATCGTCTACCCGGCCCACAACGGCGGCAATTTCCGTTTTTGATGGAATCTCCCGGATCTCCGCCGTGAACCCGCGGTCCTCCGGTACGATTTTCAGCATGCGGTCCGCGTCGATTTTGTAGTCGATCTCCCGCAGCGCCCCCTCGACGGAACGTCCCACGGTGATCGTATTTCCCGCGCGCACCTGGCGCAGGTTGAAGGTGCGCTGGGCCGCCGCGGAGGCGTTCGCCGCTTCTTCTGCGCTCAACCCGAATTTCTGCAGCGCGGCGGTAAAATTCTCTCCCGCCGGAACTCTCTTCTCCATAGGGAGAACTAATTCTTTGCGGATGCGCGCGGCTTCTTCCAGCGCGAGCTCTACCTGGCGATCGAATTCCGTGGCCGTTTCGAGCCGCTGCTGGAAAACGTACAAACACGTGGCCGCGCCGGCGGCACACACGATCAACAACAGGAACAAAAAGCGACGATTCACAGTTCCCCTAACCCACCTGCTGCTCGCATTCGAAAGCGCGTAACTCGCCGGGACGAAACACCGCCCTTGGCAGGGTAACGCACCTCTCTCTTGTGTCCTAACTCTCGCTCCGGGTCAATTGCGATTCCCGAGCGTGCGCCCAATTGCCCAACGGCCTTTATTTCCAAAGCCCGTCGGAACAACTGGAGTGACACAAATTGTTCCCTCTTTACGCCCGAGCGTGTCCCAACGTGGACAAACAGCAGGCCAGTGCATTCCCAGAACGGAATTCCAGGCTTTGCGTCCTTCTTTCTTGCTAAGAGTGCACTATCGCACAGTATTGAGGCTCATAAATCCTAATACTGGGGCCTCGCAGTTTTTTGAAGGAGACTCATGTTCAAGATATCAAGTATTATTCTGGCGCTTAGGCCTATCGCGTCAAACGATACCTCCGAAGGCCGTCAACTCAACTGCCGCGTCGAGTTAATCGTCTCGGGCGAAGTGATCGGCACCAAGCTCGTTTCTCTTAGCTTGCAACCCGTGGCTGCAGTCACCTCTCCTCAGTAGTCCTACCCAACAAAAGAGCCGGCTCACCCCGAGCCGGCTCTTTTTTACTTCTCACGCGATACCAGTTCCCTTACCCAGTGAAAAAAATGAATCGAGTCTGCCGGTCTTGCATTGTTCGCAATCGAACAGTTTCTTCCTTTGGTTCAACCGGCTGTGTTCAATAAGTAACGCCTGGTTGTTTCTTTTCGGATAGTTCTAAATCGGAGGTTTGTTAGGATTTGAGCTGTGCCTGACCTGTCCCCCCAGACCCGCAGGGAAGTCGCTTAAGATTCCGCGGAGTGGGGGAGCAACTCAAGGTATGAAATACGTTACCGCCTTATTGTCGCTTTCGCTCTTTGTAGCGTGCTTTCCATCCAGCGCTCGCGCGCAAACATCAACGATCGTCTTGGTTCAGCGCGCAAACAAGGATGCCGGCACCGCGACCTCAGCGACCCTCGCGTTCAACTCAAATAATACCGCGGGAAACTGGATTGGTGTCTGCGTTCGTGCCGGGCACTCCGGACAAATCTTTTCGGTTACCGATTCCCAGGGTAACACCTACCGCAGAGCTGCTCAATATAACGTCACCGTAGACACTCCAAACGGACACACGCTTGGAATCTTCTATGCGGAGAATATCGCGGGCGGCGCGAACGCGATTACCGTGTCCGATACGATCTCGGGAACCATGCGCATCGCAATTGTTGAGTATTCCGGAGTCGCGGCCACAAACTCTCTCGATGTATTCGCGGTGGCCCAAGGGAACGGTGTGTCCCCGAACAGCGGAAACGCGACGACGACGTCAAGTGGAGAGTTATTGCTGGGTGCGATTTCCTCCGCCTATTCTGCGAGCTTTACGGCGGGAAACGGGTTCGCCATCGAAGGAAGTGTTCCGGCAGCGCCGAACACCAAGCTGATTGCGGAGGATCGGATACAAATGGCAGCGGGGACGGTATCGGCCGGCGCAGTCCTTGCAGCGCCGGACAATTGGGGTGTGACCTTGGCGGCTTTCAAGCCCGGCAACGCATGGGGAAGCTCCCCACCGAGTATTACGAGTTTGAATCCGACGTCAGGGGTGCTAGGTACGTCGGTGGCGATCACGGGGGCAAACTTCGGAGCGACGCAAGGAACGAGCACGCTCACTCTTAATGGGACGGCGGGGACACCGACGAGCTGGAGTGCCACGAGCATCGTCGCGCCAGCGCCAGCAGGAGCGACGACGGCCAACGTTGTCGTGACGGTTGGGGGAGTGGCAAGTAACGGAATGAATTTTAGTGTGACCTCGTCACCTCCGAGCATCACCAGTCTGAATCCGACATCGGGCGCGGCAGGTACGTCGGTGACGATCGGCGGTGCAAATTTCGGAGCGAAGCAAAGAGCGAGCACGCTCACCTTTAATGGGGCGACCGCGACCTCGACTAGTTGGAGTGCCACGAGCATCGTCGCGCCAGTGCCAGCAGGAGCGACGACAGGGAACGTCGTCGTCACGGTCGGCAGAGTAGCGAGCAATGGAATGAATTTTGCTGTGATCCCATCACCTCCGAGCATCACCAGTCTGAATCCGACATCGGGAGTGGTGGGTACGTCGGTGACCATCAGCGGTGCGAATTTCGGAGCGGTGCAGGGCACGAGCACGGTGAAGTTCAATGGAGTGGCAGCGACACCGGCGAGCTGGAGTACAACGAGCATCGTAGCGGCGGTGCCGGCAGGAGCGACGACGGGCAACGTTGTCGTGACGGTTGGGGGAGTGGCAAGTAACGGAATGAATTTTACTGTGACCCCACCACCTCCGAGCATCACCAGTCTGAATCCGACGTCAGGGGTGGTGGGCACATCGGTGACGGTCAGCGGCGCAAATTTCGGAGCGACGCAAGGAGCGAGCACGATCACCTTCAATGGGACGGCGGGGACACCGGCGAGTTGGAGTGCCACGAGCATTGTCGTGCCAGTGCCGAGCGGAGCAGTGACGGGGAATGTGGTTGTCACGAGGGCGCCTAGCGGCGGCGGCTCTGCAGGAGACATAAGCAACGGAGTGAACTTCATTGTGACCTCATCCGCTCCGAGCATCACGAGTTTGAATCCGACATCGGGCGCGGTAGGTACATCAGTGACGATTGCAGGCGCGAACTTTGGGACGACGCAAGGAACAAGCACGGTCACCTTCAATGGGACATCGGGGACACCGACGAGTTGGAGTGCGACGAGCATCGTCGTCCCCGTGCCGCCGGGGACAACGACCGGGAATGTGCTGGTGACAGTTGGCGGAGCAGCAAGCAACGCAGTGAACTTCTCTGTCCTTCCGGCAACGCCTGGAATCGCGCTGGCCCAGCGTGCAAGCCAGGACGCAGGGACAACAACCACTGCGTCGATTGCGTTTAATGTAGCTAACACCGCAGGAAATTTCATCGCCGTCTGTATTCGCGCCGGCAGGTCCGGCCAGGTGTTCACGGTCAGGGATTCCAACGGAAACGCGTACCGGCAGGGCATTCAATTCAACGTAACCGCGGATGCTCCCAATGGAGACACCGTGGGAATTTTCTACGCGGAGAATGTCAACGGCGGAGCAAATACGATCACGGTATCGGATACGATCCTGGGCACGCTGAGGTTTGCAATTCTGGAATACTCGGGGATCGCGACAGCTAACTCGCTGGATATAACGGCCGCGGGGCAAGGAACGAGTGCGTCTCCGAACAGTGCGAATGCGGCCACAACGTGGAACGGAGAATTGTTGCTGAGCGCCATTTTGACTGCGAATCCAGCGACCTTTACAGCAGGAAGCGGGTTCGCCATCGAAGCAAGTGTTCCGGCACCGCCGAACACCAAGCTCATTGCGGAGGATCGGATACAAACGGTTGCGGGGACGGTATCGGCCGGCGCAACTCTTGGAGCGCCGGACAGTTGGGGTGCGGTCTTGGCGGCTTTCAAGCCCGGCAACACAGGGGGAGGTCCGCCCCCGAGTATTACGAACCTGAACCCGGCGTCGGGAGTGGTGGGCACGTCGGTGACGATCAGCGGTGCGAATTTCGGAGCGACGCAGGGCACGAGCACGGTGAAGTTCAATG
>Ga0209056_10001161_pt1 | contig 28897 bp, 27 predicted proteins | sample GraSoiAngelo_114_FD_185876 | JGI IMG/M metagenome (GOLD analysis project Ga0209056, IMG submission 185876) | Grasslands soil microbial communities from the Angelo Coastal Reserve, California, USA - 14_0903_13_40cm (SPAdes) (version 2) | ecosystem: Environmental > Terrestrial > Soil > Grasslands... | reverse complement strand
AGATCAAGGAGCGGCTCGCCGGGGCATAACCCGGTCGCCCATCGCCCCGCCCGAGGAGGATCCGGGGTGGAGGTGCGGGCGGTGCTCGGGGTGGCGACGGCGGGGGTGCTGGCCGGCGAGCTCGCGGCGCCGGCGCGGTCGGCCCCACTGCTCTTCGTCCTCGCGGGTGCGCCCGCGGCCCTCTGGCTCGCCGGCCGCAGGCGGTGGAGGCCGGCGGCTTGGTCGGCGCTGGCACTCGCGGCGGTGGCGCTCGGCGCGCAGCGCATGTCCGGTGTCGTCGCGCCGATCTTTCCGCCCGAGCACGTGGCGCGGCTCACGCGGCCGCTGCAGACGACGCTGGAGGGTCGCGTGGCGGCCGCGCCGGAACGGCGCGACCGCCGGACCGTGCTCCTCGTCGAAGCCGAGGCGCTCGGCCGCGGGACGGCGCGGCGGCACGCGAGCGGCCTCGTGCGGGTCGCCGTTCGCGGCCAGGCCCGCGGCTGGCGATATGGCGATCGCCTCCGCGTCGACACCATCCTGCGCACGCCGCGCAACTTCGAGAACCCTGGCCGCTTCGACTACGTGGCACACCTCGCCCGCCGCGGTGTCCACGTGACCGCGTTCGTGTGGAGCGACGAGGCCCTCGAGCGCTTGCCGTCTTGCGGGGACGGCGTCCGCGATCGCCTGGAACGCTGGCGGGCGCGGCTCGCGGCGGCCATCGGCGCCGCCGTCGCGGCCCCCGCGGGGCCCGTGCTGCAGGCGCTCATCGTCGGCGAAGAGGGCGAGGTCGATGCCGAGCTGCGTGACGCCTTCAGCCGCGCCGGCGTGATCCACATCCTCTCGATCTCCGGCCTGCACGTAGGCCTCGTGGCGGCCGCGGGGTTCGCGGTGTTCCGCTGGCTGATGTCCCGCAGCGAGTGGCTCGTGCTGGCCGTCGACGTCGAACGCGTGGCGGCCCTGGCGAGCCTCGGGCCGGTCGCGCTGTACACGGGGCTCGCGGGTCTCGGGGTCGCCACGCTGCGCTCCACCATCATGGTCGTGGTTGCGGTGCTCGCCGCCCTCGCGGGGCGTCGAGCCGACGTGCTGCGGAGCCTGGCCGTGGCCGCCGTGGTGCTCGCGCTCGCGTGGCCGGGGGCGCCGCTCGAGATATCCTTCCAGCTCTCCTTCGTCTCCGTGCTGGCGATCGTCCTCGGCGCCCGCCGCTTCGGCCCGCAGGCGCCGGGTGGCGGCTGGCGGGCGCGGCTTCGCGCCGCCGCGCTGGTGTCGCCGTCGGCGCTCGCCGGGACGGCGCCGCTCACCGCCTTCCACTTCCATCAGGTGTCGGTCGTCGGGCTCGTCGCGAACCCGATCGCCGTGCCGATCTTCGGCTCGATCGTGGTCGTCCTCGGGCTCGCGGGGGCCTTGGTCGAGCCGTTCGCACCGGCGGCCGCACGCGCGCTCTTCCAGCTGGCCGGCCTCGTCCTGCGGCCCGGCATCGCCGTCGTCCGCTGGCTGGCGGCGCCCAGCTGGGCGGCGGTCGACGTCCCCATCCCGAGCATCGTCGAACTCGCGCTCCTCTACGGCGCCCTCGGGGGGCTCGTGCTCACGCCCGGGCGGGTCCGACGCGTGCTCGCGGCCATCGCGCTGGCAGGGATCGTCGCCGACGCCGGCTGGTGGGTGCACCAGCGGTTCGACGACCGCCTGCGTGCCACCTTCCTCGACGTGGGACAGGGCGACGCCGCCGTGCTGGAACTCCCGCGTGGGCGAGTGGTCGTCGTCGACGCCGGTGGCTTCCCCGGCGGCGAGTTCGACACGGGAGCCGCCGTCGTCGCGCCGTTCCTGCTCACGCGCAAGATCCTCCGGCTCGAGGCGGTCGCCATGACGCATGCTCATCCGGACCACTTCGGAGGCATCGGCTACCTGCTCGCGCACTTTCGCCCGCGCGAGTTCTGGTGGAGCGGCGTGCCTGGAGACGGCGTCGAGTGGGAGCGGCTCGTGGCTGCCGTCCGGGCGAGTGGCGCCCGCGTCCGGCGGCTCGACAGCGCGACGGCGGTCGCCGACCACGTCACGATCCTCCATCCGCCGCCCGACCTCGGGAAGACATCGATCAACGATTCATCGCTCGCGCTGCGGGTCGCGTGCGGGCGGTTCGGTGTCCTCCTCACGGGCGACATCGAGGCCCGTGCCGAGCAGCGCCTCCTCGCACGCCCCGATCTCCTGCCGAGCACGGTGTTGAAGGTGCCCCATCACGGGAGCCGCACCTCGAGCACGCCGGCGTTCGTCTCCGCCGTCGCGCCACTGGTGGCCGTCATGTCGGTTGGAGCCGACAACCGGTATCGACTGCCGGCGCCCGAGGTCGAGCGCCGCTATGGGTCGCGTGGGACCTGCGTGCTCCGCACCGACCGCTGCGGCGCCGTCGCCGTCGAGACCGACGGGGAAGACTTGGCGGTGCGCGCCGCGCGCCCCGGCTGCACATGCCCCGACACCACGCTGGGTCACTAGGCCGCGAGCGCCAGAGCGCAGCGGCGCCGCGCCCGAGCACCGCACGGGCCCCCAGAGAAGTGAACTAAGCTGCCCGCGTCAACCCGTGGCGCAGCGCATACATGACCAGCCCCACACGATCCCGCACGCCGAGCTTCTGAAAGACGTTGGTGAGATGTGTCTTCACCGTGCGCTCGCTGATCGTGAGCGTCGCGCCCACCTCCTTGTTCTTCTGGCCGGAGGCGACGAGGCGCACGATCTCGCGCTCTCGCTCGGTGAGGCCGTTCTCGTCGCGGCTGCTCGAGGCGGTGCCCTCGGGTCCGAGGTGGGAGAGTTCCTCCACGAGGGCGCCCGTCATGCGAGGGTCGACCCAGACCTGGCCGGTGCACACGGTGTGGATGGCCTGCATGAGGGTCTGGCGTGCGGAGTCCTTCAGGATGACGCCCTTGGCGCCGAGCTTGAAGGCCCGCATGTGCTCTTCCTTCTCGTCACACGCGGTGAGCACGAGCACGCGCGTTCCCGGGCTGATGCGCAGGACGGCGGGGACCGCGTCGAGTCCGCTCCCCTGGGGCATCCGGATGTCGAGGAGCAGGACGTCGGGCTTCGTCTGCCAGACCAGCTCCACGATGTCCTCGGCGCTCTCGGCATCCGCCACTACTTGGATGTCGTCCTCCATCTCGAGGATCGTGCGCAAGCCCTCGCGGAACAGCGTGTGATCATCGACGATGACGAGGCGGAGTCTTCTTGGTTGAGCGATCATGCGTCCAATCTCCGATCGGCGTCGCGGGATGCGGCGGAAATCGCCGCGGGAATCGTCAAAGAAAGCTCGGCGCCGCGGCCGGCCTCGGTCCGCACGCACAGCGTCCCGCCCAGCGCCGCGCAGCGCTCGCGGATGGACCAGGGGGCGGCGCCCGGGGGAAGGAACCCGTCGGCGTCGGTGACGCCGTGCCCGTTCTGGAAGCCGCGACCGTTGTCGCGCACGACGAGGTAGAGGTGCGCGGGACGCGTGGCGACCTTGACGACGGCCTGGGTCGCGCGACCGTGCCGGACGGCGTTTCGCAACGCCTCCCGGACGATCTGGGTCAGCTCGTACGCCGTCGACGTGGGCAGGTCGGGCTTGCACTCGGGACGCTCCACGTGGACGCGCAGGCGCTCGCGGATCGAGAACTCCGCCGCCAGCCGGTCGAGCGACGACCACAGGTCATCCGCCGGGCGGCTGGCCGCCCGCAGCATGCTGAGGTAGTGCCGCACCTCCCGGTAGCCGCGGTTGACGGCCTCGTGCAGCTCCTCGAGCTCGTGGCGGATGCGGGACGGGTCGCGCTGGAGCAGCAGCTTGCAGGCCTCGACCCGGAGGTCGATCCCGGCGAGGGACTGGATGAACCCGTCGTGCAGGTCGCGTGCGATGCGGCCGCGCTCCTCGAGGACCGCGACCTCCTCCGCCTTGTCCTGCAGCCGCACGTTCTCGAAGCCGGAGGCGGCCTGCCCGACGAGGAGCAGAAGGAACTCGAGGTCGTCGCGCGTGAACTTGCGCCGCGTCTCGCGCACGACTGCGGCGTGGCCGCGCGGCTCGCGCTGGATGAGGACGGGCGCCACCAGCAAGGCCTGGGCGGCGCCCTCGCCGGGCAGCGGAGTGCCCGCAGGAATCGCCTTGCGCACCATGGCGCCGGTCAGCACGTCGTAACAGGTCCCGGTGCCGCCGCTCGGGCGTACATCGTTGGCCATGAAGCCTTCGGTCGGCCCCGCGAAGCGAAAGGGGAAGGGATCGTCCTCGACGATGCGCAGCGAGAGGCGGGTGCGGCCGTCCCGGCGGGCGACGTCCCAGATGAAGTAGCGGCCGCTCTCGGGATCGCGGAGCGCGAGCGTGCCGCGCTCGGCCTTGAAGTAGTCGAGCGCGCGCCGCACCAGCCGGGTGAACGCTCGGCCAGGTGCCTGGTTGCGCCGGAAGGCCGCCGGCAATCCCAGCATGAAGCCGAGCTTCCGCTTGGCGCGCCGCTCGTGCTCCCCCAGGTAACCGATCAGGTAGCCGATGACCAGCAGGTAAATCGGCCGGAACAGATGGATGCTCCGGAACACGGACTCGTGAAAGTCGAACCACCGGCCTCCGATGACGAGGCCGGGGTAGAGGAGGGCGAGCAGCACCGTGACGACGAGCGTGGCGGCGAGCCCCCAGCGCACGCTGACGCTCAGGATGACGAAGACGTGGAGCGCGAAGAACGGGCTCGTCCCGCCTTCGGTGAACAGCGCGATGACGCTCACCCAGGCGACGTCGGTAGCCGCCGAGAAGAAGCCGACGCGCTGCGCGGAGACGTAGGCGCCGCGCACGAGAAAGAAGAGGAGGGCGCTGTAGGCGACGTAGGCGCCGAGCACGACGTCCGCGAAGTTCGGCTTGAACGAGGGCTGCTGCGGATCGATGGTGACGACGGCGAGGGTGTAGATGGTCAGCAGCAGGCGGCAGAACGCGATGATCTTCTCGGTACGCGAGAAGGCCTCGAGCGGCGTGGCGCGCGGGCCATGGCGGCGCGCGCCGAAGGGGAGATGCAAGGAGACGGGGCGCATGGGTCCGGTGCGCGGTGTGCCGAGCAACGGATGTGCCATACGCCTGCGCGGCCCACATGCAGCTTCGCCAGGCGTCACCTGGCAAAAGCGCACGAACCGGAGAAACGGCAAGCTCCGTCTCCCGATCGTGCAAGAGCGCGCATTTTGTTGACTTTTCCGCCACCTGCCTCTATCGTGCGTATGTGACTGAGCACGCGGCGACGACCCCCCCGGCCCCGATCGGTCTGACCACCCGTGCCATCGAACGGGTGAAGGAGCTGCGTGCGCGCGAGGGTCTGCCGCCGACACGCGCGCTCCGCGTCGCGGTGGTCGGTGGCGGGTGCTCCGGGTTCAGCTACCAGCTCGACTTCGACGACACGACGCGCGAGGACGATCTGGTCCTCGCGTACGATGGCGTGCGCGTGCTCGTCGACCGGACGAGCGCCGAGCACCTGGCCGGCACCGAGATCGACTACGTGAGCGGCCTGCACGGCGGCGGGTTCAAGTTCTCGAACCCGAAGGCGACGCACACGTGCGGATGCGGCTCGTCGTTTGCCGTCTGACGCCGAGGCGGTGACCGCGCCCACGGGCGTGGCGTACGAGCACGTCGCGTTCGACCTGGACGGCACGCTCGTCGACTCGCGCGCCGACCTCGCGGGCGCCGTGAACCACGTGCTGCGCACGCTCGGATTCCCGGCCCGGCCGCCGGAGACGCTCTACGGCTACGTCGGGGAGGGGGCCCGGATGCTCGTCCAGCGAGCGCTCGGCCCGGCACGCGAGGACCGGCTCGAAGAGGCCGTGGCGCTGTTCATGGAGCACTACGCGGCGCACCTGCTCGATGCGACGCGCCCCTACCCGGGAATCGTGGAGGCGCTCGCGGCGCTCGAGTGGCGAGCGGTCGCGCTCTCCGTCCTCTCCAACAAGCCGGAGGCGATGAGCCGGTCCATCCTCGACGGCCTCGGCCTCACGCACCGGTTCGTCGGGATCATCGGCGGCAACTCGCTGCCCTCGCGCAAGCCCGATCCCGCCGGCCTCGAATACCTGCGCGGCCTCACCCACACGCGACGCGAGCGAATGCTGCTGGTCGGCGACTCCGCCGTCGACGTCCGCACCGCCCGCGCCGCCCAGGTGGCATTCTGCGGCGTCGCATGGGGCCTCACCCCCGAAGGCCTCGCCGCCGCGGGCCCCGAACGAATGATCGAGCACCCGTCCGAGCTGCTCGACGTCGTCGAGCGCGGCTAGCAACGAGACGACGCACCCGCGGCGGGGAGGGACCTCGCCGCCAGCCACCCTCAACGCAGCCGCGGCAGCTCGGGCGGGGGCAGCTCCGCATACAGCCGCGCGTAGGCCCGCGCCGCGCGATGCCAGGAGAAATCCTGCGCCATGCCGTTGCGCATCAGACGCTGCCACGCGGCCGGATCGGCATGCAGGCGAAGGGCGTGGCCGGCCGCGGCCAGGAAGGCCTCGACGGTGTAGGGTGTGAACTTGAAGCCGGTTCCCGTGCCCGCGACCGGGTCGAACTCGATCACCGTGTCGTCGAGGCCGCCGGTGGCGTGAACGACGGGCACCGTCCCGTAGCGCAAGCTGTAGAGCTGGTTGAGGCCACACGGCTCGAAGCGTGACGGCATCAGGAAGACGTCCCCGCCCGCCTCGATCCGGTGGGCAAGGGGCTCGTTGAACTCGATCCGCACGGCGACCCGTCGCGGAAAGGCGGCAGCGAGGTCCCGGAGCTGGGCCTCGTAGCGCGCGTCCCCGGAGCCGAGGACCGCGAGCTGCGCCTCGGCCGCCGCGAGGAGCTGGGGGAGCGCGTGGCCGAGCAGCTCGAGACCCTTCTGCTCGGCGAGCCGCGACACGATGGCGAGGAGCGGCAAGTCGGCGCGCACCGCAAGGCCGAGCTCCGCCTGCAGGGCGGCCTTGCAGCGCGCCTTGCCGCGCAGGTCGGCTGCGTCGTAGCGCGCGGCGAGATGGGCGTCGGTCGCGGGGTTCCAGACGTCGTAGTCGACGCCGTTCAAGATGCCGAGCAGGCGTCCCGCCCGCGCGCGCAGCACGCCGTCGAGGCCTTCGCCGAATTCGGGTGTCTGGATCTCCGCCGCGTAGCGCGGGCTGACCGTCGTGATCCCCTCGCTGAACACGAGCCCCGCCTTCAGGAAGTTCACCTGGCCGTAGAACTCGAGCCAGTCGGGCGCGAAGTAGCGCGTGTCGAGGTTCAGGAGCGGCCAGGTGTCGCTCCCGAAGCGGCCCTGGTAGGCGAGGTTGTGCACGGTGAGGAGCGTGCGAACGGCGGCGAGCTCGGGATAGAGCGGCGCCGTGCCGCGCAAGAAGGCGGGCGCCAGGGCCGCCTGCCAGTCGTGCACGTGCAGGACGTCGGGCGGTGGATCGAGCCGCCGCAGCCACTCGAGGGCAGCCCGGCAGAAGAACGCGAACCGCTCGGCGTTGTCCGGGTAGTCGCCTCCCGGTGGGCCGTACAGGGCGTCGCGGTCGAAGTAGCGGTCGGCGCGGACGAGCACCGTCGGCACGGTGGCGCCGGGCACGGGCACGATCTCGGCCGGTTCCATGCGGCTGGCGACCGGCGCATGCAGGCGGAGCGTGGCCTCGGTCGACGGGAGCCGCCGAAGCACGCTGCGGTAGGCGGGCAGACAGAGCGTCACCTCCGCGCCGGCCGCGACGAGCGCGCTCGGCAAGGCGGCGAGCACGTCGCCGAGCCCACCCGTCTTGGCGTACGGGTGCGCCTCCGGCGCGAGCATCACGACGCGCATCACTCGGGCGTGTCGCGAAGGAAGCGCGCCGCATCCTCGGGGGGCACGGGGTTCAAGGGAAGCCCCCCCCTCCACGCGGTCTCGGCGTGGGAGAGCGTCGGCATGATCTCGACATGCCAGTGGTAGGAAGGGCCCTCTCCCTCCCGGAACGGCGCGCTGTGCATGACGAGCGTGAAGGGCGGGTCGCCGATCGCCCGGTCCAGGCGGCGGAGCACCGCGCGCAGCACGCCCGCGAGGTCCCGCTGCTCCGCCTCGTCGGCGTGCTCGAAGCGAGCCGCATGCCGGCGGGGAAAGAGCCACGTCTCGAACGGGAAGCGCGCGGCGAAGGGCGCCAGCGCGAGCACGTGCTCGCTCTCGACAACGAGGCGAGTGCGCTGCTCGAGCTCTTGGCGGAGGATGTCGCAGAAGAGGCAACGCTCCCGGTAGTCGTAGTAGGCGCGCGCGCGATCCAGCTCCTCCAGCACCTCTCGTGGGACGATCGGCGTGGCGAGGAGCTGCGCGTGCGGATGCCCGAGGCGCCCGGGGGCGTCCGCGGCGTGTCGCTTGAAGAGGAGGGCGGCGCGCAGGCGCGTGTCGCGCTTGAGCGCGACGAGGCGGTCGCGGAGGGCCCACACCACGTCCTCGACGGCGGCCGGCGCGAGGTCGGCGAGCTTGACGTGGTGATCCGCCGACTCGACCAGCACCTCGTCCGCGCCGACACCGTTCATCAGGTCGTACAGACCCTCCCCGCGTCGGTCGAGGACGCCCTCGACGCGCAGGGCGGGGAACCGGTTGGGAACCACCCGGACGCGCCAGCCGGGCGAGTTCGCAGGCGCGTCCGGTGCGTCCCGGTAGGCGAGGAGCTCGGGGGGGGTCTCGTCCTCGTGCCCTCCACAGAACAGACAGGAGGTGTCCCGATGGGGGCCGCGCGGAACGGCGAAATCCGCCGGGCGCCGCACGCGTTCGGTGGCGACGACCACCCAGCGGCCAGCGATCGGGTCCTTGCGCAGCTCGGGCAGGAGCCTCAGGCCCTCGCGATGTGCTGCTCGCGCCGGGCGCGCTCCTCGCGCGCCTCCTCGCCAGCCGGCCCCGCACGCTCGGCCGCCGCGTGCTCCAACGCCTCGTCGAGGACCTCGTCCATCGTCTCCACGAAGGTGAAATGCAGGGACCGACGCACGTCTTCGGGGATGTCCTCGAGGTCCTTCTCGTTCCGCCGCGGCAGGATCACGCACTCGACGCCCGCGCGCCTGGCGGCGAGCACCTTCTCCTTGATGCCGCCGACCGGTAGGACCTTGCCGCGCAAGGTGATCTCGCCGGTCATGGCGACGTTCGGGCGGACCGGGCGCCCGGTCAGCAGCGAGGCGAGCGAGGTGGCGATGGTGACCCCGGCCGACGGCCCGTCCTTCGGGATGGCGCCGGCCGGCACGTGGACGTGGAGGTCGGCGTTCTCGTAGAAGTCGGGCGCGATGCCGAGCCGGTCCGCCCGCGAACGGATGTAGCTGAGCGCCGCCTGGGCCGACTCCTTCATGACGTCGCCCAGACTGCCGGTGAGCGTGAGGCTCTTCTTTCCCGCCATGCGCGTCGACTCGACGAAGAGGATGTCGCCGCCGTTGGGCGTCCACGCGAGGCCCACCGCCACGCCCGGATCTTCGGTTCGCTCGGCCACCTCCGAGAAGAAGCGCTCGGGACCGAGGTACTCCCGCACCCTGGCGGCCGTGCACACGACCGGCTCCGTGCGGCCCTCGGTGATCGCGCGGGCGACCTTCCGGCAGACGCGGCCGATCTCGCGCTCGAGGTTCCGGAGCCCCGCCTCGCGCGTGTAGGCGCGAATGATCTTCGTCAGCGCCTCGTCCTCGAAGCGAAGGTTCTCGGGCGTCAGCCCGTTCTCGCGCAGCTGCTTCGGGATCAGGTGTCGCCGCGCGATCTCGAGCTTCTCCTCCTCCGTGTAGCCGGCGAGCTCGATGACCTCCATCCGGTCGCGCAGCGGAGGGGGGATCGTGTCGAGCACGTTCGCCGTGGTGACGAACATGACCTTCGAGAGGTCGAAGGGGACGTCGAGGTAGTGGTCCATGAAGGTGTTGTTCTGCTCGGGATCGAGTACCTCGAGCAACGCCGAGGCCGGATCTCCGCGGAAGTCCATGCCGAGCTTGTCGATCTCGTCCAGCATGAAGAGCGGGTTGTTCGAGCCGCCGTTGCGGATGTTCTGGATGATGCGTCCTGGCAGCGCGCCGATGTAGGTGCGGCGGTGGCCCCGGACCTCCGCCTCGTCCCGGATGCCGCCGAGCGAGATACGGACGAACTTCCGGCCCATGGCGCGCGCGATCGAGCGGCCGAGCGAGGTCTTGCCGACGCCGGGCGGCCCGACGAAGCACAGGATCGGCCCCTTCGGGTCCCGGCGCAGCCGCCGGACCGCGAGGTACTCGAGGATCCGGTCCTTGATCTTCTCGAGGTCGAAGTGGTCCTCGTCGAGCACCTGCCGCGCGTGGTGGAGGTCGAGGTTGTCGTCGGTCGAGACCGTCCACGGGAGCGACACGAGCCACTCGAGGTAGGTACGGACGACGGTGTGCTCCGCGGACTCGGGCGGGATCAGCCGCAGACGCTCGAGCTCGTGATCGGCGGCCTTGCGCGCTTCGGGAGGCATGTTGGCCTCCTCGATGCGCCTGCGGAGCTCCTCGATCTCGGCGGTCTTCCCGTCGCCCTCGCCGAGCTCCTTCTGGATGGCCTTCATCTGCTGGCGCAGGTAGAACTCCTTCTGGTTCTTGTTGAGCTCCGACTGCACCTGCGACTGGATCTTGTGGCCGAGCTCCAGGAGCTCGATCTCCCGGTTGAGGATGGCCGAGAGTTTCTCCAGGCGGCCCTGGACCTCGAGCGTCGACAGCAGGTCCTGCTTCTCCTCGAGCGAGATGTTCAGGTTGGACGCGATGAGATCCGAGGCCTTGCCCGGGTCCTTGATGTTCATCACCACCACCTGCAGCTCGTCCGGCAAGTAGGGGATCATCGAGACGAACTTCGCGAACTGGTTCACCATGTGAACCTGCAACGCTTCGATCTCCTTGGAGGGCTCGTGGAGGTCCTGGAGCTGGCGGACCTTCGCCTTGAAGTACGGCTCGCGCTGCGTGTAGCCGATCACCTCGATGCGCTTGAGCCCCTGGACGAGGATACGGACGCTCCCGTCGGGATACTTGAGCATCTTGAGGATGCGGCCGGCCGTGCCGCGCGAGTAGAGGCCCTCGGGCTCCGGGTGCTCGTCCTCGGGGTTCTTCTGCGAGAACAGCCCGAGCATCCGGTCTCCTACCAGCGCTTCCTCCACGAGCCTCAGGGACGGGCCGCGAGAGATCAGCAACGGCACGATCGCCGAGGGGAAGATGACGACGCCCCGCAGCGGGAGGATCGAGAGCTCACTCGGGATCGCGACGCCGCTGATGTCCTCGTCGAAACCGTAGAAGCGCTGCGGCGCCTCTTCGCGGGTAGGATCGTCCGCCATTCCCTACTCCTCCACTCGGATGTCCACGCGCCCGGGAGCGCGCTTGCGCGGCACCTGCACGACCACCACGACGTGGGCGCCGCCCACGTCGAAGACGCCGACGGGTGGACGCCAGGCGGTTCCCGAACGCACCCGAGTACCGCCGGAAGGATTCAAGAAATCTTCCAGGAACTGCTCGGCCGGTTCCCCCGGCGGCAGCGAGGGTTCCGCGCCTGGCTTGGTCATCTGCGCGCCTTTCCGCGCCACCCGTCGTATGTAACGCACGGGTCCCGGGCGCACAAGGGTGTCGCCGCGCGGCGCTGCTCTCGACAGCGAAGGATCGAGCCGCTAGCATCCGCTCCGCGTGCAGCCGGAGAAGCTCTTTCGCATCGAGGAGGCGAATGCCGCCGTGCCGCAGCTCGCGCTCTGGATCGAGCGCCTGCAGCGCGGCGCGCTCCGGCTCGAGGCGGAGATGCGTGCGCTCGCGACGGCACGTGGCGTCGCGCTCGAGGCGATCGCGACGGAAGATCTCCTCCGCGAGCGTCCCACGGCCCGCGTGCTCGTCGAGGAGCTCGACGGGATCGTGCGGGAGATCGAGGAGAGCGGCGCGCACCTGAAGGACATCCGGCTCGGCCTGGTCGACTTCCCGGCCGAGAGGGACGGCGAGGTGGTCTACCTCTGCTGGCAGTTCGGCGAGCCCGAGGTCGCCTTCTGGCATCGCGTGGAGGAGGGCTTCGCGGGTCGCCAACCCTTGCCCGGAATTGCCCGGGCGCGCACGTTGCAGTGATCGGCCTCGTCCGCTTCCTCTACCTGCTGGCCCTCGGCCTGTGGATCGGGGAGATCGCGGCGTTCTCGTTCCTGGTCGCGCCCGCCGTGTTCCGCACGCTCGGTCCGACGGCCGCGGGCGACGTGGTGGCGGCGATCTTCCCCGGTTACTACGCGCTCGGCACGGTGACCGCCGCGACCGCGTTCGGGCTCGGGCTGGTGCTGCGGAGCACCTCGAGCCGGCCGGGATGGTGGGCGGGAGCGGTCGCGGCGGTCGCACTCGGCTTGGCCGCCACGCTGTGGGCGGGGACCGTCGTCCACCCCCGGGCGCGGCGCCTGAGGGCCGCAATGCAGGCGGCCGGCGACGGCTCGCCCGCGGCCGCCGAGTTCCGCCGGCTGCATGGTCGCGCGGTCGCGCTGAACGGGGCAGCGCTGGTTGCCGGAGTCGTCGGCCTCGGTCTGTCCGCGGCCGCGCTGCGCCAGTAGCCGCGGGGTCATGGCGTACCGCGGCGTCCTCTTCGACCTCTTCGGGACCCTCGTCCACTTCGATGCCCGGCGACTGCCGGCGCTCGACATCGCCGGTGAACGGGTGCGCACGACGGTGGCCGCGCTGGGCGTGTTGCTCGAGGCGTGGGTGCCTGGCGCGACGCCGGAGGCCTTCTGGCGAGCTCTCCTCGCCGTCAGCGAGGAGATGGCACAGGCCCGGACCGAGCAGCTCATCGAGCTGCCCTCGCGCGAGCGGTTTCGCCGCGCCCTCGAGCGGGTGGGCTGCGCCGACGACTGCCGGGCCGAGGCGGCCGTCACCCTGTCGCGGGCCCACATGGCGGCCATCGTGGCCGCCACCGTGCTGCCTCCTGAGCATGCGACACTGCTCGCGGCGCTCCGCCCCTCCTATCGCCTCGGCGTGGTCAGCAACTTCGACGACACCGGCGCCGCCTACGACATCCTGGCGCGCCACCGGGTGCTTCCGCTCCTCGACACGGTGGTGGTCTCGGAGGCGCTCGGCCTCCGCAAGCCGCATCCCGCCCTGGTCCGCACGGGGCTGCGGGGCCTCGGCCTCCCGCCGCACGACGTCCTCTTCGTCGGCGACACGTTCGCTGACGACGTGGCGGGCGCGGCCGCCGCCGGGACCGACGTGGCCTGGATCGACGCCGCGGGAACGGGCGTGCCCGACGGAGCGCCGCCGCCTCGCTACGTGCTGCGCGCGCTGAGCGACCTCGGCCGCATCCTGGAGCGGCCGTGAGCCCGCGCGCCCCGCAGATCAGCGTCGCGGGCGGTGGCACCTGCAGCGCGCGGACGGCGCGGCTCGCGGAGGCCGTCGGCCGGGAGATCGCGGCCGCAGGCGCCATTCTCGTCTGCGGAGGGCTGGGCGGCGTGATGGAGGCCGCGGCACGCGGCGCCGCCCGACGGGGCGGCATGGTGGTGGGGCTCCTCCCGACCTACCGCCACGCCGATGGGAACGCGCACCTCACCGTGAGCCTGCCGACGGGCCTCGGTCACGCCCGCAACATCCTCGTGGCGGCCGCGGGCGACGCGGTGATCGCGCTCCCCGGTCTCCACGGGACGCTCGCCGAGGTCGCGCTGGCGCGCGTGCTCGAGCGTCCGGTCGTCGCGCTCGGCGCGTGGGGCGACGTGCGCGGCGTCGTGCACGCGCGGACGCCGGGCGCGGCCGTGCGGCAGGCGCTCCGGCTCGCGCGGCGCACGACCGGACCTCGCGCTGGCCCGCGGGGGCGCAGGCGGCGCCCGGCGAGGCCGTGAATGCCGGGCCTCCTCGCCGTCTCGTGGGCGCCCGAGCGCGCCGACCGCGCCGGCGCGTCGCTCGCCCGCGTCGTCACGGCCTTCACCGCGCTCCGCGGCCTGGCCCCCACCGCCGAGGCCGCCGGGCCGACCTGTCGCGTCGTGCGCTTCGCCGGCGCCGGTTCGCCGCACGCGGCGCTCGTGACGTCGCCCGACGGCCAGGTGACCGTCGCCGCCGCCGGCTGGTGCTTCGCGCCCGGGGCCGCCGATCCGCCGGGCGGGCTGCTCCCGCACCTCGCCGCCCGCTTCGCCGCCGTCGGCGACGCCGCCTTCGACGGGCTCCAGGGCCAGTACCTCGCGCTGGCGGTGGATCGCCGCGACGGCCGGCTCGTCGCGGCGCCGGACCAGCTCGGCCTCTTTCCAGTCTACGTCGCCGAAGACGACGGGGTCGTCTGGGTCACCACCTCGGCGCTGCCGCTCGCGACCGGGCTCGGCGCGCGCCTCGACGTCGAGGCGCTCCGCGCCCTGTTCATGGACAGCGCCATCCGGAGCCCGCGGAGCGCCTTCGCCGGCATCCGCCGGGCGAGCTTCGGCGAGCGGGTGACGATCACCGCCGGGCGTGCCCGCACGGCGCGCCGCTGGCTCCCCTATCGCCCCCCCAGACCCTACCGCCGGATCGAGGACGCCGCCGACGAAGGCAGCGGGCTGCTCCGCGCAACGGCCGGGCGGGTGCGCGCCGCGTGGCCCGCGTGGGTCGCCGATCTGACCTCCGGCCTCGACTCGCGGCTCGTGGTCGCCGCGCTCGCCGAGCCCGGCGCGCCGGTGCACGTCACCGTCAACGGTCCCGACGACCACCTCGACGTCGCGATCGCCCGTCTGATCGCCGATCGCTTCGGCTGGTCGCTCGAGCACGTCGGCCTTCCTCCCGACTGGGGCGAGCGGCGCCGGCCCCTCTTCGAGGACGGCGTCGCCCTCGCGGACGGCGAGCTCGGCGGGCACGCGATCGACGGCACGCTCTACGCGAAGCGGCGCCTCGCCAGCCGTTTCGCCGCGTCGCTCACCGGCGGCGGCGGCGAGCTGTATCGCGAATTCTTCTGGCAGCAGGAGTACCTCCGGATCGGGCGCACGTCAGCGCTCGACGTGCCGCGCCTCCTGCGCTACCGCTTCTTCCCGGGTGTCCGGCCGCACACCGCCCTCTTCCACGCCGACTGGCGCGCGGACTACGTCGCCGACCAGGTGCGCACCGCCGCCGCGATCGCCGACCTCGCCCCGGACGCGCTCAACACCCAGAAGCTCGACGCCATCTACCTGTGGAAGAGCTCCGGACACATCGGTCGCTACGCGGGCGCGGTGTGGCCGCTCCTCGCTTCTCCCGCGCCGCTCGCCACCGCCGAGCTGCTCGAGTGGGCGACGGCGGTGCCGTGGCGCTTCCGCCTCGCCGGCCGGCTCGTGCGCCACATGATCACGCGCATGCACCCGGCGCTCGCCGCGCTGCCCACGTGCTACGGCGGCTCGGCGGAGCCGATCCGCCTCACGCGGCCGGTGCACGTGACTCGCTACGCGGTGGGTGCGGGCGCGCGTCTGGTGCGCAAGCTCGGACTGATGACCGTGCGCCACCCCATCTTCGCGAACCCGACCGCGCGCCCGCCCGAGCCGGCGTGGAACCGCGACCTCGTGCGGCGCTTCGATGCCGAGGGGCTCCTCGACGTCGAGCGGCTGCGCAGCGCGAGCCTCTACGCGCCGGACGGCCTCAGCGCCTTCCTCGCCGCGGCGCGGGCGCCCGACTTTGCCGACTTCAACCAGTTGTATGCGATCGTGACGGTGGAGACGCTCTGCCGGCTCGCCGGGATCGTGCCGGCCGGCGAGCGTCTGTGAGGTGACTCGTTCGGTCCCTAACCGCCGCTCGCTCGCTTCGGCCGCGGCGCCGGCGCCGGGAGCGGGCTCCGATAGGGCAGCGGAACGTACTGCACCGACGGGCGGCCCGTCGACGCTTGCGGGAACAGCCGCATGTACTCGTAGATCTCCCGCGGCATGTCGGTGTTGATCGGGAGGCCGAGCCGCTCGAGGGTCTCGACGTTCAGCGGATGGTCGTGCGTCCACTCGCCGTGCGTGAACGTCTCCGCGAGCACGCCCGCCTTCTCTGGACCGAAGCGATCGACCAGGACGGTGGCCACGCATTGCCGCAGCTGGAGCATCGCCTTGCGCGCGACGTCCGCGAGGATGAGGGTCTCGTCGTCGATCTCCTGGAGATGCTCGGTCTTCCAGTCGACGGCCTGGATGATCGAGGCGGCCGGGTGCTGGCCGAGCTGGGGATCGAGCGAGCCGAGCACCGCGTTCGGGTCCATGACGATCTCGTCGGCGGCGAGCGCGATCAAGGTGCCGCCGCTCATCGCATAGTGGGGGACGTAGACGGTCACCTTGGCACGCCGGCGGCAGATCGCGTGCGCGATCTGCTCGGCCGCGAGCGCGAGCCCGCCCGGCGTGTGCAGGATGATGTCGATGGGCACGTCCTCGGCCGTGAGCCGGAGCGCCCGCAGCAGCTCCTCGCTGTCCTGGATGTCGATGTAGCGGATCAGGGGAAACCCGAGGAGGCTCATCGTCTCCTGGCGGTGGATGAGCGCGATCACGCGGCTGCCGCGCCGGCGTTCCCAGCTGCGGAGGAAGCGAACGCGCTGCAGGTCCAGGAGCCGGCGCTGCGCCATGGGGGTGACCGCCGTGACCAGGAACAGGAACCAGAGGAGGTCGCTCGCGTGCAAGCGCAACCGCTTACAGGCGGCGTGGCGAGGGCGTGCCCGTGCTCCCCCGCTTCAGGCGCTTGCGTAGCAGCGGGATGGCGTTGATCTTCAGCGCCCGCAGCAGGTCCCAGTAGATGCCGCGCGGGCGGGGGTGCGCCGGCCGCGTCGCGATCACCTCGGTCGGCGTGACGAGGAAGTCCACCGGCAGGTCGTGCGGCAGCATCGTGATCCGCTCGGCGACGATCTGGACCCCATGGACCGTCGTGAGGATCGGCGTCGACTCCCGGACCTTCCCTTCCTCGCGCAGCAGGCCGTACTCGAGGTCGCAGTAGCCGCCGCCCTTGCCGAGCCGCGCGCCGTCGCGCCCGACGGCCACCGAGCCGCACACCACGAGATCGACGGGGCGCATCTCGCGCGGCGACACCGCACGGCCGTAGCGACACGCGCCGGCGATGCTGCTCGCGAGCATGGTCTTCTTCCCGAGGCGCTGCGGGTCGATCTCGACGAAGCACTTCTCGGTCCTGAGGCGGGGCACGGCCATGTAGATGATCTTGCCCTCGGCGAGCGCGAGCCGCCGGACGGGCAGCTGCGGCGCGTCGGGGTTGACCTTCACCACGAGCGCCCGCCGCCACACCGCCATCTCGCGCAGGAGCTGCGCCGCCTGCTCGGCGCCGACAAAGTGCGGGATGCGGCCGTACGCCCCCGGGAACCGCGCGGCGCCCTCACGCTGGATCGTCTGCCAAACCTTATGGCGGATTTCCGCCTTCGTCATCGCGAGTCGGCGCGCGTGCACGCATCACGCCGTGCACGCGCCCTTCGCTACTACAGGGTTTTTGCGGAGTCAATTCAGAATTCCCCGCGAGCCGCCGCGCGAAGACCAGAAAGCCGGTGTGTGCGACCATGCGGTGCGCGGGACGGATGCTGCGGTCGCGGACGTGCCAGAAACGGGCCAGCGTCTCGAGCGTCTCGACCGCCCCGAAGCCTCCGGCGCGCAGCGCGTCGACCAGCTCCTTCACCTGCAGCGCGGTCGGGAGGAAGGCGGTGACGACGCCGCCGGGCCGCAGCGTGCCAGCCACCGCGTCGAGCAGGCGCCAGGGCTCGGCCAGGTCGACGATCAGCCGGTCGACGTCACGTTCGTCGAGACCGGCGAACGCGTCGGCGACGCGGAGCGTCCAGTTGGCGGCCGGGCCGTGGTAGCGGGCGATGTTCTCGCGCGCCAGGGTCGCAAAGTCGTCGCGGACCTCGTACGAGGTGAGCCGCCCCGTCGGACCGACGGCGCGCAGCAGCGCCAGGGTCAGCGCACCCGGCCCCGTGCCGACCTCGACCACGTGCATGCCGGGCCCGATGTCGCCCCAGAGGAGGATCGGCCCCACGTCCTTCGGATAGATCGGCTCGGCGCGCCGGGGCAGGCTGGGGATGAGCTGCGCATAGGTTGGGCGCACGACGAGCAGCGCCTCGCCGCTCGCCGTCTCGATGCGCGATCCCTCGGGCCGGCCGATCACCTCGTCGCAGGCGATCGCGCGGCCACGCACCGACACCCGTCCTCCCCGGCGCAGGGTGCGGAGGTAGGTCCGCTCCTTGCGATCGATGAAGACGACCGGATCCTGATCGCGCAGCAGAGAACGGTCTCCGGCCGGCCCGGCGGGCGTCACGCCGGCACGGCGGATGCGGTGCGCGCGCGCCTGGTCTCGACCTCGCGCACCAGGCTGCAGAACGAGCAGAGGGCGCCGTACGCGGGCATGCCGCAGACCGCACACTCCTGCGGCTCTCGCTGCTCGACGGCCGCGAACGCGGGCTGCGCCGTGCGCAGGAACTCCTTCACGAACGCGAGCTTCGTGCCGGGGCTCCCGGCCTCGAGCCGGTCCAGCGCCTCCTTGTAGAGCAGCTGCGTGGCGCCGGCGGCGTTGGGACACTCGTCGACGATGTAGTCGATCCCCCTCATGAAGGCGTAGACCGCCGTCTCGTACTCGCTCGTGAGGTAGAGCGGCTTCACCTTGCGGACGAACTTCGGATGCGTGGGCGGGAGGACGGGGCGCTGGCGCGCCAGATGGTCCCGCTGCCAACGGAGGACGTTGCCGAGGAGCCTTGCGGCCTCGTCGTCCAGGTTGTGGCCGGTGGCGAGGACGTCGAAGCCGCCGGCGAACGCCGCGGCGTCGAAGTAATGCCGTTTCATCGTGCCGCAGGCGGCGCATGGCGCACGCCGCGTGGCGGCGGCGACGGCTGGCACGCCGAGCCCGGGACCTTCGGCCTCGAGCTTCACCACCCGAAGCGGGAGGCCGCGGCCGGCGGCGAATCGCTCCACCTTCTCCTGCGAGCGGTCGGAGTACTCCCCGATGGCGAGCCCCAGGTAGAGGCCCGTGGTGTCGTAGCCGAGGTCGGCGAGCAGGTCCCACAGCGCCAGGCTGTCCTTGCCGCCCGAGACGGCCACCAGCAGACGCTCCCCCGGGGCGAGCATCCGCTGGGCGGCGATCGCCCGCTCCACCTGGCGGCGGAAGAAGAAGAGGTAGCAGGGCCGGCAGAAGGCCGTGTTGTGCGCCCGGAGCTGGACCTCGGCCCGCTCGCCGCAGCGTCTGCACTTCATCCCCCGCCTCCGGAGATGACCGCCCGGATCTCGATCTCGTCGCCTTCTTCGACGACGTCGCCATCCATCAGCAGGAGGTCGCCACGGATCACCATGGCGGTACCCGGCAGGATCCGGAGCTCGGCCAGCAGCGCCCCGACCCGGCGAGGGCCGCGGATCTCGACGGTCCGGCGCTGCGGGCGGAGATGGACGCGCATGGCGCGAAAGGTGAGACGTAGCACGCGAGTTTCGGCGCCTCAAGGTCGGCCCCTTCACCTTGACAGAGCAACGGGTCGCTCGTATACGGGAAGCGAGCCCGGCGCGAAGCCTGCCGCGGCCGTGGAGTTCCTTAGCCAGAGGCGCGCCGGCGGCACATGGCGGAGAAGAAGGCGAAGACCGCGGAGAAGGGCGGGGAGGTCGGGCAGAGCCGCCGCTGTCCCCGCTGCGGTGCCGAGACGCGAGTCGTCCAGTTCGCCGGCTTCGGGCCGCGCGGCTTCTTCTGGGTGTGCGAGAAGAGTTGCGGCTACAGCGAGCGGACGCGTTGACGGAGGGGTCCTGATCGATGGCACGCGCGCGCAAGAGCGAAAAGGCAACGACCAACAGCAAGAACAAGGGCTTCAGCATCCTCGACGACGACGACCAGCACAGCGACGATGGCCAGGAGGACCTGCCGAAGGACGAGGCGGGCCGGCGCAAGATCAAGCGCCAGTACGAGGAGCTGCTCGGCATCCGCATCGAGAAGCTGAAGGGGCGGATCCTCAACCGCGAGCGCATCAACAAGACGATCGAGGGCATCTACTTCATCTGCGCCTCGTGCCGGAAAGTCTGCCACAACATCGACGACGGTCTGGTCGAGGATCCGAACAACGTGAACAACCTCTGCTCCGCGTGCGCGACCGCCAAGGAGCCGCGGGGCGGCAAGGGCAGCGGCAAGGCCGCGGCCTGAGCGCTGGTTCAGGAGGGCGCGCGGTCGAGACGCTCGACCAGCCGTTCGAGCTCGGCCGGTAACGGGCTCGTCACCGCCATCGGTTTGTCCGTCGCCGGATGTGGAAAGGAGAGCGCGGCGGCGTGCAGCGCATGGCGGCCGCGCGGCAGGTCGACCGGCGGACCGCCGTAGAGCTCGTCGCCGAGCACCGGGTGCCCACCGAGCGCCAGGTGCGCCCGCACCTGATGCGTGACGCCCGTCCGGATCGTGGCCTCCGCGAGCGCGTGCGGACCGACCGCGCGGACGACGCGCACCTCGGTCGAGGCCGCCCACGCGCGCAGCGCCGGCCGGCCCGGGATCATCCGGCGGCGGTCGCGCGGATCGTGCGCCAGCGGCACGTCCGCGCGCCAGCTCGCGGCTCGCGGCTGGCCCGCCACCAGCGCCAGGTAGCGCTTCTCCACGGCGTGCGCGCGGAGCGCGCGGCGCAGCCCCGCGTGTGCCTCGGGGGTGCGCGCCGCGAGGAGCAGCCCCGAGGTACCGGTGTCGAGGCGGTGCACGAGGCCCGGCGCCAGCGGATCGCCCACGCGGGCGGTCTCCGGATACCGAGCGAGGACAAACGCCGCCGCGGTGCCCCGCTGGCGAGGGTCGAGCGCGTGTGCCGGCATGCCTCCGGGTTTGTCGAGCACGACGAGATGCTCGTCCTCGTAGACGAGAGGCACGGCGAGGGCGGGCTCGGGGGCAGGACCCGCGGGCAGCGCGGGCACGGTGACGACCGCCCCGGCGGGGACGCGCGCGCCTTTCGTCGCTCGGCGGCCGTCGACGCGCACGGCGCCCTCGGCGATCAGGGCTCGTACCACCCGGCGCGACAGGCCGGGGAGCGCCGCCCGTACGATGGCGTCCAGCCGGCCCGGGGCGACCACGGGGACCGATCGCTCGGCGGCGTCCGTGCTCACGAGATACGGCGCGCCGGCTCGGCCTCGGCCGCCAGATTCTCCCGCACGAGCTCGTAGACGCGGCGCGAGAAGAGGAGCGACATGTGGCCGGGGCCACGCACCTCGATGTTGAAGGCGCCCGGACAGTAGGCGTTGGAGGGTGGCACGACGAGGGCGTCGTCGCGCGAGTAGATGGAGATGAGTTCCGTGCGTGCCGGCATCGCATTCGCGCCCGCGAGGCGGTGAAGGCACGGCGAACCGGGCCGCATCTGGCGCAGCATGGGGTCGACGCCGAGCCGGCGGAACACCTCCGTCCCCTGATGAGGCGTGCCGAGCGTGATGATGCGTCGGATGCCGGCGGCACCGGCACACATGCAGGCGCGCGCCACGAGCCCTCCCATGCTGTGCGCGACGATGTCCACGTCGTCCGCGCCCGTCTCGCGGCGGATGCGGTCGATCACGCCCGCCAGACGCACGCCGCTCCGCTCGATGTCGCCCCCCAAGGGGACATGTCCCACCGCGTAGAGGTGGACCCATCCGTCGCGCCGCAGGCGACGCGCGAGCCACAGAAAGTTCGCGGAGTGCTGGAGGTAGCCGTGGAGCAGGACAACGGGCGGGTGCTGGAGGCGCGCGTCGAACGGCCGCACGCGTCGGCGGCGGAAGGCGAGAGGAGCCATCCAGGCGAGCATGGTCGTCGCGACGCACTCGAACGCGAACGCCCGCACCCGTGCCGCCCAGGCGGCAGGTTCGTCCTGGTCGTCTGCGCAGGCCGCGGGACGACGGCGCCGATCCGCGGCGGCGGCGGCGTATGCGATCAGGTTGAACGCGAGCGCGCCGGCCGCGACTGCCAGCGCGAGTCGGACGAGGAGGCCGAGCACGGTCACACGCCGACGACAACGCGGTTGGCTCGGCGTGTCAAGTGCAAGCTTGCTTTTCCCGGAAAGGGTGCCTAATCATGGCGCCGGGCGACGTCCCGACGAACACTCCCGTGTCACGCCCCCCCCGCTATGCGGTCGTCCTGGCCGGAGGCTCCGGATCGCGCTTCTGGCCGCGCAGCCGCCTGCGCATGCCGAAGCAGCTCCTCCCGATCGTCGGCGCGCGGACGATGCTCCAGGAGACGGTGGCGCGCCTCTCGCCGCTCGTCGCGCCCGATCGCGTGCGGATCGTGACCCGGCGCGAGCACGCGCGTGCGGTGCGGGCGCAGTTGCCGGGGCTGCGCGCGGACCAGGTGCTGGTCGAGCCCGAAGGACGCAACACGGCGGCGGCGATCGCGCTGGCCGCGCTCGGCGTGGCCCGCGAGCGCGATGACGCCTCGATCGCCGTGCTGCCGGCCGACCATGCGATCGACGGTGCCGCCCGGTTCCGGTCCGACCTCGGCTTCGCGCTCCACCTGGCCGAGCGGAGCGGGGCGCTCGTCACGCTCGGGCTCCGACCCACCCGGCCGGAGACGGGCTACGGCTACATCCGCGCCGGGCGCGCGGTGCCAGGGACCTCCGGCCGGGCCGCGTGGGTGGAGGCATTCGTCGAGAAGCCGGACCGGGAGCGCGCTGCAGCCCTGCTCGCCGGGGGCCGTGTCCTCTGGAACAGCGGCATCTTCGCATGGCGCGTATCGGCCATCCTCGCCGCGCTGCGCACGCATCTCCCGGCGCTGGTCGCGGCGCTCGAGCAGGCGCTCGGCCGGCGTGACCCCAAGGTGCTGGCCGCCGCGTATCGGCGGCTGCCCGGGCTCTCGATCGACACCGGAGTGCTCGAGCGGGCGGCGCGCGTCGCGGTGGTCCGGGCCCGCTTCGGGTGGGCCGACGTGGGCAGCTGGGCGACGCTCGAACGCTTCTGGCGGGCGGGAGGGAACGGCCGGAACGCCGTCCGCGGTCGCGCCGTGCCCATCGACAGCCGGGGCTGCGTCGTCGACAGTCCGCGGCGCCTGGTCGCGCTCGTCGGCGTCGACGACCTCATCGTGGTCGACTCGCCCGACGCCCTGCTCGTCTGTCGCAAGGACCGCGCCCAGGACGTGCGACTCGTCGTCGCGGAGCTTCGCCGCCGCGGCCTCGACAGGTACCTGTGACGGTCGAGAGGCCCGGCCCCGTGGTCCGCGCCACTTCCGCGCCGCCGGAGGCCGCCGCGGTGCCCGAGCAGCGCTCGACGATGCTGGAGCGCTTCGGCCTCCTGGCCCGGCTGCTGGTGCGCCTCGTCTTCAGCCGCGTCCGGCTGCGCCCCGAGGCGATCGAGCATCTCCGGCAGCTCGCCCGGCAGGGCACGATCATCTACGTCATGCGCTACCGTTCGACCCTCGACTACCTGCTGGTGAACGCCGTCCTGCTGCGCGAGGGCCTGCCGCTCGCGCGCTTCGCACCCGGCGTTTCGACCGTGCGCTTCCGTCCGCTCGGCGACCTCCTGCGCTGGACGTTCCGCCTCCGGAAACGGGCCCGCGCCGCGGCACACGCGGCGTGTGCGGGCCTCGTCGCCGCACGGGAGCCGGTGCTCATCTTCATGCGGAGCCAGGCCGTGGCGGCGCGACGGCGGCGGGCGCTGGCGGCGGCGCGGCTGGGACCGGAGTACCTGCGCGACATCGTGCACGCGGCCCAAGGAAGCACGGGCCCCGTCTTCCTCGTGCCGGTGGCGATCTTCCGCGGCAAGGGGTTTCGCCGGAAGGAGTCGCGCTTCGCCACGCTGCTGTACAGCGTGCAGGAGGCGCCCGGCGAGGCCAAGCGCTTCTTCACCTATCTCTGGAACGCCGAGGAGACGCAGCTGACCCTCGGGCGGGAGATCGCGCTCGGCCGCTTCGTCGAGGAGTACCGGCGCGAGGGCGAGGAGCGGATCGTCCGCCGCCTGGCGCGCGCGCTCCAGATCTTCCTCTACCGCGAGGAGCGCGTGGTGTGGGGGCCGGCGCTGCTGCCGCGGCGGGTCGTGCGCGATCGGGTGCTCCGCGACCCGGAGCTCAAGCTGCTCGTCCGGCGGCTGGGCGCCGAGCGTGGCGTGCCGCGGCGGAGGGTGTGGAAGGAAGCGCGGGGCTACTTCGACGAGATGGCCTCCAACTTCAACGGCCTGTACTTCGGTATCCTCGAGTTCCTCTTCAACCGCATCTGGCCGCAGCTCTTCTCGGGCCTCGAGATCGTCGGCCTGGAAAAGGTGGTCGACTGCGTGAAGCAGCACCCCGTGGTGCTGGTCCCGTGCCACCGCAGCCACTTCGACTACCTGATCCTCTCCTACATCTTCCACACCAACTACCTGTCGCCGCCGCACATCGCGGCGGGGATCAACCTGAGCTTCTGGCCGATGGGACCCCTCTTCCGCGGCGCCGGCGCCTTCTTCATCCGCCGCACCTTCGAGGACAACGAGCTCTACAAGATGGTGTTCCGGAAGTACCTGACCTTCCTCATCCGTGAAGGTTACACGCAGGAGTTCTTCATCGAGGGTGGGCGGGCGCGGACCGGGAAGATCCTGACGCCCAAGCTGGGGTTGCTGTCGGCCATCGTGAACGCCTTCCTCCAGGGCGTCCGGCGCGACCTGTACTTCGTGCCGATCTCCATTCACTACGGCCGCGTCCCGGAGGAGGAGGCGTACAAGAGCGAGATCACCGGCGCCGACAAGGAGAAGGAGAGCCTCGTGTCGCTGCTGCGGGCGCGCGGCGTGCTCAAGCGCCGGTACGGGACGGCCTACGTCAGCTTCGCGGATCCGATCTCGCTCGAAGCGGAGCTCGGGTCGCTGCGCGACCGATTCCGCGCGGGCTTCGGGCAGGCGGAGATCGAGGACGAGAAGCGGCGCTTCGTCCGGCGCCTCGGGTTCCGGCTCCTGCGCGACGTGAACGCGGCGGCGGTGGCGGGGGCGACCGCGGTGAGCGCCAGCGCGCTGCTCGGCGGGCCGCAGGCCGCCTGCCGTCTCGGCGACTTCCTCACCGCGGCGCACGCCCTGGTCGCCCTCTTGCGCGCCCAGGGAGTCCGCCTGACCTCGTCGCTCGAGCGCAACGAGGCGTCCAACTACCGAGAGAGCCTCGGGTGGCTCGAGATGGGCGGGCTGGCCGAGCGGCTGCCCGACAGCGACGGCATCGTGATCCACGTGCCCGCGGAGAAGCGCGTCAACCTCGACTTCTACAAGAACAACACGATCCATTTCTTCATCCTCCCCTCGTTGTTCACCCGCGCGCTGCTTGCGGAGGTGCCGCTCGCCGCGGTGGCGCCCTACGTCGCCTGGTGGCTCGACTTCTACCGCTGGGAATTCCCGCTCCCGGAGCGCGGGGCGCTGCGCGCCCAGCTCGAACGCTGGCTCGACTACTATCGCGACAGCGGGGTGCTCGAGGGCGACGCCGCCGTGGTGGAGCACCCCGTGATCCTCGCCACGGCGGGCCTGCTCGAAAACTTCCGCGAGGCCTATCTGGTCGCCGTCCGGACCGTCGCGGCGCAAAAGGAGTGGCCCATCTCGCAGGCGGCGCTGCTGCAGCGCATGCGGCGACAGTTCGCCACGAGCCTCCTGCTCGGCGAGGTGCAAAAGCCGGAGGGCAACTCGACGGCCATCTTCGCCAACGCCCTGTCGCGGCTCGCGGAGCTCGGGCACGTGGCCGTCGTGCGCCGCGGGCGGGGCGGGCGCGAGTGGTCGCTCGAGCCAGGCGCCGCGTTCGAGCGCCTCCCCGACCTGATCCACCGGCTCGGGACGTAGGTCGGGGCGATCGCGCAGCGCTGCACGAAGGCTGCAGGCGAGCGCCGGGCGCCGGCGACCGGACGGCGCGTGCCGCGTGGCACCGGATTTGCGACGCCTGCGCGCGGTGCACCTGCGGGTGGTCCTGCTCGCCCTCGTCGCGTCGGCGGCGACTGCGAGCGTCGGGCGCGCGGCGACCATCGTCGCGGCCGGCGCTCCGTCGGCACTCGGCCTCCCGTTCTCGCGCTTCTCGGACCCGGCGCTCGACGACCGCGGCCGCGTCGCCTTCGTCGGCGGATCGGCGGTCCTCTTTCAGGTCCAGGGGGGAACGCTCCGGCACGTGCTCGCGGCAGGCGAGCGGGGGCCCGCGGGACGCGTGGTGGCCGACATCGGTCCACCTGCGGTGGGGCGCGGCGCCGTGGCCATGCGGCTGCTCTTCGCCGGCGGCGACACCGGTGTCTATCGACTCCGTGACGCGCAGCTCGAGCCGCTGGCCAGCGCCGGGGCGTCGGCGCCCGGCGGCGGCCGGTTCGCGGCCTTCGGGGCCACCGTGACGGTGAGCGGGGACGGCGGCCGGATCGCGTTCTCCGCACTGCTCGACAACGGCGTCCGGGCGCTCTTCGCGACCGACGGCGCGACGCTCACGATGGTGGCCCGCACGGGCGAGGTCTCGCCCAGCGGCGGCGCGTTCCTGCAGTTCCGTCTGCTCGGGGTGACGAATGACGGGCGGGTGGGCTTTCGGGCGGCCGTGGCCAGCGGGCCGGACGGTCTCTTCTTCTGGGATGGGGCCGCGATCGCCACGCTCGCCGTCGCGGGTGACGCGAGCCCGATCGGCGGGCAGTTCGTCGCGTTCGGTGCGGGGAGCATGAATGACGTCGGCGACTGGGTCTTCCGCGCGACGGTGTCCGGGCCGCGGAGCGGCGTCTTCCGCGCCGACACCTCGACGGCGCGCGCCACGCTGCACGCCGTCGCCCTCGAGGGCGACCAGACGCCCATCGGCGGCACGTTCCGGCCGTTCGCGGGCAGCCTCGTGCCCGCGATCAATGCCAGCGGGACGATCGCCTTCCGCGGCACCGTCGCGGACGGACTCTTCAGCTCGGGCATCTTCCTGGCGCCCCCCGAGGGCGGCGTCGAGAAGGTGGTCGGCGCGGGCGAGACGACGCGAGCGGGCCGTCTCGCACAGCTCCGCGACCCCGTGCTGGCGGACGACGACGGCGTGATCGTCCCGGCCGCCCTGATCGGCGGCACCTCGGGTCTCTTCCGCGTCACGCGAGCGCGCACGGTGGCGGAGCTGGCCTTGCTCGGCGAAACGACGGACCTCGGTGGCGACTTCCGCTTCACCGAGCCGAGCGTGCGCGACAACGCGGAGAGCGCGATCTTCCTCGGGCTGCGGGAGGGGATCTTCGTCGCGAGCGGGCCCGGGCCCGGGCAGACGTCGCTGGTGGCGATGCTCGGTGAGTCGACGCCGCTTGGCGGGCGTTACCAGCAGTTCGATCCTCCGGCTGCGGGGGCCGGCGGACGCATCGTGTTTGCCGCCGCCGTGCTCGGCCCGGGCTTCCGGCGGGCGCTCTTCCTGGCCGGCCCCGCCGGCGCCGTCCCGCTGCTCGAGACGGGCGACGGCGCCCCTGGTGGAGGCTCGATCCGCGACTTCTTCGCCGGCGTGCTCGACGCCGTGGCGCGGGTCAGCGTCGGCCCGGGTGGCTTCGCGTTCCAGGCCGAGCTGGCACGCACCTCGAGCGCGACCGGTCTCTTTCTTCGCCTCGGCCGGCGGCGGCTCGCGGTGGCGCGCGCCGACGAGCGCGCGCCGGGCGGCGGCCGCTACGCGAGCTTCGGAACGCCGGCGCACCTCGGCGGCAGACGGACGGCGTTCGTCGCGAGGTTGACCGGTACGGCGAGCAACCTCGGGCTCTTCCTCAAGAGCGGCCGACGCACCCGCGCCCTCGCACGCGGCGGAGAGGCCACCGGGACGCGCCTCCCCGGCACCTTCCAGTCCTTCGACTCGCTGGCGGCGGGTCCGGCAGGCGTCGCCTTTCGGGCGGTGGTCGACCAGCGCAGTCGTCAGGGGCTGTTTCTCGTCAATGGGCGCGCGAGGGATGTCCTGGTCGCCGCCGGCGACGCGGCGCCCGAGGGCGGCCGCTTCACCGGCTTCGACGCGCCGGCTTTCGCCGCCGACCGGGTGATCTTCCACGCTGCCGTCTCCGGCGGCTCGCACCCCGAAGGAATCTTTCGGATCGCCGCAGCCGCCGGCGTCCCGAGCGCGTCGCCGCCGACCGTCGAAACCCTCGCCTGGCTCGGCGGCGCCGCGCCCGGCGGCGGCGCCTTCGTTGCCCTCGGCGCCCCGACGGGCAACCCCACCGGCACCGTGGCCCTCACTGCCGAGCTCTCCGGCGCCCCCACCCCACGCGCCATCCTCTTGGTGCCGTGAGTCGGCGCCGACCGAGCATGCAGGTGCCGGATCGTCCGCCGGCGCGGTGGGGACTTGCCCGCAGCGACTGGCCCCCAGCTTGACAAGACGTCGCGTCTTTCATTAGCCGCGCGACTGAACAGGAGCGAGCCAAGGAGGGTCACATGGCCGGCGGGCTGCATCCCATTCGGTTTCCCGGTGAAAGCGAAGCATACCGCGCCGCGCGCAATCGCCTGCTCGAGAGCGAGATCGAGCTCCGTCGGCGGCTGGAAGCGGTCGCCGCGCTGCGACGCGAGCTTCCGCTCGGGGGGCGCGTCGAGGAGGACTACGTCTTCGATGAGGCGAATGCAGGCGGGGTGCGGTCGGTCAAGCTCTCCGAGCTCTTCGGGCCCGGCAAGCGATCGCTCATCGTGTACAGCTACATGTACGGACCGGCGGCCGCGCAGCCTTGTCCGATGTGCACGTGCTTTCTCGACGGGGTCGACGCCTACGTGCCCCATCTCACGCAGCGCGTGAACCTGGTCGTCGTGGCCAAGTCACCCGCCGACCGCCTCCGCGCCTGGGCCGCGCGGCGCGACTGGCGCCGCCTTCGCCTGCTGTCATCGGCGAGGAACACCTACAACACCGACTACGCAGCGGAGACGCCGGACGGCCAGCAGCTGCCCGCCTGCAACGTCTTCACCTCGACGGACACCGGCATCTTCCACTTCTGGTCGGCCGAGATGCTCTACGTCCCCACGCAGGGTCACCCCCGGCACGTGGACTCGTTGTGGCCGATCTGGAACTTCTTCGACCTCACGCCCGAAGGCCGCGGGATGGAGTGGCTGCCGAAGCTGTCCTACGACTGAGCAGCGACCGGGTCCGGGGCGCGCGGCGTGAGCCGCGGGAGAGTACATTTGACACTCCCCCACTGAAGCCAGTACTCACCACTGCTCGAGACCGCCCACGATGCCCGAAGACCACGAGCAGAGCGTGGTCAGGCGGAAGAAGCTGCAAGCGCTGCGGGCGCGGGGAGTGAACCCGTACCCGAACGACTTC
>Ga0209056_10001160_pt1 | contig 28897 bp, 26 predicted proteins | sample GraSoiAngelo_114_FD_185876 | JGI IMG/M metagenome (GOLD analysis project Ga0209056, IMG submission 185876) | Grasslands soil microbial communities from the Angelo Coastal Reserve, California, USA - 14_0903_13_40cm (SPAdes) (version 2) | ecosystem: Environmental > Terrestrial > Soil > Grasslands... | reverse complement strand
GCCCGGTCGATGACGAGGCGCGTCTGGAGTCCTTGGTCTTGCTGGTCGTTGGCCACGTCGCGGAGCATCGGCAACGCCTCGAGCTTCTGCATGAAGCGTGGAACCCACGTCGCGAGCTCCCTCGCGTCGGCGTCTTCGAGGCTGTATTGAAATTGAGTCCGGCTTACCCGGTCTTCCACGGTGAGATCCTGCACCGGCTGCATGAATAGCGTGATCCCCTCGACCCGTGCGAGCTGTGGCTGCAGGCGGCGAATGATGTCGCTGGCGCTGATCCGCCGCACCTCGATGGGTTTTAGATTGATCTGGATGCGGCCACTGTTCATCGTCGTATTCGTGCCATCGACGCCGATAAAGGACGATAGACTCTGCACCGCAGGATCTTGCAGGATCACGCGCGCCAACGCCTGTTGCCGATCGGCCATCGCGGTAAAAGAGACGCTCTGGGGAGCCTCGGAGACTCCGAGGATGACGCCGGTATCCTGCACAGGGAAAAAGCCCTTGGAAATAAAAATGTAGAGCAGCACCGTGCAAACCAGGGTCCCCGCGGCGACCCATAACGTCGCGGTCTGACGTTCAAAGACCCAGGTGAGCGTCCGGCCGTAGAATGCAATCACAGATTGAAATGCCCGGTCCGAGACTCGGTAAAAGCGGCCCTGCTCCGCCTCGGACTTGTGGCGCAGGAGTTTGGCGCACATCACCGGGGTAAGCGTCAGCGAGACAATTGCAGAAACCAAAATGGTCACGCTCAGGGTGACGGCAAACTCACGGAACAGCCGCCCCACAATGTCGCCCATGAAAAGCAGCGGGATTAAAACCGCGATCAGCGACACGGTCAGCGAGACAATCGTGAAACCTATTTGCTCCGAGCCTTTGAGCGCCGCTTCGAGCGGCGAGTCGCCTTCCTCGATGTAGCGCATGATGTTCTCGATCATCACGATGGCGTCGTCGACCACAAAGCCGGTGGAGATGGTGAGCGCCATCAGGGAAAGATTGTTCAAGCTGTAGCCCAGCAAATACATCACACCGAAAGTGCCCACGATAGATAGCGGCACCGCGACGCTCGGGATCACGGTGGCCGAGAGCGTACGGAGAAAGAGGAAGATCACCATGACCACCAAGGCGACGGTGAGCATCAGCTCGAACTGCACGTCGCTCACCGAAGCGCGAATCGTCGTTGTGCGGTCGGTCAGAATCGACAAGTCCACTGCGGAGGGCAACGAAGCTTTAAGTTGCGGCAAGAGATTCTTTATGCGGTCCACGACCGCAATGATATTAGCGCCGGGCTGCCGTTGGATGTTGACGATGACGGCGGGCGCCTGATTCATCCAGGCCGCCTGTTTGACGTTTTCGACGTCGTCGATGACCGTGGCGACATCGGAAAGATGCACGGGCGCGCTGTTGCGATAGGCGATGACCAGCGGGCGGTACTGATCGCTTGACAAAAGCTGATCGTTGGCCGCGATGGTGTAAGCCTGATGGGGGCCGTCGAAGTTGCCTTTGGCCTGGTTGACGTTCGACTGTGCGATGGCCGTGCGCACGTCTTCCAGCGTCAGGCCGTAGGAAGAGAGCGCCGTGGGATTCACCTGGATGCGCACCGCCGGCTTTTGGCCGCCGCTGATACTCACCAAGCCCACGCCCGAGAGCTGCGAAATTTTCTGCGCGAGCCGGGTATCGGCAAGATCTTCGATTTTGGGAAGCGGCAGCGTCTTTGAAGTCAGGGCGAGGGTCAAGATCGGGGCGTCCGCCGGGTTGGTCTTGCTGTAGATCGGCGGATTGGGCAGATCTGTAGGCAGAAAGGTCGATGCGGCGTTGATGGCGGCCTGCACCTCCTGCTCCGCCACATCGATGTTGAGGTCCAAAGAGAACTGCAACGTGATGAGCGAGCTGCCGTCGGAGCTCGTCGAGGTCATCTGGTTCAAACCCGGTACCTCTCCGAACTGCCGCTCCAGCGGCGCAGTGATAGACGACGCCATCACGTCGGGGCCGGCGCCAGGATAAAAGGTAATAACCTGAATGGTTGGATAGTCCACCTGCGGCAGCGCCGACACCGGTAACTGCTTGTAGGCCACTGCGCCGATGAGCAAGATTCCCGCCATCAACAGTGACGTCGCGATGGGTCTGAGGATGAAGGGTCGAGATGGATTCATAGGTTCGCCGCGCTTAGGAACCGGCTATTGATGGCCCGCGCAACGTCACTTTCGTGCCCGGCTGGAGCTTGTCGACTCCGTCGGTCACAACGATCTCCCCGGCGGACAGACCGTGGGCGATCGAAGTTTGATCGCCCTCGTTCCCCTGAATCTGGACATTGCGGCCCTCGACGCTGCTATCTTGTTTAACGACATACACGAAGGCCGACTGTGGGCTGTGTTGGATCGCAGCGTTCGGAACGAGGACGACGTTGCGGACTGTATCGACCAGCAGCCGCACGTTAACGAACTGATTGGGGAAGAGCATGCCTTCTTTGTTGGGAAAAACCGCCTTGAACTTCACCGTTCCGGTAGTCGGATCAATCTGGTTATCAATGGTCATAAGCGAGCCCGTGGCGAGCTTGTTTTTCAAATCGCGGTCGTAGGCCTCCGCCGGCAACTGGCGGCCTCCCTGCATCTGCTTCTGCACCTGAGGCAGGCTGTCCTCGGGAATCGCAAAGATCACCGCGATCGGATCGATCTGGGTGATGACGATCAGCCCGTTTGTATCGGCGGCGTGCACGATGTTACCGGGATCGACGAGGCGGAGTCCGACCCTGCCGCTGAGCGGCGCGGTGATGCGGCAATAAACGAGTTGGAGCCGAGCGTTGTCGATCTGTCCCTGATCAACCTTGATCGCGCCTTCATCCTGACGCACCAGAGCCTCCTGGGTGTCGAGCTGTTGCTTGGCGATCGAATCCTGCTGATAGAGAACGTTATAGCGTTCGAGATCGATCTGGGCGTTCTTAAGCTGTGCTTGATCTTTCGCCATTTGGCCTTCGGCCTGCGTCAGCTGCACTTGAAACGGGCGCGGATCGATTTCCGCCAGAAGCTCGCCGGCGTGAACCATTTGACCTTCACGAAACATCACGCTCATGAGCTGGCCATCGACCCGGCTTTTTACCGTAACCATGTTGAGCGGCGTCACCGTTCCCAGTCCCGTCAGATAGACATTCATTTCGCCGGTTTTGGCCTTTGCGGTCACGACTGGAACGGCACGCGCGGCGGAATCCTGACGTTGCCGAGCTGGCGGCGGATCCGCTTCGCCCGGCTTCACAAAAAAGATGTAGATTCCCACTCCTAAAAGAGCTAGGCCGAGCAGTCCGATCCAATAGCGCTTTTTCCAAGGAGAAAAGTGAGTTGGTTCAGGCATATCCTCTGCCCCCTTCTCTTATTGCGCAGAAAGTGTTGCGCGTCTCGGAGTCGGTCACTCGGACGTGCGCGATCAGGCACGTCGGTCGCCGCGTTCGAACTTCCCATCGCGGCTCCCCAACTGTTGCATGATAAGAAATGAAGCGAAGGCAAGGTCTAAAACAATTCACAAGTATTTACCCCGCTGCGACTGATTAGCGTTTTGACAGCGACGAAACCCAGGGGACTCGACTTTCTTGGCCAAGCCTTTCAGCGCCAAAAGAGAAAATTGGGTAATATGTTCAGCTATTCCCTCGATCTCCTTCGGACCGTATTTCTGGTGAGGATAGAGCCGGCTAATCACCGGCCGAGCACGGCGGTAATAGACACCCTGGCCCAGGATGCTCAACGTGCAGAGGCGCACCGCTTCATCAGTGGCTTTCGATCCGAGTAAATCGCGAACGATAGACGCGAGATCTTGGTGCAGCGGACGGGCTCCTTCTTCCACAAGCATATCAAGGGCACGGGTCGGTTCCATCATCTCTCGCGCCATGATTTTCGTGTGCCAGCCCGGGCGGCCTTCGTCGAAGATGCGATACAATAACGAGCGAATGTAGGCGCGCAGCCTCTGTTCCGGCGTGGCTCCGGCAGGTAAGCCAAGAGTAGGCGGATATTTCTCGACATGGGCATTGTGCACGGCGCGCAGGACCGCCATGTAGAGTCCCTCTTTGTCTCCAAAGTGATAATTGACAGCCGCTATATTTGCCGCGGCGCGTTCGCAGATCTGGCGTACGGTGGCCGCGCGATAGCCGTATTCGGCAAAAATCTCACCGGCTGCTTCCAAGAGGCGCTTCTCCGTTCCTGTCGTTGATATATCGGCCGCAGCATTTTTAAACATATGTTTAAAACAAGTGTATCAATATTCGCAGGGACAATCAAAGAGGGAACCCATTTTTTTAATTCGGCTCGGAAGTGTTCCAGCTTTCAAGACACCGTGAACAACGCACTTCTCGACCCGTTTCCACAGCGTCTTGAAATTACGCGCGCCGAGGAGAATCAAGCTCTCCCCCCGGCGCGCGCACTCAACGTTGGTGGCTGGTTAATTACTCCGCCCAGTTGCGCATCCCACGGACGAGTTGGTCCTCCTCCTGTCTTTCGACCTCATCCTTGCCCAACGGATCATGGTCGCAAGATCCGTAGTAGTCTATGATGTCTCCTTTTTGGGGATCCTGGAGTTGCGGATGGTCCGTGCCCAAAGTCAGGGGATCGATGGCGGGAAACCTGAGATGACAGTAACCCCCTTGCGCAGCTTGAGTCTTCGATATTATGCCGTCTTGCGCGCCCGCTTGAGCTGCGCCCATCGCTAGGGTGGACACCACAATAAGACCGTAAAAAACCGGTTTCGAATTCTTAATCGTAATCATTTTCTTCTCCTTTTGGTTGCTTCAGTAAAACTCTTCCTGCCTCCGAGATCCCGAGCGCATGAGACACTACGCCCGTCTCCTTGAAAGAAGGACTATCGGAAGCGACAAAACTTTTGAGTGATTCACCCAATCAAGCCATCGCTCGCTTGGGTCACATGCGTGAGGCTAAAAAATCACAGGTTCAATACCGGGGATAAATCGAGGATAAGCTGGGTAGGTTCGATCAGCGCCTGCTGGATCCATGAAAGTCCATAATGCGTGCCAACGATTTGCGGTGATAGAGGAATTTCAGCTATCTCGTGCGACCGATCGGGCAAGATACCGCCGCCATCTGCTGTCGTAACTCCACTTCTAAAATTGTCTCGCTCGGCCCTGACGAGAACACGGCGCTGCTCGTGCTCGAAAGTAATATACTTCGCCACACCGGTGGAAACGGAATGCTTATAGGCTGCGAAGCTAACAGATAGGAGAACAAAGACAAAAACAAAGGTGACGGTCCGCGCAACCCGGTATTTGTTAGAAGCGGTCATTCCCACGTAGTTATGGTAAACCTCGCTTCTCGAATGTCAAGGTTGGAACAACCGTGATCGCCACATGCCAATTGCATATCGCCTTTTTTCAACAAACCGATCATGGCGCAAGCCCGATGCCAAGGGTATTTAGCAATCACCCGAGTTCGGAGCAGCAGACATCAATCAAAACAGAAAGCCGACGCTGATGCTTCATAATCGCCTGTGACAAAAATGCGTAACGGTGTGGCTTTCCTGTAACACGACCTCTCGCCTCGTTTTGCCAATCGCCACAGAAGTCTCTGCAAGGAATGCAGGAACGAATCGTTCTCATGCTCCCCCGCGGCGGCCCTGGCCTCTTCTTTTTTAAGGAAACGGATCAAAATCTATCAACGATTCCACCAAGAATGCCACCAGCCAAAAAACGAATGATCGCGCTCGCGTTCCAAATCGTGATTCAAATCGCGTCGCTCTTCGTGGAGGTCATGCCGGTCGTTCGCAATGTCACTCCGATCTTTGCGGATGTCCTGTCGATCGCCGGCAATCTCTGCCGGACTCGCTCCGTCGCGCCGATCTTGCCGTAGCTCTCTTCTGTCCTGGGTGAGATCCCTGTGGTCAGTGTAGAGGTCTCTGCGCTCACCTTGAATTTCAGCACGATCGTTCCTGATGTCGTTTCCGAGGGTCCTATGATTGAACCTACCTCCCCAGGGTGCGGCTTGTGAAGGAACGCTGAGCAATAACAGGGAACCTCCAACCAAACTTCCTAAAATCGCTGCTTTAAAACTTTTCATAAATTTTTCCTCCTTGTTAGTTTAGACTCGGTGCACGGCGAAAAGGTTTATTGCAAGCGGCACAAAGTTGTTATCTCACATACAAAGATCTCGGTTGCCATTGCGCCACAATCTGACAGAAAGGTGTTGTTCCTCACATCACCAAATCAACAGCGCGCAATACAAAGTGATTGGTCACATTTCGCGTAAGCATCCGCTCTCAATCTCGGCGCAACAGCAATTGTTCACGCTCATTCAATTCGACGAGCTTTTCGAGTTCCCCTCGCCGGTCCTTCATGGTGCGCTCCTCAGTTTCGTTAATCGCCTTTTTGAAAGATCTCAAGACTTCGGCAATCAGTTTTCTAGGACCGGGACCGCGGATCTTCCGCAACGCTAGGAAAACCATTCTTTTCTTTGTGATAGACGTTTTGTATGTCTCATCTTCCATTGGCTAGAGGAAGCGTACGCAAAACTGACGCCACGAGGTACTGTTCCGCATTGGTGGAGTGAGAAGCAGTAGATCCACTGAGCGGCCAAAAGTAAAGTGTGGTCAAACGGTAGAATGGCAGACAAAATGTCTCGGTCTTTGTGTCTCCGGGAGTTTTAGCTGGCGTTAGCCCTTCGTTTTTCGGGCGCGGCATGTTCATTGCTCTAGTTGTTGAAGATAACGCAAGAGTAGAAAGGAAGTGAAATTATGAAGCGCATCGGATCATTCTTATCAGCCGTATTCATCCTCGAATCGGTTGGAGTGACCAGCGATGCATCAAAGGAGTTTAGCTGGGGATCAACCCGTGCTCAAAGATGAGCGCACAGGCGACGTGATCGATTTCTATGGGCCGTGCGACGAGTCTCCTACCGGACAGGATCAAGTCCAATCTCAGAGACATTGAAGGCTTGCAGCGCCTGATTTAATAAAGGGACAGAAGCGCTTTGGAAAACACAGATCGTGACGTCGCAGTTTCATAGCGTGACCTCGGCACATGAGAGGACAACTCCATGAATAAGATTATGATTCGAGCCATTGGGGTTCTTGTGTTCGCCGCAGCATGGGTCTTTGCAGACTGGTCGACTGCGTTTTTACACTCAACGGCTCAAGTGAAGACTTACCAAGGAATTTCGTATGTGAGTGGCGGCTTTGGACCGGATGAAGGCAAAAGTGCGCGAGCTTGAGCGACACAGACAATCTGCAACTTCGGTTCGCGCTGCAGAACGGGAATTATCTTGGCGGCGCCCACGTTTTGATTCAAGACGATAAAGGCAAACGGATTCTTGAAGCGATTTCCGACGGTCCATTGTTTTTTACAAAACTGCCGGCAGGAAACTACACCGTTGCGGCAACAGCGCTGGGGAAAACTGTGAAGCACACGGCTCATCTGTCCTCTAAAGGTCAGGTTCAGCTCAACTTCACCTGGAAGATAGATGACGAGGAAATAGCAACCGGTTGAAAAATCGTCCGGTCCACACGCTGATCGAGGCGAACATTTGTCCGGGCTGCCCTTGCCTGCGCAATCCTTAGCGCTAGCTGTCCGATGTTCCTACTGCTGCGAGCGGCCCAACGCGCTCTCTACTAACTCAAGCAAACGTTTCGCGCTGAACGGCTTAGATAAGACCGGAACGCCGAGGCTTTTCGATTGATTCTGTAATGTCTCGTCGGCAAAGGCAGAAATTAAAATGATCTTTGCCCTGGGATTGTCCTTCTTGAGTTCCTCAACAAGCTCGGTTCCCAAGATCAACGGCATACGTTGATCAATAATAAAAAGGTCATAGGGTTCGTAAAGGGACATCTCGTAACCTTCGAGACCGTCCGTGGTCCACGCCACTTTAATCCCTCCACCCTCTAAAACCTCAGCCAATAGCTGGCAGAAGGTTTCGTCGTCATCTACGATCAGAACGCGCAATCGCTCTCCCTTTTTTCACTCTATTTTAAGCGAGCAAGGATGATGCCGCAGCAAACGGATCTCGGAGGTCGCAGTTTTTGCGGATTTTCCTAATCAAAGTGGAAAGGCAAGCCAAAAGGCTGAGGCAAGATTGTAGAAACAGAGCCACTTCGCCTCACTCATGTTTGAAGAAAGGCTCAACCTCATAACGTGCTAACATGCGGTAGAGGGAGCGCCGATCAATGTTCAGAACTCTTGCAGTTTGGGAAATATTTCCCTGAGCGTTCTTCAGAACATGGAGCACGTAGCGCTTTTTGACTTCTTCCAGAGTCGGGGTGTCAGCGAAAAGGAATTGCTCACTCTGTGGAAGATTATGAGCGAATCTCGAAGCCGCCCTATCGCGCACCGCTGCCGGAAGATCATCCGGCGTAAATACCGGCTGATTAGAGAGAGCCACGGCCTGCTCGATGACATTTTCTAGTTCGCGGATATTTCCCGGCCAGGAATAGTCACATAGCAATTCCATGCATTTGTCGGAGATACCAGTTATGGACTTTCCGCTCTCTTGGCTGTAGCGCTTTAAAAAATGGCGCGTCAGAAGCGGAATATCTTCCAACCGCTGTCGTAAAGGCGGTAGATGGACGGCGACAACGTTTAGCCGATAATACAGGTCCTGTCGGAAATTGCCTTTCCTAACCAGTTCGGCCAGATTCTGATTGGTGGCGGCCACCACCCGCACGTCTACTTTCATCCAGTCCTTCCCTCCGACCCGTCTCACCTCATGTTCTTGCAATACGCGTAAGAGCTTGGCTTGCATGTTCAGGCTGATGTTACCGATCTCGTCAAGAAAGCAGGTGCCACCCTCAGCTTCCTCAAACACTCCTCTCTTATCCGCCATCGCCCCAGTAAATGCACCCCGCACATGGCCGAAGAGTTCGCTTTCAAGGAGCGTCTCGGTGAGCGCCCCGCAGTCTACCGCTACAAAGGGGCCCCGGGCCCTGGGACTATGTTGGTGAATGGCTCGAGCGATCAGCTCTTTGCCGGTACCGCTTTCTCCGAGAATCAGCACCGCACTTCTAGTGGGAGCCACTCTAGCCACGGTCTTGTAGATCTCTACCATGGCAGTGCTTTTGCCGATGATCGTCCCGGGCTGATCTCCGTCTCTATTTTCTTCTTCGCTTTTCCTTGCCCTGTCTCGGAACGCCCGTTGCGCCAGCGCTCTGGAGACGGTCTTCTTGAGCTCCTCCAGGTTCATAGGCTTGGAGATGAAATCAAAAGCTCCTTCATGGATCGCTTCGATGGCGGTTTCTATTGAGCCAAAAGCGGTCATGACGATGATGGGAAGAGAGGAATTTTTCTCATGCAGTATCCGTGTCACTTCCAGGCCCGTCATCCCCGGCATCCGCACGTCAATGATGAGCAGCTCATAAAGCTCATCACGCAAAAGCGAAAGCGCCTCATCGCCACTTTGTGCTCGATCCACCCGGTAACCTTCCTGTTCCAGCGTCTCGGCAAACAGCTGGCGACTCACTTCGTCATCATCCGCAATCAAAATGCGCGCGCTCATGTCGTTCCCTCAACCGGAGCGGGCTCCCCGAACCTCTGATCTGTCGGAAGAAAGATCCGTACAGAGGTTCCCTGTCCTACCTGGCTGTCAATATCAATAGTACCGCCGTGAGCTTTGACGATTTCCTGACAGACGACTAAACCGAATCCCGTCCCTTTGCCTGACGGCTTGGTCGTGACAAAAAGATCGAAGATCTTGGGCAACAACTCCGATGGAATACCCGCACCGCTATCCGTGATCTCAATGATAATCCCCGGACCGTTGGCATCGGAAGACGCGCTCGCGCAGGTGGCAATCTTCAGGAGCCCGCCTTCTTCGGTGGCATCGACCGCGTTGTCGAGCACATTGATGAGCACTCGCTGGAGCGAAGCGTCGTCGCCGTGGAGCAGGAGCAGCGAGTCCGACAGGTTCGTCGTCACCCGTATTCCATGCTGCTGGAAAATTGGGTCGAGTAGCAACAGGGTTTCTCCCACCAGGTCGTTGATGTTGACCTGGTCCCTACGGGGAGAGCCGCGAGTGCGGGAAAGATAGTGCTGAATGATGTCTCCCATGCGTTGGACTTGCGTCTCAATAATCGTAAGACGGCGCCGTGCGCTCTCCGACAATTCCTCTTGAGCAAGGAGCTGGGTGTAGCCAAGCACGGAGTTCAACGGAGTGCCAAGCTCATGGGCAATGGTTCCGGTCATTCGTCCCAGCGCGGCCAGACGCTCCACTCGTCCCATCTCCTTCTGAAGACGCCAGAGTTCCTTCTCTGCCCGCTTGCGCTCGCTAATTTCCGCCCGCAATGATTCATTGGCTTCGGCCAGCTCGGCGGTCCGTTCCCGGACTCGGTTTTCTAACTCCGCATGGGCTTGACGCAGAGCTTCCTCAGCTCGCTTGCGCGCCGCTGTCAGCGAGCTGGTCACGAGTGACACAAGTACGAACGTGCTCAGCCGCAGGAGAGCTCTCCAATCCAGGGTAATTGAATGAATGGGAGCTATAAAGAAATAGTCAAGAGAAAGCGCGGAAAGGATTGTGGCCAGCAGCCCGGCTCCGAGACCGCCATACCACGCGCTTACCATTACGGCGACAAAGAACAAGGTGAAATGACTCGGATCGGCGCGATACGGCAAAAGCGACGCTACCGATAGGGCGGTTGCGACGCTCGCAAGAGAGATCGCATAGCGCAATAAGGGAGGGCGGTCGTCAATCAACATCTGCCTGCACCAGTTGGATAAGGCTTGTTTGCTCGTGAACGAAAGAGGCGGTGAAATCATGTATAAATGCCCGAACTTTGAGGCGCCGAAGGAGATTTTCAGATGAGCCTAGCGCTGTCTACCGATACGGCCCGCCGATGTGGCTTCTTTCACCTTCACAAGTTTCATTCCAATCGGTGGCAGCGCAACAATCTCCGTATCTCCAGCATGTTCAACATCTACTGCAAAGGATAAACCGCTGCAATAATGCCACGCTCATCACGCATTTCTGCCCCATCCGGGTAATGCGTCCGCATTTTTGTCACAACCGCCCTTGCCAACGCACTGTTCTTGCGCCTCAGGACCTTCAAGATGGTGCCGCAGGCAGACGGATCTCGGAGGTTGCAGCTTTCCAGACTTTTCTGGTCAAAGTGGAAAGCCAAGCCAAAAGGCTGAGGCAAGATTGTAGAAACAAAGCCACTTCGCCTCACTCATCCTTGAGGAAAGGCTCCATCATTTATCGCCTCACCCTATCGCTCAGGAGACGACTTGCCATTGCGGACCGTCCATCTATTTAAATAAAGGCGCCTTTCAACACCGACCGACCGGGCTCTGTTGACGTTTGCCGTTCATTTCCAATAAATAACAAGAGTCCATTGATTCGCTTTCGCGCGATTTTGTGCAAATCAGCTTGTGACATAGGAGAAGCCCATGATTATCGATGCAGATGCCCACGTGGTAGAAACCGTGCACACCTGGGATTATCTAGAAGGTTCCGACAAGAAATATCGACCGCAGCTTTTCCGGTCAGAGGACAACCCGAGCACTCAATACTGGTTTCTCGACGGCAAGAGCATCGGCTTCCGCAATCCCACGCTGAGCGAGCAAGAACTGCTCGCGCTGTCCAAAGAGACCGGACGGACGCTGCAAACGGACGCGGATGCCCGGGAGTTGCGCGACGTCGAGCTGCGCTTGCAACATATGGACAAGCTCGGTATCGACGTGCAGATTCTCTTCAATACCATGTGGATCGCGCGAGTGGCGGACAAAGCCGAAACGGAAGTCGCCCTCTGCGCATCCTGGAATCGCTGGATGGCGGACGTCTGGAAGCAGGGCAAGAATCGCCTCCGCTGGTCCTGCGTCGTGCCCGCGATGACGATCAGTGAAGCTTTGCGGGAAATTCGTTTCGCCCGGGAAAACGGCGCGGTGGCGGCCAGCCTGAGGCCGTTCGAGAACGACAGGCACCTCGTCGATCCTTACTTCTACCCGATCTATGAGGAGGCGAGCCGCCTCGGCATCACCATTGCCGTTCATATCGCCAACGCCAGCCCCCAACTCATGGATCAGTTCAAACCGCGCTACGACAGGATGGGCGGTTTCGCGCAATTCAGAATACCGACGGTCGTCACCTGCTTGTCGTTGATGATGAGCGAGGTTCCGAAAACGTTTCCGAAATTAAGGTGGGCATTCGTGGAAGCCTCTTCCCAGTGGGTGCCGTGGGTGGTGAACGAAGCCGTCCGCCGTTCCGGGACCAAGGGATTTCCGAAGAATCCCTGCAAGGAATTTCAAATCTACATTAACGCGCAAACCGACGACGACTTCGCTTACGTGCTCAAATACGCGGGCGAAGATAACATCGTGATCGGCACCGACTACGGCCACACCGACGCCTCCAGCGAAGTGGATGCCATCGAAGTCTTTCGAAAGAACGACACGGTCAGCGCGGCCGTGAAGAAAAAGATTCTCGACGATAACCCGAGAACACTGTACGGGCTATAGTCGCGATTCGCCTTGGCCGATCATTCCTTTTCACAGCGAGTACATCACGCTTATGCCTAAAGACCTACGGAGTTTTATCGCCCAGCTGGAAGCAAAGTCGCCCGAGGAGATTGCGCGCGTTAACAAGCCGCTCTCGCCTCGCTATGAGATCTCCGCGCTGCTCACGCATCTAGAAAAGATCAAGCGCTTCCCCTTGCTCTTCTTCGAAAAGGTCAAAGGCAGCGACGCGCCCGTTGTCATCAACGCGCAGGCCAGCCGGCGCTTGATGGCAATAGCCCTAGACGGTAAGCCGGAAGATCTCGCGAGAAAGTTCGGCGAACGTCAGTCGAAGCCGATTCCGCCTGTCGAAGTGACCGAGGCGCCGGTTCAGGAAGTGACCAAACTGGGCGACGAAGTAGATTTGACCGAAGTGCCGATGCTCACGCACTATGACGTCAACGCCGCGCCTTACATAACGGCGGGCGTCGTCGTCGCTGCCGATCCTGATACCGGCGTCCGAAACACGAGCTACAACCGGTTGATGATGGCAGGCAAACGCGAGCTTAGAATTTTCATGGCTATCGGCCGGCACCTCTGGACCCTGCACAACAAGTTCGAGCGCCGCGACCAGCCCCTGCCAATCGCTATCGTCATCGGCGTTCATCCGCTCTTTTCACTCGGCGCTCAGGCGCTGACGCCAGCGGATGAAGACGAGTACGGCGTCATCGGCGGCATGATGAACGAGCCGCTGCGCCTCGTAAAGGCCAAGACCGTACCCATTCTGGTGCCGGCCGATGCCGAGATGATCATCGAAGGCAAAATGCTCCCTCACGTGCGTCGCACCGAGGGGCCGTTCGGCGAGTTTACCGGTCACGCGGTCCCGCAGGACGAGCGGCAGATCATAGAAGTCACCGCCATCACTCACCGTAAGAACTATATCTTCCAAGATATCCACGCGGGCTACACGGAGCATAAATTAATGGGCGCCGTGCCGCGGGAAGCGGCGCTACTCAAAGCCGTGCGGCAAAGTGTGCCCACGGTCAAAAACGTTTGCATGCCCGTGTCCGGCAACTGCCGCTTTCATGCTTACGTCTCCATCGCCAAACGAACGCCGGGCCAGGCGAAAAACGCCATCTGCGCCGCCTTCGCAGCCGACATGTTGCTCAAGCACGTCGTGATCGTCGACGACGACATTGATATCTTCGACGAAGAACGAGTCCTGTGGGCAATCTCTAACCGCTTTCAAGCCGACCGCGATCTCGTCGTCATTGCGAACGCACAGGGAAGCGAGCTCGATCCTTCCGCCGGCCCCGGAGGCGTCAATGCTAAAATGGGCCTCGACGCGACCAAACCTCTCGAAGGGTTCCCGCCTGAGCTGCGTGTTCCAGAGGAAGTGATGAAGCGGATTCGGCTGGAAGATTTTTTGCCGAGGTTCTCCAATTAAGTTAGCCGCGATCCGTCGGTGGCCGTGACTGCAAACCAAAAAAGCTGTCGCCACAAATTTGACAACAGGCTCTCTTAAGTGGGAGATTGCGTGGAAAGAAGGATTCATATGAAACTAAAGGAGGTATGGGCGGCTGCTTTTTTATTGCTGCTGCCTACGACGGTTATGGCCGAAGATCTAATCAGAATAGGGTTGTTTAACAAAGATGCAGTGATCATCGCCGCGCAGGAAAAGGGCCTTCTCAAAGCGGAAAACATCCGCGTCGAAATCAATACCGTGACGGACTCCCCGACCCTGCTGCGCAATCTTATCAGCGGCCGATACGATCTCATCCTCAACAATGCCGACAACGTCATTGCCTGGGCAGAAGGCCAGGGCGCGGACCCGCAAAAGAATGACTTCGTCATTTTCCTAGGCGGAAGTCAGGGGGTAAACCAAAGGCTGGCCGTGCATCCCAGCATCAACGACTACAACGATATCAAGGGGAAAGTCTTAGCCGTCGACGCGCCGACCACAGGTTACGCCATCGTCATGATCGCAATTCTCAAAAAACACGGCCTGGAACTGAACCGGGACTACACTCTAAAATCTTTCGGCAACACGAACGCACGAGCCGAGGCAATCGGCCGGGGCGAGGCTGCCGGCGCCATGATGGGGATGACAGACGAGGAAATTCAAAAGCGCGGCTTTAAAGTTCTGGCTCGCTCCGAAGATCACGTTGCGCGCTACGCGAGAGGTCTGGGCGCGACGCGCAGAGAGTGGGCCAACGCTCACGAGGATCTGCTGGTGCGCTTTATCCGGGCGATGATACGGACCACGGATTGGGTCATGGACGGAAAAAATAGAGAAGAGCTGATCAAGCTCTTGCTGGCCGAAAACAAAAATAATCGGTCCAGGGCCGAGGAAGCTTACGAGGAGAGCATCAGTCCCCGATTCGGCTTCACCCCACGCAGCCGGATCGACATCGAAGGCATCCGCACGATTATTGAACTGCGCGAGACCGCCGGTTTGATGAAGCCGCCGGTCCCGAAACCCGAGAAGTATATCGACGAACGCTTCTATAAAAAGGCGCTGGCGAGTTTGGATCGTTAGTCAATCTCAACGTCGTCAGGGTTGTTTGAGATTCAGTGATCGCTACTGTGCTACACCGCGGGCTAATAGTTATGTACTGGAGTAAACAAGAACAACTCGCATTTGACATCATATTACTGCTTTTAGTGGGTTTTCAGATTGCTACGGTCAGTCTTTACGCTCAGAATTCACTAAACAATGGAATATTGCTGGTAGCAACCAACGTCTTCCTTGTTGTTGCTATAGTTCCATATGCTAAATGGGTATGGAAAATTTCAACCTATCAAAAGGGGTTTCTACAAGTTATCAAACACGAAATCATTCTTATGGGCCTGATCCTGTTGGGGATACTCTTAGCAATGCTTATGAGACGCATGAAAATGCATACATAACGACTGCATCAACCCGACGCGGGATCAACGCGCATTAGTTTTATAGTAATTTTGCTTGTCCGCGCGGGTTACGCAAAGCGTTAGCCAAGGCACAGCGGACGGTGGCAGAGAAACTGTAAAGATGGCATATTGGAGTCTATGAGCAAGCCTGCGCTGAATATCGACGACCTGACTCCTGAAGAGCGTCTACGTCTGATTGAAGAATTGTGGGATAGTCTCAACGAGATGCCTGGAACTGTTCCGCTGACCAACGCGCAGCGCGAGGAACTTGACCGCCGACTTGACGACCTTGAACGCTCGGGACCCGAGGGAATTCCTTGGGACCAAGTTCTGCAGCAGATCCGCACTCGGTCTAGGTGAAGCCACCGATCTTCCGGCCCGCTGCCGCCGCGGACGTTGAGGAGGCCTACCATTGGTATGAGGGTCAACGAGCCGGTCTTGGTGACGAGTTTCTTTTAGCCGTCACTACCGTCGTTGAATCATTGGTTGCATACCCTGAACGATTTCCTGCGGTTTACCGTGGGACACGTCGTGTGAATTTGCGTCGTTTCCCGTACAGTCTTTTCTACCGGATTATTGACGATCAGGTCATAGTCGTGGCTTGCATGCATGGACGCCGACACCCACGACGGTGGGAATCTCGCAACTAATGGGCTAACCCTTGAGTTGAGAAGGACGCTGAGAGACGCGCCTCCCACGCTTGGCGTTAAATGGGTATCCTTACGATCCTTTTCAAGTGCTACAGAAAGGCGTAAGATTTATGTTAGATGAAGTTTCGAGTGGAAATTGAACAAGAGGAAGACGGCCGCTGGATCGCAGAAGTGATTGACCTACCTGGGGTCCTCGCTTATGGAAACAGCTCCGCAGAGGCCCAGGCAAAGGTTCAGGCTCTGGCCCTTCGTGTCGTGGCAGACCGCCTCGAACACGGTGAAGCTGGTCCTGACCTTGTTAGTATCTCGTTTGCGGCCGCATGACTCACTGGCCCAGCACGCATGCCAGACGTGTTTTGGCCGCACTTCTTCGCATCGGTTGGATCATCAAGCGACAAACTGGTTCTCACCGCACACTTTCCCGTCCCGGCTAGCCGGATTTTGTGTTCGCCTTCCATGACCAAGAAGAGTTTGGTCCTCGGATGCTTGCCCGAATCGCAAAGCGGACAGGCCTCAGCCCTCAGCCCAGGAGACTGTAGATCGTATCTGAGACTGTCAACAATTGGCGTATCGCACTAGCGGCATGCCGCTACACTTCTTCCAAAAGATCACGCATACAAGATAAAGTGAAGCTTGGTATAGTCGTTTTGCTTATCTCCTTTGGCCAGCCAACCTACTTTAAATGCAAGTTCTGATCGACACGTACTTCTGACTTCTCAACGAACTCTCCCCAAGGTCAATCAGCCCAGTTTGAAGAGACAATGAGGATTAGCCCGGGCAGTAGCTCGATAGAAACTCCTCATGCCGTCGGTTCAGATATGAGTGAGTGATTCCACTATTGACGACGAGCTTCGCTTTCGGCTAACTTCCACATGATCATTGATTTGATCAAATTACGATGGAGGTGAACCATGTTCGAGATCGGAGGAAAGAAAATACCCAGCAGTTTGGCGGAGCTTGTCGCTCCGGAGCGAACGGCGCTGCTCCTTTGGGATATGGAGTACGCCATCGCGCCTAATGCCTTCAACTATAAAGAGTTGCTCCCAAAATTGCAGGAATTGTCTGCCCTGGCGCGGCGAATCGGCGTGCCGGTATTTTATTCGGTCCAGACGGGCTTCGATCTGCTGAAAGAAGAAGCCGGAGTTTGGGTGCGCATCAGGATGAAGCGAGCGAAGGCAGCCGATCCCAGTCAACTCCTGAATGAAAAAGACGACCCTCACGACAGGGAAATCGTCGAAGAGTTGAAGCCTCAGCCGCAAGACGTCGTCTTCCGCAAACGGCGGCCGGACGGTTTCGTGGGGACCGACTTTGATCTGGTGCTGCGAAGCAAGGGCGTCAAAACGATCGTTATCGGCGGCGTCGCCACCGAAGGCGGCGTCGAAGGCACGGCACGCAGCGCCCGCAACCTGGGATATGACATGGTGATCTTAAAGGACTGTGTCGGCTCCCGAAACCGCGAGTTGCACGAGATGGCTTTGAAATTAATGGAGCAGACACACTTCGATATCGCCGCCGCAAGCGAGATCGCCGAGATCTGGGGACGAAAGTGAGCGGCGAGCGAAAATCTCTTGAGCTACTAATTTTTCTCCTGGGCTTGGTCAACGCTCCTTAGCAGGCGCCGATGACAAGACTGTGGAGCTCGCCAAAAAAGAGGGACGAGTCACCTGCTATTTTTGTGGAGGAATAAAATTATGACCAGGATCAAGCACATCGCCATTCGAACTCGGGACATCGAAAAGACGGCGGCTTTCTACAAAGAGGCTTTCGGCTTGAAGCAAGTCGGCCTCGGGCAGAACGGGATCTACCTCACCGACGGTCATCTGAATATCGCCATTTTAAAATTCCAGCGCGGAAAGGACGGAGAGCCGCTTCGGCTCGGCATCGACCACGTCGGTTTCCAAGTCGATGATGTCGAGGTGACCCTCGCCCGGATCGACGGTCTTGGTGGAAAACCGCTGACTGACAGAACAGAAGTGAATCCGACCGATCCTTCACGGCCGCAGTCCTATTATGAGGTCAAGTGCCTGGGGCCGGATGAGCAAGTCATCGATGTCTCCAGAGTCGGTTGGGTGGGGGCCGAGTGAGGCGCTAATTGTCCTCGCGTCAAATGAAAATGTCACAACGCACCTAAACCCAAGCTGCTCGTTTCTTCAAGCAATCGAACATGTGGAATTTCGTTTTGATGCTCATCGCCGTTCTGTTGTGGGCCATCAGTCTCTTTCTCGTAGGCGAGGCGGCAAAGAGCCAGAGATGGGCGTTGGGAGGACCGGGCGGCATGCCGGAGCCTTATTCCGGGGTTGGCATGTCGCAGCTGCTTTCGTGTCTTTTTGTTTTCCTCTGGCTCGCGCGTGTGTTTCTTTTGAGCCGGCCCGCACCGGATCCGTTGCGATTTATCCCGCAACTGCTCGCCAGCCCTGAACAGCTTACGCCCGGACTCTTGCTGGCGGTTTTCCCTCCGCTCATCGTCGGAGTTGTCAAACTCGTCACCGCGCTGGTGGTTTCCCACGGAGAGATGGAAACCGCCATCGAACGACGGAACCGGTCCTGGGTCACTTCGGTTTTCATCGCGCTTCACCTGATCATCGCTATCGCCGCGACCATCTTGCTCGTCCGCGCCTTTTCTTATTATTGATCGCCAGAAATTCGGCCGGGTCTCATTTGACATCGGGGACAGAGATGTCATATCGGTCATACCGTCGTGATCGTCGTTTTATCGACCCGCGCCAAACTAAACACAGTTAGAGCAGGAAAAAACTTGTCCTGGTACTTTCGTTACATGAAGGACGTCTTCAGAGAGGCGGGAATTTCCGTAACCGTGCGCGCCTTGTTTGATAGATGCGCGGCATGATTCCTCCTCATCCTTGTCGATTTCACTTGACGGCTATCTTCAAGCTGCCTTATTTTACGCGCAAGCTAACTTGGGCTGGCATGCGAGCGAAGAATTCCACAATTGCAAATAAAGGAGGCGGCAAATGTCTGAAGGCAAATCGAATGGAATCTCAAGGCGTAACTTCCTCAAGCTCGGCGTTGCCGCGGGCGGCCTGGTGGTCGCGGGTCCGGAATGGATCGGCACGGCTCTGGCGAATCGCCATCCTCATCCGCGCCCAACCAGCATCACCTACCTGGATCGCAACATGTATCGCAAAAATACCGACGTGCTGGCGCACTTCGGACCGGGCGAACAGCGCGGCGGCAAGATGCAGATGATGGCGATCGGCACGCGCCGCTTCCTATTTCAACAAGGGGACGTGATCGAGGTCACCGAACCGCTGAAGCCAAAGATGCTCAACAAAGGAGGCTACGTCGGCAATCAGCTGCAGGTCGCCTACAACGCCAAGCTCGGCAAATGGATCCTGATGACCGGCGCCGGGGTCGCGGGCACTTTCTCGACGCCCCAATGGCCCAACGGCAAATACGATAACCCGGAGTTGATCAAGCAGAACATTAACCAGAAAGGGCTCCGCGGCGTGCGCTTCTACGACACCAGCGATCCCGCAAAGATCGCGCCTCTTTCGGAGTGGAGCTGCGATCAGGGCGATCCCAAGCGCGAGATCCAGACCGGCTCGGGCACCCATCGCAATTACTACGACGGCGGTCAGTACGCGTATCTCGATACCGCGCCCGACAACAGCTTCACCCATATGGAAAGCTCGGTGCGTTATTACGCGAACGGCATCCAGGTCATCGACGTGTCAGATCCGACGCAGCCGAAGTTTATCGCCAACTGGTGGTTACCCGGCCAGCGCGACGGCGAAGAGGAAGAGTATAAAAAATGGCGTGAGTACGGTGACAAAAAGTCTTTCACTACCTTGCATGGTCCCATGTACGTGCCGCAAAAGGTCGAGGACGGCGGCAGATACGGCTACAGCGCCTACAGCGCTTTTGGAATGATGATCCACGATCTCTCGGACATTAAAAATCCGAAGCTCATCGGCCGCTTCTATCCGAAAATGAAACCGGGAGCGATTCCGTTTCACACCATCGACATCGCGCGCCTCAATCGCGGTTTTGTGATCACGAATCCGGAAGCGCTCAATCCCGACTGCAACGAGCCGTATCAACCGCTCTGGGTGGTCGATGTCAAAGATCCGACCAAGCCGAAGTCGATCGCGCAGCTGCCGGTGCCGGTGCCGCCGGCCGATGCGCCGTACCGTACTTTCTGCGACAAGCGCGGGCGTTTCGGCTCCCACAACCCGCCGCACATGAAAGCGCCCGGCAGGCCGGATCCTAATTTCACCGCGTATTCGTTCTTCAATGCCGGAGTGCAATTATTCGACATCAGGAACCCGGCCCAACCGCACAACGTGGGTTATTTCATTCCGCCGCAGCCAGGCAGTCTCGATGATTACCTGAGCTATCCGCGCGACACCGACAACGTGTTCGTCGAGTGGGACCGCAGACTGATGTGGGTCGCCACCGGCACCGGGATTTATCTCATAACGTCTCCCGCGCTCGGCAAGCCAATGCTCGAGCCGACGCCCGTCAAACAATGGTCATTGCCAGGGCTTAACGTCGGGCACACCTAATAAAAGGTGGGTTGGCGGAGGGAATCAGAAAAAAAGAAGCGCTGTGGGGAAATTGCGCGCCGTGCGGCTCATGTTTGCTTTCGTCCACCTCGTTTCTACTCTGGCGTCTGCTCAGCCGGTGCCGACCCCGGTATACTAGCGGTGGCAAGTGATCCTTCTCTGACATTGATCGGAAGCATCCTGAACCGGCAGGCGCAAGCATTTGGGCGCAATTCTCTTCACGAATCAAGTGATACTCGGTAAAATTATTTTTTGTAAAGGCCGGCAATGAAACCGGCATCTTCCAGCTCCTTAATGAAACGGACATCGACGAGATCTTTCGCGTTCACGACCGCTGCCTTTGGGTTGGTTGAGGCCATGTCCTGCAAGACTGTCTGGTATCCTTCCAACGGAGGGTACGGTGTGTCGGGCATGTTTTGAGTGAACCAGGACCAGGTGTGCTCGAGCACGTCTCGATCTTCCACTCGGGAATACTTGCGCATTATCTGGATGGTCTCGTTCTTGCGGGTTTTGAAATAATGAATCGCCTCCACGTAAGCTTTCACATACCGACGCACCGTCTCCGGCTGCTCTTTGATGAGCTTTCCCGTGGTATAGATCCCGCGTTGGGGAAAAGGAATTCGGAGCGAGATCAAGTCGAGCAACACCGGATAGCCCAGCTTGTCTACGATGGGCTTCTCCGCCTCGGTGAGAACCGTGAACTGAACAAGCCCTTTCTGCATCGCTGCAATTCGGTCATAAAGGACGCCGATCGAGCGCAAGCTCACGTCCTTGGCCGGGTCCAGACCGAGCTTTCTCAGGCTCACGCGCAGGGCGAAATCGGCGATCGTCCCGGGACTCTGGTTTGCGCCTATTTTTCCTCTGAGATCTTCGGCGCGCTTGATCCCTGGGAGTGTCACAAAATAGTAAGTTAGAATGTTGACGTGCCCTGCGATCGCCACCACATCGCCACCGGCAAGGCGGGCGCTGGTGAAAGCCGGTCCTGCGCTCTCGGCAATAGGACTTTCGCCCGCCAAGATTGCCTGAAGCGTGCGCACGCTGCTGGGGATAAGAACCGGCGCGACGTCGAGCCCATTTTTCTCGAACAGCCGCGCCTCTTTGGCCACCCAGATCACCGACGAGGCTCCAGGAGCGGGAGAAAAGTAGGCCGTGTGGATTCTTTCTGCTGCTCCGAGGGGCGAAACAACAATGAAGAACAGGAGGCCAAACATTGATATCGGACTGCGCCACTTTTTCCTCTGAGCTGCGCTTGTCTTCATGGGCCCTCCGGCGCTTTTGCGGTTACGAGTTTCGAGTTTTTGAGTCTTGGGTTGAACCCGAAACTCGAGACCTGAAACTAGAAATTTATTTTGCTTCCGGGATCTCAACCTTTCCGACGCGCTTGATCGCGTCAGCAAGCATTTTGGCATCCTTGTCCCAGAATTTCTGGAACTCGGGGGCGTCGAGATAGGCAATCGGCGTGTCGATTTTTTCCATCGCCGATTTAAATTCGGCAGTGTTCACTGCCTGTTTCACACTCTCGCGGATCGTTTTCATCACGGGAGCCGGCGTGCCGCGCGGCGCGAAGAGCCCGGCCCAGATGTAGAATTCGACGTCATATCCCAATTCCTTGAATGTCGGCACCTCCGGAAGGGCAGCGACCCTCTTTGCGCCCCACCCTGCCAGCGGTCGCAGCTTGCCGGCCTTGATGTGCGGGATCACCACGGCCGGTCCGGACGCAAGCGTGTCCACGTGGCCTCCGAGTATCGCCGTCAGAGCCGGCCCCGCGCCGGAATATGGAACGTGCTTCAGATTAATACCGCCGGCATGAGAGAGCATCTCCATCGCCATGTGCAGTGTCCCATACACGCCGGAAGAAGAGTATGAGAACTCACCCGGATGCTTCTTGGCATCTTCGACAAACTCCTTCGCGCTTTTCCATGGGCGGCTCGCGTTGGCCACGAAAATCGTGGGATCGGCGGAAATCAGCGCAATCGGAATAAACTGGTCCATCGTGTAGGCGGGCTTGCGGTCGAACAGCTTGTCGGCTTCCGGAATGATGGAGATGCTGGAGAGAGCCATGAGCAGGGTGTAGCCGTCGGCTTTGGTATTGGCGACGAAAGACATTCCCACGGCGCCCGCTGCTCCGGTCTTGTTCACCACCACGACCGGATTCTTAAGGATCTTCTCCATGGCAGCCGCGACGGGTCGCGCCGTAAGATCAGCCACACCGCCGGGAGGGAACGGCGCTACGATGGTAATCGGGCGGTTCGGATATTTTTCTTGTCCGACAGATTCAGCAGAAAATCCGAAAAATAAAGCGAGCAACACGGGGAGAACAAAAAATCTTCGATAGCGGCGCAGGGCATCTAGGCGATAGGTCCATTTCATTCTTCACCTCCCGAGAATAAGTCGATCAAATATTTTCCTTCTCTTGGCCGGCGGTAACCCCGAGCTTATCGCGCCAATCCAATTTCTTCATGACAAAAGGCGCAATGCCCAACAAGAGAAGCCCGAGCCCGACCATCAACATCACCAAGGCAATCGGCCGGTTAACGAAGATGGTATAGTTGCCGGACGACATGGAGAGCGATTGGCGAAAGCTCATCTCCATCATCGGCGCCAATATGAGCCCCAATACTACCGGCGCGGTCTCGAAGTCAAACTTGCGCAGTACGTAACCGAGCGCTCCCATGGCCGTCATGATCCCCACGTCGACCGCGCTCCCGTTGACCGCGTAAACCCCGAGAACGCAAAAAATGAGAATCGCCGGATAAAGCAACGGATAGGGAACTCTCAAGACGTTGACAAAAATCCCGACGAGCGGAAGATTCAAAATCAAGAGCACCACATTCCCGACGTACATGCTGGCGATGAAGCCCCAGAAGAGCTCCGGCTGCTGAGTGATCAGCAGGGGACCCGGCGAGATTCCATGCACCATCATGGCCGCGATCATCACAGCCGGGATCGGTCCGGACGGGACACCCAGCGCAAGCATGGGAACAAAGGCTCCCGAGGTCGCCGAGTTATTGGCGGATTCCGGACCGGCAACTCCCTCGATGGCGCCGTGGCCGAAGCGCTCGGGATGTTTGGAAAGGCGGCGCTCCATCGCATAGGAGACGAATGACGAGATGATGTGAGCGGAGCCGGGAATGATGCCAATCAAAAAACCAAGGACCGTCCCTCGACCGATCGGCCAGAGCGAATCGCGCCACTCCTCGCGCGAGGGAAGAAGCTCTTTCAGCCGGGGCTTTCTGACCTCGGGCGGAGTCGGCTGCCCTGCGGTCAGTAAAATTTCCGAGAGGCCAAACAGTCCCACGGCCACGGGAACGACGCCGATGCCGTCGCCCAATTCGACCAGCCCGTAACTAAAGCGAAAGAACCCCGTCATGGGATCGATGCCGATCATACCGAGCAGCAACCCCAAGGTTGCCATGGCCAGAGACTTGAGCATGGAGCCGCCGCTCATGTAGGCGAGCACCAGGAGACCGAGAAGCAGAAGAGCGAAATATTCAGGCGGTCCGAAGCGAAGAGCAAAGCTTGCCAAAGGCGGCGCCAGAAGCATGAGACCAACAACACTGATAGTCCCGGCGATATAAGAACCCACGGCCGCAATCGCCAGGGCGGGCCCGGCGCGGCCTTTGCGCGTCATCTCGTAACCATCAATGCAGGTCATGACGGAGGCCGCCTCACCTGGGATGCGCATCAGAATCGAAGTCGTGGAACCTCCATACATCGCTCCGTAATAGATTCCCGCCAGAAGAACGATGGCGGAAGTCGCATCGAGACCGAACGAGGCAGGCAGGAGCATACTGATGCCGGCAAGCGGACCCACGCCCGGCAGGACGCCAACAAGTGTTCCGATAACGCAGCCGACAAACGCGTAGAGCAGGACGTTTGGCGCAAGAGCGACTGAAAACCCGACGTAGAGATTGTGCAGTGTTTCAGTCATAGTTTCCGACGCTCTTATATCTTTTCAGAATCCCAACGGTCCTTCCGGCAACGGCACTCGCAGGATGGTGTAGAAAAGAAAGAAGGAACCAAGCGACAAGCTCAAGGCAAACGCTAAAGACAGTACCCAACCCTGCTTCTCCACGACTTTGACCAGAAAGCCCAGCACGAGCAGCACGGTGAGGCGGTAGCCAAGACGCTCGATGGCGAAAACCGAAAAGATAGATGCTGTCAAAATCGCTACGGCATGGCGCCATTCGGTCCAGCCAATCGACGAAAATAACGGAGCGCGGCCGCCCGTGATTACGACGAAAATCCCCAAGGTCAAAAGCAGCAGAGCAAGCAGGATAGGAACAAAAGCCGGCCCAGGCTGCCGAAATGTTCCGAGCGGAAGAACGCGGCTCTCCCAAATCACTACAACGGCGAAGAGAGCAAGCACGGTCCCCGAGAGCCGGTCGGTTGTCATAGTGGCGCGGATTCTAGCAAGCGCTCATCGAGGTTGCCAGAGAATCTTTGGAATTTCAAAAAGGCCAGAGCGCTTTCACCAGCGGTCACGTAACTGCCATTGGAAATGCTGATGGTAGAAACGCTTTTTAGCTAGCTCAGGTCGGCAAAAACAAACCCATCCCGTTCGATGATTTCGCCAAGCCGGACCGGCACCGCCTGGCGAAACACCGGACCGTCGTACGCGAAGGTATGGAACTCGCCGCGTTCGCCGCAGGGATCGACGCCCGCAGGAAGCTCGGCAAGAAACTTCGCGTCAAACTCTCTGCCCACGAATGATCCGGGGAGTTGCTTCGGATCAACGCACGTGAGGCGGGCGCGCAGGCCGGCGCCAATCATCTCGCGCGCCAGTTGTGCCGTAGGCGCGCTCCAGATCGGAAAGATCGGGGATATGCCCGTTCCTCTCAAGAAATCCTCGCGGTAGCGGCGAATGTCTTCGAGGAATAGATCGCCAAAGGCGATGCCGCTTATCCCTTCGGCTTTCGCTCCTTCGATGGCCGTTCGCATCGCCGCTTCATACTCCTCGTTGCTGCACGGACTCGGAATTGGGATTTTCCAGAGCGGAACCCCGACGGCTATCGCTTGCGCTTCCAGCAGTTCGACCCTCACCGCGTGCATCGCCACCCGCCGGTAAACTTCGTTCGCGGTGGTCATCAGCCCCACGACTTCGATTTGTTGTTGTTGCCTTAAGACGTGCAACGACCACGCGCTGTCTTTGCCGCTGCTCCAAGATAAAAGAATTTTGTTCCGGCCGCTTATAGAGAAATTTTCCACCGCTGCGTGACCATTCGGGAATGACAGACTTTGAGCCGGAGAGATTAAAATCTACAGTGATGCTCACGATGATTGAATCAGCTTCGCAAGCATGAAGCGGCTGCGCGCCCGCCGGATGTCTTACACCGGCCGGGCCCCCAAGTGCTTGGCCAGGAAATCACCGATGAGCGGACGGTAGCGAAACGGCATGTTGTTGCAGACGTGATTGCCGCCTTCGAGTAAGACCCACTCCTTCGGGCCCGAGGCCTCGTCGTGGGTTCTTTTCGCTTGCTCCACCGGCACGAAGTCCTTGGTGCCGTGAACAACTAAAAGCGGGCAACGGATTTTCGGCGCTAACCCTTCGAGTGTGCAGCGGCTGTGTAGCTCGACCAGCTTCTGTTTGTCGTAGACCTTCCAGATGTGTGATATGCGAGCGAATTCGAAAGGATCGTCCAAACGATCCCTCACCCGCGAGCGATCGTACATCCCTCCCGCGAAGGTGCAGGCTTTGATCCTGTCATCGCACGCCGCCGAGCGGGGCGCGAGATATCCACCCAGGCTCGGCCCAAAAACGCCGAGCCGATTCGCGTCGACTTGAGATATTTTTTCCAGGTAGTCGATCACGGCCGAAGTCGCGCGCTCAAATTCGACGATCATGCCGCCCTGAAACCAGCTCTCGCCCTGCCCGGGACCGTCGAAAGTGAAAGTCGCCAGGGCGCGGCGCAAGAGCCCGTCCTCCATTGTTCGCGCTTCTTCCTTGGTCGATTCGAGCCCGGAGATGATCACCACGACCGGCGGCCGCTTGATTCCCAGCGGCACCCGGAGATAAGCCGCCATCCGAAAATTTTCGAATGGCACTTCATGGCGCTCGGCAGGCGGATCGAGATAAGGCGCCGCCCTGGCATAGCACTCGACGCGCTTTTTGGCTGCTGGAATATACTGCTCCAGATCATGAGGAAAGTTGTTGCAGGCGAAGTGATAAGCCATCGATGCCAGAAAATACGCCTCGGTCGCGCTCTGCCGATTGCCCTTCGCCTCGTTCTCGCGCGCGAACTCTTCGTGGCCGGCCGCCGTAGCGCACCACTCGCGGCACCAGTCGTCCCAGGTTCGGATGCGCGTGCTGGTGGTCATGAAGTCGTTGTAATCGATTCCCTGAACGATCATGCGCGGCGCCCAGGTTTTCAAAACGTGATCGACGGTAGGGTCAGGATGTTTGGCGAGCATGCGAAGTCCTCCTCCTTATTTGATAGCGGTTAGTTACCAGGGAGCGTTGTCAGCATCCGGTATCAAGCCTTATAGTAAAATCATAACCGATTCCAAATTATTCCCAACTGCTCATGTCGGTGGCGACCAGCGGCGCGTCACTGTCAGTGACACCACTTACACGTCGCCGCCAAAGGCCGGTCAGTATTGAGCGATTGGCAACACTTGGCTGCCCGCTTGGTTCCATTACCGGATCTTCTTGATCTCCGCCACGAGAGCGTCGTTGGTAACCAATGGCTGCCCTCTTCCCAGGACATTCTTATAACGGATGACACCTTGCTTATCCACGATGAAATACGATCGCTGAGCCAAGCGTCGCTCCCGATCGACTACCCCATAGGCATCAATCGTCTGGAGATCGGGATAATCGCTGACGAGAGGAAAAGTGAGCTTGAGAAAATCGGCAAAAGCTTTCTGCGAAAAAGCCACATTGGCGCTGATCCCAATAACTTCCGTGTCCACCTCCTGGAATTTGGCGTAGTCGTCCCGACTGGACGATAATTCCTTGATTCATGTGGGAGTAAAATCGAGAACATAAAACTCGATCAGAACGTTTTTCTTTCCTTGAAAGCCGCTTAGCTTGAGTTTGCCTCCCTGCGTGCTGGGCAATTCAAAGTCGGGGGCCTTCTCTCCGACCTCAACCGCAAACACATGCGGAATCATTGTCAAAGCGAAACCAGCACAGAGAGCTGAAACAAGGCACATGTTTCTGAATTTCATAAAATACCTCCTTTTGCTAACGAACCACAGTCAGCAGCATTATCCCGGCTGAATTTATACCCAATCTAGCGGCGTTGCGGCGCGCTCTTTCCATGTTCGTGCTTGTAATGCGTGTTCGTCCTCTCCCCACGATCACGATTCACAATCACGAGCACGGTATTTAATCACCGCAGCCGCCAATCTTAGTCGGCCCGCTCGCTGCTTTCAATGCTTCCTCGCCGAGTTTGACATCCACCACCTGATCATACGTCGGCTTTTTATCGGCCTGGATGTCGCCGTTCTCGATGCCGTTTTCGATGGACCACTCGGTCCGCTCTCTGGAGAAGCCGGTGTTGACACTCCAGACGCAATTCTTCACAAGATAATCGTAGGCGAAGTTCACCGCGTCCTGCGGCTTTTTCGTCGCCTCCACCATGATCGGGATGACCTTTTCCTTCTGTCTGTAGATGATGCGATTGGCTTCGATGAGCGAGATAGCCACGTCACGCACCACGGCCCGGTCCTTCGCGAGCATGCTATCCGCCACGCCGTAGGCGTTGAAGAAATATTTCGGCATCAGTTTGGAAAGATCCACGAGCACGTGCAGCCCGGGCTTTTCCTTCTGCGCCAGATAGACATCTTCCGGATGAAGCGCCACGCCATTGATCTGGCCGGCAACCAGACCGGGGAGCCTTCCGGCGGTGGCCGAGGAGACAAACTGGGCATCATTGACTGTAAGCCCCGCCGTCTTCAGCACCTCGCGCCCCATCACCCAGTTGAAGCCGCCGACGCCGCCGCCGGTCGCGCTGAGCCGCTTTCCCTTCAGGTCTGCCGCGGTCTTGACCTCCTCGCTGACCATGTAGGCTTGCGGCAAGCGCGGCGCCATGCCCCAAATCTGTTTCGCTTTGAGCCCCTGCGAGATCGCGGTGGCGTTGATCGAAGCCAGCGCCTGCCCCTGGGTCACGGCGGCAAGATTGGCCGCTGAGGAGCCGCCTTCGAACTCCACGATCTCGGCGTCGACACAATGTCTGGCGAAGATCCCCAGGGCGCGCGCCACATACACCGGCGTGTGCACCACGTTGGGCGGCGAAACCGAGACGCCGAGCTTCACCTTGCGCATCTCTTTGCACTTGCCCTGGGCAGCCGCGGGAGCATCACTGTAGAGGACCGCAGAGCAGACCAGCGAGATGGCCAGCGCTATTCGCCCCGCACGGGCGTAAACGCGACGCGGTTCTTCGTGAGCCATATTGAACCTCCTCTATTTTGAT
>Ga0209056_10001159_pt1 | contig 28917 bp, 24 predicted proteins | sample GraSoiAngelo_114_FD_185876 | JGI IMG/M metagenome (GOLD analysis project Ga0209056, IMG submission 185876) | Grasslands soil microbial communities from the Angelo Coastal Reserve, California, USA - 14_0903_13_40cm (SPAdes) (version 2) | ecosystem: Environmental > Terrestrial > Soil > Grasslands... | reverse complement strand
CTGCCACGACAGGCCATACCTGTCCTGTAGCCAGCCGCATTGATCTTCTCTGCCGCCCGCGGACAGCTTTTTCCACAGCTCGTCTACTTCCTGCTGGGTCTCGCAGTTCACGAAGAGCGATATGGCCGGCGTGAATTTGAATTGCGGGCCGCCGTTCAGGGCGTAGAAGTCCTGCCCTTCGAGTTGAAAGGTCGCGGACATGACCGTCCCCTTTGGTCCCGGCCCTGCCGCGCCATAGCGCGTGACGTTCAGCACCTTCGAGTTCTTGAAGATCCCGACATAGAAGTTCATGGCCTCTTCGGCCTTGCCGTCGAACCACAGGAACGGGACGATCTTCTGCATATAGCTCTCCTTAGGATGGATTGCCGCGGTGCAGGACGCCGCCCAGCCAGGCACGGAGGGGGAGGGGGAGGGGAGGCGTGCCCGCGCCGTTCATGCGCGTCCCCGAGCCGGTGTCGACGCCAACAGCTCGGCCAGCCGGTCGTAGCTCGCCGCCACGCCGCTCTCCATACCGGACTTGAGGACCGCATCGCGCGCCTCCCACGACTCGTAGCGCACCGTCAGGGTGAGGGTGGTTTTGCCGCGCTGCTCGACGAGGACGAGCGTATCCACGGCCTCGCCCGGGTACCACGACTCATCGAACTTCTCCGTGTTGACGATCCGCTCGGGCGCTACGATCTCGCGGTACACGCCACCCATCCCCATCTCGGTTCCTTCCCGATCGTGCCGCCACACGTAGCGGTACTTGCCGCCGACCCGCACGTCCATCTCGCACACCGGCATGGACCAGCCCGGGGGGCCCAGCAGCCACTGCCTGACCAGGTCGGGTTTGGTATGCGCGTCGAAGACCAGCTGCCGCGGCGCATCGAAGACGCGCGTCATGGCGATCTCGCGGTCCGAAGGCGTGGTGAGTTTCAGGGTTCCCATTTTTTCTCCTTGGCTTTCAGCTGCTCGAGCAGGGCGTCGAGGCGCTGGTAGTTGCCTTCCCAGAGCCGGCGGTAACGCTCCAACCATTTGGTGGCTTCGCCCAGCCGCTTGGGCTCGAGTCGGCGGGGCCGCCGCTGCGCGTCGCGACCGCGCGAAATCAGACCGGCGCGCTCCAGCACCTTGAGATGCTTGGAGATGGCGGGCTGGCTCATCGCGAACGGCTCGGCCAGCTCGGTCACGGACGCCTCACCCGACGCGAGGCGGGCGAGGATGGCCCGCCGGGTGGGATCCGCCAGCGCGGCGAAGGTCGCGTCCAGGCGATTTGCTTGCATAACTTTCAGGTTATATAAGAGGCGACGAGCCGGCCGTCAAGCCCCGCCGACGGGACGTGACCGGCACCGCTACCCGGTCTGGCGGCCCGACCCCCGACGGCTCTTCACACCGGTCCGCCAGCTCACGCTCGGGCCGCGCCCAGCACCTTGAGCAGCTGGACCTGTCCTGCATGGTAGACCGCGTGGCAGGTGATACCGAGCACGAGGTCGAACCGCTCGCGTTCGCTGAGCGGCGACTGGATCCGGCCGGCGCCGATATCGGTGATGACCGCAGCGAGCCGGCGCTGCTGCTCGTCCACGAGGGCCGCGACTTCGGGCCAGCCGAGACGCCCGCCCTCGGACACGTCGAACCAATCCTCGCCCTCGAGCACGAACGGCTCGGGGGGATCGCCCGTCAGTCGGCCGATCACCGAGCGGACGCACCAGGCGTGGTGCAGCGCGATCTCGGCGACATTGTGGCGGCCGGGGCCCGGTCGCCAGAACGCCGCGCGGGGCGCGATGTCGGTGAGGGCCGCCTTCAAGTTTGGGCCATGCCAGGCACCCGGTCCGTAACCCTCGTCGACGAGTCGCGCGGCGACGTTCGGGTCGAGCCCCGAGACAGTACTCATCGTGTCCTCCGTTCGTCCAGGTGCGACCGGGGTTGCGAGCTCCGCCCCGGCCTGCTGATGTTCAAGCACGTTACCGAGCAGGCGGTGTGGCGTCTTGGGAAAAATTGCGGTCGACTTGGATCACGCGTTAGCCCGACGGGCCACAAGCGGAGCCCCGGGCCGAACCGCCGGCCAACTCGTGGCTAGGGGCGACGGCTGGTCGGTGGACGACGTGATGTGCACGCTCGGCCCGGCGGACCGTCCGTTCGAAGAGCGGCACGCGCAGGTCTCGATCGGGGTCGTGGTGGTCGGCAGCTTCCAGTATCGCACGCCACTGGGGCGCGATCTGATGACGCCCGGATCGTTCCTGCTGGGGAACGCCGGCCAATGCTTCGAATGCGGGCACGAGCACGCGGCGGGCGACCGCTGCGTGGCCTTCCGATACGCGCCCGACTGGTTCGACGGGTTGGCCGCTGACGCAGGCGCAACCCGGGGCCAGCGGCGCTTTCGTGTGTCGCGGCTGCCGGCGGTACGGGAGTTGTCCGCGCTGGTCGCACGCGCTGCGGCGGGGGTCGTGGCATCCAGCGACGTGGCGTGGGAGGAGCTCGCTATCCAGGTGGCGGCTACGGCGATTCGCGTCGCGGGCGGTGTGCGGCATGACCAGCCTAAGGCGCCGAGGGGCGCTCTTGCCCGGGTGACGGCGAGCGTGCGGTCCATCGAACGCGACCCTGCCGCTCGCTGGACCCTCCCTCGGCTGGCCACGGACGCCGGTTTGAGTCCATTCCACTATCTGCGGACGTTCCAGCAACTCACCGGTGTGACCCCGCACCAGTTCGTCCTGCGGGCCCGCCTCAGAGAGGCTGCCACGCGGCTGGCGCAGGACAGGGCGAAAGTCATCGACATCGCGCTCGACTCGGGGTTCGGAGACCTCTCGAACTTCAACCGCGCGTTCCGGGCCGAATTTGGCGTCGCGCCCGAAGGGTATCGACGGCAAGCCGGGACCCTTGTCGCGAAACCACCCCTCCGTGCCGCAAAAACGCCCTAGGACCCGGCTCCCGAACCGCCATGTTGTGACCCGCTGTCGGGGCCAGTGACATGCGTCACTACGGCTTTGTGTCAGAAGGGCATGTTGTTCGGGAATAATTCGCGACAGCCAATAGACCAATGGGGACCGACCGATGGCGGAGATGAAGACCGTTGCGGCCGTGACATCGCTGGTATTCACGTTGGGTCTCGTCTGCCTCGGTCGGCCTGGGTTCGCCCAGCAACCGGATTCCGCCGTGTCGGCCGAGGCGTTGAAGAAGCTGAGCATCGAGCAGCTGATGAACCTACAGGTCACCTCGGTCTCGAAGCGTCCCGAGCCACTGTCGCAAACCGCCTCGGCGATCCAAGTGATCACGCCGGAGGACATTCGTCGCTCCGGCGCGTCCAGCCTTGCCGAGGCCCTTCGTCTCGCCAGCAACTTGCAAGTCGCGCAGCTCGACTCACGTCAATGGGCCATCAGCGCGCGCGGTTTCAATAGCACCAGCGCCAACAAGCTGCTGGTGCTCATCGATGGACGCACCGTCTACACCCCGCTGTTCTCCGGTGTGTTCTGGGATGTGCAGGAGGTGCCCCTTGCGGACATCGACCGGATCGAGGTCATCAGCGGCCCCGGGGCTACCTTATGGGGGGCCAACGCCGTCAATGGCGTGATCAACGTCATCACCAAGGACGCCAAGGATACGCAAGGATTCCTGCTATCGGGTGGCGGCGGTACCGAGCAGCACGGCTTCGGAACCGTCCGCTACGGAGCGGCGCTGGGCTCCAGTGTTCGCGCGCGAATCTACGGCAGGGGGTTCGATCGCGATGCCACGGCGTTGCCCAGTGGACAGGGCGCCGCCGACGACTGGTACTTGGGACAGGGCGGGTTCCGGATGGATTGGGAAGCGTCCAGCGCGAGCCGCGTTACCCTGCAGGGTGATCTGTACGATGGCCGCATCGGCCAGCCCAGCGCCGGTGACATCGCCGTCAGCGGCGGCAACGCGATGGCGAGGTGGTCGCACACGATCTCCGAAAAGTCGAGTCTCGCGGGTCAGCTGTACTATGACCGGACCCACCGCGACATTCCGGGCACCTTTGGCGAAGATCTCGACACCTACGACGTCGATCTGCAGCACAGCGCGCGAGTGGGCGCCCGGCATGACGTGGTGTGGGGCCTCGGCTACCGGCTGATCAACGATCGCGTCGTCAACGGTTCGGTCCTGGCGTTCCTGCCGTCGCATGTCGCTCGACAGTGGTTCACCGGGTTCGTCCAGGACGAGATCGCGCTCGTCCCCACCCGATTGCATGTGGCCCTCGGCACCAAGATCGAGCACAACGACTACACCGGCTTCGAGATCCAGCCCAGCGGTCGTGTGAATTGGAGGCTCAGCCCGTCCAGGACCCTATGGGTGGCCGTCTCGCGCGCGCTCCGAACGCCGTCGCGAATCGACCGGGAGCTCTTTGCTCGCGTCTCACCGACCTCTTTCCTAGCCGGCGGTCCGGGCTTCCATTCAGAAGAAGAGCTGGCCTACGAGCTGGGATACCGGCACCAGCAGGGATCCCTTGCCATTTCTGTGGCGACGTTCTACAGCCGTTACCATGGGCTCCGCAGCGTGGAGCAGCTCAACCCGCCCGCAGCCGACACCCTCGTTATCGACAACGGGCAGGACGGCGAGTCCTACGGAGCGGAGCTGACCGCCGATTATCACGTCACCGATCGCTGGCGCCTGCGCGCCGGGTACACGGAGCTGCGAGTCCATGTCTGGCCGAACCCCGGCAGCACCGACGCGTCCCGGGGCGCGACCGAGTCCCAGATTCCCGATCGCCAGCTCTTGCTGTTATCGTCTGTGGATCTGCCGGCACACCTGGGACTCGCCGCCTGGTTTCGCGCGATCGATGACATCAACGATCAGCTCGTCCCGGCGTATGCCGAGCTGAATGCGACGCTCACCTGGCAGCCGACGTCCAAGATCGATCTCTCGCTCGTCGGGCAGAATCTCCTGCACCGTCGTCACCGGGAGTTCGGTGCGGCCACCAGTCCCACCCGTCGGGACATCGAGCGCGGCGTGTATGGAGCGGTCGCATGGCGCTTTTGAGGATCACCGCCGTGTTGCTGCTGGTATGCGCTGCCCGCCTCGGGGCGCAAGCGGCGAAGGCCTCCGAGGCTCAGGTGAAGGCCGTCTTCCTGTTCAACTTCGCGCAGTTCGTCGATTGGCCGCCGGAGGCCGTCCCGGACTCGCAGGCACCGTTGGTCATCGGGCTTCTGGGAGGCGACCCGTTCGGCGACTTCCTCGATGCCACCGTGCGCGGGGAGCGTCGCGGATCGCGGCCCTTCGCTGTGCAGCGCTATGAACGCGTGGAAGACATCTCGCGGTGCGACATCCTGTTCATCAGTCGGTCCGCGGGGGATCGACCCGAGGAGATACTCGCGCGTCTCAAGAACCGGCCGATCCTCACCGTGAGCGACGCCGAACGATTCGTCGAACGGGGAGGCATGATTCGCTTCGTGACTGACCGGAGCCGTATCCGGCTGCAGATCAACCCAGAGGCGGCGGAAGCGGCGCACCTGACAATCAGCTCGAAGTTGTTGCGGGTGGCCGAGGTGATCACCCCCACCGGGCGTTGACATGTCGCTGCGCGACTGGCCGATCAAGCAAAAGCTGACGGCGATGCTCGTCGTGATCAGCGGGCTGGTCCTGCTGCTCACGTCCGCCGGGTTCGCGGGGTACCAGTACTGGTCCCTACGGCAGGCAACGCGCGACGCCCTGTCCCTCCGTGGTCGGATCATCGCCGCCAACAGCACTGCCTCCCTGGCGTTTTCCAACGACGCAGACGCCAGAGAGCTCCTCTCCGCCCTCCGAGCCGATCAGCACATCGTGGCCGCGGTCCTGTACGACAAGGACGGCCACGTGTTCGCCGCGTATCCGGGGGACGTGGCCGGCCATGCCGTCCCGGCGGCGCCGGGCCCGGACGGGTACCGCTTCGAGGGCGGGCTGCTGATCGGGTTCCAGCCGGTACAGGAGGCGGGCAGCCAGCGTCTGGGTACGTTGTACCTCGCGTCCGATCTCGAGGCCGTGTACGACACCTTTCGACTCTCCGGCGTCATCGGCCTGGCGGTTATGGCCGTCGCGTTGCTGGCGGCGTACCTCCTGTCCATGGTCCTTCAGGGCACGATCTCGCAGCCCATTCTGGCGCTGGCGGAGACCGCCAAAGCCGTTTCCACGCGGCAGGACTACTCCGTGCGGGCATCCAAGCTCGGCGAGGACGAATTGGGCGCCCTGACCGATGCCTTCAACCAGATGCTCGGCCGTATCGAGGACCAGAACCGCGCGCTCAGGGAGAGCCAGGAGGAGCTGAAGCGCTACGCCACCGAGCTCGAGCGGCGGGTCGAGGAGCGGACCCACGAGCTCCAGGAGCGCAACGAGTCGCTGCGGCGCAACGCGGCGGAGCTCCTCGCCGCCAACACCGAGCTGGACGCGTTCGCCTACTCGGTGTCGCACGATCTGCGGGCGCCGCTGCGCAGCATCGACGGATTCAGCCAGATACTGCTGGAAGACTATGCCGCGCGGCTGGACGAGGCGGGACGGGAGTCCCTGCACCGGGTACGCGCCGCCAGCCAGCGGATGGGGACCCTGATCGACGACCTGCTGAAACTCGCGCGGGTCACCCGTGCGGAGATGCGGACCGAGGTCGTGGACTTGAGCGGCATGGCCCGGGACATCGCGGCCGACCTGCAACGGGCCACCCCGGAGCGGCGGGTGGAATTCGTGATCGCCCCGGGGCTCACGGCGCGGGGCGACGCGCGGCTGCTGCGCGTGGCCCTCGACAATCTCCTCCGCAACAGCTGGAAGTACACCGCGAAACAGCCGGGGCCGCGGGTCGAATTCGGCTCCGTCGAAGCCAACGGAGGGCAGGCCTTCATGGTCCGGGACAACGGCGCCGGCTTCGACATGAAGTACGCGGACAAGCTGTTCGGCGTGTTCCAGCGACTGCATTCCGCTGCCGAATTCGAGGGCACCGGTGTCGGCCTCGCAACCGTCCGGCGGATCATCAACCGGCACGGCGGCCGGATCTGGGCGGAAGGCGCCGTCGATCAGGGAGCGACGTTCTACTTCACCCTGTGATGGCCCGCTTCCCGCGGGCCTGGAGGCTCTTGTGAACCCGGGAAAGATCTTGTTGGTGGAAGACAACCCTGACGACGTCTCCCTGACGCTCCGCGCGCTCAAGAGTCACAACATTACCAACGACGTCATCGTGGCGCGGGACGGGGCACAAGCGCTCGAGATTCTCTTCGGCTCAGAGGGCAAGAGCCCCGCCCAGCACGAGCTGCCCGCCGTGGTGCTGCTCGATCTCAAGCTGCCCAAGGTCAACGGGATGGAGGTGCTCCAGCGCATCCGGGCCGACGAGGACACCCGGCTCTTGCCGGTCGTCATCCTCACGTCCTCCGACGAGGAGCGCGACGTCATCGAGGGCTACAGCCTCGGCGCCAACAGCTACGTGCGCAAACCGGTGGACTTCGTGGAGTTCACCCAGGCGGCCAAGCAGCTCGGGCTGTACTGGTTGCTCATGAACCGGGCACCGCCGGTTCCGCGGAGGCCCTGATCTAGGGCGTGACCACTACAGCACGACGAATCTTCCTCCTCCGGTCACGAGAATCACGAGATTCATCACGAGGAGCATCAGGTCGTAGTGCCATCCGTATGCTCTGCCTCCCCAAAAGCCGATCTTCCATACGAAGATCTTCTTCTGTATCGCGCCGAGCATGAGGAGGATCAGTCCGATGGCGGCGAGTTGCGTCAAGACCCCCAGCGCCACGCCCAGACTGCCCAGGACTTCCGCGGCGCCGAGAAAGACCGTGAACCCGGTGCTCGCGCCGATGCTCTTCGACCGCTCGGCGGGGTTCTTGAGGTGATTCCAGCCGCTATCGAAGAACACGGCGGCGACCATGAGCCGCAGGAGCAACAACCCGACGTCGCTGAATTGCAGCAGGGTGGGGAACGTGACGCTCATGTTCGCCTGGCCATATTCGATGCTCCTTGCTACAGGGCGCGCCGCACCCGCTCCGTGTCGAGCCCCAGGCCGCAAAACGGGCACTCGAAATCGCCGTACTCCACGAGCGTCACCGGGGCATCCACTGCTCCCAGGGCGTGGTCGCGCGGGCCCACGGGGGGGTGAGCAGCGTCATGTCAGCGACCCCGGTGGCTGCCGTCCGCCGGTCGCTCGAGCGCCGGCCGATCCCAGCCGGCGAGGTCCGCGGCTGCGTCGTAGGTGCTCTGGAGGAACGCCAGCAGTGCGTCGACCGGTGAGCTTGCCGTGCGGACCGCGGCGTAGGGCAGGATGAATATGCCCATCGGCGGATGGTAGTAGACGGCGCTGGGCTGCGGGACCAGGTCTCGCAGGCCGGCCGGCTCGGGTGCGGCGTACGCGTAGAACGCCGCCTGTTGCACGTCTCCGCTGCCGGGCCAAAAGCCGGCGCTGATCACCTCATGGGAATACGCCTCGCGGGTGATCCTGTCTGCTCCGGGTCGCTCGGGGGCGCGACGCCCCGAGAAGCGCGTCACCGCGAGGTCGAAGCTGCCCCAGAAGAAGTGCACCGGACTGCATTTCCCGAGAAACGGTGCGCGAAACTGCCTGAACACGTCATCCGCTTGCACGAGGATGCGCCAGAATCGATTGGCATACTCCGGATCGTACGCAGCATGTTGCTCGTCGTCCGGGAAGCGAATCGGGTGCTCCACCTCGACCGGTACAGGCCAGAGCTTGACGTGCAGGTCCACGTTCTCGAGTGCGGCGAGATACGCCCGATAGAATTTCGCCACCGAGCGGGGGCGCAGCGCGATCTTCTGTACCGCTCCGTCGCTCGTCCGGAGGATGAGCTCGTGCTCGATGAAGTCAAACTCCACGTCGAGCGCTCGGGACCCGTACGGCATCGGGCCGGTCGACAGTCCCCGAGCGGTCACGTAGAGCGTGACCTGCCACCAGTGGTTCTGGTGAGGCGCGAGGGCGAGGCGGGTCTTCCCGACGATCTGCGTCCACATGTGGAGCGTGGCGTATGTGTCCCGCCACTCATCGAGCGGCAGCGCGGGCCAGGCCGTTCGGGTTACCGCGTCGGAAGCCGGAACTGGGTTCACGGCACGCCCGGCGCGTGACGCGGCGCGAGGCGCTGCCAGATGGCACCGAGATGGTACGCCGCATGCGCGATCGCACCGAGCGCCACGCCCAGGGTCGAATGGCCTGGTCCCCGCCGCTCTGACGCCTGGACGGCGCTCAAGCCACGGATGGTCGCGAAGATGCCGGTCCCTGGGGATGCGTCGGTGAAGTACGTCCACGGACCGGGAGGCCCCTCGAAGGCTTCAATGAGCATCCGTGTCAGCAGACTCACCGTCACGGCGGCCGGCGTACCCGTCACGGTCTCCGTCATGCCTTGAGCGCCGGAACGAAGGGAGGGTTGGCACGTTGAACTTCTTGAGCTCTTCGGTGAAGTCCGTCTCGGAGAATGCCTTGATGCAGTCCATGACGGCTTTGTGTCCCGCCAGCATGCCCGGCAGCCAGAACGAGTCGCGGGCCCTCGCAGCCGCCCCCGGCACCCTGCGGCGGCAACCACCGCGGCACCGCTGATCAGGAAGTCCCGGCGCGATGCGACATCTGCGGCTGGCTTCTGGGTGCTCATCGCCCCATCCTCTCTTGGTTGGCTTCGAGTCACGTTGCCGGTGTCGAACATGAGGGCGAACAGCGCAGAGGTCGTCATGGTTCCCTGCACGGTTAAAGGCGAGGGGGGCACGTCGCTTCCGGCAACAGCAGTTCCGTAGTGTAGAAACGCCGCGACGCCGCCGGATCCCTGGCGTAGATGCGAACGTACGCGATTCCCGTTATGGGAGGACGCTTCGTCTCCTGCGCCAGCGCGGAGTTGGCCAGGAGGAGAGCGATCAGACCGAGGCGGGTGGTGTGCATGCGAGAAAGCATACCGCGTTGTTTCGGCAATGTCACATGCGCGAAGCTACGTCGGCCGAATCCACGGAAGGACAGAGCGCTCCCGGCTGCTGATCACGGCCAGTTCCAGTCCGCGCATGACGTCGAGCGCCTGTGCGGGCGTGACCGCCAGCTGCGCCGTCCCCAGTATGGCGTCGCGGATATTCTCGTAATAGTGCGCGAAGCTCGAGGGGGTGGTTGGAGTCGTCCGAGTGCCCTCGGGCGTGGTCAACTTGCCGTACATCTCGGACGGTTCTGCATCCCAGTTCGACTCGTCGGGCGTGCCGCCAGATTTCAGCGCCGCTTCCTGCGGATCGAGTCCGTACTTGATGAACGACCCTTTGGTACCGTGAACTGCAAACGTCGGCCCCGGTGCGGCCGCCAGCATGGACCCCCGCAGGAGCGTCCGCATGTGCGGATAGCGCAGCGTGACGTCGAACGCGTCGGCGGCGGCGGCGCCTTCACGCTCGATGCGGATGTCGGCGGAGATCGCCTCGGGAATGCCGAATAGGACCAACGCTTGATCGAGCAGGTGCGCGCCCAGGTCGAACCAGATGCCGGAGCCGGGCTGCGGCTGTTCGCGCCACGCGCTCGGCCTCAGCTCAGGACGGAAGCGGTCAAAGTGGGATTCGAACGTCGTCACGCGGCCGAGAGCACCATCCGACAGGAGTTGTCGCAGTGTGACGAAGTCTCCCACGTAGCGGCGGTTCTGGTAGACGGATAGTACACGCCGCTTCGCAACCCCGAGCTGGACCAGCTCTTCGGCTTCCGCAACGGTGGTAGTGAATGGCTTGTCGATCACGACGTGGCGTCCAGCCAGGAGGCATTGCTTCGCGATCGGATGATGCGACGCATTGGGTGTGGCGATGACGACCAGGTCGATGGCCCGGGTGAGCAGCTCATCGACACCGCGGACGAATTCGACATCCGCATAGCGCGGGTCTGGTGCGTCCCCCCCACTGCGCTGGACGATGGTGGTGAGGCGGAGACCTTGGACCACGCGAATGACGGGTGCGTGGAATGTCTTGCCTGCGAACCCGAAACCGACGAGCCCCACCTTGAGCATGGACGATCCCGACGTGGGCGGGTGTTACCGGGCGGGTTCCTGGTAGAGACCGATCACGTTTCCGGCGGGATCCTTGAATCTCGCGGTGATCTCCGGGGCGTCGGCGCCGATCGGCTGCACGAGCACGCCGCCGTTGGCGACGACGGCGTCAATCGTCGCGGCCACGCTGTCCACCATGATGTAGAAGAGAAGGCCCGGCTCAGACCAGGACTTGCGGCCCGTTACCCAGGTACCGCTCACCTCGCCGACCGCATCGTCGAACGCGGTATGACCATCGCCCCGCTTCCGGAGGCGCCAACCGAAGACTTTCCCGTAGAAGTCGGCGGAGCGATGGACGTCGAGGGCGGGAATCTCGAGGTAGCAGATCTTGCCGTTGGCACGGCTCGGGGGCATCGGAGACTCCCGGGAGAATAGTTGCCTCAATATCCACGATTTCGTGCGTCCCGGCATCGTCCGGTCTTCCCTCGTTCATCCGTCGAGCACCGCCAGATCGATCTGGCGGAGGCGTTCGGCGTCGGCGACCAGGTCGATCGCAACGATCTTCCCGCCCGCTGTCGTGAACTCGAACACGACACGCGGCCGTCCGCCCGCAACCCATACGAGTCCCGCGGCGCCATTCACGAGCGCCGGTTGCGCGGCCCGGGCGCGTCCCTTGAACGTCTCGGCCACGGCCTGCGCACCGCGGACCTCCGCCGACGCGCCCATTTCCACGGCTGCGGGGTCGGCTCGGAGCACGACGTCGGCGGCCGAACCCCATCGGGTTACACCGAGTGAAGATTCTCGCCATTCAGGGCACCAGAATCCGCGTCCGCGACTTGGAGGCTCTCGACCGGACGCCGATCGTCGATGTGAAACCGGTGCTCGACCGAGGCTTGGAGCGGCGAAACGCCCCTCACGGCACAACCGCCAACTCGACCAGCCGGGAGTCGGCCTGGCCCTGGTCATCCACGGCCCGCACCATGAATGAGCCCGGCGCTTCCGCCCTCCAGGCGAGGCTTCCGCCAGACGGTGCCTTGCCTACGAAGCTCTTGCCGACGAACCAGTAGACCTCCCGCACGCCGGCGCCGGTGGTCGCTCGCAGGGTGATGGTCTCCTGGCCGAGTCGTTTGGCGCGCAGCGAATACACCACGCCCCGCAGCGGGGAGGTGATCTGCGGCCGGGGACCTCCCGGAGATTCGGCGAGATGCGTTTCGCACGTGGGGTCGAAGGGCGGCGGAGTCCGGCGAGGAAGGCCCGCCTGCTGGAACAGCTTGAGCATGTCGGAGCCCCACATTTCGTAGACCACACGATGCGCGCGCCGCGCGGCGTACGGCGGGCACGCCCGCAGCCCGGTGCGGTCGTCAATGAGGAGCGCCTGGTGGAGAGTGCTCACGCGGATGGGCGACTTGCCGGGGATGAACCAGGTGGGCACGGTCCGCGGGCAGTCGGCATTGGGGAGGTCCCCTGAGGCGGCGCAGACATCCACCACGGTCAAGTTCGCCGGGACGCTCCGTACGGGCTCCGCCAGCGACGGCTCCTGGGCCTCGATTGCGTCCACCACCTGAAAGAAGAGTGGGGCCGCCATCTGCACGCCGACGAACGCGGGATTCCCCGCGCCGTCAAAATTCCCGACCCAGACCGCCAGGATGTAGGGACCGAAAATCCCAATGGCCCAGGCGTCGTGGAAGCCGTACGACGTGCCGGTCTTCCAATACACGGACAGGGGACCAGGCGTGGCGGCGGACAGGTCACCGGGTCGGGGGTTGTCCTTGAGCATGTCGAGCGTCACATAGCTCGCCTCGGCGCTCAACACCCGGACACCCGCAGGCATGCGTTGGTCCGCCCGATACCGCACCGGGCGCACGACACCGTGATTGGCCAAGGCGCCGTAGAGCGCCACCAATTCTTCCATGGTGAGCGAGCCGCCACCCAGCACCAGCGCCAACCCGTAGTACTCGCGGGACCGGAGCCCCGAGACGCCCGCCATCTGCAGGAAATCGTAGAGGTCGGGCTTGGAGAGGTGTGAGGCGACGTACACCGCGGGCACATTGCGACTGCGGATCAGCGCATCTTTGGCGGTGAGCGGTCCCACGAATCGGCCATCGAAATTCTCCGGGCTGTATGCACCGAAGGCGGACGGGGCGTCCTTGAGCACGGTCATCGGGTGCAGGACGCCCTGATCCAGCCCGAGCGCGTAGATGAACGGCTTGAGCGTGGAGCCCGGAGAGCGCTTGGCGGCGGTGCCGTTCACCTGGCCCGCGATCTCCTTGTTGAAGAAATCCGCCGATCCCACCAGCGCCTTGACCTCCATGGTCCGCGAGTCCACCAGCATCGCGGCGGCGTTGTGCACGCCGAGCCGGGCCTGCGCGGCGACGTACCCTCGGGTCTGCCGCTCGAGCAGGGCCTGCAACCGGCGGTCGAGCGTGGTGTGGACTTCCGGCGCTCCGCCGGCATCCGCCAGCACCGCGTCGACCAGGTGAGGCGCCCGGAACGGCAGCTCTCCAGGCGACCCGATGCGGATGGCGAGTTTCATCAGACTCGCCTCACCTTCGATCTCGGGATGCGTCGCCTGCCAGCGGGCATACAACCGCGCCCGCGCCGCGCGCAGCCCCACGCCTGGTGCTTCCCCCGCGTTCGGCGCCCGTCGCGTCGGGTTCTGCGGCAGGACCGCGAGCGTCAGGGCTTCAGACAACGTCAACCGACTCGGGTCCTTGCCGAAGTAGATGAGGCTCGCCGCTGCGGCGCCCTCGAGGTTACCGCTATAGGGAACGAGGTTGAGATACGCCTCCAGGATCTCTCGCTTGGTGTAACCGAGCTCCAGCGCAAGCGCCCGCCCGATCTGAACCAGCTTGCCGGCCGGCGTGGAGGAGCGGATGCCATACAGGATGCGGGCGAGCTGCATCGTGATGGTCGAGCCGCCCTGGCGTCGCGCCCGCACGACGTACGTCCGCCACGCCCCACGCACCAGCGCCAGTGGATTGACCCCCGGATGGAGCCAGAAGCGCCGGTCCTCCTGCAACAGCGTGGCATCAACCAACAGCGGCGAGATCCGATCGAGCGGCACCCAGACGCGGTACGTCTCGTCCGCAGAGAGCGTCAGCCGAAGCAGGCCACCGTCCCCGTCATACACGGCAGTGGACGTGGAGAATCGCGCCTGCAACGGTCGATGGGGAATGACGCGCGGCAGCAACCAGAACGCGGCTACCCCGCAGGACACCGTGATTCCCCCGCGGCGTACCCAGCGCGCCATGGCGCGTGGGATCGAGCGCGTCATTTCGGGCGCCGTACCACGATCCTTCCCGGCTGCGACCAAGCGCGCACCGCCCGGTCGTACATCCCCTCGCCATGGGCCGGCGGCACCGCGAACGAGCCCGCCGCCGTCGCCTTCACCTTATAGACGAACTCGCGCGCCGACGCATCGGCGAGCCCGTACACGTTGACCCGGTCCTCGCGCACCTCCGCATAATCGGGCAACCACGATCCCACGGCCTCGCCGAAATTCGGCGTCCACGCCGACGCGGCGTGTTCCCCTTCGCCCTCGCCCTCGCCTTCACCCTCGTTGCCAGTGCGACGCGTGGGCATCGGCGCGAGTGTCACCGTAGCGGGCGGATTCTCCACCACCTCGAACCCCCCCGGCAGCAGATCGACCAGCGCCACGCTGGCGACGGGGCGCGCACCGAGCGCCCGGAACCGGAGATGCACTTGGAGCTCGTCACCCAGAGTGATATCGGTGACGGGTTTCCCGTTCATGTCGGTGTACTCCCGGAGCACCTCGAGCCCCTGGGAGAGTGGCTGGGCGGGAATGGTGCGATCGAATCCCGCCTGGGTCAGGAGATAGAACGCGGCCACCGCGGCGTCACTCGAGAACCCGACTTTCTGCGCCGCGGCCGAGACATCGGCCTGCGGGAAGGTGCCCGCCGGCAGCGGTAGTGCCCGACGCGTTCCGTCCTTCAGGGTCTCCGTGACCGTGAAGCGACCGCCGGCAACGGGCCCGGCGGCGGCGACGTACGCGTCCAGCGCCATGATGGAATAGGCGCTGGAGAGGCTGTTGTACAAGCCATGCTCGATTGGCGTCACGATCGCGTCGATCGCCTGCGCCTTGAGCCCACCCATCCGCTCGGGGAAATGTCGGGCGATGAGATAGAGGAGCATCGCGTCATGCGTCAGGCCGTCATCGTAGAACTGGTAATCAGCGGCACGCTTCTCGTCGAAGCGCGACGCGCCGATCAACGAGCCGGCGTGCCCGTCCTGGCGCAGTAACTGGTAGGTCGCCGCGAGGAACGCGCCGGTGAGGTCCTGCTTCCACGCGTCGGGGTAGGTCTTCTGCACCCGCCGCTCGAGCGACGTCGCGTAGCCGGTGGTGACCACACCTTGCCGGGTGAGGAGATAGATCGCGTACGCGCGGGTGCGCTCGTCGAAGAGGCTCGCCCCTTCGGATCCCGCGAGGCCCTGGAGATACCCGGCGCCCTGGGACAGCACTTCCGGTGGCACCGGGAAGCCGTGCTCCTTGGCGTCGAGCTGAAAGTGCTGGGCATACACCGACACGTAGCCATCCACGTGGGTGTTGGCGGCCCAGAGCCCGTAGGCCCCTTCCTCGTTCTGTCGCGACCGCAGCATGTCGAGCACCTTGTCGACTGTCGCGGCGGCCTGCGCCGCGTTGATCCCGAACTCCGGTCGGCGCGCGAGCACCATCGCCGGGACGCCCTGGCTCACCAGCTGCTCGGTGCAGCCGTACGGGTACTTTGCGAGATAGCTCACGAGCCCGTGCGCCAAGCCCAGCGGGAGAACGGCCATGCCGGCCCGCACGGTCCGGAGCTCGGGAAAGAGGTCACGATCCACCGGCGTTGAAGCGGTCCCACCCCCCGGCCGCACGCTGCCGACCGTGAGCGCAGTGCGGTAGGGCACGGAAGGCCTGAGACTCAGGGACGCGGTGATATGGCCTGACTTGCCGCCGAGCCGGCTCGTGAAGGCGAGGTCGGCGTTGCCCAGTTTGTCCCGCGCGCGGAGGCGGTAGGTCGCCGCCCCCTCCCGCATCGGGTCGATCGACAGCGTGATACTGGCGGGCCCCAGCACCTCGAGCGAGGGCGACGCTTGCAGCGTCACTTCCACCTGCGCCCCTTTTCCGGAGCCGGCCACGTTGTTCGCGATGCCCACGCTGACTTCGAAGGTGTCTCCTGGCGCCACCATCAGGGGGACGTTCGGCGTGAGGACGAAGTCTCCCCGCACGAGACTCTTCGTCTCCGTCGCCCCGACGGCGTCTTCGTTCACCGCCACCGCCATCACGCGGAGCGTGCCGCTGAAGTACTCGGGTACGGTGAATGTGTAGTCGCTGCCTTCGGGGCCGGCATCGCGCACGCCGGACCAGACGGCCACCGGCTTGTCCCGTTTGCGCTTGAAGGGATTGAGGTTGCGGCCGACCATGGCTTCCTGGTCGCCGCCCGGGGCGGAGGCCGCCATCAGCCGCGCGAACTCCGGCAGGATGAGGTCGAGGATCTGGCTGGTATGGACTTCGAGCGCACGTTTCTGGAAGAAGAAACCGAGCGGATCCGGCGTGTGATACCCGGCGACCTGGAGAATCCCTTCGTCCACCGCGAAGACGGCGATGCGTGACCGCCGGTCGGTGCGGTAGTGAATCTTGAACGCGTCACCGGGCTTGACGAGGCTAGGCGCCTCCAGGGTGATCCCGGTCTTCCGCCGGTCCAGGCTCACTGAGAACGGCGCGACGCCGTAGCTCAGTGGGCTCGTGAACACCTCGTCCGAATTCACGTCCCGCACGAACGACACCGAGACGTAGCCATTGCCTTCCACGCCCTCCGGCAGCGGAATCCGCTGCACCGAGCTCGTCGTCGCCGCTCGGAACCAGCGCCACGCGTACACCCGGTCGCGCTCGATGGTGATCAAGCCGGCGCCGGGGTAGGGTGCCTGGACCTGGAGCTCGATGGTCTCGCCCGGGGCGTAGTCTCCCTTGTCGAGCGTCAGCTGCAGCTCGGCGTTCCGTTCCAGCGATCGCGTGAGGTTCGCCGCGCCGGCCACGGTGTACTCTACCCGGGACAACTCGGTCGCGGCCGAGTCTCGGACCACGAGCGCGAAGTCGCCGGGCTCGGCGGTGGGAAGCGGCACGGTGAGTCCCGTGGCGGCGATCGCCAGGGGCGCGTCGCTGACCGGCACCTCCCTTCTGACCGACTGATACTTGTACGTCCCGTCAAACTGCCGGGCGAGGACCGACACGTAGGTGACGCGGATCCGCGCGAGGCGAAGCTTGCGGACGCCGAGGTGCTTGCCGTCCGGCCCCACCGTCACGAGCTCCACGGCACGCTCGGTGTCCTTGTGCAGATACCGCAGGTCCCCATCCGGCTTGTAGCCGACAAGGAACGGCTGGTTCGACACCACCACAGCCGCCTCCGCGGTGACGGTGCGACCGCCCTCGGCCTCGTACCCTTCGGTGATGAAGCGCAGGCGATACGTGGCCCGGGCAAAGCGCTCCAGGCCGAGGGTGAATTGCGCCTCGCCGACGGCATCCGTCGTGGTGGGCGGCAGCTCGTCCGAGTACGTCTCCTTCGCCTTCTGCGGGTCGGAGAAGCGATAGTCCTCCAGTCCCCGCAGGGTCGGGAAGCCCGGCGTCAGCTGCACCCGCGCGGTCACGCGGCGGCCCGCGGCCGGGGTCCCGAAGAGGTTCTTGAGGGTGATCCGCGCCGTGAGGCCGTCGGGAGAAACCCATCCGTTCACCGACTCGGCCGAGAGATGCGCGGCCATGGTCATCCGATCAGGCTGGAATTCGCGCACCTGCACCGTGACGCTGCCCAGCAGCGCGCCGGCTCGTCCATCCTTCACGATGTACAGCGAGATCGTCCAGGTCCCGGTCGGCGCAGCTTCCGACGTGGTGTACTGGATCTCTTCGAACCCCTGGGGGGAGAGCCTGAGCCGTTGTCGTTTCACTTCGAGGCCGCGGGCATCGGAGATGACCGCCTCGAGGGGAATACCGGCGAGCGGCGTCGCCCAATTGGCCGGCTTCACGATCACGCCGACGTGGAACGCATCGCCGGGCCGGTACACGCCGCGATCAGAAAAGAGATACGCGGAGAGTTTGTCCGCCTGGAGCGCATTCGACACCCCGCCGACGTCGAACCGCGAGAGATCGAGCTCCCGATCATTGCGATCCATCGGAAGGAACGAGAGATCCTCCCCCCGGTGGACGGAGTACAGCACCGGCGTTCGCTCCCGCTCGAAGGACTTGAGGCTCGGGAACCGCACGTGACCCTCGGCATCGGATTCAGCCGAGAGCGCCGTGAGGCCGTTCTTGCCGACGACATCCACGGTGACACCGGCCAGGGGCAAACCTGTGCGCAATGACTGCACGAAGACGTCCTGGCCGCTGTCAGCGCCCTTCTTGGCAAGCAGGCCGAGATCGGTCAAGAGAACCAAGCGGCGATCCATCGGGCCGGTTGTCCGCTTGGAGATCGGGTCGTAGCCCTGGACCGAGAGGAGAAAGAGCCCCCTCGGACCGGCACCGCCGGACAGGTAGCGGGCCAGGTCGTAGGGCTGGTAGTGCGCCTTGCCGGGCCCGAGCGGCGGGATGGGAATCGTGTCGGCCTGGCGGGCCGTGAGGTTCGAGGCGTCGAAGTTGGCGTAATTGGTGAACTCCGTCGTGCCGAAGACCAGGCTCGTCTGCGTCACGAGGTGCTGGAGCTGATTGGGCAGGACGCGGCCGACCTCGACCAGCAGCGCGGGCACGTCCCGGCTGTAGATCGAGATTTTCCGGTCACCGCTCAGGCTCAAGAGCGAGCCGCTTCCCAGGATCTTGATCTCTTTGGGGAACGGAGGGATGACGGCGGTGTGGTCCCACGTCTGGCCTAAGACGTAGCCGCCGAACGACCGCAGCCCCTTGCTCACCCGGACGTAGATGTAACGGCCCGGGTCGGCGTCATACCGAAACGCCTGGCGGGTGGTGTATTCGCGCTCCGCCGGGACCGGTCTGAGCGTGAGCCGCGTGGATGCCTCGAGGATCTCCGGGCCGATGATCTCGGGTCGGTCCCACACGTACGGGCGGACCCGTTGGTCCTGCGGCGTACTCGGGTTGTGGACTGGAAGGATCCAGGCCGTGACGCTCTGCTGCATGTCCTTTTCGCCCACATCGGCCGACGTCGAGAGGACGAGGACCTGCTCCGGTTCGTATCGCTCGTTTCGGACGAGGGTGAGCTGGGCGTTCTGCACCGCGAGACTGAACAGCCCGGGGATCTGGATCCGTCCTCCAAGCTTCTCATCCGTCCCGGGGCCACCCTGGCTGGAACGGACTCCCGCGTCCACCGTCACCCGCATCAGCGCGTCCTTCGCCGGAATGGTGAGCGGGCCGGAGAGTACCGACGCGGTCAGGCGCTTCCGGTCCGCGGTCACGGTGAACGGGAGTGACCGCAGTCCCTGCAACAAGCCGCCGCTCGCTCCTTCCATCCGGAGGGAGACCTGCTTCGCGAGCGACGCGGTGTCCACTGGGTGACTGAAGGTGAGCTTGAGCACCACCCGCTTGAGGTTGGGATCGACCGGATCCTGATAGAACTCCGCCGACGAAACCGTGGCGGTAAAGGGCGCGGTGGCGAAATCGAAGCTGTAGCGCTCGACGGTGACCGTGGGGGCGACGAGGCCCTTCCGGTGGAGCCACACGCTGAACTGCTGGCCCACCGGCCAATCCTCGGCAGGATCGAAGACGAGCTCACGGTCCCCAACCCAGCGCCAGGTACCGGCGATCTTGGGGGCGATGTCGACACCCGTCGTCACCACTCTGCCCACGGTCCGGAGCGGCGCGACGGAGGACTCGAACACCACGCGGAGGGGCTTGGGCTTCGGGTTATCGACGGTGAAGTCGGTGGCGGCCGGCGCGGTCACGCTGAAGTCCGTGCGCACCGGCCGGGAGCGATGGCGCCACAATTGGAGCGCGGTCACGAGGGCCACGAAACCGACGGCTGCGGCGATTGCGTTGCGCCTGAATGCGCGCGGGTCCGCCGCGGCGCGGGCGCGAAGGGCCGCGGCGCGGGCCCGCAGGAATCCGACCCAGGGAGGCGGGGCCCATGCCACATCCCCGACCGTCACCTTGAGCAACTGGGCGAGGGAGCGGTACCACTGCGCCAGGCGGGCGCGGGCCGCGGCGAAACGCGCAAAGCGTGGGCTCATGCGCTCGCGGGCCAGAGCCGCGCGGCCCCTCGTACGCCGCTCGAATCACCGTGAGCGGCGCGCACGACGCGGGTGGCCACGGGATCGGAACGGGCGCCCGCCGCGAACACATAGCGGAGGAGGAGCGCGGACGCCGCTTCCGGCAGTCCGGCGATGTTCGACATGCCGCCGCCCAGCACCACGACGTCGGGGTCGAGCACGTTGATCAGCGACGCGAGGGTGCGGCCGAGACGATCGTGGTATCGGGCCAGTGTCGCTGCCGCACCCGGGTCGCCGCCGGTCGCGGCGCGGACGATCTCGCGGCTCGACAGCGTGAGACCGGTATGCTCGGCGTGGTCGCGCTCGAACGCGGGGCCGGAGAGCCATGCTTCGACGCAGCCGCGCTTTCCGCAATAACAGGGCGGACCGGGCCACTCGTCGGACCCGAGCCAGGGAAGCGGATTGTGGCCCCATTCACCGGCGATGAGGTTCGCGCCCAGCAGGCAGCGGCCGTCCACCACGATCCCACCGCCGACTCCGGTTCCGAGGATGACGCCGAACATGACGTGCGCGCCGGCGGCCGCGCCGTCGGCGGCCTCGGAGAGCGCGAAGCAGTTCGCGTCGTTCATGAGCCTCACCGGGCGGTTGAGCCGCTCCTCGAGATCGCGTCCGAGCGGCCGACCGTTGAGCCAGACGGAGTTGGCGTTCTTCACGAGCCCGGTGTGAGGCACGACCGTCCCCGGGATGCCGACGCCCACCGTGCCGGCCTCGTCGGCCACGCGGTCGAGCTCCCGCACCAGCCCCGCGATGGCGTCGAGCGACGCCGCGTAATCGCGTGGCGTGGCCACGCGTCGTCGGGCGATCTCCTGACCACCAGGTGCCAGCGCGAGTGCTTCGATCTTCGTTCCGCCGAGGTCAATGCCGACGCGCACGGATATCGGGCCTACACTTGCGCGAAACCGCCAGGGACGAACAATTCCCGCTCCCGTGATGTGTCGCCGCTGTCGTCCGACGCGAGAGGCGGCAACGCGATCAGTGGCTGATCGCGAAGAACCACGCCGCGATGATCGGGCCCCGCGGGGGGCGGGCCCCCGGCTGCGGCGGCGGAGCGCCCGGGGCCGGCGCGGGCGCCGGGCCGTACTCCGGCTGGAAGAGGTACGCCACGTGCTTCACCGGATCCACGCTGATGGTCTTGGCGCCCCGCATGGTGGCAACCGTGGCCACCACCGTGTACCGGTCGGGCGCATCCTCGTGCACGACGGTGACGGTGCTGTCGCGCCCCGCAGGGATGTAGATGAGCTTCTCCACCGGGTCCCACCCGAGGGCGTCCACTCCGTCGCCGTTCGCGATCGTCGCCACGATCTTCCCCGTGGTTGCGTCCACCACTACCGACGTTTTACTGCATCCGGAGAAGATCCGGTTGGTGGTGCGATCGTAGGCGATGCCCGTCGGGCCCTCGCACGGCGCGAGCGTCCACGACGCCAACACCTTCATCGTCTTGACGTCGAGCACCTGCATCGTGCTCGTGCCTTCGTTGTTCACGAAGATCTTCCCTTTGCCATCGCTCGCCGCGCCTTCCGGCCCGTTGTCCTCGAGCTGGGCCGTGCCGACGATGTCGCCGGTCTTGGCATCGAGGGCCACGGCGGTGCCGATGGGCCGGCTGTGATTCGTGAGGATGATCCGGTCGGCAAAGTCCTCGTACATGATGCCGTCGAGGCCGCCGGTGGCGACCGGAATCTTCTTGATCACCGCCAGGGTCTTGAGATCGAACATCGTCACCGTCGAATCGCCGCCGTTGGTGATGAACCCGCGCCCCGACTTGGGCGCCAAGGCGATGCCGTGCGTGCGCGGCGTGTCGGGAATGTCCGCTACGATCCTGCCGGTGGGACCGTCCACCACCATCACATGGGTCCCGCGCGACACGAACACCCTGCCCGTGCCGGGCTCGGCGGTCAGGTAATCGGTGCCGCCGTCGCCGCCGATCGAGAACTTCGCCGCTTTGAACGTTTGCGCGCGGCTTACGGGGGGCCAGGCCAGGGCCGAAGCCAGGAGCAACGCGGGAACGAAGAGTGCCTGTTTGATCATACGATCCTCGGTCGGTGTCGCTTCTCAGTCGGGCCGCCGCGGGTGGCGGCGCAGCCGTGCCGTGGCCTCGTCGATGCGGGCGATGTACGTCCGCATGGCCTCGCCGTGCGCACGCCGGGGCACGACGAAGTGTTGGTCGTCGGGGCGCGAGCTCTTCAAGTCGTCGACCATCAAGTCGCCCCCGTGTGCCTCGACCGCCGCTTCAAAACGCTCGACGGCCGCGAGCAGGTCCACCAGATCCTCGGGACTCTCGGTGCCGGTCACCGCGATGCCGCGGTTCCGCAGTCGAGCCGCGACGTCCGCCACCGCTGCCGCACGCTCCTCAGCTTCTTCGTCGTACTGCTCCATACCCCAACGCTCCTCCCTACAGTGCTCGCCGCAGCGCGGCGGCGAGCGTCTTGGCGTCGCCCGGCTCTTCGTGGCGACGGCCGTTGATGAAGAACCTGGGCGTGCCGCTCACGCCGCTGCGGGTGCCGCTCACGACGTCCTCCCTCACGCGGGCCGCATGCACGTGGGCGACGAGCTCGCGCCGCACCCGCTCCGCGTCGAGCCCCAGCTCCCGCGCGTACCGCACCAGATCCTCGTCCGCGAGCGCCGCCTGCCGTTGGTACAGGAGATCGTGCATCTCCCAGAACTTCCCTTGCGCGGCAGCCGCCTCCCCGACCTCCGCAGCGTGTTGCGCGTGCGGGTGCTCCTCACTCACGGGAAAATGCCGGAACACGAACCGCACCTTCCCTCCGACCTGCCGGAGCACCTGCTTCAGGTCCGCGTAGGCGCGCCCGCAAAACGGGCACTCGAAATCGCCGTACTCCACGAGCGTCACCGGGGCATCCGCCGTTCCCAGGGCGTGATCGCGCGGGCCGACGGGCGGTGTGAGCAGGGCCATGGAGGTCGGTTCAATACTCTGCGAACAGGTCGTCCGGATAGCAGTACAGCCATTGCTCCCCCGGCTCCGCCGACGCGACCACCGGGTGCCCGCTCGAGCGGGCGTGCTTCGAGGCGTGGCGGTTGGGGGAGCTGTCGCAGCACAGCGTGGCGCCGCACTCCTGGCAGGTGCGCAAATGGACCCATTGCGCGCCCAGCTTGACGCACTCCGCGCATTCGCGGCGTTTGGCGTGCCGCACGGTCGTGATCTGACCGAGGTGGGCACAGGTACCGTCTGACACCGTGGTCTCCCCTTACTCGTGCAGCACCCGGTGGACGGCAGCGATCGCGATCGACCCCTCGCCCACCGCCGAGGCCACGCGCTTCAAGCTCCCCGAGCGGACGTCGCCGATCGCGAACACGCCGGGGCGGCTCGTCTCGAGCAGATGGGGAGCGCGGGCGAGCGGCCAGCGCGCGGTGGCCAGGTCCTCCGGGAACAGGTCCGGTCCGGTCTTGATGAACCCCTTGTCGTCGAGTGCGAGGCAGCTGTCCAGCCAGTGCGTGCTGGGCACCGCGCCCGTCATGGTGAAGACATGCCGGATGCCGTGTGTCTCGAGGCGCCCGGTCTGGTTGTCGCGCCAGCCCACGCGCTCGAGGTGACCATTCCCCTCGAGGCTCACGATCTCCGTGTGCACGTGGCGGACGATGGCGGGATGGTCTTCGATGCGGCGGATCAGGTAGCGCGACATGGTGTCGGCCAGGCCCGCCGAGCGGATCACCATGTGCACCCGGCGGGCGGCCTGGGCCAGGAACACGGCGGCCTGGCCCGCCGAGTTGCCGGCGCCAACGACGACCACTTCTTCACCGGCGCATAGCTGCGCCTCCATGAAGGTCGCGGCGTAATACACGCCCGCCCCTTCGAACCGCGGCAGGTCGTCGATCGGGAGCCGCCGATACTCGGCGCCCGTGGCGATGATCACCGCCCGCGCCGGCAGGCGCTGCCCGTCACCAATCTCGAGCGCGTACGGTGTGCGGTCGCAGCCGAGGCGTCGGGCCCCGCTTCCGATCATCAGCTGGGCCCCGAACTTCTGCGCCTGGTTGGTGGCGCGTGCCGCCAGGTCCAGACCGGCGATCCCCGTCGGAAAGCCGAGATAGTTCTCGATCCGGGAGCTCGCACCAGCCTGGCCTCCGGGCGCGGTCGACTCCACCACCAGGACATCCAGTCCTTCCGACGCCCCGTACACCGCCGCGGCGAGCCCCGCGGGTCCCGCCCCGACGATGACGAGGTCGCGGACCTGGGTCTGATCGATCGCGTCGTTGAAGCCGAGGGCGTCGGCGATCTGTTGATTGGTCGGGTTCCGGAGCACGACCTCGCTGCACGTAATGACCACGGGTATGTCGGCCGCACTGACGTGGAAGCGATCGAGCAGCTCCTGGACGCCGGCATCGCGGTCCAGGTCCAGCATGGTGTGGGGATGCCCGTTGCGTGTGAGGAACTCACGAATGCGGAGCGTCCCCTGGCAATGCTGCGATCCGAGGACCACGACGTCGCTGACGCCGCGGGCGATCAGCTCCACGCGCCGCAGGATGAAGGCGCGCATGAAGATCGCGCTCAGCTCGCCGTCGGTCTGGATGAGGGCCAGCAGCTCGTCGCGACCGACTTCGATGACTTCGCCGTCCGCTCCCGCCCGGATCTGGGCGAGCCCGCGGCGGCCAGACAGCATGGTCGCCTCGCCGGTAAACATCCCGGGGCTGAACGAGACGACGATCTCCTCGGCGGCCGTTGGGCGGACGACGTGGATCCGGCCCGCGAGGACGACGAAGAACCGCGCCGTCTGCTCACCCGCTTGCACCAGCACCTCGCCCTGCTCGACGTGGCGCCGGCGCCCGTGCGGGCTGATCCGGGCGACTTGCGCCGGCGTCAGCATCGGGTACAGCCGGTCAGGACGTGGCCCGGGCGGTGGGGGCGATGGAGGAGCAGCGAGTGTCATGGTGTCACGCGCCCTGCTGATGCGCTTCGACGAACCAGAGCCACTTGTCGACGCCGCGGGAGATCTCGGTCAGGATGTCCGCGCTGCCCGCGTCCTCCAGCTCGTTCATCTCCTCGATGCCGACCCGCACCGTGCGGCCGAACATGGCGAGCGCGTCCGACAGCGCCGCCACGTGCTCCGCCCCGGTAGAGAGCCCGAGGGGATAGTCGACGAGGGTGGAGCGCTCCGCGACGACCCCCACCGTACCCTCGGCAATGCCGCCGAGCTGCACGATCCGCTCGGCGAGCAGGTCCGCGTACTCCTGGACGTCCTCGGTGATCTCGTCGAACAGCTTATGGAGGGCGATGAACGTGGGGCCCTTCACGTTCCAGTGCGCCTGCTTGCACTGCGCCTGCAGATCGATGCAGTCGGCGAGGCGCTGGTTGAGCAGCGCGACCGCCTCCGCTCGACTAGCCTCCGGCAGATCGTTCTTCGTGGGATAGAGTCGCGGCGTGGTGGTGCTGGTCATCGTCGTCTCCTAGCGAGTGGGCCTCAACGGGTACCGCAGCTGCCTCTTCAATAATAGTCGAGACTCGCTCCGTCCGTGCTCGCTATGGTTCTGACACGTTCCTCACGCCTTCCGAGTGCCCCTTTGACGACTTTGCAGCCATAATAACGGCCATGCTCCTCGCGGTGTGCGCCCTCCTCCATTGCTCCGACTCCACGTCTAGCTACTCGGGCCGGGACCACGAGCTCGACGTGCCGATTCCGCGCTTTGAAGCCGATGTCGTCATAGACGGCGACCTCACTGACTCCGTCTGGGCCGGTGCCGCGCGGTTGACCGGCTTCTCGCAGTACGCCCCCAACGACGGCCTGGCGGCGGCCGACTCGACCACGGTGCTGGTCTGGTACTCGGCCACGGCGATCTACTTCGGCATTCGGGCGTTCGAGCTGCACGGCCGCCCCACCATGACGTTGGCGAATCGCGACCAGATCTTCGACGACGACAACGTGCAGATCCTGCTCGGCACGTTCAACGATGGGAAACGGGCCTTGCTGTTCGCCGTGAATCCCGTGGGCGTCCAAGGCGATGGCTCCCTGATCGATGGTACGAACATCACCGCCAGCGGCTTCATCGGCGGCGCCGTGGTGGGACGGGAGCAGCCGGACCTCAGTCCCGACTTCGTGTTTCAGTCGCGCGGGCGCGTGACCGATTGGGGATACGAAGTCGAGGTGCGCATTCCGTTCAAGAGCCTGCGGTATCAGCCGCGCCAGCCGCAGGACTGGCGGCTGAACATCGTGCGCCAGGTCAAACATTCGGGCGTCGAGGATTCCTGGTTCCCGGCGCGGCGCGCCAATGCGACGTTCGTCGGCCAGGCGGGTAACCTGGTCGGCCTGAGCGGCATGCATCGCGGTCTCGTGGTGGACTTGAACCCGGAGGCGACCGGGAAAGCGAGCGGTGCTCGCCGTTCCAGCGGGCGCTATGCGTACGACGTGGGAGACCCGCAGGTGGGCGGCAACGTCCGCTGGGGCGTCTCCGACAACCTCACCCTCAACGGCACCGTCAAGCCGGACTTTTCCCAGGTCGAATCGGACGCGGGCCAGCTCGCGTTCGATCCGCGGCAGGCGCTGTTCTTTCCGGAGAAGCGGCCCTTCTTTCTGGAAGGCAGCGAGCTGTTTCAGGTGCCGCAGAGCCTGATCTACACGCGGCGCATCGTCCAACCGGTCGCAGCGGTCAAGCTTACCGGGACGACCTTCGGCACCGACATCGGCCTGCTCTCGGCGGTGGACCAGAAGTTCGCGTCGGCGACGGGCACGGACAATCCCATTTTCACGATTCTCCGGGCCCAGCGGAGCCTCGGCCGAGGCTCGCGCGTCGGCCTCGCGTACACCGATCGGATCGAGGGCGGCGATTACAACCGCGTGGCGGAGGTCGACAGCCGGCTCGTCTTCAAGGAGATCTACGGACTCAACCTGCAGCTCGCCGGCAGCCGCACGCGGACGGGCGGCGTGACCACGACCGCGCCGCTGTGGTTGAGCCAGTTCACGATTCAGCATCGCATCTGGGGTCTGCGCAGCCTGTTTGCCGGCATCTCGGACGAGTTTCGCGACGCGAGCGGATTCATCGGCCGGGCGGGGATCGTGCATTCGTACGTCGATCCGAGCTACACGACCTATGGCGGGCCCGGGGCGCTCGTGCAGCGGTTCACGGGCGACATCCTGGTGGACGGCATCTGGCAGTATCAGAACTTCATCCACGGGCGCCACCTGCAGGACAAAAAGCTGCACTTCAACGGCAACGCGGCGCTGCGCGGCGGGTGGAACCTCGGGGCGGGGTATTTCGTGGAGTCGTTCGGGTACGACTCCGCCCTGTATGCGGCCTACCGTCTCGTAGTGCCGGACTCCGGCCCCCTCCCGGTGCGGTTCACCGGACAGCCGACGATCGTGAATGGCGAATACATCGTCCAGATCGGGACGCCCCAGTGGAAGCACTTCAGTGGCAGCGGGTTCTTCCTGCAGGGCCACGATGAGAACTTCTTCGAGTGGGCCTCGGCCGATCTGCGACTGCTGAGCGTGGACGTGTCGTACCGCCCCACGGAGCGGCTCCGCAACAGCGTGAGCTATTTCTGGCAGCAGGTGAATCGGCGCACCGACGGCAGCCTCGTGAATGTCGGCCGCATTCTGCGGACCAAGCTCGAGTACCAGCTGTCGCGACCGCTGTTCGTCCGGGTGGTGGGCCAGTACATCCAGGACAAGACCGACTCGCTGCGGGACGACTCACGCACCGGCGCGCCCATTTTCATCCAGGGGGACAGCCTGAGGCGCGCGGCCGCGTTGCACAGCAATCTCTTCCACGCCGATGTGCTGCTCAGCTATCAACCGGTGCCGGGGACCGTGGTGTTCGCTGGGTACGGCAGCAACATGCTGGACGAGGAGGCATTCCGGTTCCGGGGCCTCAGGCGTACCGACGACACCTTCTTTCTCAAGCTGAGCTATTTGTTCAGGCTCTGAACCGTAGTCCGGCGACGAGCGCCCATGCCTCCTACGCTGATCCTGCTCGTTGGAATGGCCACGATCCTCGGGGCGATCCTCTTGCTCCGCCTGAACGCGTTCCTGGCGCTGATCATCGCCGCAATCGTAGTCAGCTTGCTCGCGCCCGGCGAGCCTGCGGTGAAGATCGCTCGCGTGGCCGAGGGCTTCGGCCGCACGGCAGGCAGCATCGGGGTCGTCATCGCGCTGGCGTCGATCGCCGGCAAGGCGATGGTCGATGTACGCCCGCACCAACCGCAACTATCTCAAGTACATCATGGCGATTGCGGCGGGCGCCGCGGCTACGCACACGCTGGTCCCGCCCACGCCCGGACCGTTGGCGGTGGCCGGTATGCTGGGCGTGGACCTCGGCACCATGGTCCTGGTCGGCATGGTCGTGGCGGTGCCGGCGGCGGGAGTCGGTCTACTCTACGCGGGATGGGTGGATCGCCGGATGCCGGTCCTCACTCCCTGTCCCCCTCTCCCTTCGGGAGAGGGGGGACTCCGGACGGCCTCCGGAGCGCCGTCGTCCTCGTCGGCGGGGGTGCACCCGCGCCCCGGCCTCATCCCCTCGCTCCTCCCCATCGTGCTGCCCGTGCTCCTGATCTCGTCGAACACGGTCGTCGTGTCCATGACGTCGCGGGCAGCAGTGCACACCACGGTCTGGTCGGCGCTCGCGCCCTACACTGCGATCATCGGCAACGCGAACCTGGCACTGCTCGTATCCGCGGTCGTCGCTATGGGCGTGTACGCGCGGCAGCGGGGGGCGAGCCGGGCGGACCTCGCCGAGATGGTGGAGACGTCCTTGATGAGTGCCGGCGTGATCATCCTCATCACGGCGGCCGGCGGGGCGTTCGGGGCGACGCTGCAGGCGGCGCAGATCGGGCCCGTCATCGAGGCTGCCTTCGGGGCCCGCGGCTCGGTCTCGGGGATGGCCCTGCTGC
>Ga0209056_10001158_pt1 | contig 28921 bp, 28 predicted proteins | sample GraSoiAngelo_114_FD_185876 | JGI IMG/M metagenome (GOLD analysis project Ga0209056, IMG submission 185876) | Grasslands soil microbial communities from the Angelo Coastal Reserve, California, USA - 14_0903_13_40cm (SPAdes) (version 2) | ecosystem: Environmental > Terrestrial > Soil > Grasslands... | reverse complement strand
TCGTTGCCGGAGTAGGAGAGGTTGAAGGACTTGTTGCAGAGCGGGAAGTCCGGGACGATGTTCTTCAGCACCGCGTACTCGAGCGCCGCCCAGTTCCTGAATGACGGGTCGACGACCTTGACCCGCGCGAGCTTCGCCGGCGCCTCGGCGAGCACCCAGTGCCAGACCGGCCCACGCCACGCCTCGACGAGGCCGAACGCATGGCCGCCCGTGGGCAGGGGCGGCAGCGGGGCGCGCGTCGGCCCGTCGGGCGTGCCCGCCACCGCAGCGCGGATGAGCCGCGCCGACTCACGGATCTCGTCCACGCGGACCATCGTCCGCGCCAACACGTCGCCGGTCTCGTAGACCGCGGCGCGCACCCCGAGCTCGCCGTAGGCGGCGAAGGGCGCGTCACGCCGGAGGTCGGCGTCGATCCCGCTCGCCCGTCCGACGAGCCCCACGACCTGCATCTCGCGCGCGGTGTGCGTAAAGAGCCGCCCGGTGCCCTGCAGCCGCTCGAGCACCATCGTGTTGTCGAGGCAGAGCCGCGCGGTCTCGAGGAACTCGGTGACGAGCGTCTCGACGGTCGTGGCCAGTGGGGCGAGCGAGGCGCGCTCGACGGGGCCCGTCACGCCGCCCGGCACGACCGCGCCGCGGAGCAGCCGGTGACCGGCGACCCGCTCGTTCAGCCGCAGCAGCTCCTCGCGGATCCGGAAACAGTGCGAGTGGCCGAAGGCGAACCCCGTGTCGTTGACGATCATGCCGACGTCGGCGACGTGGTTGTACAGGCGCTCGAGCTCGAGCAGGACGACGCGGAGCCACCGGGCGCGGCGCGGCACGTCGCAGCCGGCGAGCGCCTCGAGCGCCTGGCAGTGGGCCAGGGCGTGGCCGACGCTCGTGTCGCCCGAGATGCGCTCGGCGAGCCTGGGAGTCTGGTCGAGCGGCAGCGCCTCGAAGAGCTTCTCGGTGCCCTTGTGGACGAAGCCGAGCCGCGTCTCGAGGTTCACGATCGTCTCGCCCTGGACGCTGAACCGGAAATGGCCGGGCTCGATGATCCCGGCGTGTACCGGGCCGACGGTGATCTCGAAGATGCCCTCGCCCTCGACGCGGCGGAAGGGGAACGGCTGGCCTTCGTCCCTGAAGTCGTCGCGTAGCGTGGTGTCTCGGCGCAACGGGTGGTACCCCGCGGGCCAGAACTGATGGAGGGCGAGCCGGCGCAGGTCCGGATGGCCGACCGGCACGAGGCCGAGGAGGTCGTGGATCTCGCGCTCGAATCGGCTCGCCGCGAACGACCGCGTCGCGAGGGAGGGGAACCGCGCGTCGTCGGGCGCGACCGAGACGAGCACGGCGGCGCGCGGCGAGAGGGTGGCGGGCGCGAAGACGTAGACGAGCGTGAAAGCCCCCGAGCTCGCACGCGTGTCCGCGGCGGCGAGGAACTGGCAGGTCGCGCCGAGCGCCGCGAGCCGGTCCGCCAATGCCGGGATCTCACCGACCGCCACGCGGCACTCGAGCGCGTCGGCGCCGCGCGCCGTCACGCCTGTCGCCCCCGACTCGTCGAGGGCCCGCGTCAGCGCATCGGACGCCACGCGCGCCATCTCAGCCGGCCACCACGGCCGCGATCCGGTCGAGTGCCAGGGCGAGGCCGGGAGGCCACGCGAGGCCAGTGAGCACGAGCAGCAGGAGCGCCACGAGTACGGGGACCGCCGGCCACGCGCCCAGTGACGCGTGCACGGGAGGCCGCGCCGGAACGCCGTGGAGCATCGTCTGCGTCGTTCGGAGCAGCCCCGCGAACGCCAGGACGAGGAGCGCCAGGCCGACCGCCGCGACGCCGACCGGGCCCTCGCCGAAGCCGGCGCCGAAGATCATCACCTCGCTCGTGAAGAGCCCGAAGGGCGGCAGCCCCATCAGCGCGAGCATCGCGGCAAGGAACGCGCCGCCCGTGCGCGGCAGCGGCCCCATCAGCCCGCGCACGTCCAGGACCTCGGCGGAGTCGTAGGCGGCGCGGATCCGCCCGGCCAGGAGGAAGAGCGCCGATTTCGCGAGGGCGTGGTTCGCGAGGTGCAGGAGCGCGCCCGTCACGCCCCACGCGCCGCCGAAGCCCAGCCCGAGGCAGGCGATGCCGATGTGTTCGACGCTCGAGTAGGCGAGCATCCGCTTGAAGTTCTGCGAGGTCCACAGGAACAGGGCCGCGACCGCCATCGAGGCGAGCCCGAGCGCCAGGAGGATCCGCCGCGCGAACGCCGGACCCGCCGCGAGGTCCACGACCGGCTTGAAGCGCAGGAGCGCGTAGACGCCGACCGAGAGGAGCACGCCCGACATGAGGGCGCTCACGGGCGCCGGCGCCTCGCTGTGCGCGTCGGGGAGCCAGGTGTGCATGGGGGCCAGCCCCGCCTTGGTGCCGTAGCCCACGACGAGGAAGACGAAGGCCAGCTCGATGACCCGCGGCGGGAGCCGCGGCGCGACGCGGAGGAGCGTCGTCCAGCGGAGCGCGTCGACCTCGTCGCCGAAGAGCTGAATGTCGGCGAAGTAGACGAGGACGGTCCCGAGGAAGGCGATCGCGATGCCGACCGAGCAGATCAGCAGGTACTTGTACGCCGCCTCGAGCGAGGCGCGCGTGCCCTCGAAGTTCACGAGGAAGACCGAGGCGAGCGTCGTGCCCTCGACGGCGACCCACATGAGCCCGACGTCGTCGGTGGTCACCGCAAGGAGCATCGTGAACACGAACAGGTGGAAGAGCGGGTAGAAGCGCCCCGAAGCGTAGCGCGGCGCCTCGGTCGCCGCGAGCGCGCCCACCAGGCCGATCAGCGCGACCATCCAGGCCGACAGCGCGTCGGCGCGCAGGAAGCCGCCGAGCGCGGTCACGACGCCCTCTCGGTGGACCGCCAGGGCGACCGCGACCGACGCCGCCAGGGTGAGTGCCGCGGTGAGCGCGTGCACGGCCGTCGCCAGACGGCCGCGCGACTGCGCCAGCAGGAGCGCGCCCGCCAGGGGGATCGCGAGCAGGGCGAGGAGCGTCATCCGCGCAGCTCCCGGAGCCGCTCCTCCTCGGTCGAGGCGTGCTCGCGGCGGACCTGCGCGACGACACCCTCCATGATCAGCACGACGACGAGCACGTCGAGGAAGACGCCCGCCTCGACGATCGACGGCAGGCCATAGGTCGCCAGGATCGCGAGGGCGAAGATACCGTTCTCGAACACGAGGAAGCCCAGGGTGTGGCCGAACGCGTCGTGGCCGGTCACGCAGAGGTAGAGGCCGATGAGCGCCATGGCGAAGGCGAGCGGGATGCCGCCCTCAGTCGGCAGCTCCGTCGCCGCGTTGACCGGGAGCATGATCACGTACGCGGCCACGACCAACACCCCTGCGACGAGGAGTGGGATACCCGACGAGCGGCCGGGGGCGACGGGCCGCACCGGCACGCCCGCGCCGATGCGCCAGAGCAGGCGCGGGATCATCCACGCCTTGACGACCAGGACGACGGCGCCGACCCCGAGGAGCGCCCACTTGCCTGCGAAGACGCCGATGGTGCCGGCGAGCACGGCGAGCAGCACGGACTGGGCGGCGAAGAGGTGGAGCCGAGCCGGCCAGCTCTGACGCCAGACGAGGAGCAGCGTCGTCGTCAGACCCAGGAACGCGAGGAGATTCGCGGCGGCGGTCATGGGACGAGGAACACTGCGGTGACGGAGAGGAGCGCGAGCGCGAACGAGCCCGCCAGGAGCTCGGGCACGCGGAAGAGCCGGAGCTTGGCGACCACCGTTTCGAGGACCGCGAGCGCGGCGGCGAGGACGGCCAGCTTGCCCGCGAGGGCCAGGAGCCCGAGGAGGACGGGCACCGGCTCGGCGAGGCTCGTCACGCCCCAGGGGACGAAGAGGTTGGCGAGGAGCGTCATGAAGACGAACAGCCGCATCGCCGACGCCCATCCCACCAGGGCCAGGTACCGGCCCGAATACTCGAGCACCATGGCCTCGTGGATCATCGTGAGCTCGAGGTGGGTCGCCGGGTTGTCCACCGGCAGCCGGCCGGTCTCGGCCAGCATGACGATGAAGAACGCGACGAAGGCGAGGAGATGCGCCGGGTTCGCCGCGAGCAGCGGCTCGCGCGCCAGGCGCTCGACGATGCCCCCCAGGTTGATCGTCTCCGCACGAAGCGCGACCGCGAAGACCGCGACGATGATCGTCGGCTCGGCGAGCGCCGCGACCGCCACCTCGCGGCTCGAGCCCATGCCGCCGAAGGCGCTGCCCGAGTCGAGCCCGGCGAGCGCCAGGATGAAGGTCCCGAGCATGAACAGATACATGAGGAGGATGATGTTGCCCGCGAACCCGAGCGCCGGCCGTGCGACGAGGACCGGCACGACGAGGGCCGTCACCAGCATCGTCGCGACCAGCACGTAGGGCGTCGCGCGGAACACCCACGAGGTCGTCGTCGAGACGACCGGCTCCTTGCCGAGGAGCTTCCGGAGATCGGCGTAGGGCTGCCACGGGCTCGGGCCGCGGCGGCCGGCGAGCCGCGCCTTGAGCGTGCGCACGACCCCGACGAGCAGGGGCGCGCCCGCGCCGGCGACGAGCACCTGGCCGAGCGCGATCAGGAGCGCGGCGATCACGCGAGCACCAGCAAGAGGATGAGTGCCGCGAGGATGTAGGCAAGGTACACGTTGGCGCTGCCCGACTGGATCGCCCGCGCGCGGCGGGCGACGACGCGCAGCGCGTCGATGGCCGGCCGATAGAGCCAGTCGTCGAAGATCGAGCGCGTCGGGTTCGCATACTCGATACGCTGGACGAAGTAACGCGCCCCGGGGTGGAACTCGATGTCCAGCCGCTTCTCGGGCCGGTAGAAGAAGTCGAAGACACGCCGGAACGGGTCGGCGAAGGCGGTCGCGGTGTACTCCATCCGCGACGTCTGCAACATTCGGCCGCACCCCCACGTCTCGTAGGGCCGCCGGCCCCGCGCTGCCCCCGCCAGGCGGAGGGCGATCAGCGGCAGCGCGAGCGCCGCGCCGAGGGCCGCGGCGATCGCGAGCGTCGAGAGCGTCCCGAAGCCGCCCGAGACGCCGAGCGTCAGCCAGTCGCCGACGGCCACGGGCGTGCGGTCGCCGGTGAGCGCGCCCGCGACCGAGACGAGCACGGGGACGACCAGCGTTGCCCCGAGGCCCAGCGCGACGCAGGCGACCGCGAGCGCGACCATCGCCGTGCGCATCACCGGCGGGGCTTCGTGCGCGCGCGCGGCCGCGTCGCTCCGGGGGAGCGCCAGGAACGTGATCCCGAACGCCTTCACGAAGCACGCCATGGCAAGGCCGCTCGTCAGCGCGAGCCCCGCGATCCCGAGGGTGAACGTCAGGTTGAGGATCGGCTGAGCGATGCGGGTGTTCTGTAGTAAGGCCACGAATGTGAGCCACTCGCTCACGAACCCGTTGAGTGGCGGCAGCGCCGCGATCGCGGCCGAGCCCACCAGGAAGCACGCGGCCGTCCAGGGCATCCGCTTGATGAGCCCGCCCATCCCCTCCATGTTGCGCGTGCCCGTGGCGTGGACGACGGCGCCCGCGCCGAGGAAGAGGAGGGTCTTGAACGCGGCGTGGTTGATCGTGTGATAGAGCGCGGCCGCGAGCGCCAGGAGCGCGAGCCCCTCGAGCCCTGCGCCGTGGTAGAGCATGCCCGCGCCCGTGCCGATCAAGATGATCCCGACGTTCTCGATCGAGGAGAACGCGAGAAGCCTCTTGAGGTCGTGGTCGACGAGGGCGTAGAGCACGCCGATCACGGACGACACGGTGCCGGCGAGGAGCACGGCCACGCCCCACCACGCGGGGCCGACGCCGAGCCAGTCGAGACCCGCGCGGAGGAGCCCGTAGACACCGAGCTTGATCATCACGCCGGACATGAGGGCCGAGACGTGGCTCGGCGCCGCCGGGTGCGCGAGCGGGAGCCACACGTGGAGCGGGATCACGCCCGCCTTCCCGGCGAAGCCCGTCGCCAAGAGGACGAACGCAACGCTGCGTGCCGCTGCGCCGAGCGCGGGCGCGGCCACTCGCCAGTCGGCGAAGCGGGGGCTGCCGGTCCACGCGCCCATGAGCAGCATGCCGGCGAGCAGGCACACGAGCCCGGCGTGGGTCATCACGGCGTATACCCAGGCCGCGCGCACCGACGCGCGCTCCTCGCGCTCGTGGAGGACCAGGAAATAGGAGGCGAGCGACATCAGCTCCCACGCCATCACGAAGGTCATCGTGTTCGCCGCGAGCGGCACGACGCACATGGACGCGACGAACACGGGGTAGGCGAGCGCGCCCCGCCCGGCTCTTCCCGTGGAGCCGAGGGCAAAGACGGACGCAGGCAGGGCGACGCCGCCGACGAGCGCGAGGAAGAGCCCGGCGAGGGGATCGAGCGTCAGCTCGAGGCCGCCGAGCGGCACGAGCCAGGGCACGGCGACGGTCCAGGTGTTCCCCGCGACCCCACCGAGCCCGAGGACGAACGCGCCGAGCCCGATCGCAAGCGCGACGAGAGGGCCGGCGGCCGCCATCAACGCCGGCGACCGATCACGTCGAGGAGGGCGCCCAGGATCGCCGCGGGCGAGGGCGGGCAGCCCGGAACGATTGCGTCCACCGGGACGACCGCGCCCACGCCGCCGACGACCGCGTAGGACCCGCGGAAGATCCCGCCGTCGCTCCCGCAGTCGCCGACCACGATCACGAGCTTCGGGTCGGGCGTCGCCTCCCACGTCCGCCGGAGCGCCTCGGCCATGTTCCGCGTCACGGGGCCCGTCACGAGCAGGCAGTCAGCGTGGCGCGGCGAGGCGACGAAGGAGAGGCCGAAGCGCTCGAGGTCGTAATGGGGGCCCGTCAGGGCGGCGATCTCGAGCTCGCAGCCGTTGCACGAGCCGGCGTCCACCTCACGGATCGCCAGCGACCGGCCGAATCGGCGGTGGATCTCACCGGCCAGGCGCGCGCCGACGCGCTCGACGTCAGATCGGGCCGGGGCCGGCTCGGTGACGATCCCGGTCCGGAGGGCCATGCGGAGCTGGCGCAGCACCGGTCAGCGCCGCCCGGGGCGGCGCGCCTCGCGGCGGAGCGCGCGGAGCATCGTCTGCGTGCCGACGAGCTGGTTGTTGAAGATCCGCCGGGCGGCGTCGAGCAGCTCGCCCACCGACTCGTCGCGGATCGCGTAGCGGACCGCCGTGCCCTCCCGGCTGGCGACGACGACGTTCTTGGCGCGCAGGACCGCGAGCTGCTGTGACACCGTCGACTGGTCGAGGTCGAGGGCAGCCTGCAGCTCTCGCACGCCGCGCTCGTGGCCGCGAAGGAGCTCGAGGATCCGGATGCGGATGGGATGCGCGAGGGCCTTGAAGAACTCGGCCTTGAAGGACTGCAGCTCCGTGGTCGTCGGCGACGCGCCCACGAAGATTTCCTATATCAGGATATCGCTATATAGTCAATCCTGGGTCGCCGCAGCGCCGAGCAGCGCGCGGTATACGGCGGTGGTCCGCGTCATGGACGCGTCGAGCGTGAGCCCCGCCGCGACCGCCGCCTGCCCCGCACGCCCCATCGCGCGGGCGCGCGCCGGGTCGCCGAGGATCTCGAGCACCGCGCCGGCGAGCGCGTGCGGGTCCGCGGGAGGGACGAGCCGCCCCGTCTCGCCGTCGCGGACGAGCTCAGGGCTCCCGCCCACGGTCGTGGCGACGACGGGCGTCCCGACCGCGAGCGCCTGCGGGATGACCTGCGAGGTGGCCTCCGAGCGGATCGAGGGGAGCACGAGGACGTCGAGGGCGGCCATCACCTCGGGGACGTCGCGACGGAAGCCCGTCATGGTGACGCGCTCGGCGAGGCCCAGGGCCGACACGCGCCGCCGGACCTCCTCGTACCCGACCCCGTCGCCCACGATCAGAAACCGCGCGCGCGGCGCGGTCGTGAGAATCTCCCGCGCCGCCTCGAGGAAGACGTTGTGGCCCTTGGAGCCGCGGATGTTGGCGACCAGGCCGACCAGGGGCTCGCCGGCCCCGAGCCCGAGCTCGTCGCGCACGGTCGTGCCCGAGACAGCCGGGTGGAACCGCGCGGTGTCGACGCCCGGCGGGATCGCGGCGACGCGTTGGGGCGGGATCCCGGCCGCCACGACGAGCGCCCGCACGGCCTCACCGCTGGTGACGATGCGGTCGGCGAGCCGGTAGACGAGCGCGCTCCGGATCGCGATCGACACGTGGCGGCTCCGCACGACGGGGAGGCGGAGGGATCGGGCGGCGAGCGCGCCGAGCCAGCTGTCCGTCGAGCTGTGGGTGTGGACGAGACTCACGGCGCGCGCCCTCATGAGACGGCGAAGCGCGCAGAGCGCCCCGAGGTCGGCGGCCCCGCGCATCCGCACGACGACGGCGTCCACCCCCGCGGCCCGCGCCTCGGCCAGGAGGCCACTTCCGGGCTGGCAGGCGACGAGCGCTCCCCAGCCGTGGTCGCGGAGCCAGCGTGTCTCGGCCAGGATGCGGAGCTCCTGACCGCCGAGCCCGAGCGACGCCTCGGTGTGGAGGATCGTCGGCAAAGGCGACAGACTACCGCCGCCGGCGCTCGCGGGAGAAGAGACGGGTAGGGGGCGTCGCTACCAGCGGCCGCCGCGGGAGCCGCCGCGACCGCCGCCGGCGCCGCGGCGATCGCCGCCGCCGCTGCCGGGGGATTTCGCCTTCTCGACCAGGATCGTCCGGCCGTCGAGGTTCGTGCCGTTCAGGCGGCTGATGGCCTGCTCGGCGTCCTCGGGCGTCGCCATCTCGACGAACCCGAAGCCACGCGACCGGCCGGTCTCCCGATCCGTCACGACGCTCGCGGATTCGACGGTGCCGGCGCCGGCGAAGGCCTCACGCAGGCGCTCAGTGGAGGTCGAGAACGAAAGACCGCCGATGAAGAGTTTGACTGCCATGCGAAGGGCTCCATTCTAGGCAGGACGGTTCACAGCGAACCGACGACCACATCCGACGCTCCGAAGTATACACTGTCCGAAGCGCACACGAGGCGGATCTTCCCGAGGCGCGAGGTGCTGGGTGGTCGCGAGCCTCATCGAGCAGCTGCGTTACGTCGGGCTGTTCCTCGTCCTCTTCGCCGCCGGGCTCGGCCTGCCTGTGCCCGAGGAAATCCCGATCGTCGCGGCCGGCATCCTCTCGCATGCGGGGGTCTTCCGCTGGTGGCTCGCGCTCCTCGTGATCCTCACCGGCGCGCTCGCGGGCGACGCGGCCCTCTACTGGGCCGGCCACCACTGGGGCGAGCGCCTGCTGGACTGGCGCCCGGTCCGGCGAGTGCTGAGCCGGAAGCGCGAGGCGCGCCTTCTCAAGGCGTACCGGGACCACGGCGTGAAAATTCTGTTGACCGCGCGCCACGTGATGGGGCTCCGGGCGGCGGCCTTCCTCACCGCCGGCATCGCCCGCGTGCCGTTCTGGAAGTTCCTGGTCCTCGACGCGGCGGCCGCCGTCCTCGGGGTCCCGGTGAGCTTCGGGCTAGCCTACGTCTTCGCCGACCAGGTCTACGGCGTGCTGCAGGACGTCCATCGCATCGAGCGCTGGCTCGCGCTCTTGGCCGTCGCCACCGTCGCGGTGTGGCTCGCGCTCGGCGCCTACCGGAGGAGTCGCCGGCCGTAGTGCTATAGTCGGCGTGGAGAGAACCGTGGCGTCGAACGAACGGAAACCCTGGCACGCGATCTTCCGACTGCTCGAGCGGGACGAGCGCGCCTTCGCCTTCCTCCTCGCGGTGGTCATGGTGGGTGGCCTCGCGACCCTCGGGCTGGCGCCACTCCGGCCGCGCTACCAATTCGACGTCTTCTCACTCGTGCAATGGTTCGCCTTCTACAAGGCGGGGATCCTCGCCTTCGTCACCATCAAGCCGCGCGCCACCACCCTCATCTTCAGTGCGGCGCTCGGTGTCGACCTCCTGCTCATCTTTTCCCTCCTCTACCTCACGGGCGGCGGTGATAGCCCGTTCGTCAACCTCTTCTTCCCGCTCGTGGCCGTCAACGCCTACTACTTCGGGCGGTGGATGGGCCTCCTCCTCACCGGCGTCGCCGGCCTCCTCTACTGGACGGCGGCGTGGCTCGCGCCGCCCGAGGCGGCGTGGACCGCGGTCGTGATCCTGATGGGGCTGGTCGGCCTCCCCGCATTCGCGCTCGGCCACGTGGCCGACCGCGAGCGACGGGCCCGCGCGGAGGTGGAGCGGCTCAACGAGGAGCTCAAGGGGACCCTGTCGCAGCTCCAGGCCGCGCAGCAGGAGCTCGTCGTGGCCGAGCGCATGGCGACCGTCGGGCGGCTCTCCCTCAAGGTGGCCCACGAGGTACGCAACCCCATCGCCGCCATCGGCCTCAACGCCGAGATGCTGGGCGACATCATGACCGGGCGACCGGCGCGGGAGATGGAGGAGGCCGGGAGCCTCCTCGCCGCCATCCGCGAGCAGGTCACCGCGCTGGACGCCCTCACCGAGGAGTACCTCGCGTTCGCGCGCTTCCCGCGCCCCCACTTCGAGGAGGAGTCGGTGAGCGGGCTCGTGCGCGAGCTGGCCGAGTTCATCCGCCCGGTCGCCACGCGGCAAGGGCTCACGGTCCGCGTCGAGGTCGACCCGAACGTGCCGATGATGGAGATCGACCGCGGGCTCCTGCGCCAGGCGGCGCTGAACCTCGTGAAGAACGGGCTCGAAGCGCTGTCGAGCGGCGGTGAGCTGACGATCGCGAGCCACTTCGACGGCGACACGGTGGAGATCTCCGTGTCCGACTCCGGCGGCGGCATTCCGCGCGACGTCGCGCCGCGGCTCTTCGAGCAGTTCTTCACCACCAAGCCGCAGGGCACCGGCCTCGGCCTCTCGATCGCGCGTCAGATCGCGGAGGAGCACGGCGGCGAGATCCGATGGGCGAACCGCCCGGGCCGGGGCGCGGTCTTCACGATCCGGCTGCCGATCAAGAGGCCCGTGAATGTCTGATCCCGCGACGCTGCTGATCGCCGACGACGATCCGGGGCTCCGCCAGAGCCTCGAGCGCACGCTGACGCGCGAGGGGTACCGCGTCATCCTCGCCTCCGACGGCAACGCCGCCCTCGAGCGCCTCCAGGCGGGGGGCGTGGACCTGGTCCTCACCGACCTCAAGATGCCAGGGCTCTCGGGTATCGAGCTGCTCCGCGCGGTCAAGGCGATCGCGTCCGAAGTGGACGTGATCCTCCTGACCGCCTTCGGCACGGTCGAGGAGGCGGTCAAGGCGATGAAGGAGGGCGCGTACGACTTCCTCACCAAGCCGTTCCAGCGCGCCCAGCTCCTGCGCTTGATCCGCCAGGCCCTCGAGCGCCGAGACCTGATCCAGCAGAACCGCGCGCTCCAGCAGCGGCTCGACGACCTGCTCCAGCAGGGCGCGGTCATCGGCTCGAGCCCCGCGTTCCGCCGGATGATGACGCTCCTCGAGCAGGTCGCCGGCAGCTCCGCGACGGTGCTCGTCCAGGGCGAGAGCGGCACCGGCAAGGAGCTCGTCGCCCGCACGATCCACGCGCGCTCGGCGCGGAGCCGCGGCCCGTTCGTCGCGGTCAACTGCGCCGCGCTGCCCGAGACGCTGCTCGAGTCGGAGCTGTTCGGCTACGAGAAGGGCGCGTTCACCGGCGCGGCGGGGCGGAAGGAGGGCCGCTTCGAGCTGGCCGACGGGGGCACGCTCTTCCTCGACGAGGTCTCCGACCTCTCGGCGGTGACCCAGCCCAAGATCCTGCGCGTGCTCCAGGAGGGCGAGTTCGAGCGCCTCGGCGGCACGAAGACGCTTCGGGTGGACGTCCGCATCGTCGCGGCGACCAACCAGGGTCTCGCGCAGATGGTGCGGGAGAAGCGGTTCCGCGAGGACCTGTACTACCGGCTCAACGTCATCACGATGACCGTGCCGCCGCTCCGCGAGCGGAGCGAGGACATCCGCGTCCTCGCCCAGCACTTCCTCCGCGTCTACGCGGCGAAGAACAATCGCCGGCTCGAGGGCTTCACCGACGACGCGATCCGTCGGCTCGAGGCGTACGCCTGGCCCGGGAACGTGCGCGAGCTCGAGAATGTCATCGAGCGGGGCGTCGTGCTGACCCAGGGCGCGCTCATGGACATGACCGACCTGCCCCCGGAGATCGCCGGCGCGACGCCGCTCCCCGAGGGCGTGCTCTCGATCCGCATCGGCACGCCGCTCGCCGAGGTCGAGGCGCGGCTGCTCGAGGAGACGCTCCGCGCCACCAAGGGCAACAAGACACTCACCGCCAAGCTGCTCGGTATCGACCCCACCACTGTCTTGCGCAAGCTCAAGCGTCAGGACGAGCAAGGCGAGGGCGACGCCGCCTCGTGAAGGCGCTCGTCCTCACGCGCGAGTATCCCCCCCATATCTACGGTGGCGCGGGCGTCGTCGTCGACCAGCTGACGCAAGCCCTCGCGCGCCGCATGGCCGTCGAGGTTCGCTGCTTCGGCGCGCGTCCCCCCGACGCGGGTGAGCACGGCGTCGCGGTCCGCGGCTACGCCCCGTGGGAGCGCCTCGGCGCCGGTCCGGACGGACCGCGCTTCGCCCCGGCGCTCGAGACGCTCTCGATCGCCCTCGCGATGGCCCGCGATCCAGTGGACGCCGACGTCGCTCACGCCCACACCTGGTACGCCGACATGGCGGGGTTCTGGATCCGGGCGCTCTACCGGATCCCGCTCGTCGTCACGCTCCACAGCATGGAGCCGCTCCGGCCCTGGAAGGCCGACCAGCTCGGCACCGGATACCTCCTGTCGACGTGGATCGAGAAGACGACGGTCGAGGCGGCCGATCGCGTGATCGCGGTCTCGGGGAAAATGCGGGAGGACATCCTCGCCCACTTCCGCGTGGACCCGGCGAAGGTGGTCGTCATCCACAACGGGATCGACCCCGAGCGCTTCCGGCCGACCGCGGAGCGCGACGCGCTCGACCGGTTGGGCGTCCGGACGCCTTACGTCCTGTTCGTCGGGCGCGTCACGGACCAGAAGGGGATCTTCCATCTGCTCGAGGCCGCGAAGTTGCTCCCCGCGGGCGTGCAGGTCGTTCTCTGTGCGTCGGCGCCCGACACGCCCGAGATCGAGGCGCGGCTTCGCCGCGCGGTGCCGGACCACCCGAACGTCCTCTGGATCAACGAGATGGTCCCGCGCGAGGTCGTGGTCCAGCTCATGAGCCACGCCGCCGTGTTCGCGTGCCCGTCGGTCTACGAACCCTTCGGCTTGATCAATCTCGAATCGATGGCGTGCGAGACGCCCGTGGTCGCGTCCGCGGTCGGCGGCATCCTCGAGGTGGTCGTGGACGGCGAGACCGGCCTCCTGGTGGAGCCCGGGCGCCCCGAAGCGCTCGCCGCCGCGCTCACGCGCGTGCTCGAGAACCCGGCGTTGGGCCGGTCCATGGGCCGCGCGGGGCGCCGCCGGGTCGAGGAGCGCTTCACCTGGGCCCGCGTGGCCGAGCGGACCGAGCAGGCCTACGCCGACGCGGCCGCCGAGTTCGAGCGCGCCTCGGCGGGTGACTAGCGCGCGTGTCGGGCTCGATCCTCGCCGGGGTCCGCGGCTTCGTCTTCGACCTGGACGGCTGCGTCTGGAACGGCACCGCGCTGAACCCCGGGGCGGGCGAGGCGCTCGCCGCCCTCCACGGAGCGGATCGCGGTCTCGTGTTCCTCACCAACAACTCGCGCGCGACCGCGGACGACGTCCGCCGACGCCTCTGGGCGCTCGGGATCACATTCGCCGAGCACACGCTGACGCCGCTCGAGATCATCGGTGAGGTGATCGCGCGGCGGTTCGGGCCCTCACGCGTGCTCGTCATTGGCGCCCCGGAGCTCGGCGACGTGATCGCGCGCGCGGGCCACGAGATCGTCGAGACCAAGGACTACCGGCGCGCCACCGTCGTCGCCGTCGGCAATGACTTCGACCTGACGTACGAGCGGCTGACCGCGGCCGCACGCGCCGCGGCGGCCGGCGCCCCGCTCGTCACCCCGAACGTGGACCCGCGACTGCCGCTCGAGGGCGGCGAGTTCCTGCCCGGGTGTGGCGCGCTCGTCGAGGCGGTCGCCGTCGCCGCCGGTGTGCGGCCGGTCGTCGTGGGGAAACCGGAGCCCCCGCTCTTCCGGATCGCGCTCGAGCGTCTCGGGCTCGAGTCGGCGGCGACCGCGATGGTCGGCGACAGCGTGGCGTCGGATATCAAGGGCGCCCGGCAGCTCGGGATGCGCACCGTCCTGTACGCGCCCGCCGGCGGGGCGTCCGCCCCCGAGGCCGATCTGGTCGTGCGCTCGTTCGCGGAGCTCGCGCGTGTGGCCGGCGTGGCGTAGGTCTCGGCGAGCCTCGACGGCTCGAACGGCGGCTCACGGCGGTGGTACTCTAGCGTTCGACCATGTTCGACATCGGGCTCCAGGAAATGCTCGTCATCGGGGTGATCGCGCTGCTCGTCTTCGGCCCCTCGAAGCTCCCGGAGCTCGGGCGGATGGTCGGCCGCGCGATGCGTGAGTTCCGCCGCGCGAGCGACGAGTTCCGCCAGACCGTCGAGACAAACCTGAACCTGAACGACCTCGATCCCGTCACTGCGCCTTCGAGCGTGCCGACGGTCGAAACGGCGCCGCCCGCGTCGGCGTCCGTGCCATCCTCCGCCGAGCCGCTTGCCGCTGCCGACGCTCCGGCCGCCACGGCCACGGCCGCGCCCGCCGAGCCTTTCTGCGCGCAGCGCGGTTCGCGCCTCTTCCATCGGACCGAGTGCGCATGGACCGCGCGGATCCCCCAGGCCGAGTGTCTGTACTTCAAGCACGTCGCCGACGCACGCGAGCAAGGCTACGTCACGTGCCCCGTGTGCGAGCCGTGGGAGCCTGCCTGAGGGGGCTCTCTTTTTTGTTGGACATGCTCAACACCCGTTGAGTATTATTGACGTCACGGGAGGCCGCCACATGCGAGAGCTCACGGCTCGACAGCGGGAGGTCCTGGGCTTCATCCAGCACTTCACCGTCCGGCACGGTGTGCCGCCGACCGTGCGCGAGATCGGCGACCGGTTCAAGGTCACGCCCCGCGCCGCGTTCGACCACCTCCGGGCGCTCGAGCGCAAGGGGGCGCTCCAGCGCCGGCCGAGCGCGGGACGCACCTCGCGGGCGCTGACGCCCACGGTCCCCCTCGGCACGCGCCAGTTCAGGCCGGTGCCGATCCTGGGCCGCATCGCCGCGGGCTCACCGAACCTCGCCAGCGAGGACGTCGAGGGCGAGCTGCCCGTGGCCCCGGCGGCGCTCGCCGGCCACGGCGAGGACGTGTTCGCGCTGCGCGTCCGAGGCGAGAGCATGATCGAGGCGCACATCTGCGACGGGGACCTGGTCCTGGTGAGGCGCCAGGACTCGGCGCAGCCCAACGACATCGTCGTCGCCCTGCTCGAGTCCGACGCGGGCGGCGACGCCGAAGCGACGGTGAAGCGCTACCTCCGCGACGGCGCCCGCGTCGTGCTCAAGCCCGAGAACCGGACGATGAAGCCCATCGTGGTGGATCCGCGCGAGCGGCGCGTCCGGATCCTCGGCAAGGTCATCGGCCTGCTCCGCGGCTTCTGAGGAGTCGGAAAGGAAGGTCGTATGTCCACCCGGGCGCTCACCTATACGCTGGTCCACCGCCGGGGCTCGCGCGCCTTTTTTTTGGCGCGCTCTACTCAACACATGGAGAGACCCTATCGGCTCCGCGAGCTCGCCCGCGCGGCCCTGGCGCTGGCCGGGGTCATCGGATGGGGTGCCGTCGCTCTCCTTCTTGCGGGATGACGTCGGCCCCCGTGCGCCCGTACACCTTGGCGTCGATGAAGAGGTCGAGCAACGCGGCATCGATGCGGCCGGCGCGGCGCTCCTCGCCCAGGATGTCGAGCGCCGTGTCCGGCGGCACCGCATTCTTGTACGGTCGGTCGCCCGCGGTGAGCGCGTCGTAGATGTCGGCGATCGCCATGATCTTCGACTGGACGGGAATCTCGTCCGCCTTCATCCCGTACGGGTAGCCCGAGCCGTCGAGCTTCTCGTGGTGCGAGCGGGCGATCTCCGGGATGCGGCGGAACTCCTTCGTCCACGGAATGTGGGCGAGGAACTGGTAGGTGTGGACGACGTGGGACTGGATCTGCCGGACCTCGTCGGGCGTGAGACTTCCCCTGGGGATGGCAAGGGTCGAGGCCTCCTCCGGCGTGATCAGCGTCTGCTGGCCGCCCAGGTGGTCCTCGAAGCTCCGTCGCGCGAGCCGCTCGATCTCCTCGACGAAGTCCCGCGGCAGGATCGCCGGTTCGTTTGCCAGCACGATGCGCTCGAGGCTCGCGTCGAGGTCGGTGAGGGAGGCGCGGAGCTTCTCGTCGAGGGCCCGGCCGTGCTCGCGGTAGCGCCGCTTGCCCTTCGCCAGAAGGTAGTCGATCTTCTCCCCCGCCTGCCGCAGCTGGAGGCCTCGCTTGATCAGCTCGGCGCGCTGGCGAATGCGGTCGAGCTCCGCCGGGTGGAGCTTCTTCGCCTTGACGAGCACCTGCTCGCGCACGCCGACCTTGCCGAAGTCGTGCAGGAGGGCGGCGTAGCGGAGCTCCATCATCTCGTCGGTGGTGAAGCGGAGCGAGGCGTAGGGCCCGGTGGTCACGTGATCCACGACGCTCGCGAGCCCCACCGTGAGGTTCGCGACCCGGAAGGAGTGGCCCGAGGTGGTGGGGTCGCGCGACTCGATCGCGGTCACCGAGGCCTGCACGAAGCCCTCGAAGAGCTGGCGGATCTCGTCGTAGAGCCGGCTGTTCGCGACCGCCACGGCCGCCTGCGACGCGAGCGAGCCGACGAGCTTCTCGTGGCGCACGCCGAACGGCTTGACCCACCGTTCGGTCTCCTCCCGCGTCCCGAGCCGTAGCGCGAAGTCGGGCTTGCAGTTGATGAGCTGGAGCACGCCGATGGTCTCGCCCTGCGGCGTGCGCATCGGTACGACGAGGGTCGACCGGGTTCGGTAGCCCGTCTGCTCGTCGAACGCGGGGTTGATGTGGTACGGCGCGCCCGGCGGCGGCGCGTACGCGTCCTCGAGGTTCAGGATCTTTCCGGTGAGCGCGACGTGGCCGGCCACACTGTCGTTCGTGAGCGGTAGCGTGGTCGCCCGGAACGGAATCTCGACCGAGTCGTTCTGCGCGAGCGCGAAGCGGAGGTGGCGCGTGCCGTCGGCCGCCTCGTCCACGAGGTAGAGGGAGCCGGCGTCGCTGTTCGTGGTCTCGCGCGCCTTGGTGAGGATCGTCTCGAGGAGCTCGCGGGGGTTCCGCTCGGCGGACAGCCGAATGCCGATCGCGTTCAGCTCCGAGAGCTCGCGGTCGAGGCGCGCGATCTCGGCGCCCGCCTCGAGGTCGGCAAAGGCGTTGCGCACGGCGCTGGCCACCAGGGGTCGCCCGGCGCCGACGGGCACGAGCGCGTACCACGCGGCAGACCAGGGGCCGTGGGCGGCGGGATCGACGAGCGCGACCATACGGACGTGGCGCCCCATCTGGGGGACGTGGCGCGAATCGTGCTCGATCAGGAGGACGGTCGGGACGGCGTCCGACACGAGATCGGCGGACAGCGTCCCCACGTCGTACTCGTCGGCGAGGAGGTGGGCAGCGGCTGCCGCCGCGCGCGAGCTCGCGTCGTACAGGACACGGCGACGCATGACTCGAGCCTAGGGTGGGCGCTCGATCGAAGTCAAGAATGGCGGGCGGACCCGTACAATCGAGGCGATGGCCGACTTCGCGCACCTCGTGACCCTCTGCCGCGAGCTCGAGCAGACTCCCGCCCGGCTCGAGAAGCTCCGTCTCGTCGCCGGGTTCCTCCGGACGCTACCCGCCGAGGACGTGGCGACCGCCGTCCTATTCCTGACGGGCCGCGCGTTCCCGCCGTCCGACCCGCGGGCGCTCGGGATCCGCTGGCTTCCGTCCGTGGACGAGCCGACCGCCGGGGCCCCGCTCAGCTTCGCCGACATCGCGGCGGCGTTCGCCGCGGTCGCCGAGGCCCAGGGGCACGGCGCTCGCCAGTCCAAAGAGCGTGTCGTGAGACAGCTTCTGGCCCGCGCGTCCCAGGCCGAGCGTGAGATCCTGGCTCGGGTCGTCGGCGGCGAGATGCGGACCGGCGTCTCCGACGGCCTCGTGCTGGAGGCGATCGCTCAGGTCGCCGGGACGCCCGTCGGCTCGGTGAGACGCGCCGCCCTGCGGCTCGGCGACCTCTCGGCCGTCGCCGTTCTCGCCGCGACGGGAGGCGCGGCCGCGCTCGCGGCGGCGCCCGCCCGGCCCGGCGTCCCGCTCCAGCCGATGCTGGCCGAGAGCGCCGACGACGTGGACGAAGCGCTCGCCGCCCACCGGGGCCGCTCGGCGCTGGAGTTCAAGTACGACGGCGCGCGGATCCAGCTCCACCGTGACGCCGACCGGGTGGTGGTCTGGACGCGGCGTCTCTCGGACGTCACGCGGAGCCTCCCCGACGTGGTCGCGATCGCGCGACGCGACCTCGCTCACGCGCCCTTCATCCTCGACGGCGAGGTGCTGGCGCTCGATCCCGCGGGCCGGCCGCTCCCGTTCCAGGAGCTGATGCGGCGCTTCCGTCGCGTCCACGGTGTCGACGCGCTGGTCCAGGAGATGCCGCTGGCGCTCTACTTCTTCGACTGCCTGATGGCTGACGGCCGCTCGCTCCTCGACGAGCCGTACGAGCGGCGCTGGGGGGCGCTCGCGGGGGTCACCGGCGGGCGCTACCTCGCCGAGCGCGTCGTCGTCGCCGACGCCGAGGCGGGGCGCGCGTTCTTCGCGCGGGCGCTCGAGGCGGGGCACGAGGGGATGATGGCGAAGGACCCCGAGAGCCCGTACGAGCCCGGCGGCCGCGGTAAGCGCTGGCTCAAGCTGAAGGCGGCGGAGACGGTGGACTGCGTCATCGTGGCCGCCGACCGCGGCTCGGGGAGGCGTCGGGGCTGGCTCTCCAACTATCACCTGGCCGTGCGCGACGGCCAGGGATTCGCAGACGTCGGCAAGACGTTCAAGGGGCTCACCGACGCTCAGTTCGCCGCCATGACCTCGCGTCTCTGGGAGATCGCGACGGCGGATGACGGCTACACCGTGCGCGTCCGGCCCGAGGTCGTCGTCGAGGTCGCGTACAACGAGGTCCAGAAGAGCCCGACGTATCGCTCGGGGCTCGCGCTCCGCTTTGCCCGCATCACGAAGATCCGCGACGACAAGGGCCCGACCGAGACGACGACGCTCGCCGAGCTCGGGGCACTCTACGAGCGCCAGTTCGCGACCAAGGGACGGGCAGTGTAGAATCTCCGCCCATGACCGCACGCGTCTCCACCGGACTCCCGAAGCTCGACGCGATGCTGGGCGGCGGCCTGCTGCCCGGCACGCTGACCGTCGTGTACGGCGCGACGGGCATCGGCAAGACGCACCTCGGCCTCACGTTCGCCGACCACGGCCGCGTCGCCGACGGCGCGCGCGGCGTCGTGCTCGACCTGAACGGGCGCGGCGACTCGCAGCAGCACGACGAGTATGCCGCGCGCCTCTTCGGCTGGACGCTCACGACCTGGCGCCACGCCGTCCCGCCGATGAGCGATCCGTACCCGCCCGCCGCGGAGCTACAGGCGTTCTACTCGAACGCGCTCCCGTGGGTCGGGCGCGTCCGCGAATTCCAGGTACCGACGACCGACGGCGGTGTCGAGTTCGACTGGAACTGGAAGGCGTCGTACAACCACGCGCTCTACACGGTCCGGCCGTTCGTGTACTTCCACTTCGCCGCCGGCACGCGGCGCGTGGTGGTGGACGGCGTCGAGCCGATGGACGCGCCGGCGGACTCGATCCAGCTCTTCGTGTTCGACGAGCTCTACCGGAAGACGATCCACCGCGACGCCGAGACGCTCGGGATGGAGATCTGCCTGCCCGTGTGGAAGCACCGCGCGTTCATCGACGCTCACCGCTACGACCACGCGCGGATCACGACCCTGCTCCTCGTCACCACCGAGGAGACGCGCCTCGAGGACCTGCTCGCGCGGAAGGTCGCCACGGGCGACGTCGGCGCGACCGCGAACACGATCGTGGCACTCGGGAGCGAGCGGGTCGGCAACCGGCTGGCCCGGATGCTCTGCGTGGTCAAGCATCGGGGGAGCGCCAAGTCCGACGAGATCGTGGAGTTCCGGATCGGCGCGAACGGTCTCGAGATGTAGGGCCGTCGAGCCGGCGGGCGCCCTCCGCGACCCGTCGCCCCGTCAGACCTCCTGCGTCGGGACGAACTTCCGCTTCGCGATGAACGCCTTCGGTCCGTCGAGCGTGTCGGGCAGCGAGAGGTTCGTGTTCCAGAGCGTGTTCTCGAGCCGCAGCCCTTCCTCCAGCGTGAAGCCCGAGCCCGCGGATGCAGGCTTCCTTGTCGGTGCGGAGCGACGACTGCGGGTACTCGCAGATCCGCTCGGCGAGCTTCGTGCATTCGTCCAGGAGCCGGGCGCGCTTGACGACGCGGCTCACGAAGTTGATGCGATACGCTTCTTTCGCGTCGAACCACCGCCCGGTGATCAAGAGATCGAGCGAGGCAGTTCTCTTCGTGTAGTCGACCTTGCGCAACTTGAGCGCCACCGCCGTCCTCCTGCTTGAATCGTGGGTGAGGAGTGTGGAGACTCTACCATGCCCGTTTTTCAGCGCGAGCGGCTGACGCGCGCCGAGATCACGGTCGTGCGGGCGGTCGCCACCCTCGCGGGTGGCCGGCGCTCCGCCCCCGTGCTCGTGGGCGGGGCGGTGCGTGACGCCTGGCTCGGACGTCGGCCGGGGCGCGAGGTCGACCTCGACGTCGCGGTCCCGGCGGGGGCGCTCGACCTCGCGCGGCGGGTGGCGGAGCGGCTTCGCGGCGCCTTCGTCCCCCTCGACCCCGAGCGCGGGACGGGGCGTGTGGTACTCCCGGGCGTCCGCCTCGACGTCACCGACTTCCGCGGCCCCTCGCTCGCGGCGGACCTCGCGGCCCGCGACTTCACCGTCAACGCCCTCGCGGTTCCTCTGCGCGAGCTGCTCGTCCGGGGCGGCGCGCCGATCGTGGATCCCACCGGAGGCCTCGCCGATCTCCGCGCGCGCCGTCTGCGGGCACCGGACCTCCGCGTGTTCACCGACGACCCCCTGCGCGCGCTCCGCGGCGTGCGCCTGGAGGCGGCGCTCGGCTTCCGGCTGACGCGGGGGACGGTCGCGGCGATCCGGGCGGTCGCGCCGGCGCTGGCCGCGGTCGCCGCCGAGCGCGTGCGGGACGAGCTGCTCCTGGTGCTCGCCCTTCCCGACACGGCGCGCGCGTTCCGGCGCATGGACGCGCTCGGGCTGCTCGGCGTCCTCCTCCCCGAGGTGGAGCCGATGCGCGCGACGGCCCAGCCCGCGCCGCACCGCTTCCCCGTCCTCGAGCACTCGCTGCGCGCTTTGGCCTCGGCCGACCGCGTGCTCGCGCGTCTCGCCACGCTGGTCCCGTTCGGCGAGGAGCTCCGCGCTCACATGGACGAGCCGCTCGGCGGCGGCGTCACGCGGGACCCGGTGCTGAAGCTCGCCGCGCTCCTCCACGACGTGGCCAAGCCCGAGACGCGGCGCGTGGTCCAGGGGCGCGTCAGGTTCTTCGGGCACGACCTGGTCGGCGCCGAGCGCGCGCGCGCCATCGGTCAGCGGCTGCGCCTGCCCGCGCGGGCGGTCGGGGTGCTCGAACGGCTCGTGCGCCACCACCTGCGCCCGATGCACCTCGGCGCCACGGAGCGGCTGACGCCCCGCGCGCGCTACCGCTTCTATCGCGACCTGCGCGAGGACACGCAGGATCTGCTGCTGCTCGCGCTGGCGGACGCGGCCGCCGTGACCGGCGCCTCACCGCTCGGCGTCTGGCGGCGGGCGCCGCTGCTCCGCGACCTCCTCGGCGGCTGGCAAGAGCAGCAGGCGGTCGAGGCGGCAGCGCCGCTCCTCCGGGGCGAGGATGTCATGGGCCGGCTGGGTCTCGCCCCCGGACCCGCGGTCGGCCGCGCGCTCGCGCGGGTGCGGGAGGCCCAGGCGCTCGGCCGGGTGAAGACGCGCGAGCAGGCGCTCGCCTACCTTGACTCCCTGTCCGCGGACCCCTAGATTATCGGGAATTCGACCGGTGGATCTTCCGGAACTCGACTGAAATCGATCTCCCTCGTAAGAGGAGGCGTTCAATGACCCTTCGCCAAACCCTCGTGGCTCTGGCCCTCACGCTCCTCGTCCCTCTCGGGGCGTCCGCCGCTCCCGCGGGCCAGGTCGTCATCGCGCAGGGCGTGGACCCGACGACGCTCGACATGATGAACCAGTCGGAGACACCCGCGTCGAACCTGGGGCGCCACATCTTCGACATGCTCTACGAGCGAGACCCGGGCCTGAAGGTCGTTCCCTCGCTCGCGACCGAGATGCCGAAGCTCGTGGCGCCGACGACGTGGGAGGTCAAGCTCCGGAGAGGCGTGAAGTTCCACAACGGGGAGGATTTCGACGCCGAGTCGGCGAAGTGGAGCCTCGAGCGCCTGGCGGGCGGGCAGGGGAAGCTCCGGGGCGCGACCTTCTTTGCGCCGATCGACCGCGTCGAGATCGTGGACCCGTATACGATCCGCGTGCACACCAAGAAGCCGTGGCCGACGTTCACCAAGGTGATGACGTTCGTGCAGGGCAGCATGTATCCGCCGAAGGCGTATCGGGACAAGGACACGACGTTCATCTCGAAGAACCCGATCGGCACGGGGCCCTACAAGTTCGTCCGCTGGTCGAAGGACGAGGAGATCGTCCTCGAGGCGAACGACCGGTACTGGCGGGGCGCGCCAAAAATCAAGACGATCGTCTTTCGGGCGATCCCCGACGACGCCGTGCGGGTGGCGGCGCTCCAGAACGGGGAGATCGACCTGGCGGTGAACATCCCGCCGCACCTGGCCGCTATCATCGACAAGCACCCGAAGCTCTTCCTATCGACGGCGCCGTCGATCCGCACCATCCAGCTCATGTTCTACGCGCACCAGATGGATGCCCAGCACAAGCCGGTCGGGCCGTACGATGGGCCCACCGCGGACAAGCGCGTCCGCCAGGCCATCGCCTACGCCATCGATGCTGACGAGATCATCAAGGGCGTGCTCGACGGTCGCGGCGTTCGCGTGGCCACGATGCTCCCCTCCATGCACTTCGGCTACGACCCGTCGCTCAGGCCGATCAAGCAGGACGTCGACAAGGCGAAGAAGCTCCTCGCCGAGGCCGGGTTCGCCGGCGGTCTCGACGTCACGCTGCACGGCCCGCGCGGCCGCTACGTGCGCGACGCGGAGGTGGCCGAGGCGGTGGCCGGTCAGCTCACGAAGGCCGGGATCCGGACGACCCTCCGCACCTACGACTTCGTGACCTACCTGAACAACATGGTCTACGTCCACAAGGCCGGGCCGATCTGGCTGATCGGCTGGGGCGTGGGGACGACCGACGCCGAGAACGTCTACGTGCCGCTGTTCAAGTCGCCCGGCATCTTCGTGAACTGGCACAACGAGGAGTTCAACCGTATGGTCGACGAGGCCCAGGCGATCATGGACGACAAGAAGCGCCTCGAGCAGTACCACCGGATCAACCGCCTCTGGGTCGAGGAGATGCCGGCGGTGCCGCTCTACCAGCAGCTCGACCTCTACGGGGTCAGCAAGCGGGTCAACTGGAAAGCTCGCAGCGACGAGGTCATCCAGGCCTTCAGCATGTCGCTCAGGGAGTCGCAGTAGCGTCGCCGCTCTACGATGCGTAATATAGGAGGCGCCGGGCGGCCGTAATTCAGTGGCAGAATGCCAGCTTCCCAAGCTGGACGTCGCCGGTTCGAATCCGGTCGGCCGCTCCAAACTCTCGGGGGGTTACGGGACAGGGGCCCGTAGCCCCCTTCGAGTTTCTGACATTTTTCTGACATTTCGGGCGCCGAGAGTTGGCTGCGGGGCCGACCTCCAGCCACCGAGGGCTTGGGAACTCACGACAGGAGGTCGCCCATGAACGTCGACACCGCATAACCCTTGACTCATATATAGCTCTAGAGTTATGCTTCCTCATGGCGTGGCGGATGGAGGAATACCGCACTGCGGGAGGGGAAACGCCGGTTCGGACCTTCATCGCCGGGCTGCCGGTCGACGCCAAGGCGGAGGCGATCGCGCTGATCAAACTGGCCGAAACCCTCGGCAACAAGCTCCGCGAGCCACAGTCGAAGGCCCTCGGGGACGGGCTGTTCGAGTTGCGTCGCAACCAGGTTCGCCTCTTCTACACGTTCGAGCCCGGCCAGATCATCCGGCTTTTGGGTGGGATGGTGAAGAAGCAGGACCGGATTCCGGTCGACGTGCTCGCCCAGATGCGCGGCTACCAGAAGGACGCGCGGGAACGCGTGAAGAAGGCGAAGACCGAGAAGAAGGGGTGATGATGATGGCTCGAAAGAGCGACTTCATGAAGTGGGTCGATCATCAGGTGGAGTCCGACGCCGACCTCAGGCGGAAGGTGGAGGAGTACCTCAACGAGATGATGATCGAACAGAAGCTCGCGGCACTCCGCACCGAGCGCGGCATGACCCAGGCGCAGCTCGCCGAGCGGCTCGGGGTGAGTCAGCCTCACATCGCCAAGCTGGAGGCAGGACGTGCAAAGAACATCGAGCTGCACACGCTCTGTCGCTGGGCGACGGCACTCGGGGCCAAGCTCACGGTTGACGTTGTCCCGAGTGGCGCCCGCAAGCGGAAGCGGACGGCGGCATAGCTCGTCTATGGTGACCGTCCGCTCCACACGCCGTGCGCGCCGCCGTGGGCGGAGGCGTTCCCTCGTCTGTTCGAGATACACACAGCCAGCGACCGAGCCTCTCTAGGGGAATTAGCGATGAAGACTGAACGCGCCAGCAGAGCCAGCGCGCCACGCCGGGGCACCCGGGTCGGCGACAAGAAACTTTCGGAGCCGGTGACGCTTTTTGCGGCAATCGAAGCCGAGCAGCACGAGGCGCTCCGCGCGATCGCTTTCTCGAAACGGCGGTCACTCGCGGACGTTGTGCGCGAGGCATTGAGCGGGTTCATCTCGCAGCACCCGACTCGCCGGCGGCTCGCCGCCGCCAAGCGGTAGCCGTGGCCGAGTAGCGCCGAGGCCGTCGCCGGGCCGTGCTAGGCCAAGCCTTGCTCCTGCATCACCTTGGCGAGCGCCGACCCGTCCTGTCGCGTGAGGTTCGGGATGAACTTCGCGTAGTGCCGGATCACCATCTCGTCGCTCGTATGGCCGAGCTGCTTCGAGACCCACCCGATCTGCTCGCTGCTCTGGAGCGCGAGCGTCGCGAAGGTGTGCCGGGTCTGGTACATCGTGCGGTAGCGAAGAGCCGTGCGCCGGAGCGCGGGCTTCCACACGCGCTCACGGACGTTGGTGATGTTTAGCGGCCCACCGGCGCTGCTCGGGAAGATGTAGCTGCTCCGCAGCTGGCTCGCGGCCCGCTGCTCGCGAAGCGCGTGCTGGACCATCGGGAGCATCTCGACGTAGCGCTTCGAGGCTTCGGTCTTGGTCCGCCCCCGCCCGCCGCGGGGACTGACGGCTGCCAGGACTCCGATGAGCGGTGGGCGCGAGACCCAATCGACCGCCTCCCACTCAGCCGCGATCTGTTCGCTCGGCCGGAGGCCCGTAAAGAACGCGACGGTGAAGTAGCGCTGTTCCTCGGGCGTCCGGAAACCCTTCTCGAGGAGCGTCTTGACCTCGTCGAACGAGAACGGATCGATTGGCGCCCGGTCTTCTCGCAGCTTGCTGACGGCGCGCGCGGGGTTCCGCGTGAGCCACCCGCGCAGGACCGCGCGATCGAGGACCTGGCGCAACACGTCGAGGATGATGTTCGCCCGGCGGTTCGAGAGCTTCCTGCCGTAAATTCCTTCGTGGCCCTTGACCGTATTCACGAGGCGCTCGACGTCCTCGAGTTGGATCATCGACACGAGCCGAGCCGACGTGGAGCCGGCCGTCCCATCGTCTAAAAATGGGATGAGCTTGCCCTCGATGATCCGCTTACGGTCGTAGTAGGTCGCGGGGGCAAACCACGCTTTCTTGTTCTCCAGCCACTCCCGGGCGAGGGCGGCGAAGGTCGGCGCCGCGGCGGTCTCGTGCGTCGGCGTGAAGAGCTCCCGTTTGGCGCCCTCCGGGAACCACTTGGCGTAGTCGAACGTCCGGGCGACGATCTCGCCCTCGATTTGCTTCTTGATCCTCCGTGCGTCGGCCCGCCCCTCCCGGGTGGCTGGCAGGCGGAGATACTCGCGACAGCGAACCTTCTTCCAGGAAAAGTCGAGGACGAGCCGATTCCTGACCGCGGTGATGAAAGCCATGATGCCTGGCTGAATTACACCGAGTTGTTCTGCCGGTCGAGCCAGTCCCGCACCTTGCTCCAGCGGACATGATGCGCGACCGCGGTTTGATGTAGTGCTCACCCAGGCGGAAGACGCCGCGGGTCATGAGGTTCCTGATGGTCTGCTCGGCGTATGGGATGCGATGGGCAAGGTCACGGATTGAGAGATACTCCACGTCCTCGGCGCCGTCAACGCGTTTTGATGCTGGATCTCGGAGTGGACGCTCAGGATCGATCGCGACGGTTGCAAGTAACTGCGAGAGCGCGAGCACCTCGGTCTCCATCTCAACGAGCTCGGCACGGAGCCGGTCCAGACGATGCTGGACCTCGCCGCGATCCTCCCGGGCCGCGCTCAAGGCCCTGGCCGTGGAGCCGCGACTCATGCCTTCGGCACTCATTACTTCGTGGCTTCTAGGGTCCTGAAGTCGCTCTGGGTGTGGGTTTGAACCCACGTCGGCGGGCCTCCCCGGGCGCCAGCGTGCGCCGATGCCGGGCCTTGATGACACTAGCGACCTGCTCCAGGGCTTCAAGGGGGAACAAAGCGCGCATCTCCGTGTCGCCCGTCTGGTGCCGCCTCACGCCCGGGATCGACCACAACTTCACGAAGACGCGGGGTCGGTCGCTGTACACGGCGAGGTCCCGACCATCGAACCATTCGATCTGACCGTAGCGGCCGGGGATGATGGGGAACCCCTCGGCGTCGGCCCGGAGCCGGAACCGGTACGGCTTCGCGAGTGCCCGGAGCTGTTCGGTGGCGCGCTGCTGCTCTGTGAGTGGTTTCCGATTCACGCCGGCGATGCCGCCGTTCATACGGCGGCTCGTTGCGAGAGACATGCCAGGGCCGGTCAGGAAGGCTCCGCCGACCACAAGTGCTCAGCGGCAAAGTGCTCCGCTCGACGAGATCAGGATGATGCCTCGTGCCGGCGTCTTGCGAGACCGCGGCGTTTTGCAGCGGCTCCGCCGCAAAACGCAGCATCTCGGGCTCTGGTGCCTTCCCGCTCGTGGTGCAACAGCTGGGATGTCGGCGGCCGCTGGCACCGGCTTGCCACGTGAGCGCGCGACGGTCCGATCCGATCACGGAGGTTCACACCGGCGTGGGCCTGAACAGGCGGGCGGCGGACTGATAGACGAGATAGCGAGACGAGGACGGTGAAGCGGGCGGAGAGGAAGAGAGCGACAGCAAGATAAACGCGAGGGCCGGATGGCCTCTAAGTGCGCGGACCTATTGAGCGCCGCACGGCCCGGAAGGCGATTCAGCCTCGGCGCACGGGCCGGATGAGGGCCGTGGCGAGATCGTGCGAAACGCTGCACTTCGTTGTGCTCTCAGCGGGTCTCGTGACCGGCCTCGCGCCGGCACGGTAGTCCACGACCAGATGAACCTTGCCCTCGTCCGCGTCTTCGTCAGCCGCGCGCTCGGTGCTGATCATCACTGCGGGCATGCGGCGGAGCCGGATCATCGACGTCGGCGGGGCTGTGCCGGGCGCAGCGCCGGTACCGTGCTCGGTACCGCGATGGTTCCTGAGACGTGTCCCGAGAGGGCCTGACACCGAGCCTGGCGGTTTGCGCGGTCTACTACTCCAACACGACCACCAGATGATCCGGGTGTCGCCTCTGGTCTTGCACGCGCTCCAGCAGTTCGTGGACACGGACCGAGACCTTCAGGAGTAGTGGCCTCGAGTCCGGAACGGGCCAGGTGGCGGACCGATGACGAGCTCGCGATAAGACCAGGGGAGAAGGGCGGGGAGGAAGACGGCGGAGCTGACGCAAGATAAGGCTTCACCTCACGCGCGACGGAAGTCGTCGTCGCATCGGGCGAAGTTATGAAGCAGGCCCCTTGTGGCGTACTTCGTGGTCCTGGCCCCGTCGCGGCGTGGGTTCGGTATCGCAGAGCGTACCGTCGGACGTGCGGACGGGCTGCGCAAGCAGTCTCTTGCGGCCGGACGCCAGGGCCCTGGCCGGCGCCCGCCCGGTTCCCTCCGCCTGAGCCTCCCCGCGCTCGAGGCCGTATCGCGTCGGCGACGTCTTGCGGCGTTCCGCTTGCGGGACCTATGATTCCAGTAGTGTGGGCGCCTTGACCGCCACCGGCTTCTTCTACGCGGACGCCCCGCGGGCGACCCTCGCCGTGGGTAAACCCGGCTTCCCGGCTCCGCGCCAGCCGCGTCTCCTCGACCGGGTGCGCGAAGTACTGCGCGCTCGCCATAGCAGCCGACGCACCGAGAAGTCGTGTGTGGCCTGCATTCGCCGGTACATCGTATTTCACGGCAAGCGCCACCCGGCGGAGATGGGAGCAGTCGAGGTCATGCAGTTCCTCAGTTCGCTGGCCGTGCCGGGCCTCGTTCGCCCCGCACTTGTTAGAAGACAACCACGACATCCGGACCGTACAAGAATTGCTCGGTCGCGGTGACGTCAGCACGACGATGATCTACATCCACGTCCTGAACCAGGGCCCCGCCAGCGTGCGCAGCCCCGCCGACCCTATGGGGCTCTGACCCATGGTGACTGGATCTCGGCTGCGCATCACGACATCCGGCACGGAATATCCTCGGTCTGTGTATCCCGATGGGGGGTCGCGGGCCATCGTGATCAGGGCACGATCTCAGCAGGCGAATCTGCCGGGGCGCCGATGGGGTTTGCCGGCGCAAGCCTGTCCGGGAGCGCTGCGTCACAGCTGCAACACTGTTCAAGCCACTAAGAGTTAGGC
>Ga0209056_10001157_pt1 | contig 28971 bp, 26 predicted proteins | sample GraSoiAngelo_114_FD_185876 | JGI IMG/M metagenome (GOLD analysis project Ga0209056, IMG submission 185876) | Grasslands soil microbial communities from the Angelo Coastal Reserve, California, USA - 14_0903_13_40cm (SPAdes) (version 2) | ecosystem: Environmental > Terrestrial > Soil > Grasslands... | reverse complement strand
TGCCTTTTTTTCTTCGCTGCTTTTTTCTTTGCTGCCTTTTTTTTCTTTGCCATCGACTAATTCCCCCCTTTCAATCCGCAACGTGCGGAACCTGGTGAAGAGTTGGGAATAATTTTCACTTCACTTAACTGCGTTCACTAATCATCACATCTTTTTTGTCAAACATTATTGTTGCAGAATTTAGAAAAATTTTTACGAGCTCGCGTGCGATAATTTTTTTTTGCGCGCGCGAAATTTTCTGTCGCTCTCCGTTTTTGAAGAGGATCGTCACTTCATTTACGTCGCTGTCCATTCCCGATTTTGCGCTGCTCACGTCGTTTGCAATGATGATGTCACAATTTTTCTCGCGCAGTTTCCGCGCAGCATTTTTTTCTACGTCATTCGTTTCTGCGGCGAACCCGACGACAAGGAATCGGCGATCGTGCCAATGGCCTAGCGAATCGAGAATGTCGCGCGTGGGAATTAATTCGAGCGAAACATTTTCGCTGCGCTTTTTGATTTTTGTCGGTGACACGCTTGCCGGTTTGTAATCGGCCACGGCGGCGCACATCACGCATATGTCGCATTTGCTCGCATCGCGATGCACCGCATCGAACATTTCATCACTCGTTGAAACGGAAACCAATTTCGCCGCGCGCGGCGGCTGGAGACTGACCTGGCCGGAAATTAAGATGACATCGTGCCCGGCATCGAGCGCAGCTTCTGCGATCGCATAACCCATTTTTCCCGACGAACGATTTGAAACATAACGAACCGGATCGATCGGCTCGCGCGTGGGCCCGGCCGTGACGAGAAACTTCACGCGATCAAATTATCCTGCCGCGCAAGCAAGAACTCCGCGCGGAAGGCGATGTCATTAACTTTCCAGAGTCGGCCAACTCCTTCGTAACCGCATGCCAGCATTCCTTCTTCTGGACCGATAAATTCCACGCCGCGCATCTGTAATTTTTCTACATTCTCCACTGTCGAGGGATGCTGCCACATTTTTCCGTTCATGGCCGGCGCAAGCAGAATCGGCGCGCGCGTGGCGAGCGCGATCGCCGCAAGCGGGTGACCGGCCAAGCCGTGCGCCAGTTCGGCGATAATGTGCGCGGTGGCGGGCGCGATCAGGAGCAGGTTCGCGCGATCCGCAAGATCGATGTGACCGGGTCGCCAGCTTTCCTTCTCGTCGTAGAAGCTCGTCGTCACCGGATTTTTGGAAAGCGTCTGCAACGTCAGCGGCGAAATGAATTCAGTCGCATCCTGTGTCATGACGACAAATACTTCATGACCCTGTTTAACGAGCAGACTGGCCACTTCGGCTGATTTGTAGGCGGCGATTGAGCCTGTGACACCAAGCACGATGGATTTTCTTCCAGCCGCAATACGTACCACTTTTCGCAGGCTCGTCTTCTCGCGTTTGCCTCGTGAGTTTTTCTCCATTGAACATTGCGAACTTAGTCGCGAATCTGCGGTAGGGGAAGCTGATAGCTTCCTGTTATTGATTGGAGCCAATAGCCCCCGCAAAGATCAAACGCCGGCTCAAATAACTTTCTGCAGCCATGATCTGGAGAAATTTCTGCAGGTCTTCTTCAACTGAACCGCTAATAATCGTGTAACGATAATCCCGCCATAATTCCATCTCTCGCGTCGCTGTCTCCAGCCGCCGTTTGATCTGCTCTTCAGTCTCTGTGCCGCGTTTGCGCAAACGTCGCCGCAATTCGTCGAGATCGGGCGGCATAATAAAAACATCGGTTAGGGCCTGGCGGATTATTGAATCGTCGCAATTGCGGATGGTGGCGGCGCCCTGCGTATCAATATCGAGCAAGACATCGACTCCGTCGTTCAGATTGGTCAGCACTGGCTCGCGCAATGTGCCATAAAAATCTCCGTGCACCTCCGCGTGTTCGAGAAAATCGCCGGCTTCGAGTTTCGCGTGAAAATCCGCATCCGAGAAGAATTGATAATGTTCGCCGTTAATTTCACCGCTGCGTGGCGCTCGGGTAGTGCAGGAGACGGAGTAGAAAAGATTGGGGTTTTGTCGCAGCGCCTCGACCAGTGTGGTTTTGCCTGCGCCCGATGGCGCGGAGATGACGAAAAGAATTCCGCGGCGGTTAAAACCTCGTGACATCGGTTTCCGTAAGTCTTCAACGCTCACGATCGATGGCGACTCCGTGTGTAGGCAGGGCTGTCATGTTGAGCAAAGGGAAGCATCTCTGGTTTAATAAGCGCGGCGAAAGAACTGATCTGAGATTCTTCGCTTCGCTCAGAATGACAGGCTGGACTGTCACTTGGATTGTCTTACTCAAGGTTTTGAACTTGCTCCCGGATCTTTTCCAGTTCGGCTTTGCATGCGATAACGCGTTGTGAGATTACAGCGTCATTGGCTTTCGCGCCGAGCGTGTTGAGCTCGCGGAAAATTTCCTGCGTGATGAATTCCAATGTGCGCCCGACCGGCTCTTTGCTACGCAAGTGATGCGCGAATTGGGCAAGATGACTCTCGAGCCGCGTCAACTCCTCCGACACATCAGCACGATCTGCAAAAAAAGAAATTTCTTTGAGCACCCGTTCGTCTTCGCTGGCGATCGGCAGCCCCGCTTTTTGGATTCGGTCGAGAAGCGCGGCGCGATATCTTTTCACCACGTCGGGGTGGAGCGCGCGAACTTCCTTCAGTTTTTTCCGGATCGCCTTGAGACGATGAATCAAATCCTTGGCCAGATGTTTGCCTTCGCGCTCCCGCATTTTGATTAAATCTGCGAGGGCGGCGCGCAGCGCGCGCTCAACGGCCGGCCACACCTCTTCCGCGTTCAAGGCTTCTTCCGGGAACCGCATGACTCCCGGCGCCTGCAGGATTGTGCTGATCGTAATCTCGCCCGGCGCGTTCAGTTCCTTCTGCAGCGTGCGCATCGCTTCATGGTAGGAGCGGGCGAGTTCCGTGTTGAGTGCGAGGTTTCGCACGCCGTTCGCGCCGCTGTGAAGGGTGATGGTGGCACTGGTGCGGCCGCGCGAAATATTTTCGTTAATTGTCTGCCGAACGCGCGGCTCGAGCTCCGCCAGATCGCGCGGCAAATTGATCACGATGTCGCTCTGCTTTCGGTTCACAGAGTTAAGCTCAACACTAAACCTCGTTCCGTCATGATCGGTCTCGGCGCGACCGTATCCAGTCATGCTCCGCATATCTCGATGAAAACGTTATCGCAGAGAAACGTTCAACGTTCAATCACACGTTCGCTGAGAAGATGTCGCAACGCCTTTCGATGTGGCGAAGGCATTGGGATCGAGTCCAGTGAATCGATTCGGACCCAACTCCGCAATGGGTTTCGAATCTTTACCCGGTGCCGTGCGTAAACGCTTAACGTGACGCGATGGTCCGTGAACGGAAAGATCGACTTATAAACCGGCCGTTGATTCGCCGATTCTCTTTGCAACGGCGGCAAGATCCACATGCCGCGCCACCATGTAGATGATTGTTCAAGCAGAATCTTGCCCTGACGCACCACAAACGCGTGCTGTTCGGTGAGTCGCTTTGTGCGGGGACGGGATTTTCTGACCGGCAGAGCTTGCGGATTTTTCGCACGGCAGAATGTCTTCACGGGACAAATGCCGCATTTAGGTTGGCGCGCAACACAAACAAGCGCGCCGAGATCGATGAGTGCAGAGTTGTAAATCGAGGCGTTGGATTTTGGAACGAGTCTGGCTGCATGTTGCCAAAGGGTTTGCCGGCCCCGATCAGAATCGATCGATTCGGGGAAATCGAATAATCGCGTCAAAACACGAGCCGTGTTAGCTTCGACGATGGGGAGTGGTTGATCGAACGCGAAACTGGCGACGGCGTGCGCAGTGTATTTTCCGATTCCTGGAAGCTGCTGCATTTGCTCTACTGATCGCGGTAAGCGTCCGCGATATCGATCTACGACAGTCGTCGCGGTAGCCTGAAGATTTCGCGCGCGAGCATAATAGCCGAGGCCTTGCCACGCGTGAAGCACGTCGTTTTCGGAAGCCCGGGCCAGTGAGACAAAATCGGGGAAACGGCGGAGCCACTCGTTGTAATAAGCGATCACCGTGGAGACCTGAGTTTGCTGGAGCATCAACTCGGAGACAAGGATCGCGTAAGGATCGCGCGTGCAGCGCCATGGCAGGTCGCGGCCGTGACGGCGAAACCACCGCAGAAGCGAGCGGTGGAACGCGGGAGCGTTTCTTGGCGATGTCACGATTTGAAGGCAAACCTTGAACGCTCAACGCCCAACGTCCAACTCTCAATTCAGAAGATGATTGAACATTGAGTGTTGAGCGTTGAGCGTTGGACGTTGAATTCTTACACCCACCCGTTGACGAAGGAGCAGGCGACGAAGCTTCGTGCGCTGCTTGAAGAGCTTGGTTTTGAATTTTCGTCGAAGGAATACACACTTTTCTTTGCGCAAAAAAACAAGTTGAGCGTGGCGGTTTACGAGAAGGGACCGAAGGTGCTCGTGCAAGGCCGTGACGTGGAGGAGTTCGTGCAGTTCGAGCTGGAGCCGAAAATTCTTGGCGAAGCGAAGCTCGGCTACGAGGAAGTGCATTCCCCAGAAATGTTCGAGCCCCATTTCGGTGTAGATGAGAGCGGGAAGGGCGATTTCTTCGGGCCGCTGGTGATTTCCGGAGCGTATGTCGACCGTGGGATTGCTCACAAACTTGTCGATGCCGGCGTGGTGGACAGCAAGCGAATCACTTCCGATGCACGGATTCGCGCGCTTGCGGACACGATTCGGAAAACTTCTTTGGGTCTGGTGGAAACCGTCCTGATCGGACCCGCGAAGTACAACGAGCTTTATCAGAAGTTTAGTAATCTTAACCGGCTGCTCGGCTGGGGCCACGCGCGCGTGATTGAAAATTTGTTGGAGAGAAAGCCGGGATGTCCGCGCTCGTTATCAGACCAGTTTGCGGATTCGCGGGTGATTAATGCGTCCTTGCTCAAGCACGGTCGCAAGCTCACCATCGAACAGCGCCCAAAAGCGGAATCTGACATCGCGGTAGCGGCGGCGTCGATCCTCGCCCGCGAGGCGTTCATCAACTGGCTGGAGCGCAAAAGCAAAGAGCTCGGTGTGCGGTTGGGCCGGGGGGTTTCGCCGAGCGTAAAAGAGGCCGCCAGAAAACTGGTGGAAATGAACGGACCAGGCGCGTTGCGGGATGTGGCAAAGGTGCATTTCCGCACAGCGCACGAGACCGCGCCGGACTATTATTCCGCTCCGCCTCCACGTGAGGAATGGACAGACCCCGTGATTCGTTGAAGCGTTGATTCGTCGTTCGTCCATTCGCCATTTGGCGTTAGGCGGTACACCTTTGGCCTTCTGGTCGAAGGCGTTACCCAACTTTAAAAATCAACTTTTTTGTGTTTTAGTAGCCACCGGGAGCGCCACATGGCACGATTAATAAATTAGATATGCCAAAGCTAACAAAGCGCGACATCGTCGTCTCCATCAGCAATCAAACCGGTATGGTTCAGCACCACGTCTTCGATGTAGTCCAGCGGACGCTTGATAAAATCACCGACAGCCTGGCTAACAATATCCCGGTTGAACTGCGCAATTTTGGCGTCTTTCAGCCGCGCCTGACAAAGCCGCGAGTCGGCCGAAACCCGAATCAGCCCGGTAGCAGTTTTGTGATTCCGCCCCGCGCGACAGTGAAATTTAAGGCTGGCAAGATCATGCGTCAGCGCGTTGAGAAGCTGTCACGCCAATTAAAAGAGACCGCAGAACGCAACACTAAAACAGCAGCCGGCGTCCCAAACGGACAGTAAGAGAGCGCGGCGTCATTTTCGCCGCAACCTCCGAACTGCTCACGAGAGCAAAGCCTGGATCGTTTTTTCCAGGCGCTCAAAATTAATTGGCTTGGTGAGGTGTTCAGAGAAGCCTGCCTCTCTGGCTTGGCTTATATCTTGTTCGCTACCAAAGCCGCTGAGCGCTATTCCAGGCAAATCCTTCTTGAGACGCACTTCACGCATCAATTCGTAACCGCTGCGGTCCGGCAATCCGATGTCGCTGATGAGCAGATCGAAATCCTGACTGTGAACCTTTTCGACTGCCTGTTCAGCGGAATGGGCCAGCGTAATTTCGTAGCCGTGGCGCTCCAGCATTCTTTTCATTCCAATGCAAGTGTCATGATGATCGTCCACCAGCAGTACCCGCCGGTGCTTTGGAACCGCCGGTTTGGCCTCCCGATCTATTTGTTGATCTTGCCCTTCGCCATCTTGCCCAATTGGAGTAAGCACGGTGTTTAGTTCCACTGAAAAAATGGCGCCCTGGTCCTTCCCGGCGCTTTGCACCTGGATTTTTCCGCCATGCGCGTCGATCAATGCTTTCGAAATAGCGAGCCCAAGCCCGAGACCCCCAAAACGGCGGGTGATGTCAGCTTGTCCCTGTTCGAATACGTTGAAGATTTTATCGATTGTTTCCTGTTCAATGCCAATGCCGGTATCGATAACGCGAGCTTCAATTTTATCGGGTGTCGGGTTGAGCGTTTCGATGGTGATTCGGCCTTTTTCGGGAGTAAATTTGACACTGTTCTTGATTAGATTCCAAAAGACCTGTTGCAAGCGGGCGGGATCGCCCTCCACGTACGTGTGAATGGCCCGAAACTGAAATTCCACTTCGAGATTTTTTGCTTCGATTTCTTCTCGGCATATCTCGTAAGCGCGCTGAAGGATTTGATGTATGCAAATCGTCTCAAAGCTTAGTTGCAATTTGCCTTTTGATATCCGGGTTACGTCGAGTAAATCGTCAATTAGCCTCGCCTCCAGCTCGACGTTTCGGCGGACCACTTCCAGCGCTTCTCTGACAGGCTGGGAATCTGGCACTTCGGCTTCAAGCTCTCCAACCATCGCGATTACGGGCGAGAGAGGACTACGTAGCTCGTGCGACAAGAGTGCCAGGAATTGGTCCTTTGCAGCGTTTGCGGCAATCAACTCCTGACGCAACGTGACGTCGCGCGTTTTGTCGTCCACGAGATAAAGCACGCCTTGGACGGTTTCCTGCGCGCCTTGTAGCCGGAGCAGATTAATGTCCAAAAAGTGCGTGACTCCCGTTTTATCTTTCAATGGGTGCTCATGCAGTTGAAACGGCGTTCCAAAAGTAAGCACTCTCTCAATGGCTCCTGGGGGGGCAATGTTCACTTCATCGCAGGGGATTTCCGTAATGTCGCGGCCGGGCGGGAGGTCTCCAAAACGTTCCGCCATCCGCGCAAATGCATCGTTGGCGTGAAGAAAGCGGCGAGAAGCGGGTTCGACAAAGGCGATGCCGCTGGGCATGTTCGCCAGCATTTTTTCGTTGAAGATGACTTCGCGCTCCAGCCGCTGCGTCCATTCCATCTGGCGCTGATAGAACCTGTTACCCAGCCTTGCGAAGACTGCCGTGAGCACGATCAACCACGCAGCCAGGATCGTCATTCGTCCCAGAAGATCATGGACCGGTTTGTATGCGAGGCTCTTCGGCTGCTCCACTATCGCTACCCAACCGGCCTGCTCGATCGGACTGAAAGAATAGAGGTTCCCGTGTTCCTCGAAATGTCCGGTTTTGTTTTGGCGGATTTCATTGATTAACAAGCCACCCTGGGGCGACGTAACATTGGGATTCGGTTTAAAATCATTCGCGAAAAGCGACGCGCCATTTTGATCGAGCACCTTGAAAACGAAGCGATCCGAAAATTCGATCGCGGACAATCGCTTACCAAGTCTTTCGACCAGAACCGAGTCCCCAACGAAACCGAGAATTGTCCGGTCGGGCGCACGCACTGCGGCCACGATATCGGTGACGAGGCGATTATCCGACAGCCGCGGGTGAACCGGCGAGACAATCGGTTCGTCGGATGCGGCCGCTTGCTCGCGCCAGTGACCAGCTCCGAAGTCGTTCCCAAACATCCCTGGTACGGTCGGGATCGATGCAAGCAACGCGCCATCCGGTCCAGCAAGGAACATTCCGTCAATATTTGGATGCGAATAGTAAGCGGAGTTAAGCCATTGTTGGGCGGCAGGGACGGGATTCGGCCCGCCAAGAATTTTCGCGACTTCGGGAAGCGTTTGGTAGTAGTTGATGATGGCGCTGCTGCTGCTGAGGTCGTGACCTACTACATGGCCAAGCAACTGGATCAAGGTTTGTCGGTCGCGCAGGATTCTTGTTTCCAGGGTGTCGCGGAGAATCGTATATGAAACAATAAGGGTGAGGATTGACGGAATCCAACCCGCCAGAAGAATAGGAAAGATGATCTTGAAACGATCGAAACGGTTGCCCGTTCGTTTCGTTGTTGTATCTCCCAACTGCATGCCTGTCTTTTGCGAAAAAATTGGAATATCACGGTTAACCTGTTGACCGCCTCAGGCAAGGGCGAATGTGTGCGCGTATAAATGTTGACGAACCCCTCGCGCTCTTGTTCGGTCTGCAGTTTCTTTTGAGCGATTGGGAGATTGGCAAACCGTTTGCGACCGCAATTACGAAAATCGATGGGAGATTGTTGTGTATCAACACAATGCGGCGACGGTTTACAAAGACAAACATACGATTTTTGAATTGACGCATCTGCTGGAAGCGGCATCATGTCGGCCTTACTGCCTCAACGAATGGCAGCAGTAGCAACTCCCATGCAAGGAAGCCTCGGACACATTATTTGGACGTTCTGCTACCTGAGCGTGCTTATCGGGCTTTCAGCTTATGGGGTCCACCGCTATTTCATCATTTATCTGTACTTGAAAAACCGGAACAACACGCCCGTGCCGTCCCGTTATTTTGAACAATTGCCGAAGGTGACGGTGCAGTTGCCGATCTTCAATGAGGTGTATGTGGCCGAGCGGTTGCTCCGTTCGGTCAGCGAACTGGATTATCCGCAGGAGCTTCTGCAAATTCAGGTGCTTGACGATTCAACCGACGAGACTCGCGAGATCACCGCCTCGTGCGCGGAGGAATTGCGCCAGTGCGGTTTTAACGTTCAGCTCATTCATCGGGTTGATCGCAGCGGATTCAAAGCCGGCGCGTTGTCCGCAGGACTCACTGCCGCGGAAGGCGAATTCCTTTGCATCCTCGACGCTGATTTCGTTCCCGAGAGGGATCTGCTAAAACGCACAATCCATTTTTTCACCGATCCAAAAGTCGGAATGATCCAGACCCGCTGGGGCCATTTAAATCGGGGATACTCGTTGCTTACCCGAATGCAGGCGATTTTTTTGGATGGGCATCTTTTGCTGGAGCAAACGGCGCGCAGCCGCAGCGGGCGGTTTTTCAATTTCAATGGGACCGCAGGTCTCTGGCGGCGTTCGTGTATTGAACAAAGTGGAGGCTGGCAGGCTGACACGTTGTGCGAGGACCTGGACCTTAGCTATCGCGCCCAGCTCGCAGGCTGGAAATTTGTCTATCTTGCAGATGTTGTCACCCCGGCCGAGCTGCCAGTGGACATGAACGGCTTCAAGTCTCAACAGCATCGCTGGACGAAGGGATCGATCCAAACATGCAAAAAGTTGTTACCCACAATCTGGCGCAGCCGACTTCCGTTTCCAATTAAGCTCGAGGCCACCGGGCATTTAATGTCAAACTTTGCCTACCTCCTGCTTGCTCTTCTCTGTGTTCTCTTGCATCCATCATCCGGAGCGCCTGAGGGCGGCTGGCTGCGCACAGTCCTTGTGGACATTCCGATTTTCCTTGCGGCATCGGTTTCTGTGGCGGTTTTCTATGTTTGCGCCCAGCGCGAGCTGCATCCACGGACCTGGATGCGGGAGATTCTTTTTTTGCCGTGTCTGCTAGCCTTGGGAATTGGTCTGTCGCTAAATAACGCGCGAGCGGTCCTGGAAGCGCTCATCAATCATAAGTCCGATTTTACGCGGACGCCGAAGTATGGGATTGAACGTAAATCGCAAAAGTGGCGCAGCTGCAAGTACCGGCCGCTGAAGTCAGCACTTCCTCTGGCGGAATTGGGTTTCGCGATCTATTTCACGTATTTCGTGGTGTTCGCCATTGTCCACGGACAGCTCCTTTCCGTGCCGTTCCTACTGATGTTCCAGGGCGGCTTCTTTTACGTTTGTCTTTCTTCATTCGGCAGTCGCTGGTCGAAAACTAATTTTGGGACTTCGCGCGCGGGCGCTGCAATTCCTGCGTGACAACATCGAAATCCTCGAGTAAAAGAGTGCGCATGTTTCGTACCGTAGCAGTAATTTTCAGTCTGATTTCGGCTGGCTCCGCCTTTGCTATCATGCCGCTCGATACTTCCAGCCAGCTTATCATCAGCGTACGAGACCAGAAACTGATGCTCGTACAAAACGGCGCGAAAGTGGCCACATATCCGGTGTCCACGTCGATGTTTGGTGTGGGCGACTCTTGGGGACGAATGACAACTCCTCTTGGCTATCTCGCAGTCGAAAAAAAAATCGGTGACAACGTCCCGACTGGCGCCGTTTTCCACAATCGGCGGTTAACCGGTGAAATTCTGCAGCCAAATGCTCCTGGTCGCGACCCAGTGATCACACGCATTATTTGGTTGCGAGGATTGGAAGCGCAAAACGCGCACGCATTTCAGCGTGGCATCTATATCCATGGAACGCCGCAGGAGAAAGCGATCGGGAAACCAGCCAGCTACGGCTGCATTCGGATGAAGTCGAGCGACGTAACGGAGCTGTACAATCGAGTTCCATTGGGAGCAGTCGTGCAGATTATTCCTGACACACTTCCGAAAACGGTACAAGCACTGCCGGTGCAATTGACTCATACTCTCGTGGCTGCGACCGCACCTCCTCAGACTCAAACAGATAAACGAGGTCGGCTGCCGAAGGTAGCGAAAGCGCCACGGGTAGAGCCCACGAACAGCGTTATCGATGTGAGCGCACTGGCCGCACCACCTCAACGCTTAACGCAGAATCAACCACAAGCGCAGCCCGCAACCCGGAATCAAGATCAGCTTGGATCTAAAGAGAGTACGGGCACTCTGACAGCCGAAGAAATGCGGATGGGCGGAGCGCTTGCGGCCGAGCGACAAAAAGCGAAGCTCGCATTGAATAAACGGTTTTAGCGCTCGCACGCGCGGCATGCTCACGAGTGGCCGCTACGTAGTTTTACCGGCAATGGCCAATACGAAATCAGCCGCCAAACGCGCCCGCCAAAGCGCGAAACATACGCTTCGCAATCGCAGTGTTATAACGGGTTTACGGACAATGCAGAAGGGAGTGCATTCCACGCAAGCGCACAGCGCTGATCAAATTCGTTTGCTTACCTCGGCAATCGATAAAGCTGCCAAGCGCGGGATAATTCATAGAAATGCAGCCCGCCGTCGCAAAGAACGGCTCACCCGGGCATTGGCCACCGCTAAATAACGTGCCTGTGGCCGCTTCGCTGTGCGAGGCGCGGCGCTGATGTGTTTGTAAACCGCTTCGGCGCATCTCGCAGAGACGCAGCTACAGCAAATGCCTTTGCATATCGCACCGGCCGGATAGATTCTGTGGAATGATTCCCGCGCTTCTTCTCATTCTTTCCGCCGTCGTCTATCGGGTTACGACCGGACTCTTGATTCATTCTGGCGCGAGCTGGCTTTCGAATTTCACGCCGCTCGCGGCAATCGCGCTTTGCAGCGCAGCATACTTCCCGAAGAAATATAAGTTCTCAGTGCCGCTCCTGACGCTGTTTATTTCCGACGTGGTAATTAACCTTCGATACGGTGCCCCGTTACTCGATCCGCAAATTCTCGTTCGCTATGCCGCGCTCGCGCTCGTCGGATGCATTGGAGTTTTTTTGCAGAATCGGGCATCGTTGAAGACATTTTTGCCGGCTTCCATTCTTGCATCGACAATCTTCTACGCAGTCACCAACGCGTTTTCCTGGTTAACCGATCCGGGTTATGCGAAAAACTTCGCCGGACTCGTGCAATCGCTCACGGTAGGATTGCCCCAGTACAGCGCGACGCCCACCTGGATGTTCTTCCGCAATTCGCTCGTTAGCGATCTTCTGTTCACGCTGCTTTTTGTTTTGTGCATGAACGTGGGGCAAAGCAGGGAGAGATCGGGAGCCCGCGCCGCGCGGTTTCGTCCAGCCGCTGCGGGATGACCGCCATGCAGCCGGTGGAGCAGCGCGACGAAGTCGAGATGCTCTCGCTGATGCTGTTGATCCGGCGTTTTGAGGAGCGCGCCAGCCAGCAGTATCAAGCGCAGAAGGTTGGCGGTTTTTGCCACCTCTACATCGGCCAGGAAGCAGTTGTGACCGGCGCGATCGCCGCCGTCCGGGATGATGATTACATCATAACCGCTTACCGCGATCACGCCCACGCGCTTGCCCGAGGTACGAGTGCGAATGCATGCATGGCCGAATTGTTTGGGAAAGAAACGGGCTGCTCGCGCGGGCTGGGCGGCTCGATGCATTTTTTCGATAGGCAACGTCACATGTACGGTGGACACGCCATCGTTGCCGCACACGTTCCGCTGGCGGTCGGGATGGCTTTTGCCATCAAGTACAGAAGCGAAGATCGCGTCACCCTTTGCTTCTTTGGTGACGGCGCAATCAATCAAGGCGCGTTCCACGAAGCGTTGAATCTTGCCGCGTTGTACAAATTGCCGGTCGTTTTTATTTGCGAGAACAACCTTTTTGCCATGGGCACTTCGGTGAAAAGATCGACGTCACTCAAGCAAATTATCGATCGCGCCGAAGGGTACGACATCCCTGGAGAAATTGTCGATGGCATGAACTTTCGTGAAGTGCGCGATAAGGTTGCGGAAGTCGCGGATTCGATCCGCAAAGAGCCGCATCCGGCATTTCTGGAAGCGCGAACCTATCGCTATCGGGGCCACTCGATGTCAGATCCAGCAAGCTACCGGACCAAGCAAGAATTGGAAAAATATCGCTTGGACGACCCAATTACGCGCCTCCGCGCACAGCTCACGCGCGAGGGAAAATTAACCAATGAACAATTCGACCGGCTCGATAAGCAGGCGAAGGAAGCAGTTATGGCCGCGGTGAAGTTCGCTGAGCAGAGTTCGGAGCCGCCGCTCGAAAAGCTTTACGATTATACTTATGCCAACGGAGCCAAGCCGTGAGAGAAATCACGTATCGTCAGGCCCTTAATGAAGCGCTCGCAGAAGAGCTCGAGCGTGACCCGAATGTTTTTCTGATGGGCGAAGAGGTCGCGGAATACCAAGGCGCTTACAAGGTCAGCCACGGGTTGCTTGAGCGCTTTGGGCCAGAGCGAATCATTGATACTCCTATCAGTGAGAATGGGTTCGCAGGTCTTGGCGTCGGCGCAGCGATGGTAGGCTTGCGGCCAATAATTGAATTTATGACGTTCAGCTTTTCGCTGGTGGCGTTCGATCAGGTCGTCAATAACGCGCCGAACATGTACACGATGTCGGGCGGGCAATTTAATATCCCGATAGTGTTTCGTGGTCCGAACGGGCCCGCGCACCAACTCGGCGCCACGCATTCTCATGCAACGGAGAATTTTTACGCGAGCGTGCCGGGCCTGAAGGTCTGCGCGCCGGCGACCCCACGCGATGCAAAAGGTTTGCTTAAAACCGCGGTGCGCGACAATAACCCTGTGCTCGTTCTTGAAGCGGAATTGCTCTACAGCTCAAAAGGAATGGTCGAGCCGCCCGATGAAGAGCTGCTGATTCCCCTGGGCAAAGCCGACGTGAAGCGCGAGGGCAGCGATGTCTCGGTCATTTGTTACTCTCAGACAGTGCCGGTGGCGTTGAAAGTGGCCGCACAACTGGAAGAGGAAGATATCTCTGCAGAAGTGCTCGATCTTCGTTCGATTAAGCCGCTCGATGAGAAGGCGATTTACGATTCGGTGACAAAAACGCATCGCGTTGTGATCGTCGAACAGGATCATCCATTTTGTGGAGTCGGTGCGGAAGTTTGCTATCGGATTCAGGAAAACATTTTTGATGAGCTCGACGCACCGATCATTCGCGTATCACAGGAAGACGTTCCCATGCCCTATAATGAGCGGCTCGAGCATGCCGTCCTCCCGAACGCGGAGAAACTCACAGCCGCTGTGAAAAAAGTCTGCTACGCGTGAACGGGGTTAAAACAGTTACAAATGTCGCAAGGTTAAAAGAGGGATCTTTGTAAGTTGTAACGTTGATTTTTTTCGCCATGCCTGAAATCCAGATGCCCAAACTGAGTGACACGATGACCGAGGGCACTCTTGTCGCGTGGAAAAAAAAGAAGGGCGATCAAGTTTCTGCCGGTGAAGTGTTGGCCGAGATTGAGACTGACAAGGCGACCATGGAATGGGAATCGCCCGAGGACGGGACGCTCACCGAAATTTATGTTCAGGAAGGCGGCAAGGTAAACGTCGGCGACAAGATCGCGTTCATCGGCGGTGAAGGCGAGGAAGCTCCAAAGGAAGAAGCGCCGGAACAAAAAGAAGAAAAACAGCCGAAACCCGCAGAACAAAAAAAAGAAAAATCGCAAGCTGAGACGGGGAAACCTGCGCCGGCTCAGAAGAAAGAGAAGGAAACCGAACCGCCGCAACAAAAAGATGTAGGGGCGGCTGTGTCAGCCGCCCGGTCTGAAGGGAAGCAACAGGAAGCTCGACCTAAAGAAGAAAAGCGCGAAGAAGCGCGCGTCAAAGCGTCGCCCGTTGCGCGTCGCGTCGCAGCCGAACTCGGCGTTGATCTTTCCAGCGTGGAAGGGACAGGCCCGGACGGCCGTGTGACTGAAACCGATGTGCGCGGGGCTGCAAAATCAAAGACTGTAGAGGCGGGCGTGTCGCCCGCAGGAAAGCAGCCGACTCGGCTGCCACTACAGGCTGGTGAAAGTGCGCGCATTCAACTTTCCGGTATGCGCAAAATCATTGCGCAACGACTGGTGGAAAGTCTCGGTCCGGTTCCGCATTTTTATCTGACGATCGATGTCGATGCGGGACCGCTCATGGAAGCGCGCGAGGAACTGAAGTCAGCCGGCGAAGGAGCTGAGGCGGCCAAAATCACCGTGAACGATTTTGTTCTCAAAGCGGCGGTACAAGCCGCGTTAAAAGTCCCCAGAGTAAATGCGTCATTCGATGGCGATGCAATCGTGCAGTATGCGGATGTTGATCTCGGCATTGCGGTTGCCATCGAGGACGGATTGCTGACGCCGGTCATTCGTGGTGCGCAGAACAAATCGCTCGGCGAGATTAGCGAGATTGCCAAGGATTTGGCGCATCGCGCGCGCAACAAGCGGATGAAACCGGAGGAGTTTCAAGGCGGCACATTCACCGTTTCAAATCTCGGCGGCATGGGTATCGACAGTTTCTCCGCTGTAATCAATCCGCCGCAAGGCTTCATTCTCGCCGTCGGCAAGATCACCAGGGTTCCGGTAATCGACGATTGCGACCAAATTGTCGTCGGTCATCGCATGTCGCTTACGATGAGCTGCGATCATCGCGTCATCGACGGCGCGCTGGGCGCTGAGTATCTGAAAGAATTGCGACACCTTCTCGAAAACCCGGCGCTGCTGTTGGTTTGAACGGAGAATCTGGGGAGCACAGGCTGGCAGCCTGTGCTCCCCAGAGCTTAGCAGCCACCGCTTGTTTCCCACGTCATGAAATCGTCGAGCGTTTGCCGGGTTCTGTCCGCGACAAATTCGATCACCGTAGCGTCATCGACAAAGCCAAGAAATGGAGTCTTGTCAGGAATCAAATCGAATGGATCGATCAGGTAATTAAGAGCAGCAACGACCCACAAAAGCGCGTCATGCGGAACCTGGCCGTACTCGCCGCGATGATGCGCGCGGACCAAACGCAGCATCGTCTGAAGATAAGGCCAGTATTCCTTAAACGGTTCCCTCGCCACTGCCGCTGCCTTTTTGGCAGCTTCATTGAAAAGCTCTTCCAGAGTTTCAGAACTGTTGAGACACGTTTTGGCATCGATCAGCGCTCTGGCGAAGGCTTCACTGCGAAGAGCAGGTTTGGCGTATGGGATGTGCGCCTCGCTCTTTTTGCGGCGCGGTCCAGCCTTGATCTTGCTGCTCGGTTTGGTTTTTACCTGTTTCATCTGATGTCATCAAAGCAGATTCTGGCAGCGATGAGAAGGCAAACCTAAGGTTTTGTTGCGAGAATGAGTGGTGATGGCCCAGGTGCTTCGAGTCTGCGCACTTTCTTGAATCCGGCGTCTTCCAGCCAGCTTTTGATTTCGTTGAAGCTGAAAGTGTCGCCCTTTTCTGTGTTCACCAGCATTTGCACGGCGAACATGAGCGAGGGCAGCGGCTCAGTCCGCTGGTCGTTCACCAGCCACTCGGCGATCGCGATGACGCCGCCAGATTTCAGTGCGCGAAAAGTTTTCTTGAGCAATTCCCGGCTGCGTTCCTCGCCTTCGCTGTGCAAGATATGTCCGAGTATCGCGACATCGTACCCGGTGCCGAAGTTTGCTTCCAACAAATCGCCTTCCACGAAATTGAAGCGATCGCGCACACCGTATTTTTCGGTAATCCGTTTCGTTGTCAGGATCATTCCCGCCCAATCGACTGCGCTCACGCGGACGCGCGGAGATTTCTGGGCGAGCGCAGTTCCCCAAATGCCAGAGCCAGCGGCGAGATCGAGAACGCGAATTTCCTTTTTCGTTTTCGCGATCTTCAAATGATCTCCGAGTTTTTGCGCAGCGGGATAGCTCATAGGGATGATGTTTTCCACGAGCTGGCTGAAAAATTCGGTGCCTTCGGTTTCTTGATTCACCGCCACTGCCGGACGGCCTTCGCGGACGATGTCAGTCAGGCGCAGCCATCTGGAAATGAGCTGTGGCGCAATCGTGCCAAAAAAACCGGCATGGGTTCCCGGCTTGTCGCTGATAAGAAACGCAGCGCTTTCCGGTGTGAGCGAATATCGCCCCCGTCGATCTTTCTTCAGAAGATCGAGACCGACGAGCGCGTTCATCAAAATTCTAAGAGCGCGCGGCGAAGCACCTGTCTCTTTCGCTACTTGCTCTGCTGTTTTGGCGCCATTTTCCAGCGCATCGAAAACTTTGTTGCCCGCTGCGGCGCTGATGATGAGCGGCGGCGCGTAGGCGAAACTGAGTTCCATTAACCGTTCCGGAGTGACCTGTTTTTTCCTGGACGTCTTCTTTGCCATATGTTGTTTTTGATTTCTGAGTTGTAAGATCGACAACTAGCAAGCGCGCGAGTCCTGGCAAATTCAGTTATTCTGTCGAACAATTCGCCTGCGGGAAAGCGACGGCAGTCTACACTGCTAACGATGGACGAGAGCTGGAAGACGCGTGCGCAAATGGAGGCGACAGAACAAGCCGTGCTCGCGCCGTTTGCACAAAAATCGGCTGACTCCCGCGGGAGGCAATACTCCGAGCCGAGCCATTCGTATCGGACGGAATTTCAGCGCGATCGCGCACGCATCATTCACTCGCGGGCGTTTCGCCGGCTGGAGTACAAGACGCAGGTTTTCCTCAACGGGACCGGTGACCATTTGCGCACGCGCTTGACGCATTCCATTGAAGTCGCGTCGATCAGTCGGACGATCGCTCGCGCATTGGGCTTGAATGAAGATCTCGCGGAAGCCATCGCCCTTGCGCACGACCTGGGACATGCGCCGTTTGGCCACTCCGGCGAGGAGATGTTGGCCGAATGCATGCGCGGTCATGGCGGGTTCGACCACAACCGCCAGAGTCTGCGAGTGGTGGAGCTGCTGGAGAATGCTTACCCGAATTTTCCGGGTCTCAATCTGACGTTCGAAGTGCGCGAGGGTTTGCAGAAACATCAGCGTCTTTACGAGTTCCCAACATCGAGAGGAGAAAAATATCATCGCCCGTCTTTAGAGGCGCAGGTGGCGGATCTCGCGGACGAGATCACATATTACAGTCATGACCTCGATGACGCCGTCGACTTTGAGATTTTGAGCCCGACGCAACTGAGCGAAAATGAGGTCTGGCGGCGAAGCCATCGCACCGTGCTCGAGCGTTACGCGGGCCCTCGGGAACCCGAGCTGCATAAGTTAATCATTCACGACATTATCGATAATGAAGTGCACGACGTGGTTGCGACTAGCGCAAAATCAATCGCTCATGCCGGCGTACAAAGTGCAGACGAGGTGCGCCGACAGGCCGTCCCGCTGATTCACTACAGCGATGAACTCGCCGAAGCGAATCGCGCCCTCCGGAAATTCTTGTATCAAAATGTTTATTATCACCCGCGTGTGTCTGAGGTGAACCGGTGCGCGTGCGAAATGCTACGAGGCGTTTTCGAAGCGTACCTTCTCGATCCGGACAGGCTCGGCGAAGGGGCGACGAGACGCATTGAAAGGGAGGGGTTGCATCGCACGGTATGCGATTACGTTGCCGGAATGACTGACAGATATTTGATGGAAGAATACGAGCGGATTGCCGGGTAGCATGCCGGACCCGCCCTGACAGTTTTCGGTTGCAGCGCAGGTTTCCATTTGCGCCAAAGGCGCTATCTCAAACTAGCCTGGGGCATCGCCCCAGGAATTCAAATCGCCATGTAAACAAGCGCTGAAAGCGCGATTCAATTGCCGGATGGATTCGGGCTGGTGCCCGAAGTGAATCGCCCTTTCAGCACTGGTGACTTCGCATTTCGGTAATCCTGGGGCGTTGCCCCAGGCTTTGACAATGAATGTGGCGCCTTTGGCGCTGAACATGTAGTAGCATAGGGCTAATATCCGCACCTATGCGGCCGCATTGCCGATTTCGTCGCGCAAATATGTGATCAGGAATCGAAGCCGCTGATTGAGAGAACGTTCTTCGAGGACGCGTTGACGCCGCAAGGGATCGTTGACAAATGTTGAGGCCATAAGATCGGCCAGCATTTCGAGATCCCGCAATTCCGCGAGATATCGATCAACTTTCGCCGGGAGCTGCCGTCCGTCGTGTTTAAGGTTCGCGTAAAGCTCGAGCACTTTTGCGCCGAGTGCTTCAGTCTCGACCGTGGGCGCGTCGCGCGACTCGACAATGTCGATCCTCGCGATTGGGAACGGCGTTTCCTGTTCGAAACTGGCGAAGCGCACACGTTGGAGACCTTGCAGGATCAAATTCGACGTCCCATCGCCGCGCCCGACACACGCGCGAATCAACCCGACGGTGGCAAAATGAAAGAAGTCCTCCGGCGCGTGCCAATCCGGGCAACTCGGCTTGACGAGCGTCACGCAAAACATGCGATGATGCCGAAGCGCGTGTTGGAGCATCTGCCGGTAACGCGGCTCGAAAATATAGAGCGGCAGCAGCGCATGCGGAAAGAGCACCGCACCTGGCAGCGGCATCACCGGGAGTTGCTTTGGCAACGTTAAGGATGAAGACATGGCGCGCTAGCTCCTATGTACGATATGTGCGCTGAAGAAAGAGCAAGCGGGTGGAGCGTGATTCAACGTTCTAACGTCGCGAACCGATTCCAAGTCCGCGAAGTTGTTCGAGCGAGAGTTGCCCTTCGATGTCGCTCGCGTCAGCGACCGACGCATAAACCAGCGCCGAGCCGGCGCGCGCCAGCAAAACACGCGAAATTGCGCCAAGTTTGCCGATTCCCATCGCGCTTATCGCAACATGAACATCTTTGTCCGTAATCAAATTGAGCAGACACCCGAGCTGAATCGGTGTGTCGGTGCGGGTCGCAACCTTAAAAATGTCTGCGCCGTGCCGTTCGGCAGCGAGCGCTTTCGCGGTCAGAACTCGCGGAAGAGGTGTCGATTTGAAATCGTGCAACGAAATCACACACCGCACTTTCTTCTGCTTTGCAAGCGTAAGCAGCGAATGCAACGCAGACGCCGAGCGCAATTCAATGTCGAGATAGTCGGCGTGAGGTAAAAAGCGCGTCAGCAGATTTCGCCGTCGCCGCAGTGACAAATCGTTGGCGCCGCCTTCCCTCGGGTGTCGCGCCGTGATAATGAGCGGCGAACGTAACCCTGAGATTTTTTTCTCTAATTCATCAATAATGTCTGCGAGTTGATCCAGCCGCAGTTCGAACAAATCCGGCGGTTGACGCATTCGAACAGCGAATTCGAGGTCCGTGTACGATGTGATTACGCCAACGACTCGGGAATGCGGACGGCGTCCAGCAGAAGCGCGCGCGGTCATTCGTCATTTCAACTTCGTGATTCCCTGAAGCATTCGTTCGACGTACTTGGCCAAAATGTCGAACTCGAGATTCATCAAGTCACCCGCCTCCGCGCGATCCAGATTGGTGTGCTTTTTCGTATACGGCACAATCCAAGCGACGAAACTCTTTGGAAGAATTTCAGCGACCGTAAGGCTGATTCCATTGACCGCAATCGACCCTTTTAAAGCGATATAATGGGCGAACTTAGCCGGCAATTCTACTTCCAATCGAAAATCTGCGCCAGCCTTCTGAAAGGCGACGACCGGTGACACACAATCAACGTGCCCTTGCACGAAATGCCCACCGAACCGCTCCTTCGCGCCCAGAGCGCGCTCAAGATTTACCGAGTCTCCGCGCTGCAAATGCTTTAGATTTGTGCATGCCATTGTTTCCGCCAAAAGATCGAAACCCAGAGCGTTTCGGTGATGCGAGTTTAGTGTGAGGCAACAACCGTTGACGGCCACGCTACCGCCGCGCCGCATTTTCTTCGTGAGATGCGGGGCGGCAATTTTCAATTCAATGCCATCCTTCTCCGCACGAACCGAAATCACGCTGCCGACTTCTTCAATCAGACCGGTGAACATGACGATCCACTTCTTAGATCAATTCAGCGGCTCTCGGCAAATCAATAGCCACGACCGGGGAAATGACGACCCACCGCCTTCGGTCCTCGCGGCGACCTACGGCGCGGCGGGCGAATAACGAATGCTGAACGAATGAACTCGAAAGCCGAGTAAAGAGCGATGCGTCGAGCTTTGTCATTCATCATCGATTCGGATTTCGACATTCGGATTTCGTAATTTATGAATTGGAGTCGATTCATGTCTATTCATGGTTAGAAACCAACCAACGATGATCGGTAGGTCACATACGAAGCCCGGGCCACGTGCACGCTCGCAGAATCTCCTTACGAGGGCGCGCGTCGCGGTTCTTTCCGGTATTTTATTTTTGTCCGGCATTGGAGCGCTGATTTTCGAAACTCTGTGGTTGCGATTAAGCGGGTTGGCGTTTGGCAACTCAGTTTGGGCTGCGGCATTGATTCTCTCCAGTTTCATGGGAGGCCTGGCGTTGGGAAACGCACTCGCCGCATGCTCGAGAATTCGGCGATGGCGGCCGCTTCATTTCTACGCTGTGCTGGAGGTGCTTGTCGGTTTCTTCGGGTGCACAATTGTTTTTGCTCTTCCGGTGCTTGGCGACTTGATGCGACCCGTGTGGCAAACGCTGTGGAATTATCAGCCGACTCTCCTCGGACTGCGGTTCATCGTGTCTTTCCTGATCCTGCTCGTGCCGACAACGGCCATGGGTTTGACGTTGCCCGTTTTAATCGAAGACCCAGTTTTGCGACGAACGAATTTTGGTCGGGCAATCGGTCTTCTTTATGGCTCGAACACATTAGGGGCAGTAGCTGGCGCTGTGCTCGGCGAAGGTTATCTCATTGAAGCATTTGGGCTTCATGGCACCGGCCTAGCGGCCGGTTTGGCGGTTTGCCTCGCTGCGGCGATCGCTTTGTTGATCGCAAAAATTGATGACGACACCGACGCCCTCATTTTACAGCGAACCTTTCCGCTGCGCTTCAATGCAGGCTATCGACTACCGTGGCGCTTGCTTTTCGTCAGCTTTGGGACCGGCTGCATTTTTCTTGCGCTGGAGGTGATTTGGTTCCGGTTCCTGCGCCTGTATGTCGCTTCGTCTCCGACCGCGTTCGCGGTCATGCTCGCTGTTGTGCTGGCGGGTATCGGCCTCGGCGGCATTGTGGCTGGCGCGATACACCGCCGCTCGACGCGACTGAATCACTTGCTTCCCGTCCTCTTGTTGTTGGCAGCGATTTTGACCCTTCTCTCATATCTATTTTTTCCAGGCGAGCTAATTCAGGCGCGTACGGGCGTGTTTGATCTCAAATGGTGGCAGATTGCGCTGTTGTCCATCGCCGTGATGTTCCCCGTGGCCTTGCTCTCAGGAATTCTGTTTCCGTCCATCGTAGCAGATGTTCAGGCGAGCGTGGAAGACCGGATGAACAGCACTGGGATCACGACGTTGTTCAATACTGCGGGAGCGGCGGTGGGCCCGCTCGTTACAAGCTTCGTCCTCCTCCCAAGCATCGGCTATCAGTGGAGTCTCATACTTTGCGCTGCGGGATACGCTTTGCTCAGCACCCTCACGACCGACCGCGCAGGTTACTTGTTGCCCCGAATGCTCGCCTCGGGACGAGTCCGTCGGACCGTGGGACGTTCGGGAATCGGTTTAGTCGTCGCTGGGCTTTGGACCGCAGTGATTCTCATTCTGGCAATTTTTCCGTATCGACGCGCTGAAGCGCATTTCGCGCATGCGAGCCATCTTTTCGAGGTGGACGACCGGGGACATGTGCTGGCGCACGTAGTGAAAAGGATTGAGGGGACCTCTGACACATGGCAGTTGCTGCGGCGCGATCTTTTCGGCGAACCATACTATTATCGGCTGTTGACGAATGCATTTTCGATGTCGGCCACAAATCCGTACGGCCAACGCTACATGAGATTGTTTGCTTATCTTCCGTTGGCTTTTCGGCCGGAATCAGAAGACGTGTTGCTTATTTCCTATGGTTGCGGGGTCACAGCGGATGCGTTTCTTCATGGGTCGCACGTTAAACGGATGGATGTGGTGGACATCTCCAAGGAAGTGTTCGCCCTGGCTGATTTCTATTCTAGCAGCAATTACTCCAATCCGTTGCGTGATCCGCGCGTGCGCGCAGTTGTGCAAGATGGTCGCTTTTTTCTTCAAGCGAGTCCGCGACAGTACGACATTATCTCTGGTGAGCCGCCTCCGCCGAAGGTAGCGGGCTCGGTTTATCTCTATACGGAACAATTTTTCTCGCTCATGAACAGCCGGCTGAAGGAAGGCGGAATCGCGAGCTTTTGGCTGCCGGTTAATCAGTTGAAAGTCGAGGAAGCGAAAGCAATTCTTCGCGCATTTCATAATGCTTTCCCGAACTCATCGGTTTGGGCTGCCAATCAGGACTGGATCATGATGGGTATCAAGGGACCGGGACGCAGCGTCAGTGAAGAGGAAATTCGGCGATTGTGGAGGGAGCCGGCCACTGGCGCAGATTTGAGTCGAATCGGCATCGAGGTCCCACAACAATTGGGCGCCCTTTTCCTCATGGATGGCGAAGAGATCGATCGGATCACCCATGACGTCGCGCCGCTGACGGATAATTATCCGAAGCGGCTGAGCGACGCGTCGTGGGACGACGAAGCAAGCCACCGGTTTGCTTTTAGGTATCTGGAAGCGCCTTCCGCCGTTCAACGCTTTCTTCACTCTGAGTTGGTTAATTCTATCTGGCCTGAGACGCTGAACGAATCACTGGAATCATTTTTTATCCTCCGGCAAACGCGATATCTCTCCGAATGGATTGGAAGCAACAAGTTGGCCGAACTGGACCTTTATCTGCGTCATTCCGGTTTGCGAATACCTGTCCTGGAGGTGCTCGGGAGTGATGCATTCCGGCTCGCAATCGCCGAGCGAGTGGCGAAGCAAGCGCAAGAGCCTCCGCTCGACACCATGCCCGATCTGGTTGCGGGCGCGCTGGCGCGGCGGGACCTCAACGGAGCAATTCGGCTGTTGGAGAATAAGAAAGATCGTGGCGTGTTTACTCTCAACGAGACACTCCTGCTTACCTACCTTTACTGCTTGAACGGCAGTGTCGCGAAAGCGGAAGCGCTGGTGGCGAACAACGCCAACTTAATCAAGAAAGATTGGTTCGTTGATTGGCTGTGGGAAAAATTAGAAAACGATTTCGGGTTCCATCCACCCACCCACCACGAATAATTTAACCGCGGATGACGCGGATAACGCGGATGACCAACGTTTTGTCATGTCGAGCGGAGTCGAGACATCTCTAATCATTGACCATGCCACATGATTACAACTTCTGGATCTACATTGTCACGGATCGGAATCACTCGGTTCTTTATATCGGTGTGACCAATCGGCTCTCGCGGCGGGCTTGGGAGCACCGAGAGGGCACCGCAGCCGGATTCGCGTCCAAGTACCAATGAAAAAAGCTCATCTATTACGAACATTATCGTGATGTCCGCGATGCGATCGCTCGGGAATCGCAATTAAAGAAATGGTCGCGATCGAAAAAATCGAACCTAATTAATCGATTGAACCCATGTTGGGACGATCTTGGTGCCGATGCGCTGCAAGCCAGGTAAATCGAGAGATTTGATTCGCTCACTTCCCGTTCGCTCAGCCTTCGGCCTTCCCGTCTATGTCGTGGCTTCCCGAGCCGCTCCATTCTCAACTGCGCGGAGTTTACCCTGAGTGATCCCGCAGACGCGGGAGAGTCGAACGGGCTCCGCTTCGAAATGACATTGCAGCATCGCTTAGAATGAAAGCGCGTCGTGCGGGAGCAGCGGCAAGCATCCGAGCGCCCAGATCCCTACAATCTAAATCTGCCATATCCGTGCCATCCGCGTAATCAGCGGTCGCTAAAAAAATTCAAAAAAAACTGAGAAAAAAGCTTGCCAGCCCTTGGCCTCTTCCGCTAGACGGGAAAGTTGACGCGACAAACACCCCCATTTGGCCGTTCAAAAAAAGTTTAAAGAAAGTGAAAAAAAAGCTTGTCAGGGCATTAGAAATTTAATAACCCTGCCGAAACCTAACCAAACCAATGGAGAAACTAATGACTAAAAATATGCTAAATAAACGTGGATTCCTTCGCGCCGCTTTCATTGCGAGCGTCGGATTTCCCTTAATTTTTGCATCGAACGCAATCGCTCAGTTGGCGGCTCCGGCTGCGCCACCTCCTCCTCCGGCCCCGGGTGCGGCAGCCCCAACGGCTGAGGTCGAACGCGTGATTGTGACCGGATCGAACATCCCCACAGCGGAAGAAACCGGCCCCAACCCGGTGGATACCTACCGGCCACAGGACATTGAGAAATTGGGTGTTCGGAGTGCCCAGGATCTGCAAAATATCATTCCACAAGAGGCCGGCGGTACCACCAACCAGAACCTCAACAACGGACAGCCTGCCGGCACCGTGGAATTGAATCTGCGCGGTATACTCCCCAAAGAGACGTTGGTTTTGATCGATGGCAAACGGTACGCCGGTCAACCGTTGGGCAGCGCCGGGGGTAGCAGCGGTAACGACATTAACCTGATTCCCTTCCCCATAATTGATCACATCGACATCCTCAAGGATGGCGCCTCGGCTGTGTATGGCGCGGACGCCATATCTGGTGTGGTCAACTTCTTTTTGATACACAAATTCCGTGGACTCGAGATTGGGGGGACTTACGGGAACACAAACCTGGGAGCCTCCAATGAGATGGGCGAATGGGAGGCATGGATCAAAGCCGGCACCGGAGATGACAAGACCGATATCGTGGTCGTCGCCGATTTCTTTTATCGTACCGGTGGGATCTTTTCCCGCGACCGAGATATCAGCAGCAATGGGGACCAGACTGATTTTGGCGGTTTTGATGGTCGCAGTTCGAATTTCCCCGGCCGCCTTCAATCAGCAGGTGGTGGTTCTGGCGGGAGTGTCCGCCTACTTCCGAGTTTGTTTTTCGGCCCGGGCGGAACGCCTATATTCGGCGTGAACACGCCGCTGCCACACTCAGCGCCCAATCGCAATACTTCTCCCTTTTATATTAGTCCCATAGTGCTCGGTCTTAATCCTTCGGGTGGGAACGGCCTTTCAAACCCTGGGACGCGGAACTCAGCCAAACAATTCCGGGATGGGGACTACGTGGGCTTTAACTTCGCCGCTTTCACGTCAGCCATGCCGGTGTCGGATCGTCAGAGCTTCTACGGTTCGTTCACCCGGGACATATGCGACAAGTATCTGACGGTGTTTATGGACTTTATACATACCCGCTCGTTTTTCGATCAAGTCGCGGCACCTGTGCCCTTTGCACCCGATCCGTTTAAGAACCCGGGCCAATTTGTAGGGGTTAGTGGTCCTAATGATTTCAGTGTGCCACTCTCGAACCCGTTTAATCCGTTCACCGTAGCGGACGACGTTTGGATATCGCCTGACGGGACCGAAGTCCCGATCACTACGCACGTAAAGTTTCGCGGCATTAACGACACCGGCCCGAGGCACGAAAAGTTCACTTATCAGTTTGACAACTTTGACGTCGGACTGAGGGGTGAGATGGGAGAATTTGCCGATTATCTCAAGACATGGAACTGGGAACTCGGTTTCCGTTACTCCCGGAATGAAGGGACGCAGCAGTCCGTAGGCGAGGTCAGCCAGCCCGGTTTGCGCGACGCCTTGTTGGATACCGATCCGGCCACGGCATTTGATCCGTTCCTGAATTTCCATGCTCACAACACCGCGGCGGCCAGGGGGAGAGTTTATGTCACTCTGAATAATTCCGGCACGTATGAGCTGCCTATAGGTTACGCCACAATTAACGGTGACTTGTTTAATCTTCCGGGCGGGCCAGTTTCCTTTGCGATTGGCGGTGAGTACGATGCGCCGAGATATACCCGGAACCGCGACGCGCTAAATAACACGTTTAGCAGCATTGGCTCAGTGGACGGCCAAAGCTTTAAGGTGAACCGGGATGTCTGGTCAGTTTACGAGGAAGTGCGGGTGCCAATCACCAGCCCAACCTGGAACTTCTGGGGCTTCTACAGCTTTGAGGTTGACTTCGCTGAGCGGGAGGAATGGTTCAGCCAGAACACTTCTTCGGTTCTAGTACCACGGCTGCCGTCGGCGGGCTCCGAGTATAACACGCAGAAGCCAAAGATTTCTATCCGCTGGCAACCGCTTGATCCCAAGTATATCGGAGCGCTGACTTTGCGCGGCAGCTATACCGAAGCGTTTCATGCGCCGACGCTAGGGGAGCTTTCGCCCGCGGGCACGGAGAGCTTCCCGGCGGTCATCGATCCATTTTCCAGTCAGACTGACATCCAGATCGAGGAACTCATTTCCGGAAATCCCAACCTGCACCCGGAAGTGGCCTACGAATGGACTTACGGAGCCGTGTACAGCCCGAAATGGCTCAAGGGTTTTACGGTGAGCGCGGATTGGTGGCATATCGACATGCGCGACATCGTGTCACCCCTCGGCGCGCAGTTCATTGTCGAGCATAATCCGCCGGTACCCCAACCTCCGGGCCCTATTCAGAGTGGGCCCTTGGTATTTCGTGGTCCTAATGAATTGCCCGGTATAGACATAGCTGGTCCAGTCTTAATGGTCATCGATCCCAGTAACAACCTTGCTGGGGCGATTTTTGAAGGTCTGGATTACGAAGCGATCTATATCCTGGATTCTACGATCTTTGGCGGCAGCGATTGGGGCAGAATAACGACCACGGTCAATGGCACCTGGCTCTCCAGGGCCGAGCTCCAGACTGGACCCGACGCGAAACGATTCGGTATCGCCGGCGAGTTCCTGCCCTCGGCATTCAGCTTGACCAATTCGCTGCCACGGAATCGGGCTAATTTCAGTATCTACTACGACGGCCCGGCGGACACATGGGCGGGTGGCTTGGATGTCGGCGCGGTAGTCCATTGGATCGGCCAATATGAAGATGACAATATCTCGATAACGGGTGGCAAGGGCCAAACCCCGAGAACAATCCCGCCAGGTGGCGAAGTGTTTAAGCCAGCGAAGGATGGACCGGGAGCGGTGTTTTTCCCCGCTGGCTCGGAGTCTCCGAATGCGCGGAAAGTGGCAGCGTGGACTACCTTCGATCTCATCTTAAATTACACGTTTAACCTGCCACCGCCGGCGCCCGCAGAGGTGCCCGGCTTTGCCAAGGACGGCGGCAAAAACGTGAAGAGCGGCAAGGAGGGCAAGGAGAAGAATGTGATTCCAGTATCCACGGCCGAGTACGGCTGCAACAACTGGAGATGGTGGCTCAACAACACGACGATCACTCTGGGCGTTCAAAACGTAACTGACGAAGATCCGCCATACGTGTCTGGTAACTTTGAGAACGGCTACGACGAATCGGTTGCCTCGATCAAAGGCCGGTTCTGGTTCGTCGGCTTGAAGAAGCGATTCTAAAGCGCAGACCGAAATTAATTCACAGCGGCCGGGCTCTTCACGGGGTCCGGCCGTTTTGCTTTTCGAGACTGCGGGTCAGCGCGGGATCGCAGTAGCGACATGAAAAACGACTACATTAGGACGGGCAAGCGCCGTCTGGCGCGACATGTTTATAGTTATCAGAAAACCGATTGGATAAGCTCCGCTAGGAGCGTCATGTGAGCGCGCGGAAATGGCTAACAGCTACACGCAAATCTATCTGCACGTTGTCTTCGCCGTCTCCGGTCGCGCCTGTGTAATTTCTTCTGCGCGCCGCGAAGAGCTACAAAAATACATCAGCGGAATCGTGACGCGAAAAGGTCAGAAACTGATTGCGATCTATTGCATGCCCGATCACACGCACGTGTTGCTTGGTCTCAAACCAAATATCGCTCCGTCAGATTTGATCGGGGACATCAAAACAGGTTCGACCAATCACATCAACGAACAGAAATGGATCGGATGTAGATTTTCATGGTAGGAAGGTTACGGCGCGTTCTCCGCTTCCCATTCGCATCTTGATCGGGTGGCCAAGTACATTCGCGATCAAGAAAGGCACCATCGCCGCAAATCCTTTCAGCAGGAATATGTTCAATTTTTGGAGCGCCATCACGTTCCGTTTGATCAGCGCTATATTTCAAACCTGTAGAATGAGCGTGCGAGCCCCCACCATGCCGCTCCTACGGAGCTCTGTCTGTTGATCGAACAATAGGACTATAAACATTCCGCTCCTAGCGGAGCTCTGTTCTTGAGTCCGCGATCTAGGGATTGATTTTCGCAGCAATTTGAGAGAAACTTGGCTCCGCTAAGACGCATGCAGCACGTTTCTGCATTCTCATCTCCGCAAACTGTCCCGGCTGCGCCTGCTCCGGCAGCCGCTGGACGGAAACCCAATTTGTGGATTCTGGACAGCTGGCGGGACTTGATTCTTTACGTCTGTACGCC
>Ga0209056_10001153_pt1 | contig 29053 bp, 28 predicted proteins | sample GraSoiAngelo_114_FD_185876 | JGI IMG/M metagenome (GOLD analysis project Ga0209056, IMG submission 185876) | Grasslands soil microbial communities from the Angelo Coastal Reserve, California, USA - 14_0903_13_40cm (SPAdes) (version 2) | ecosystem: Environmental > Terrestrial > Soil > Grasslands... | reverse complement strand
AGCGCAAGAAGAAGTAAACCTGACATTGTGGGTCGCGCGAGATAATCGACACACCTGTCGGACGTCTTCGGCAGGAAATGCGCCGTTAAAATCACCCCAAACCGAGGCAGAAGCGGGAGTGCTCATTCCTTTTGCATTACGCCGATCACTTCTTTCAATGGTTCCGCGCTGACCTTGCTCGTTCCGGTAAAGGGATGGTCGAGCACGTAAATCAAAAATAAAATTAGCGTGATCGTCACCGTCAGCGTCGTGGTAATGACGTATTGCGCCCTGATGTTTTTCATTCCGAAGAAAAACGTGTACAAAACGGTGAATACGCCACCGACAAGTAACACGAGCCAGATCGCTTCCGGCACGGTATCATTGGCTGCAAAGATTCGGAGCCGGCGGTCCTGGGCCAGATTGTTTAACCTCCTTAGTGTTTCAGCGTAGAGCTCCCTGTTGGAAAACGCTTGAGCATCGGTATCGTAGAACACATCCATCAGGCGCTGCAGCGGCCCGCCGGCATGAAGAGTCACCTCGCCTCCGTCCATCTTCTTTAACTCATCGTAATAGACCGAATTAATGTAATTCATTAACTCCTTCTTAATCACACTGCGCGCAGGTTCGGGGAATGCTTCGGTGCTGTAAAAAATGTCGGCGACCTCATTCGCTTCCATTTGCAGACTTCTGGTAGCGTCGGAGTACCCGCTCCAGGTGACAAACACAACGAAAGCCACCATTACGCCGTAAAACAGGCCAAAGGCGTTGAAAATGATTGCCGCTACCTCGTGGTTGTCCCTCAAGACCTCGGCTGAATACTTCTTTCGGACTACGTGGAGCCCGGCCAGGGCGACGAAGGTGGTAATTGCTGAGACTATAAAAAATGAAACTGGCGGCGGTAACTGAAGCAGGAATTGCATAAGTGTGTTAACCATTAGAAAACGTCCCCGAATCTTACCGCTGTTGACTTGTTAACTCACGTTTGAGCCGATAGCCGTCGGCGTGGGCGCCGTAGCCACTGGCGTATTCGACCAATCCGACTCCTTTTTTCCAAACAACTTTTTTAAAATGACCCGATGGATGGGTCGCGTCAAAAATGCAGAGGTCTCCTTTCAATTTGATTGTCGTTTTCCACTCGCCCTCCTGGTGTGCGAAGCTACCGCTGGTGATGCCGTAAATGTCGTTCGGTTCGAATTCCGGCGGTTTGTCGAGCGTCGAAATCTTCTTAGTTGCAGCGTCGTTATCTTCTTCGTTCAACAGAACGATGCGATCGTCAGTCACAATAAAGTAGTCAGGTCGAATTTCGCGTTGTTTTTTGGCGTTCGATTTTAGATCCGTGAATTCGATTTTGTAGATGGCGCCCCACGGCGTTTTTGCGATGCGCGTTGTCACTACTCGTGCAGTGAGCGGAATGTCTTTTTCCCCGATATCGTCACTCCATTCCGTTCCGTGGAACTTGGCGGAGATAGGCTGCCCATCCGGTGCGTCCAGAAACGGATTTACCGCGTATCCCGAAACGGCGATCAACATCGTCATCATCACTGCGGCCATTCGCCTGCAATTCACGGGATGATGTTAGCAAAGCGGGCATTGACAGTGCACGCTCGAATTTCTTAATCTGGCAGTCTGAAAGCGCTCCGGCTACCGGGCCTGCTGGGTTTCCTTATAATTTCAACGCAGGCGATTTGTGCCCAGGAGTCGGTGAAGTTCGAGAAGATTCGGGACACCTCGCCAGATGGAAAATTCGCTGTGCGCATTTTGTGCAGCCGCCGAACCAGAAGATCCTGACAAATACATCGATCCTAATCTGATCATGGCAGTCGAACTCATTTCGCTTCCATCGAAAAAAATGTGATAACGCTTTTCAAAAATACTGAAGTCATCTCCGGTTATGAGCGTTCGGTTTGGTCGCAGGACTCGAACTGGTTCGCGGTTTCTTTTTCCACCGTACGCTTTAGTGATACCTCTGTTTATCACCGTTCGGGCGAAAACTCTGTGGAGTTCAAGACTGACGAGCTACGGGTCGATGCAAAAGGTGATGTTCGGAACGAATACGTTCGCCCTATCCGCTGGGTGAAACCCGGTGTCTTGTTGCTTGAGCAATACGACATCTTTCGCGGGGGAAGCGGGGACGCTACGTACCGATTCACGGCGAAATTTGATGAGAAGACCGGCAACTTCCAAATCACTTCAAAGGAAGAAAGTTCCGTCGAAGGAGTAGGTCCTTCCATGTTAACACAATCGATTCTTCGGCAATTTGTCTTCGCTGGAATGTGCTTACGCGTAAGCAGTGCGAACGAATTTCCGCGAGAGCGCGGTTGCTGCGGACATTCGCAAATATGAAAAGGATCATACCTGTGCCTACTATCTTCGGGGCTGTGCAAACTTCATCAAGCGCGATTGGGCTAAGGCTCTTAGTGATTTTCAGCACCATTGCGAATTGAGGAAGGAGGAAAAGTACCAAGTCTTCGAGGCGCGCTTTTACATTTGGCTCATCCGCGCCCGACTAGGTGATAGAGAAGCAGCTGACAAAGAACTCGCACCGTACATGGAAGGGCATCCAGCAGAGTGGAGCGGCGGCTGGCACGCGAAAATCGGCAACTTTCTGCTCGGTAGAATTAGCGAGGACGATTTTCTCTCCTCGCTTAGTGATAGTCCGGGCGGCGGGTGGTTTTATGCCGGCATGAAACGATTACTCAATAACGATAAATCGAGCGCTGCCGAGGATTTTAGAAAATACATGGCGACAGCCGACAAAGAGTCAGAGGAATACCAAATGGCGGCGGCCGAACTGAAAGCGCTCAGCAAGTAAGGCGCGACGCGAGTAGCAAGTGGAAGATCGTCAAAACCATCGGCGATCAGAGAAAGAAGTCGAAAATAGGGAGAAGCGACAATGAGACTGTCAGGACCGGATTGTTTGGTGTCTGTTCGCGTTACTCGCGGTCGGACTTGGATAGCCGGAATTTTGATTCTGTTGTTATTTCCGACGGCTTTTGCGCAGACCGACTTTTCGACATTCTGGAAGAAATTCAGGTCCGCCGTTATTGATGGCGATAAAGCGACCGTCGCCGAGATGACGAAATTCCCACTGTCGATGCCCTATGGGGTAAAAGCCGTAAAGAAGAATGAGGACTTCTTGCGCCGTTATAACGAGATTTTCAAAGGCGAGGCGAACGCCGCTCAATGTTTTGGAAGCGCCGAACCGCAAAAAGAATCCGCACGGCGGTATGCGATCTACTGCCCTTTCAAGGATACTCCTGAGGACAAGGAAAACGCTCCCATCCGATTCGTGTTCGATTTGACCAAAAGCGGTTGGAAATTTGCCGGCCTCGATAACATCAATGAATAAGCTTAGCGCAACGCGCACATTTGTGCTCGCGTTCGATCGCGCGGGCAAAGCGCGGATCGTAAAACCGACAATCAAATACGAGACGCCGATGGACTAGGAGGAAGACAATGAGATTGTTCCCTACTGTGCTGGGAATTATCGCTTGCGCGATCAGCTGCAATTTTCCTGTTCTTGCCGCTGACGAAAAACTCGCACCCGCTGAGAGCCCATCCGATGAATCATCTTCAGCGGCTGGCAAGGCTGAAGAAAAGCCCGAAATTGTTTGCACCAGTCCAAAGGGAACCTTCAGGATCGAGACTGTTCTTACGAAAGCGGAAGACCCAGCGGACGAGTATGAACAGCAATACGTCGTTTCCACTACCGATCCAAACATCCGCGAGCCGTTAGGCGAAAAATATCAGGCCCAGTCGGCGACCTATTACGTCTCACCCGATGAGCAATGGATCTTTGCTCAGGTGCATTATGGCAGTGGGATGGGCGGTGCACGCCTGTATCAACGGAAGAAGGATTTCCACTTCGAGCGAGTGATGGACGAAAAATCAATTTGGAAGTTTTTCGGGAAGCAAGCGCTGAAAGGCAAAAAGCGTCCGTCAGATTGGGGCGTGGAAATCGTCGATTTTGTCGCCTGGAGCCCTGACTCAGCGCGCGTGCACTTCTCGCTTAGAACCGGCAAGCGCGTGACTGGTAAGGGCTCGTTCGGATACTACGATTGGCATGCCTACTACAATGTGCGTAGCCGCAAATTCGAACTGACCGATGATTTGCGTGCGCTCAATCGGTCCGCTTACGTTCGACCCGAAGATTAGGATAAAGAACCGGTGGCTAACGATCCGCTGAAATGAAAAGACTAATGATGTGCGTCTTGGCGTTCCTAGTGACCGGCGCTTTCTCTTCGTCCGTTCCTGCTGAAGAAACGTTTCGCGGCGGAATTGTTCACGGCCCTAAAGCTGGGTTTAACATCAGTGCGCCCGAAGGGTGGGTCCTCGACAATGAGGCAGGCAAAGCACAGGACTTGCCCTGCGTTCTTTACCCGAAAGCCTCATCGTGGTCGGATGCGAAGACGGTGATGTATGCCAACATGGCCAGCCCGCAGTTTGAAGGCGTAAACGCATTCGTTTCGGTCGCGATCAAGGAGATGGCTGCAATTCACGGCAAACCGAAGGAGAAGATCGCGTCCGGCAAAACTAAGGACGGCCACGACTACTTCATTAACGAATATCCTGCGACGAAGACTTACTCGCAGTGGGAACGCGTCGGCTACGTCCAACTTCCGCAGGCAGTCGCTTACATCGTACTTTCATCTCGCGATCAAGCGAGTTACCGCAAAGATTCCGGTGCGCTCGAGCAAGTTCTGAAAACCCTCGTCTATGTCGAGCCGAAGTCCGAGAGCGCGAATGGCCAGGCTTACGCTCATCGTTACAGACAGCTGTTAGATCAGCGTGCGGAGGGGCAGATCGAGCCGCTGCTGACCGAATGGCGGGAGAAAGTGCCGGACGATCCCGAGGCATGGATCACGAGCGCGAATTATTATTTTAACCAACGCCAGGCGAACATCTCGACGAAGAAACCCGGCCCAGGCGACTTCAAGTTGACTGATAAGAAAACAGGAAAAATAGCGGGGAGCATTTCATTCGAGCAAAATGAAGCGGATGTAAAGCGAGCGGCCGAGCTTCTTGAGGAAGCGACCACGAAATTTCCAGATCGCCTCGGCATCTGGTGCGGGCTCGCGTTCATTTATCAGGAAAGCGGAAATTTCGACAATGAATTGGCGACGTTGAAGAAGATGGTCGCATATGCCCGCGAGCATCCGACGCAGCTCATGTGGGAAGGCGAACCGCTCAACGAACCGGCCGATAAATTCATTCCGGAGAAGCTGCACGAGTACGGTTTGTACTACGAGAAAAAGGAGAACCCCGAGGATGATAAGCGCTGGTACCAAATTGCGACCCTGGCAACCGAGCAATATCCAAATCACCCGGCAGGCTTCTATGATGCAGCCGGTTATTGCGCCGATATTGGCGAATGGCAAAAGGCGCGTGAGTCGTTCGAAAAAGCGCACCAGATCGATCCGAAATCCGTTAGGGCGTTGATTGCTCTCGGACAGGTTAGCGTTGAGATGAAAGACTTCGGGAGCGCACGAAAGTACTACGAGGAAGCGTTGAAACTAGAGCCGAACGGCCAATACGCGCAGGCAGCAAAGGAAGCGTTACGAAAACTGAAGAAGAAGTAGCAACCGAAATCGAATTCCCCTGGTTCCTCCGTCAGTCTACAAAAACCAAAGCGTTAGGCAGCGCCAACCGAGCTTCGCATCGTCGATTCGCGCACACGGCCGCTCGCGCTTGAACTCCGGCTACAAAACCGGTAGTTGATGAGAATGAGTCTTTCATCAGCTCGACGAACCGTGATCGTTGCGCTGAGCCTAACCCTCGGTTTCTCCGGGACCTGAGCTGCCGACGAAAAATCTGAAGTTCTTTATACAAGTCCGAATGGTGCGTTTCGGATCGAGTCTAGCCCGGCTGAAGGTCCCGGAACCGAAGAAGCAACGGGAGATGTATGGGTAGTTTCTACCAAAGATCCAACGCAGCGCGCGAAGTTACCGAAACAGTCCGCGCGATTCGCCGACCGACGACGAATTTCACTTTTCACCTAACGAGGAATGGCTGTTTGGTCTCCGACATGTCGGCTCAGGATTGAGGTACGGCAACGTTTACCAGGTTATGACTCCGTTGAAGATCGACAAGCCGATAAACGGTGAGTTCAACGACGTAGTCTGGGAAAATTGCGTAAAGCTCGGAGCTTTGAAGAAGGATTTTTCTACAGCCGGCGTTTATGCGATGACGTCTTTCGTTGCGTGGAGCCTCGATTCCGGCCGCCTCCTAATCAGGCTCTGTGGAGGCGAAGAAAAAAGGTCTATGCGCTGCGGTTTACTTTACTTTAACACCCGCGCGAAGAAATTTGAGCTCACTGATTACCTTCGGAAGCTGAACAAAACAAAATCCGAGTTCCTGGCTTGCGCCGAGCCTGTTGATCCATTGCCGAGTGAGGCGGACTTGAAGACGATCTTCGAGGGATTAGATCGACAATTGAACAAGCGCTATTCCGAGATAGTTCAGAAGGCGGACCAGGACCAGATATCGAACTTGCGGGAGGCACAGCGCAACTGGATCAAGCATCGCGATGAAGGAGCCAAATTCTATGTTTCGGTTTTTCCGGCGGCGGAAAAAGAGCAGCGCCGACTCCAATTCCTTTGCGATGTCACCGCTGCGAGAATCGAAACGCAGCCGGATGAGGCATGGGAGCTTTAATCATGCGAAGATTCCGATGAACACGAAGGTCTCGATCGGAATATTCAAGCTTTTCTTCGGGTTCATTGGCACCGCGTTAATCGCGGAGGAAAAACCGGAAGCAATCTTGGCAGCGGCAAGAAAATTTTCCGACAACTCTTCGCCGGATGTAACTAACGAACCAAGGATGAAAACCGACAGGAGGAGTAGCCTTGCTCTCATTTTTGCTCCACGAATTTTTCTCCGCTCCAGGTGAACTTGTGCAGGATCTTCTTCGTCTTTTCTGAGCGCACGAGGATGGTGCAGCCTTTTCGCGGCAATTCGAATTGCCAGCTTTCTTTTACGTATCCCATTCCGGGATCGTTTTTTATTGGTGCGCCTGGCAAAATCGGTTGTGAGATTTGCTGCATTCGTCCGTCGGCACCGAGCTCAAAGAATTGGAGCTGAACCGAATCGGTTCCTTCCAGCTCGCCGAAGCAAAGCGCCAACAGCGGGCGTCCATCGCGATAACGAAACAGCGCGAGTTCAAATTCCGACTGCGCGCCATCTCCCGGACAATTCATGTAACCGTTTTCCTTATCGATCACCTCACCATTCGCGCGCATCACATTCAGCCAGATGGACGGCGGTCCTTCAAAAGTATCCGGCGGCAACAGCAAAAAAAAATCGAGGACCGACATCTTCTCCTTTTCGCTGTTGTGAATCATTGGCTGGTTACCTTGTTCGAAGCCCAGCATGATCTGAAGCGCGGCGCGCGCACCGGCTTTGTTTTGTAATTCGCTTTCCAAAAGCAAATCCCCCGACTCGAGCCAGCGAATCGGCTCTACACGTCTTATAGTTTCACTGTTCGACGCGTCTGGTTTTGGAAGGTCTGGCAGCTGGGGTGAAGGTAGCTCCGGGATTTTGATTTCCCCAAAGGTTGCTCCGTTACGAAAGAAAACTCTCGTCGTTCCGTTCTGCCAATCGTAGCGAAAGCTGGCGACGCGTTGTGAATCTTTCGACCAAACCAACTTCTCGCTGCCAGCTGGCTCGTCGCCGTGCAGCTGCACGGCGACTTTGCGTGTGCCGGTCTCGATGATCGCGGTGTCGCCGTGAATCGGGTTTATGTCATTGAAGGTTTGACGCAACGCGAGTTTTCCATCGGGCGATTTGCAAGAAATATTTTCGTGCGCGGTGAGAGAAATGGCAGCAGTCAGCAACAACCCGGAGCAAATCGCAAAAGTTTTTAATTCGCTCATTTGTAAACCGGCAGCCAATCCTCGCGCACGCAATTGAGATCGTATGATGTCGCTCTGGTGGAAAGATGGAAGCTTTGCAGACCCGAATACGGATGGCCGCTCTCAGCCAAGTCCGTTACAACGCTTCGCGAACCGGCTTCGATCAGTTGTATTCTTACGTGCCCTTCTTCTTGTTCCTTCACTAGTAACGCAAACTTTCCATCCGGCGACGTATCTCTGATCTGGCTGTCTGCGCCCGATGAAAACGGAAGATTAATCGCGAGTATTACAAAAGGGATGGTTGAAAATGTTCTCATTTCACTCCTTCGCGTTGCCTAGCTTATTGCCGGCGCCCTTCAATCGACAATAAGACATCCGCTATCACTTCGGCGCGAGGTTTCGAGCCGAGGTTGCCTTTGCCGTGGACGCGAACGCTGACGGCGTCGGCGCCCATATCGCGTTTCCCGATCACGAACAGCGTGTGGACTTTCATTTGTTCAGCGCGTTCGATGTTGCCCTTGATCTTATCGCTGTGTTCCGCGCTGAATTGCGGCCATATGACTCTTGATCTCGTTGAGAAACGGTTCGGCGAAATTTTTTAACTTTTGTTCGCCCACGCCCGGAATGCGGCGGAACTCACTCGCAGTGGTCGGATAACTTCTCGCCATTTCGCGGAGCGATACATCGGAGAAGATGATATAAGCGGGCACGCCGCGTTCATCTGCAAGCTGCCGACGCAATGCACGCAAGCGCTCGAACAATACTTCGTCGCATTCGATCGCGCCTGCTCTTGTTCGCGCGGCTTTTTCCACGATGTCGATTTGCTTGGTCAAAACAATAGGTGTCCGCTTTCGCAAAGCCTCCAGACCGGCGGGCGTAAGCGACAACGTCGCAAACTTGCCCGGCGCGCATTCGACCAGCCCAAGCCGCAATAGTTCGCGACCGATTGCCTGCCATTCACCGCGTTTCAATTCGCTGCCGATGCCGTAAGTAGACAGCTCGTTGTGATTTCGTTGCCTGATCGCTTCGGTGTCTGCGCCTCGGAGCACATCGACAATGTGACCCAACCCGAATCCGAATCCGTGCCTGGCGCGGATGCGATATACGCAGGAAAGAAATTTTTGGGCGTGCACCGTTCCGTCGAATGTCTCGCGCGGTTGCAAACAATTGTCGCAACTGGCACACGACTGCTGCAAAAACCTTTCGCCAAAATATTCCAGCAACACGCTGCGCCGGCATTGGCGCGTCTCGGCGTAATGGACCATCTGCTGAAGTTGTGCACGTGCGATACGCGCCTCCTTCTCGGCTTTTTCGTCGATGAAATGCAGTTGCTTGGCAACATCGCTCGGGCTGAACAGCAACACGCATTCGCTGGGTAATCCGTCGCGTCCGGCGCGTCCAGTCTCCTGGTAATAGCTCTCCAGATTCTTCGGCAGATCGTAGTGCACCACGAAGCGCACGTTCGGTTTATTGATGCCCATTCCGAATGCGATCGTGGCCGTAATCACGCGGACATCATCCCGCAGGAATGCATCCTGATGTCTTGTGCGTTCGGCATTCGTTAGCCCCCCGTGATACGGTTTCGCGCTTACGCCGTGCTCGTTCAAATTTCGCGCGAGTGACTCGCTGCTCTTGCGGCTTGCACAATAAACGATGCCGTTGTCGTTAGGCCGGCCACGAATGAACGCCAGCAGTTGTTCGTAAGATGCCGTCTTCGGAATTACCCGATACGTCAGGTTCGGCCGATTAAAGCTGGCCACGTAAGAGCGCGGGTCGCGCAATGTTAGTTCTTTGATGATATCGGCCCGCACGCGTTCGGTCGCTGTCGCGGTGAGCGCCATGATCGGCACATCGGGCAAATGTTTCCGCAGCTTCTTGAGCTCACGATATTCCGGCCGGAAATCGTGGCCCCATTCGCTGATGCAATGCGCTTCGTCGATGGCGAATTGCGCAATGTCCCAGTTAAGGGCACGCTCCAGAAACGCGTCCAACATCAACCGCTCCGGTGCGACGTATAGCATTCGATACTCGCCGCGATGCAAGCCGCGCCACCGCGCCTTTGCCTCATCCCGATCCAGCGTTGAATTCAAATACGTTGCGGGGATACCACTGGTCTGTAGCGCATCAACTTGATCTTTCATCAGCGCGATGAGCGGCGACACCACGATGGTTAGGCCCTCGCGCATTAGGGCCGGCAACTGAAAGCAAAGCGATTTCCCGCCGCCGGTCGGCATCAGTACAAACACATCGCGCCCCGCGAGCGCATCCTCGATGATTTCCTTTTGAAGCGGCCGAAACTGATCGTAGCCAAAGTGCCTCTTTAACGCACCGAGCAAATCCACTGTGTTTTCATAAAATAAATCGCGTATTGTGCACAGCGAATTTGCGCAACAGGGAGTGCCAGGCTGGGAGCCGTCAACATCCGTCAATCTTAGGATCCGTCACACTCCGCACTCGACCGAGAGCGCGGCCTCGATCTTGTCCGGTTCGCAGCGATAGATCGTCGTTTGGCCGCCTTCGTAGTAAAACGAGTGAACGATTACTTCGAGTTTTCCGTCGCCGTTCAAATCAAGAACCGCGGGAATCTTATAGATATTCGGAGCGTTGGATGCATCCGCCTTCGAGTAAAGCTCGCCGGCCAGGAGTTGGGTTTGCACTTTGCCAGCCACCACGCGCCTGAGCATGACGATTGAATAACTTCCGCGCTTAGGAGCGTGCATTGGCACTTCATCACGCCGACTGAAATAGTTCGTCGCGTTGATTAACACCTCGTCCTCGCCATCGCCTTCAAGATCGATCCGAAGGATGAGGGTGATTCGTACTTTGGGATCAGCGATTCCGTGAGACTTCAAGAAATCGCGGACAGCATCCAGGTAAACTGACTGCCATGATGGGTTTTCGCGGTAACGCATTCCACGGGGCGGCCAATCCGATCACGCCATCTTTCGGTTTTGACGACAGCGACACCATCAAAGTGTCACGGCACGGTTCTTCTACCGAGGTCGGTTTGGCCGCTGTTATTTGGCCGACCTGTTTGGTGAGACTGTAAACTTGATAAGTTGTTTTGTTCCTGACGGATTTCGCGGCTTCATCGGGCTTGATCCATTTTCCGTTTTCGCTTGCGCCGAAGAAGTAGCCTGTCTCGATTTCAATTATCGGATGCAGATCGGCCGCGCTGATGGTCCCGGCGCTTAAATGCGCAAGAAAACCAAATACGACTGCTGCTGTCTTCAGATTCACAACGTGTGCTTTTAGCCACGCGGCGGCGTTTTGCCTAGAACTGTTTGCTTGTGTGCGCTAACGAATCCGTGCACAACGTGAGCTCAATATGATGAAATCAGCAGTAGTCCTTTGCTTGGTGGTCGTGCTTGCCGCCGCAGTTGCGGCACAGAAGAAATACCCCGGGGGAATTGCTTACGGGCCGAAAGCCGCATTCAACATTAGCGCACCCGAAGGCTGGGTGTTGGACAACGAGTCAGGCGTAGAGCAGGGATTGCCGTGCGTTCTTTATCCGAAGGGAGAATCCTGGGCAGATGCGCGAACGGTGATGTACGCGAAAATCGCGAGCACTGAGTACGAGGATGCCGAGAAGTTCGCGGCGGTGGCCATCAAACAAATGGAAAGTAAACGCGGCAAGCCGAAGGAAAAGATCGACAAGGGAAAGACTGGTAACGGTCAACCGTTCTTCATCAACGAGTACCCCGTGACGAAAACGTATTCTCAATGGGAACGCGTTGCGTATGTCCAGTTGCCAAAGGCCGTGGCGTATATCGTTCTCTCATTCCGCGACGAAGCGAGCTATCGAAAAGATGCGCCAGCGCTGCGCGAAGTATTGAAGACGTTTTCCTATCTCGAACCGAAAACTGAGAACGAAGCACATTGAACGCGATCAACGGTTCCTGTCTGCCAAATCGCCATCATAAGTCTTTTTGACGCGGTGCTCAGGCTTGCAAGATCGTGTGGTGATGAGGTCAAAATTGTCCTCAATGTATTTTTGTTGCTGCGGAAACTAAATATACCATATTAGTTTCTACGGTGACCACGCTCTTTACTCTATATCCTGCTACCGCTGGACAGCTGGAAGAGAGGTTGACGCCCGTACGTGTCGATCGCGACTTAGCGCAAGCGATCCATCTGGATCGAATATCGGAAGATCAGTCTGCTGCCGAACGACACTAATGCCTGGCAAACACAAATCGCGACCGCGAATGCGAAAGAACCCCTCTATTCGACAACGAATAGTGGGAGCCGCGCGGGCGCATTTTTTCAATCACGGATTCCGCAGTGTGACCATGGATGATCTTGCAGCGGAATTAGGCGTCAGCAAGAAGACGCTCTACGCGCATTTTCCCGGCAAGTTCGATCTGCTCGAGGCCGTGCTGACTGATAAATTAGCAGGTGTCGAAGCGACGCTGAGAGAAGTTACGCGCGCACACCCGGACGATTTCCCGGCGACCTTGCGCGAATTGTTGGCTGGCACGCAACGCGAATTGGATGAGATCAAGCCGCCGTTCGTGCGCGATATGCGCCAGAAAGCGCCCGACGTCTTTAAACTGGTCGAGCGCCGGCGGGCCGCGCTAATCCAGCGCTACATGGGCAAATTTTTTGTCGACGGGCAGCGGCTGGGAATGGTGCGCAAAGATGTTCCGGCCAAACTGATCATCGAAATCTTGCTGGCGATGGTTCAATCGATCATGAATCCGCCGAAGATGGAGGAGCTTGGGATGATGCCCAAAGAAGGGTACACCGGGATCCTTAAGATTGTTCTCGAAGGCGCGCTGACAGCAAAGGGACGGAAAGCGTGAACGCCTCATTCGTTAGGCACGATGCACGATCGCTCCGCGCGGCCGGAGCTTTGGCATTAATGCTGTTATTGGCTGGCTGCGACTCTCGAAAAAATGCGGTTTCGGGAACGATCGAAGTGGACGAAGCGCACGTGGGCCCGCGCTCAGGCGGCCGCGTGGAAAAAATCCTGGCATGGGAAGGAGATCCTTTGCACGAAGGCCAGGTCATCGTGCAATTGGATGCGTCGGAGCTTCGAGCGCGGCGTGATCTTGCTGCCGCGCAAATCGACACGGCGGCCCATGATGCAGACGCACAAGAAGCGCAACTGGTGTTCTTACGCGACGAGGCGAAGCGCCAGCAGGACTTACTGCAGCGCAGAGTGGTTTCGTCGACGGATGCGGAGCGCGCTGACAGCTCGGCGAAATCGCAGGAAAAAAATGTCGCGGCCGCAAAAATGCGTGTCGCCCAAGCGCGCGCGCAACTAGCGGATATCGACGCGCAGCTGGCGGAGATGCAGGTCGTTGCCCCGGCTGATTCCATTCTCGAGGTGCTCAGCGTAAAAGTGGGCGATGTGCTGCCGGCGAATCGCGAAGCCGCCACGCTGCTTTTGACCGGCCATCTCTGGGTGCGCGTTTACGTTCCTGAATCCTGGCTGGGCTTGATCAAGCTGGGGGAGCACGTCCGCGTTCGCGTGGACTCATTTCCGCACACCGATTTCGATGGTGTGATCGAGCAGATCAATCGGCAGGCTGAATTTACGCCGCGCAATGTGCAAACTGTCGCTGACCGCATCAAACAAGTATTCGGTGTGAAAATCCGTTTGCCGAGCGACGACGATCGTTTGCGCGCCGGAATGGCAGCGGATGTTTACTTTCCGAGGGTGAAATGAGGAATTGAAAGGGGTGAATCAGGAACAGAGGAACGCAGGAAAAGAAAACACTACTTGAGTCAATTTCCTGCATTCCTGCTTTCCTAATTCAGTTTTTTCTTATGGCTGAACCAATGATCGAAGTCGAAGGGCTGACGAAGAGGTTTGGCACTTTCACCGCGGTTGACCACGTTTCATTTAGCGTCGGAAAAGGATCGATCTTCGGTTTCCTCGGCCCAAACGGTTCGGGAAAAACAACTGTGATTCGGATGCTCTGCGGCATTCTGGAGCCGACCGAAGGCACGGCGCGAATCGGCGGGCACGACATCGTTCGGGATCTTGAACCGATCAAGGAATTGATCGGCTACATGTCGCAAAAATTCTCGCTCTACGACGAGCTGACTGTGAATGAGAACCTTATTTTTGCAGGAAAACTTTATGGCTTGAGCGGTCACGAATTGAACCAGCGGCGCGAGGAAATGATTGCCACGACGCATCTGGAGCCGTACATCGACAGGCGTGCTGGCCAGCTCTCCGGTGGCTGGCGTCAGCGTTTGGCGATGGCTTGTTCACTCATGCACAGGCCGAGCGTGCTCTTTCTCGATGAGCCGACTGCCGGTATTGATCCAGTCGCACGGCGCGAGCTATGGGATTTGCTCTTCGAGTTCGCCGGTAAAGGAATGACGTTGTTCGTGACCACCCATTACATGGATGAAGCCGAGCGCTGCGATCATGTCGGCTACATCTACCTGTCGAAATTGATCGTGTGCGGTGAGCCGGACGAGTTGAAAAACCTAACGGAGGTCAATCCACCCGGAACGCGCCGCCTCGACGTGACTTGCGACCACGTGACCGCGGCGCTCCACGCCATGCACGAGATGCCCGGAGTGCGCAGCGCCACAATTTTCGGTCAATCGATGCATTTGCTCGTCGATAGCTCGGTCAAGCGCGCGCAGATCGAGGAACAACTGCGCAAAGTTGGCGTCGCTCACGTCGAGATTCATGAAATGGGTCCTTCGCTAGAAGACGTGTTTGTCGAGCTTTCCGCCAAGCACGCTGCTGAACGACAAAAGGCCGCATAACATGACTGTCATCCTGAGCGCAGCGAAGGACCTCACAAGATTGCAATGCGCGTTTTACCGGAACCAATCCAGGATAAACGGACCAAACTCGTCGAATGTAATTTGGAAACCTTGTCCACTGATGCGAGGTCCCTCGTTGCGCTCGGGATGACAGAGTAGGAAGCGAACGACCTCACGAATTGATGAAAGCCTTCTACGTTTACATGACGACGAACCAAAGCCGGGTTGTCCTCTGCACAGGAATAACCAACAGCTTAATGCGCCGAGTCTGGCAGCATCAGAGCAGCGAAATCGAAGGGTTCACAAAAAACTTACAAGGTAAACCGGTTGGTCTACTACGAGTGTTTCAATGATCCGCGAGACGCGATCGCACGTGAAAAGGAGATCAAGGGCTGGCGACGCGCGAAGAAGAATGCGTTGGTCGAAAAAATGAATCCGAGATGGGCGGATTTATCACCAATGCTCTTTCAGCACTTCAAACCTTCCTCGCGTGCTTCACGGGCTACAGGCAGACGACAATGAGCCAAGGAAGTTCGGGCGTTTTGCGTCTTTTGCGAGGTCCCTCGCTTCGCTCGGGATGACCAGCCCAACAATGTGAAAATGAAACACAAACCGTTTCGAGGACTTAGCGCAATTTTGTTCAAGGAGTTCATCGTGGTCTGGCGCGATCCGCTGACTCTGTTTTTCTTCTTTTTCCCGCCGTTGATCGAGATGGTCGCGTTCGGCTATGCGCTCGACAACGACGTGAAGCACATGGCGATGCTTGTTTTCAATGAAGATCGCACGGTGGAAAGCCGGCTGTTGATCGACCGCTTCGTTAACACGCAAAGCTTTCGCGTAGTCGGCGAAGTGCAAAACCTGGACCAGTTGAAAAGCGAAATGCGAAAGGGAAGCGCCTACGCTGCGCTTTACATCCCGCCGAACTTTACTCGCGAACTGATGGCAGGCCATTCTGCGCAGGTGGAATTGCTTGTTGACGGATCCAATTCCACCACGGCATTGCAGGCTCTTCAAACGGGACTCGGCGTGGCGTTGACGCAGTCGATGGAAACGCTGATGCGCGATACCGGCCGGAAGGGAATGCCAATCGATGTTCGTCCTCAGATGCTTTACAACCCGGCCATGCGAGCGCCGAACTTTTTCGTGCCTGGTGTGATCGGCGTCGTCTTACAGATTGGGACGACCGTTGCAGCGGCCATGGCTTTGGTGCGCGAACGCGAACGCGGCACACTTGAACAGTTACTGGTAAGCCCATTGAGCCCGGCGGGGCTCATGCTCGGCAAGCTGGTTCCGTATCTATGCATCGGCATGACCATGGCGGTCGTCTTGTTCACCATTATGCGCTTTGTGTTTTTCGTTCCCATAGAGGGCAGTATCTTCGCCATGATGTTTTCGACACTGGTGTATGTGTTTGCGTTGCTGAGCCTGGGGTTGCTCGTCGGCACCCGAGCCGAAAACCAGATGCAGGCGCTGCAAATGTCGATGGTGTTCCTGTTGCCGAGCGTTTTCTTTTCCGGGTTCATTTTCCCGCGTGAAACCATGCCGTGGATTTTTTACGCGCTCGGTGCGCTGTTTCCTACGACGTATTTCATTGCGCTCATGCGCGCGATCATTCTGCGCGGCGCAAATTTTTTTGAGTATTGGCCGAACCTTTTAGTCCTTATTGTGATGTCGAATCTGCTTTTTAGTCTATGCGCCGTGCGGTTCCGGAAAAAGCTCGCGTGAACTTCGGATAACGTGGTAGGGCGCCGACCGCTGGGCGCGCCGCGGACGGACGGCTCGGCGATCCGTCCCTACCATTTACGAGATACAGCTTGTGCATTCAGCTACTGTCTCAAAAATCTTTTTCAACGTCCTGCGCGTCACAATCGCCGTCGCCGCCGTTTTGGTGTTACTCTGGTGGTTCGGAATGAGGATGCCTGGGAAAAATGTTTCCACCGCAGGTCCGCTGTCGCCTGATGAAATTGCATTGCGCGAGGAGCTTCGCGCGACGGTGCAAAAGCTGGCCGGAGAAATCGGCGAGCGCAACATGTGGCATTACGCACAGCTCAACGCGGCTGCCGATTTCATTGAAGATTCTTTTTCGCGAGCCGGGCTGCGAACTCGAAGAGACAGCTACGAAATGCGCGGGCAAACGTGTCACAACATCGAGGCAGAAATTCCTGGTGCCTCACAAGGAGCCGCCTCTTCTGAAGCTAGGGCGGCCGAGGCGGCGGTCTCCCCTAGCCGCAGTAGCCTTCGCGAAGGCGGCAGTCACCTGCCAGTTATCATTGTCGGAGCACACTATGACTCAGTGTTCGGTTCGCCCGGCGCAAACGATAACGGCACAGGTGTGGCTGCAACGCTTGCGCTGGCGCGGCGGTTCGCTCAAAAACAATCAGAGCGGCGTCTGACAGAGACGCCCAACAGAACGCTGCGGTTCGTCGCGTTTGTGAATGAGGAGCCGCCTTATTTTTTGTCGGGTGAAATGGGCAGCCTGGTTTATGCCCGCAGATGCAAGGAACGCGGCGACAAGATCTCCGCAATGATCAGTCTGGAAACCATCGGTTACTTTTCCGATGCCCCGCACTCGCAAACATATCCGTCGCCCGGTCTGGGCGTGTTTTATCCGAAGGTCGGCAACTTCATCGGCTTCGTCAGCAACGTTCAGTCGCGCGCGTTGTTGCGCCGCGTGATCGCTCTCTTCCGCAAACACGCAAAGATCCCATCTCAAGGAGCCTCGCTTCCCGCGTTCATCGCTGGCGTGAGCTGGTCGGACCAATGGTCATTCTGGCAGGAAGGTTACCCGGCCATCATGGTCACCGACACCGCGCCGTTTCGTTATCCGTACTATCACTCCTCGAACGACACGCCCGATAAGCTCGAATACGATCGCTTCGCGCTCGTGGTCAGCGGCATGGAGAAGGTTATCGAGAAGCTCAGTAACCTCGAATCGGGGCGTTGACGCCAAATTTGGCTCCGTTTGCTGCGGCACACGATTGAAAAGCTCGATGAGTTATGGTCAGAATAGAAAGATTCCGATCGCCGCTTCCAACATCACGAGAGTTGCGATGCCGACGGTCAATCGACTGAGGCGAATCCGATGGCGATTTATTTCAGCGGGAGCGTATGGGTGCTGTCATTCTTGTCTTTCTCGCCCCACAAATTAAACGTGTAGGTAAAGACGATGTAACCGAAAATCCGGCCAGGATCATCATTACTGAAATAAATCGCGGGATTGAATTGAAAGTCGCGACTGACGTTGCAAGTGAAGCCAATCGTCGACGAATTTTCCTTGCCGCTTTGCCAATCGACCTGCACTCGCCAGGTTTTGTTGAAATCGTAGGCATAGCCGAGAATCGCTTCGTTTTTGTAATCGGCGTGAATCGCGCCAGCGATGATCTTATGATGCTCAGTGTAATAACCGGCTTCAATGTAGGGTTGCGGATCGACACCAAGGTGCGGCGACCAGTTTATAAATCCTATTGACAATAAATATGGTTCTTTCGTCAGTAATCCGATTTCTGTGCCGATAATCCATTCGTCCGGATCGAACCCGCGAAAGACCGCAGCCTCAACCCATTTGGTGAAACCCATCTCCGCCTGCAATTGATACGGATTGGCAATGCGTTTGTCCTGAATTTGGAGACTAAGGGAGAGATCGCCGGGCTCCTGCAAATCCGGCGTGACGATTTGACTGAGGCCTTTGGTAGTGGCGTGTGCGGAAAGGGATGTTACCGCCAGAAATGACATCGCTAGGCCGACCCGAGTCAGGTGTTTCATTTTAGATCTACGATTTTTTCAGCAACCAAACTCAAACATCATAAGGATCATGATGAGCGGTCGGGTCGGCCGAGCGCTAGAGCAGGGTTCCGCGCAGAATCAAAAAGGCCACTGTGAAGTAAATGATCAAGCCGGTCACATCGACCAGCGTAGCCACAAACGGAGCGGAAGCCGTAGCCGGATCAAGGCCTACCCGTCGCAATGCAAATGGCAGCATTGAACCGGAAAGAGTTCCCCACATCACTACGCCGATCAGTGAAAAGAAGATGGTCACGCCGATTAACGGCCAATGGGGCCCGTAAAGATGAAAAAGCTGAGACCAGACTGCAATCCGCAGAAAACCTATTGTGCCGAGAATAACGCCCAAAGCCAGGCCGGAGAAAACTTCCCGGCGCATCACTTTCCACCAATCCCGCAGCACCACTTCGCCCAGCGCCATTGCGCGGATGACGATGGTTGTGGCTTGTGAACCGGAGTTGCCGCCGCTTGAAATAATCAGCGGCACGAACAAGGCGAGGACCACTGCCCTGGCGATTTCGTCTGAAAAAAATCCCATGGCTGTCGCCGTCAACATTTCGCTCAGAAACAGGATCACCAGCCACGGCGCGCGTTTTCGGATCATGTGCGGAAAGCGAATGGTCAGATAGGGCGCGTCCAATGCTTCAGATCCGCCAAGTTTCTGGATGTCCTCGGTCGCCTCTTCCTCGGCGACGTCCAGCATGTCGTCGCTTGTGACGATGCCTACGAGCACGCCGTTCGAATCGACGACCGGTAAGGCGGCGCGATCGTACTTGCGAAAGACATTCAGCGCGTCCTGTTGTGAGTCTGTCGCGTTTAAAGCCGCGAAGTTTCGATCGCGAATGTCGCTCACCTTTGTGGTGAGCGGCCGGAGCAGGAACTCACGCATTCGCACGTCATCAATCAACTTTCCGCGGTCATCAACGACATAAACAAAGTTTAATGTCTCGCTGTCGCGGCCATACTCGCGCACATAGTCCAGTACGCGTTGCACCGTCCAATCCTCCTTCACGGCGATGAAATCCGGGGTCATCAACCGACCCACACTGTCTTCTGGATACCCGAGCAGCGAGGTGGCAACGCGGCGTTCGTCCGGGGTAAGTAATCGAATCAGTTGCCGGGCCGCTGCGCTGGGCAATTCCTCGAGCAGCGCCGTGCGATCATCCGGCGACATCTCATTTAGAATCGCGACCACCTGCTCGTGGGTCATGGCGCGTAATAGTTGCTGCTGTTCCTCGATGCCGATGTATTCAAATACATCCGCGGCGAGCGCCGCCGGCAGCACGCGAAAGACGATCACCTGTTCGTCTTCCGGCAGATCAAGAATGACTTCGGCCAGGTCAGCCGGTGGCCATTCACGAAACACTTCACGGAGCGCCGCGAAGTCCCGCGCCTCGATCATGCTTCTGATTTCGGGTTCTAAAATCTTGCCGACCACGTGGCGTTTCTAGCACTCGCACTTGCCCAAAGCAACGGCTCGCCAAGGCTTCTTCAAAACGTTACAAAAGCTAACCCGCTTCCACGGTTAACTCCGGCCTTCTGCACTTGGCATTTGCGGGAAACGTTCCAAAATGAAAGGAATGCCTGTAGTGGGTACAGTTCCAATGATTCGGCGGGAGACTGGCGACGATTACATTTGCGTGCTCACGCTCGATCGGCCTAACTTCGGCGCGAACATTTTCGACGACGCTACTCTCGAGGAGTTGAATGAGCACCTCGATGCCATCCAGAAAGACGCTTCGCTGCACGGCCTGATCATCGCGTCGGCAAAAAAATCCATCTTTGTCGCAGGTGCGGATTTGAAGACGCTGTTGCAAGGAGCGAAAACCGGCGAGATGCGCGGATTTATTGAGCGCGGGCAACAGGTCTTCAGTCGGCTTGTGGATCTTGGAATTCCGACAGTTGCCGCGATCCATGGCGCGTCGGCTGGTGGCGGCTACGAAGTGGCGCTGGCGTGCGATTATCGCGTCGCATCAGATGATCCGGCCACGCGGATCGGTTTGCCCGAAACGAGCCTGGGCCTTCTTCCCGCATGGGGCGGCTGCACGCGATTGCCGCGGGTGATCGGCGCTGAAAAGGCCGCTGAGGTGATTTTGAAGGGCAAGCTCTATTCCGCTCAGGAGGCTTTGAAACTTGGGCTCGTCGATGAAATTGCGCCACGCGATCAGCTTCTCGATCGCGCACGTGAAAAGCTGCGCGCTGGAAAACGCAAAATCGACCGGCGAGCTCCCGCGACGCCGTCATCGCAGGAACTTAGCCCTCCAAAACAACGTGGAAATCCCGCGCCCGAACGTGCTTACGAAATTATTAATAAGACGCTGTCCATTTCGCCGGAGGAATCGTTTCACATGGAGCTGGACGCCATTGTGGACCTCGGGAAAAGCGAATCGGCGCAAAACCTCATTCGCAATTTCTTCCTTGCGGAGAAATACAAGAAAGGAAAGTCGCGAACGCCGCCTGAAAAAATCGTGCACGCGGCGGTGATTGGCGCTGGCGTAATGGGCTCAGGCATCGCGCAATGGCTCAGCTCCCGTGGCGTCACCGTGATCCTGCGCGACGTTGCGCGCGAACAGATCGATCGCGGTTTGGGGAACATCGAAAAAATCTATGGCGACGCCGTGAAGCGCGGTTTGATGACAGAGGAAAAAGCGAAACAAGGTCGCGCCCGGATTTGTGGCTCCACCGCGCCGATGGAGTTGCGGGATGTGCAATTCGTAATTGAGGCGACTTCTGAGAAGATGGAGATCAAGAAAGAAGTTTTCCGCGAACTGGCGATGGAAGCCGGGCCAAGAACCATTATCGCGACAAATACTTCAGCGCTTCCGGTCAGCGAACTGGCCGACGTGACGGTTTCGCCCGAGCACGTGATCGGATTGCATTTTTTCAATCCGGTGAGTCGGATGAAACTGGTGGAAGTTGTTATTGCGAAGCAAACATCCGACGAAACGCGCGACCGGAGCCTGGCTTTTGCCCGGCAGATCGGAAAACTGCCCGTCATCGTGCGGGATAGTCCCGGGTTCCTGGTGAACCGCGTTTTGTTCCCGTACTTGTTCGATGCGGCTGAGCTATTTGAGAGCGGCGTGGACGCGAAGCGGATCGATCGTGCGCTGGTGGAATGGGGAATGCCGATGGGACCGTTGCGATTAATCGATGAAATCGGCGTCGATATCACCATCGACATCGGCAACACACTCGAGAAAGCTTATGGACAGCGGGATCACGTTCCAACTGTCCTGCTCTGGCTGCGCGACCAGCAGATGCTTGGGCGCAAAACAGGCGCAGGTTTTTACAAATACGGAGGCAAGACGCAGGCGCCTAACGACTCGCTGGTAAAGTGGCGGCGCGGGTTGCACGGTGAGCCGGAGGGAGCTGAAGGACCAAACATTCCACCGGACAAGCATCGCGACCCGCGGTTACGGTTCAATGAAGAGAAGCTAACTCATCGGCTCATTTTGCTCACGGTGAATGAGGCCGCTCGTTGCGTGGAAGAAGGAGTCGTCGATTCTCCCGAGGATGCGGATTACGGAATGATTTTGGGAACCGGTTTTGCGCCGTTTCGCGGCGGGCCGTTGCGATTTGCCGAACACTTCGGAGTGAAGAGAACCGTCGAGGAATTGGAACGACTGGCCCGAACCGAAAAGAAATTTACTCCATGCGAAATTCTGAAAAAGCATGCTCGTGACGGAACAAAATTTTATGAGGATTGACAGCCGCTCGAACGCCATCTCTGTCATGTCGAGCGAAGTCGAGACATCTCTAATTTTTCAGAGGATATCGAGAGATTCCTCGACTGCGCTCGGAATGACAGATGCGTGATATGAAATCGCCACTCGAAGCGCCGGAAAAACAAATCGCTGAGGAAACCAGCGCAAAGCCCGAGAAGCCGATAGCTGCTGCCGTCATCGACACATCGAAGATGGCCAAAGGCCAGCGTGAGGCGCTCGAGCTTGCGGAGGCTGCGCGCGATCCGCTCGAAGACCGTGGCAGTTTCGCCAGCAACCTCTTTGTTGGCCGCTACGATTTCGATCGCATTTATCCGTATCCCGCGCAGACCGCTGAAGATCGCGCAGCCGGCGAGGATTTCCTACGCAAGCTCGAAACCTATTTGCGGGAACACGTCGACCCTGACGAGATCGATCGGACCGGCGAGATTCCGCCGGAGAACTTCAAAGGACTCGCAGAGATCGGCGCGTTTGGAATCAAGGTGCCGAAGAAATATGGCGGGCTCGGGCTGTCCCAATCGAATTATGGACGCGCGGCAGTGTTGCTTGGCAGTTGGGATGGAAACGTCGCCGCGCTCGTGTCTGCACATCAATCAATCGGCGTCGCACAACCGTTGCTTTTGTTTGGCACTGAAGAGCAGAAACAAAAATATCTTCCGCGCGTCGCAAGCGGCGAGATTTCGGCGTTCGCGTTGACGGAAGTCCATGCAGGATCCGACCCGGCGACACTGAGCCTGAAAGCTGAGCCAAGCGAAGACGGCTCCGAGTTCATCCTGAACGGCGAAAAACTTTGGTGCACTAACGGCGTGAAAGCGGGCGTGCTTGTCGTGATGGCGCGCACACCGTCGAAGATGGTCGGCGGAAAAGAACGCAAGCAAATCACAGCATTCATCGTCGATGTGGACACGCCGGGACTGGAGATCGCGTATCGCTGCCGGTTCATGGGACTTCGCGCGCTTTACAACGCAGTTGTTAAGTTCACAGATGTTCGCGTCCCTCGGGAAAACATCATCTTTAAGGAAGGCGCCGGACTCAAGGTTGCGCTTATCACGTTGAATACTGGCCGCCTCACGCTTCCCGCCGCGTGCGTCGGAGTGTCCAAGCGCTTGCTGGAGATCTCACGCAAATGGGCCGCCGAACGCATTCAATGGGGTGTGCCCATCGGCAAACATGCAGCCATCGCCGGTAAAATTGCAGAAATGGCGGGCAGCGTTTTCGCCATGGAAGCGATGACGTTTCTCACGTCGTCGCTGCTCGATCGCAAATCTGGCGATCTGCGTATCGAAACTGCGATGTGCAAAATGTGGGCAACCGAAACGACGTGGCGCATTGCCGATGAGGCAATGCAAGTCCGCGGCGGGCGCGGGTACGAGACTGCGGCATCGCTGGCCGGACGCGGCGAGCCAGCTATCGCTGTTGAAAGATTTCTGCGCGATTGTCGCGTGAACACAATCTTCGAAGGCTCGAGCGAAATCATGCGGCTGTTCATCGCACGCGAAGCGCTTGACCCGCATCTGAAAGTTGGCGGCGCCATTTTCAACACTCAATTGCCCATGTCCGATCGAGTGAAAGCCGTTTTGAGCTCCGGAAAATTCTATGCCGGCTGGTATCCGCGACAGTGGTTGCCGAATGGCGCGGGAAAGATCGACAATTTGCACGAAACACTTCTCGGCCACGTCAATTACGCCGCGCGCAGGAGCAAGCGACTTGCACGCGGATTGTTTCACGCGATGGCGCGGTTCGGCCCGAAACTCGATCGCGAGCAACTCCTCCTTTCCAGATTTGTCGGCATCGCGACGGAATTGTTTGCGATCAGCGCGACGTGCTCATACTCGCAATGGTTGCTGGGCCGCGGTAAACCAGCCGACGAAATTCTTTCCATTGCGAATTATTTCTGCCGGTCGGCGCGCATGAGAATCGATCATCATTTCGCCGGCACCGCGCGCAACGCCGATAAACGCGGTTTCGATCTCGTGCAGGATTTGCTCGCCGGAAAACACGAACTGCTGCGTCAGGGCATTGTGTAGCGCCAACGGCGCTGGCTCATTTAAGCCTGGGGCAACGCCCCAGGGAGGAAATTTTCCAAAAACAAGCGCTGAAAGCGCGAATCAACCGTACTCTCGCGTCAATCCCAGACGTAGCGCTCATCGAACTGCACACCATGTTTGCTCAGCAACTCGCGGTATTCCTCCTGAAACGTTCGGGTGCGATGGTGCGCTGGTTGCTCCTCAACGTATTGTAGCACCGCGAGCTGACTCGGGCTCAACGAAAAGGCGCCATACCCGCGCTGCCAGAAAAAGCCTCGATAGTCAGCGTTAAGCGCTTTAAATCCATTTCGATGATGCCTTCTCTATTTCTTTGATGAAATCAGCCCGGGAAACTGTTCGCGGTAGCGTGGTGACAATGTCAACGTGATCAGTAACACCGCCGACTCGCACGAGTTCGGCGCCGAGGTTTCGGCAGACTGTCGCAAGGTAAGCATGCATGCGCGGCCGTACGTCTGAATCAAGCCAACCCTCGCGATTCTTGGCGCTAAAGATAATGTGAATAATAACCTTGCTCAACGATTGTGGCATGGTGGAATGATGACCGAGCGCGTGCCGGAAGCGAATCGCGCTTTCAGCGCTAATGAATCTTTCTTAACGAAACCCTGGGGCGCTGCCCCAGGTAGAGGTGAACGCTGCGCCTTTGGCGCTAAACAGATACTCTGCCTGTGCTCCGTTGACCGCGTTGGCGCGACAGATTACGATCTCGGATGAGTATCGCACCCGTCCTCGCGGAGACACCTTCGACTCGAAATCGCACGCCAAAGCGCGAAGCAGAAAAGCCAATAGCGGCAGCGAAAGTCCTTGAGACAATCGAGCAACACGTCTTGCTGGATGGTTTCAAAATCGTTGTCGATCTCGACAAAAGCCGCGGCTCATATCTGCACAACCGAGTCGGTAGCCGCCGCCTCATCGATCTCTACGGATTTTTTGGATCAATGCCGGTTGGGTTTAATCATCCGTATTTCGATGATCCGGAAGTACAGCGCGATCTGTTACGCGCGGCGAAAGTGAAAGTCGCAAACTCAGATATTTACTCAGCCGGCTACGCTGAATTTGTCGCGACGTTTGAGCGCGTCGTCGGCCTGCCGCCGCTCCAGCGGTATCTATTCATCGAGGGCGGCGCGCTTGCGGTGGAGAATTGTTTGAAGGCAGCGATGGATTGGAAAGTCCGGAAGAACATGGCCGCCGGTCGTGGAGAGCGCGGCACACAGGTTTTGCATTTCCGACGCGCTTTCCACGGGCGCAGCGGTTACACAATGAGCCTGACCAATACCGACCCGCGTAAGACGGATTTGTTTGCGAAATTTGATTGGCCCCGCGTCTCGTGTCCGTCCATCGATTTTTCGCTGCCCGAATCGAAACGCGAAGGGGACGTGATCGAGCGCGAACAGAAAGCCGAGCGCGAGATCCGCGAGTTCATCGAGCAACGCAACATCGACATTTGCGCCATTATCATCGAACCGATACAGGGCGAGGGCGGCGACAACCATTTCCGCGGTGAATGGCTGCAAAAACTGCGAACAATTGCCGACGAAAACGATATCTTGTTGATTTTTGACGAGGTGCAATGCGGCATGGGCGCCACGGGGCGCAACTGGTGCTGCGAACATTTCGACGTCTTACCCGACCTGATGGCGTTTGGAAAAAAAGCGCAAGTTTGCGGTGTAATGGCCGGCCCGCGTATCGACGAAGTGAAAGACAACGCGTTTCGGTTACCCAGCCGTTTAAATTCAACATGGGGCGGAAACTTCACCGATATGGTGCGCTCGACGCATTATCTGCGCATTATCGAGCAGGAACGTCTGGTTGAGAACGCCGGGAAGGTCGGCGCCTATTTCCTCGATCAACTGCGCGAACTGCAAACTGAAGAGCCGCTGATTTCCGCCGCGCGCGGTCGCGGAGTATTTCTCGCGTTCGATCTCCCCGATGCGAAAACGCGCGAAGAATTTTGGCACGGCTTCTTCGATCTTGGTGTTTTGACGCTTCGCTCTGGTGAAAACTCGATCCGTTTCCGTCCGGCGCTGGACATCACCGCAGACGTAATTGATGAAGCGATGGATCAGATGCGCAAGTACTGCCGACAGCGGCGCAAATAAATATGCAATTCTGTCATGTTGAGCGAAGCGAAACATCTCGGATTCTTTTTGAGACGCATGCGAAACCACGATTATTGGGTGTACATTCTCAGCAATAAACATCGCACGACGTTGCACATCGGGATCACAAACAACATTAGTCGCCGTTTGTTCCAACACCGATACGGAGATGTAGGAGGATTTACGAAACGGTATCATCCGAACCGCGTCGTGTGGGTCGAGCACTTTCGAAACGTGAATGACGCGATCGCGTGTGAGAAAAAACTCAAGGGGTGGCGTCGCAGTAGGAAGATCGCACTTATTGAGCGAACGAACCCACGCTGGCTGGACTTGAGCGACGACTGGGAACAGCAGCCAAATGTTTATGACCGGCCACACAACGTTGAAGAAATGATCTGAGATTCTTCGCTCCGCTCAGAATGACAATGGCGTATTGTTTATGAAAACACCTTTCGAAAAACTGGGTCTCACCGACAACAACGCCGGCGTGTTCGATGGCGAATGGCGCGGCGGTGGCGCCACGATAGAAAAGATTTCGCCGATTGATGGACGCCGACTGGCAAGCATCCGGACGGCTGGCGACGACGACTATAACAAATCGATTTCGCGTGCGCATGAAGCCTTTCTAAAATGGCGCGTCACACCCGGACCGGTGCGCGGCGAGACGGTTCGCCGCCTCGGCAATGCGTTGCGTGAATTGAAACATGAGCTCGGCCAGTTGGTGACGCTGGAGACCGGGAAAATTATCGCTGAAGGCGAAGGCGAACTGCAGGAGATGATCGACATTTGCGATTTCGCCGTTGGCCAGTCTCGAATGCTTTACGGCCTAACGATTCAGTCCGAACGCCCGAGCCACCGTCTAATGGAACAATGGCATCCGCTTGGCGTGGTTGCGGTGATTACCGCGTTCAACTTTCCGGTCGCAGTCTGGTCATGGAACGCGGCGCTGGCCGCAGTCTGCGGTGACGCCACGGTTTGGAAGCCGTCGGAAAAAACGCCGCTAACGGCAATCGCGGTTACGAAAATTGCCGAGCGCGTCTGTCGCGAAACCGGCGCTGATCCGGCAATTTTCACCCTGGTGGTGGGCGATCGCAAAACGGTCGGGCAAAAATTGGCGGATGATCCGCGCGTTCCATTGGTATCGGCTACTGGCTCGACCAATATGGGATTTAATGTCGCCAAAGCTGTTAACGGACGGCTTGGTCGAACGATTCTGGAACTCGGCGGCAACAACGCGCTGATCGTTACACCGACCGCCGATCTCGATATGGCGACGCAATCGATCTTCTTCGGTGCCGTGGGCACAGCCGGGCAACGTTGCACGTCCACGCGGCGCGTTATCATGCACGAGTCTGTTGCGTCGAAGGTTCGAGACAAACTTTTGAGCGCATACAAATCTTTGCAGATCGGAAACCCACTCGACAGCAAGACTGTAATGGGACCGCTGATCGACAGGCACGCTGTCGACATGGTGCTGGAGTCCATTCAGCGATTGAAAGATGAAGGCGGCGAGGTGCTTTACGGCGGGGAACGGCTCACCGTCCCTGGCGACGCTTACATGAAGCCATGCCTGGCGAATGCGAAACCGGATTTTGAAATCGTGAAGCACGAGACATTCGGTCCATTGCTTTACCTGATGACGTATCGTGACTTAGATGAGGCGATAGTGATTCACAACAATGTGCCGCAGGGATTGACCTCATCGATTTTCACCAATGATGTGCGCGAAGCGGAAAAATTCGTGAGCGCGGTCGGGAGCGATTGCGGAATTGCCAACGTAAACACCGGCACAAGCGGCGCTGAGATCGGCGGCGCATTCGGCGGCGAAAAACAAACCGGCGGCGGTCGCGAGAGCGGAAGCGATTGCTGGAAGTACTACATGCGCCGGCAGACGAACACCGTCAATTTCTCAACCGAGCTTCCGCTGGCGCAAGGAATTCAATTTGGCGCGGGCGAGGGTAGCGGCACGGCCTGATGTAGCTACGACGCCCTCGTCGCAGTTGGGTGTGGGCGGTGCCTCGCTGCCTTATCGCGACGCGGGCGTCGCGTCCACTTCCTGCGACGGGGCGTCGCAGCTACGCGCGCGGCGCGATCGTCAGCGCCAGGAGTCCGTCGAGCTTCGTCGCGTTTTCCAAATTCATGATGCAGTGCCGCAGTTTTTCGCACTGCTTTTTCCCGATTATATCGCCGCCAAGCGCGTTGAATTTCACCGCGATTTCTTCCTCGGTCATTGGATCGCGCGGATCGCCTTTCGGGACATCGACGCGCGTCGAATGCTCTTTGCCGTCATTCGTCGTGATCGTTACCCGACTCGGCTGAAATTTTGGAAAGAGCGCTTCGAACTCCTCATTCGCGACGACTTTCACTTTGTCCATGATAGGAATCAGCGATTTATCGAGCACGCGCTCCTCTTTGAATTGCAGCGGCGTCACCATGCCATCAACGAGTCCGACAGCCATACAGTAGGGGAGTGAATGATCGGCAGTTTCCTTTGAGTCGGGTCGATATTTGTGCGGGTCGCCAAGGATATCCGCGGCGCGCGCGATTACTTCTACTTTGATTTCCTCCACTTCGTCAGCCTTGATCCTGTTATCCTTGACGGTTTTCATCATGGCAGTGAGAGGCGCATGACTGAGCGCTTCGATCGGGAAACTCTTCATGCCACAATCGAGAATGCGATAATGCGATTTCGGCGAGGTTGGCAGATCTTTGACCAACCCTTCGCCGTCGAAGCTCGCTGGTTGCCCCTTGTATTGGACGTGACTGAACACCGCAAACAAACCTTCTTTCCCATCGATCATGTGTTCCGGTCCGGAGAAACCTTCGCGCGCGAGCAACGC
>Ga0209056_10001152_pt1 | contig 29084 bp, 33 predicted proteins | sample GraSoiAngelo_114_FD_185876 | JGI IMG/M metagenome (GOLD analysis project Ga0209056, IMG submission 185876) | Grasslands soil microbial communities from the Angelo Coastal Reserve, California, USA - 14_0903_13_40cm (SPAdes) (version 2) | ecosystem: Environmental > Terrestrial > Soil > Grasslands... | reverse complement strand
ACTTCCATCACCGGATGGTGCATGAAGGGGAATGGCAGGTGTTGAGAGTCGGCGATGAGGTCCATGTCATCCCGCCCGAGCGACTGGCCAATGTCTACGCTCGCGGACCCGACGTGCGCTGGGCGGCCTAGCCTCCAGCCACCGCCGGCACGATCGAGATCTCGTCCTTCTCCCCCACCTTGGCCCCCAGCCCGGAGCCGAGACGCACGTCCTCGTCGTTCAGATACACGTTCACGAACTGGCGCAGGTCGCCGTTCTCATCCAGCAGACGGTCCTTGAAGCCCGGGTACTTGGCGTCGAGCGCGACGATCGCGCCGACGAGGTCCGTGGCCTCGACGTCGACCGTGATCTGCCCCTCGGAAAGGCGGCGCAGCGGTCCGGGGATTCGAAATTGAGCCATCAGCTAGATACTCACCTTTTCGCGAAACGACTTCATGGTCGGTTCTATTTCGACATGCTTCGAGGAGTGGCCGTTGGCCGAGGCGAGCACATCGGCCGTCTTCAGCCCGTGTCCGGTCACATAGGCGACCACCACCTCATCTCCCTTCCAGCGGCCGGCCCGCGCCAGCTTGGCCAGGACGCCGATCGTGACGCCACCCGCGGTCTCTGTGAAGATCCCCTCGGTGCGTGCCAGCAGCCGCATCGCGTCGACGATCTCCTCCTCCGTCACGGCCTCCACCACGCCACCGGTCTCGCGCGCGATGCGGTTGACGTAGATCCCGTCCGACGGGTTGCCGATCGCGATCGACCGCGCGATGGTGTCCGGCTTGACCGGCAGCACCCGGTCAGGAGTATCGGAGTGAAACGCGTTGTACACGGGTGCGCAGCCCAGAGCCTGCGCTCCCGTGAACGCGGGCACGCGATCGCCGCGCACCAGCCCGAACTCGATGAGCTCGCCCGCCGCCTGGCGGTGTCGCACGAACTGACATCCGCTCGCGATCGGGATGATGATCTCGTCCGGCAGCTTCCAGTCGAGCTGCTCGGCGGTCTCGAACGTCAGCGTCTTGGAACCCTCCGCGTAGAAGGGGCGGATGTTGATGTTGCAGAACGCCCACGGCGTCGACTCGAGAAGCTGGCTGCACAGGCGGTTCACGTCGTCGTAGTTGCCGCGGACGGCGACCACGTTGGGATCGAACACGCTGATGCTCGCGACCTTCGCGGGCTCGAGGTCGACCGGGATGAACACGAAGCACTCCAGTCCGGCGCGAGCCGCGTAGGCCGCCACCGCGTTCGCCAGGTTCCCGGTCGACGCACAGGCGATCGTCTCGAAGCCGTGCGCCCGCGCCCAGCTGATCGCAACTGAGACGACCCGATCCTTGAACGAGTTGGTCGGGTTCATGCTGTCGTTCTTCAGGTAGAGGTTGCGCAGGCCCAGCTCCGCGCCCAGCCTGTCCGCCTTGACCAGTGGCGTGAGGCCCTCGCCCAGCGTGACCACAGAGACCGAGTCCTCGACCGGAAGAAGGTCGCGGTAGCGCCACATCGACTTCGGCCCCTGCTCGATCCGCTGCCGGCTGACGATCTTCTTCAGAACCGCCTTGTCGTACACAGCGTCGAGGGGTCCGAAGCACATCTCACAGACGTGCGTCGCCTGCAGCTCGTACTCGGCGCCGCACTCGCGGCAACGCAACCCCAGCAGCTTCGGCACGCGCCTCAGTTTAGAGAGCGCGAATCTGCAGCCACCATCGGTATTCGGCGCCCGGCTCGAGCAACGGCGGGGGCGCCGCGGGGTCGGGGCGATCGTTACCCCCGGTCGCCGGCTCGATCGCGACCTGCCTGTAGCCACCCAGGTCGCCGTTGCAAGCCCAGATCCCAACATAGGGAGTGAGCTCCGAGTCCCACCGCAGCTCGATCGCGATGCCGGACCTCCATCGCAGGGTGAACCTGTCGGCCGACCCCTTGGGCAGGAAGACTTTGGCGCTCAGCCCCTCGCCAAGGTCGGGCACTCCGCCGCCCATCCCTGTCTCGTACTGGAAGAGCGGATGCGCGCACCAGTAGGCGAGGTGCGGCTCGGCCCCGACATTCCGGTACGCGTAGTCAACCTGGACGGCATCATCGAGCTCGATCGACCGCTCCAGCTCCCAGGGCACCACCCGGCCGCGACACCGCATCACGCCGGGTCGCACCGTCTCCCACGGCAGTCGCCACGCCTCGCCGTGATCTGGAAGGGTGTCGGTGGCGACGACGTTCGGCACCATCTCGTCCCAACCGAATGCACCGCCCTCGACAAACCCTTTGGTAGGCTGGTCGACTCCGATGCCCTGGTCCAGGAGTTCCTCGCCATCGAGGCGGAGAGATGTGATGCGCCCGCCCCGCTCCGGCCGGATCGCCACCGCCCACCGTTTCGCAGCCAGTCTCACGGCGGCGCCGATGCTAGCTCTCCTCCTCCTGTCGGCGTGTGCCCCTCGCTCCGCAGGACCCGTTCACCCCAGCCCCACGCCGCTCGCCGCCGTCCAGACGCCGTCGGACTCGTCGAGCCCCGACCCAACACCAACAGCCACACCCACCCCATCGCATGTGTTCGTCATCGTGATGGAGAACCGCTCCTACAGCCAGGCGATCACCGGGCGGTACACATCGCAGCTGGCCGCGCAGTACGGCGTCGCCACGAACTACCGCGGCGTCTCGCATCCGAGCCTGCCCAACTACCTGGCGATGACCTCAGGCACCACATGGGGAATCACAGACGACGGATTTCACAACCTGCCCGCCGGAGGGCTCGGCGCGCAGCTGACAGAAGCCGGTATCGAGTGGCACGCCTACATGGAAGGCATGACGGGCAGCTGCTTGCGCAACGGCAACGGCTACGCGCTGAAGCACAATCCATTTGCCTACTACGGAAGCGCGTGCCCCGCGCAGGTCGTGCCGTTCAGCCAGTTCTCCAGAGATATGGCAGCCGGTGTTCCCCGTTTCGTGTGGATCACCCCGAACATGTGCCACGACGGCCATGACTGCTCGACCGCGATCGCAGATCAGTGGCTTGCGGAGACTGTGCCCACCATCCTCGCGAGCAGCGCCTGGCAGAACAACGGCGTGCTGTTCATCACCTGGGACGAGGGTGAGGACAGCGCCAACTCCGTGCTGACGCTGGCCATCCAGCCGGATCCGCTGAACCACAGCAGCGCCAAGCCCTACAACCACTACTCCCTCCTCGCGGCCATCGAGGACCGCTTCGGGCTGGCTCGGCTCGGCTCGGCCGCCCAGGCGGAGCCCATGACCGACCTCCTCGCGACGAAGCCGCCACCTCGGCTACGGAATGGCGCCTGACCCCGCGCGCCCCAGGGCGCCGGTCCAGTAGGTGATCGACTCGAGGAACTCCTCGTCCACCTTCACGCCCAGGCCTGGCCCCGTCGGGACCTTCAGCCGCCCATCGTGCAGGACGAACGGCTCAGTGATGTCGCGGCGGTAGTAGCGGTCGGAGGCCGAAGTATCGCCGGGAAGCGTGAAGTTCTGCATCCCCGCCATGGCGACATTTCCGGCGCGCCCGATTCCCGTTTCGAGCATGCCGCCCATCCACACCGGCACGCCGCGCGCCGCGCACACGTCGTGGATCTTGCGTCCTTCCAGGTAGCCGCCGACGCGACCCGGCTTGACGTTGATCACCCGGCACGCGCCAAGCTCAATCGCGTCGGACGCGGCTTGCGCGGAGGTGATGGACTCGTCGAGGCAGATTGGCGTGCGCACGGTCTGGGCGAGCTTGACGTGCGCGAGGACCTGGTCCTCGGGCAGCGGCTGTTCGATGAGCAGCAGGCTGAAGGGATCGAGCTTCGCGAGGTGCTCGGCGTCGTTGAGCGTGTAAGCGGTGTTCGCATCGACCTGGAGCGCCACGTCGCCGAACCGCTCCCGCACCGCTCGGACTGGCTCGACGTCCCACCCGGGCTTGACCTTCAGCTTGATCCGCCGGTAACCCTGGTCGAGATAGTCGCCAACGGTCTTCAGGAGCTCGGCGATGGAGCCGTGGATGCCGACGGACACCCCGCAGTCCACCTCTTCTCGCACCGCGCCGAAAAATTGCGCGAAGGACTCGCCGTGAGCGCTCAGCTCCGCATCGAGCACCGCCATCTCGATCGCCGCTTTCGCCATCGCGTGGCCGTGCACCGGACGAAGCAAGCTCGCCACGTCCGCGGCGGCGAGGTCGCGGTTGAGCAGGCGTGGAATCAGATGGTGAATCAGCACGTGCTGCGCTCCGTCGACGTATTCCGACGAGTAGGTCGGTACCTCGCCGGCCACGCACTCGCCCCAACCTTCACCCTCATCGCTGATCGCCTTGAGCAGCAGGATGTCGCGCTCGGTCTGGACGCCGAATGATGTCTCGAAGGGCGCGACGAGCGAGAGCCGGATGCGCCGCAGCTCAACCGACTCGAGCTTCATGCGCCCAGGGTAAGCCGGTCGTAGACGATCTGCGACCACGACTCCATCGCCAGGTAGTACATGCGCATCTCATCGAGGGTGAGCAGCTCGCCGGCCAGCTTGTCGGTCTCCCGGATCGTGATGGTGGGAGTATCGCCGTCGACCACGAACACGACGCCGAGATGGACCTTCGACACCGGCGAAGAGTCCTCGTTCAAGAAACCGAGCAGCCTCGCCTCGAACGTGCCCTGATAGACGACCTCCTCCTCCCACTCCCGTTTGAGCCCGTCAAGGATCGGATCGCCGGCCCCGAGGTCGCCAGGGTTGATATGGCCGCCGACGCCCAGCGAATACTGCTTGCGCAGGCGCCTCTCGGATGAGGCACGAAGGCGGTGCGTCAAGAGGTAGCGGTCGTCGTGCCGGAAGACGACGTAGGGAATGATCTGCTGGAAGGTGGGATCGTTCTCCACCTCGGCGCGCGGCTTGAAAAAGTGTTTGTCGCGGATCGTCTTCTGATGGCGCTCCAGGTTTTCAGTCACGAAACCGTGCCAGGCCCCGTCTGGAAACATGTCCTCGCGCTTCACAACGAGAACCTGCTCGGTGGCGACGCTCACGGCACCATGCGGACGAGGCCGCGGCCGAACACGGCGATCAGCTCTGCGGTCCGGTCGACGTCGTCGTCGCGCACCGGTAGGAAGTAGATCCAGGCCGCGCGCTCGGTCGCGGTCGTGATCATCGTGCGCGCCGAGTCCGCGCTCGGGTTGCCGCACGGACCTTCCGCGTCGGCGACGCAGATTCGGCCCGCGACGTTCACCTTTTCCTTGCCGATTCCTTCGTAGCTCTCAGCCTTCTCCCCAAGCCGCACCACGAGCTCATCGTCTTTCACCTTGCCAAGGTCGTACAGGCCGACGGGCACCTGAAGCTGAACGGACATTGCGTTCGCCACGTCCACCAGCGAGTTGATCCTCGGCAACGGCTCGCCTTTCTTCATTCGGCGTGCCAGCGCCTCGGAAGACGGCCGCACTTTGGTCGGGTCGACGCCGAAGCGGCGGTACAGCTCGCGGGCGCGGTCCACCGGGCCGATCGTGCCGGAGCGGACCGCCTGCATCGTGCGCTTGACCTCGAGCTCGAAATCGTCGCGCGGCGGCGTGACCTCGAGCTCGTACAGCTCGAGCGCGACGACCTCGACGTCGATCTCAATGCGGACCTTCAGCACAGGTATTCAAGGTGGTCGAAGAAATCCGGATAGGAGATCTCGACACACTCAGCGCCCTCGATCTCTGTCTTCCCGTCAGCGATCAGCGCCGCGACCGCAAGCGCCATCGCGACGCGATGGTCCCCGGCCGAGTCGACCCGGGCGCCTTCGAGCCGTCGCGGGCCGTTGATGATCCAGCCATCGTCTCGCGTGACGATATCGGCGCCCATCGCAGTCAGGCCCGCCTCGATTGCGGACAGGCGGTCCGACTCCTTCACTCGAAGCTCGCCGGCGCCGGAGATCACGCTGGTGCCGGCGATCTGCGTCGCGGCCACCGCGAGCACGGGCAGCTCATCGATCATCTCCGCGGCCATGCCGCGTTCGACGCGCACGGGCCGCAGCTCTCCCGCCGGCGTGACCTCCAGGTCCACCACCGGCTCGCCGGCTTCGAAACGCGGCGTGGCACGCCCGATCCGAAAACCGATTGAGGTGAGCAGATCGGCGAAGGCCGTACGCGTGGGATTCACGCCCACCCCGCGCAGCCGGACATCGGAGACACCGACAAGCCCGCCGGCCACGAGCCAAAAAGCCGCGGCGCTGAAGTCCCCGGGGACGGCGATGTCGATTGGGTTGAGCTGTTCGGCGCGGCTGATCGCGACCCGCAGCCCGTCGACCTGCACCTCGGCTCCCATCGCTCCCAGCATCACCTCGGTGTGGTCGCGGGTCTTCACCGACTCGACCACCGCTGTCTCACCCTGGGTGTAGAGCCCCGCCAGCAGGATCGCCGACTTCACCTGCGCGCTCGGTACGGGCGCGAAGTACTCGATGCTATTCAGCGTCGGTCCGCCGCCGACTCTCAAAGGAGGCCACGAGGCTCGGGCGCCCATCCGCTGCAGAGGTTCGACGACGCGATCCATCGGCCGGCGCGCCAGTGACTCGTCACCGGTCAGCTCGCTCTCGAACTCCTGCGCCGCGAGCAGGCCCGCCAGCAGCCGCATTGTCGTCCCCGAGTTGCCGCAGTCGAGGGACGCCGCGGCCGCGTGCAAGCCCCGCATGCCGCCCCCGGTGATCTGCGAATCGTGGATCGAGACGCCAAGATCGCGCAGGCACGCAGCGGTGGATTGCACGTCGGCTCCGGGTGACAGACCCCGAACCTGGCTGTCGCCCGACGCGATGGAACCCAGGATGAGGGCGCGGTGTGAAATCGACTTGTCGCCGGGGAGCGTGATCGCGCCCTCGAGCTTGCGCGCGGAACGAACCGTGGCGATCACTGCTTCGCCCAGCGCTCCCGTACCCTTCTGGCCTCCTCGAACAGCTCGACCAGTCGGGGATCATCCGATTCCAGATGGCGCCGGAGCCGGGACAGCTCCGCGCTCACCGCATCCAGCATCTCGATGAGGTTCTCGCGGTTGGTCCGCACCACGCCGGCGTAGAGGTCGGGGTCGCCCGCCGCCAGCCGGCTCATGTCGCGGAAGCCGCCGGCCGCGAGGCGTGAAGCGTCCCGCCAGTCGTTTCGACGCGACAGCGAGAGCACGTAACCAACCGAGAGTAGAAACGCGGCGTGGCTGACGCCCGCCACGAGCCGGTCGTGCGTCACCGCGTCCATCACAATCGGTTCCGCCCCGACCGCTTCGACCAGCTCGACGATGCGCGGCTCGTCGCGCGTCAGCACCCAGGGGGCGTGCTCGAACATCGCAGGGTCCGCCGCGTCGATGCCGGACGTTTCCTTGCCGCACATCGGATGACCACCGACCAGGTCGATGCCCTCGGCCGCGGCCCACTCGACGACGCTTGCCTTGGTGCTGGCCATATCCGTGACGGGCTTGCCTTCGGCGATCGCGCCGAGTCTCGCGAACACTTCACGGAGGGCGCTGATCGGGGCCCCGACGAACACCACGTCCGCCATCTCGACCACGCTGGGGTCGGTATTCGCCGTCGAGACGACATCGCGGTCGAGCGCCTTGCGGACGACAAGCGGGTTGCGATCGCTGCCGACGATGACGATTTCCGGGCGCGCCTTCTTGAGGGCGAGGGCGAACGACGAGCCCATCAGGCCGAGGCCCACCACCGCGACTGTGGGCACAGTGACCTACGCCAGCTGCTTCTGCATCGCGCCAAGCAGCCGCCTCACGTCGGCCATCAGGCGATCGAAGGCCTCGAAGTCGAGCGACTGCGCTCCGTCCGAGAGTGCCTGGTTGGGCGTCGGGTGCACCTCGATGATCAGACCGTTGGCACCGGCGGCCACAGCGGCGAGCGACATTGGGCCGACCAGCGACCAGCGTCCTGTGGCCTGAGACGGATCGACGATCACTGGCAGGTGAGACAGCTCACGCACCAGCGGCACCGCGTTGAGGTCGAGGGTGAAGCGGGTAGCGGTTTCGAAGGTGCGGATGCCTCGCTCGCACAGGATCACATCGCGGTTGCCCTGGGAGAGGATGTACTCCGCAGCGAGAAGCCACTCCTCGATGGTCGACGACATGCCGCGCTTGAGCAGCACGGGTTTCCCGGAACGTCCGGCTTCCTGCAGCAGCGCGTAGTTCTGCATGTTGCGCGTGCCAAGCTGCAGGACGTCGGCGTACTTCGCCACGAGCGCGACGTCGCCGGGCGATACGACCTCCGTCACCACTTTCAGCCCGGTCTCGTCGCGGGCCTCGGCCATCATCTTCAGCGCCGCCTCGCCCAGGCCCTGGAAGGAGTAGGGCGACGTGCGAGGCTTGAACGCGCCGCCCCGAAGGATTCGAGCGCCCTGCGCCGCGACATGGCGCGCGGTCTCGAGCAGCATCTCTTCGCCCTCGACCGAGCATGGTCCGGCCATGACCACCACCTCGTCATTGCCGATCTTCACGCCGCCGATGTCGACCACCGTGTCCTGGCGCCTGAACTCGCGGCTCGCGAGCTTGAACGGTTTGGTGATCGGGACGATCTCCTGGATCCCGCCGAGGTGTGAAAACGCGTCTCTGTACGCGTAGGCGTTGCCGCCGATCACGCCGATGACCGTCCTCTCCTCGCCGCGCGAGAGCTCGGTCTTCAGACCGATCTCCTCCACGCGGTCGACGACCGCCTTGATCTCGGCCGGCGTCGCCTGGTGCGACATGACGATGATCACGGTGTCAGCGACCCCCGCATGTAATCCAGGTCGGCCTTGATCGCCTCGGCGCCGCGCATATAGGCGAATCGCATCGACGCCTGCGGCCGGGGGGTGTTGTAGAGCAGGAGGATGCGCACGCACATCGGAACGCCGCGGGGATTGGGCTGCTGCACATTCATATCGTGTCCGCAGAGTAGCGGGACGTCGAGCCAGCCCAACCGGCGGGCCGCCAGCGCGGGAAACTCCGCGTTCAGGTCAGGCGTCGTCGTGAAGTAAGCAAAAGCGATCTCGGCCGGGTCGAGATCGTTGAGCCGGACCAGCTCGCGCAGCAGCTCCTCGGTGGCTTCGACAATCGCCTCCGCGGTATTGGCCGTCGCGCTGGTTGCGCCGCGAATTCCCCTTACCGGCAAGCTTTCAAGAGCTCCCTGACAAGCGCCACGCCGTCACCGCCTCGCTCGATCTCGTCCACGATTGCGCTGCCTACGACCGCGGCGTCAGCGTGCCCGCGCAGCGCCTTCATGTGCTCCTGGCGTGAGATACCAAAGCCGGCCGCGACGGGAAGGGAGGTTCGCTTCTTGACTTCCTTCAGGAGAGCCGGCATCCCCTCGGGCAGCTCCTTCCGAGCGCCGGTTATCCCCGTCACGGTCACGCAGTACACGAAACCGCTCGAGTGGGAGCAGACCGCGGTGATCCGGTCGGGCGGTGTGGTCGGCGCGACCATGAAAATGGTGTCGAGCGCCGCCGAGCGCAGCCATCCGGTGACCGGCTCCGCCTCCTCGATCGGCAGGTCGGGCACGATCACGCCGGCCACGCCGGCCTGCGCCGCCTCGGCCGAGAACTTTCTGGGGTCGTAGGACAGGACCGGATTGATGTACGTCATCAGGACGACCGGCACTCCTTCCGCGCCGACAGCCTTCGCCACGTCGAGAGCACCGGACACCGTCATTCCATGCTCCAGGGCAACCTGGCCCGCACGCTGGATCACCGGCCCGTCGGCCAGAGGGTCCGAATGCGGGATGCCGATCTCCAGCGCGGCGATGCCTGAACCGGCCAGTCTCTTCCCCACATCGATCGAGCGTTTGGCGGTGGGATGCCCGGCCATCATGTAGGCGACAAGCTTGAGGTCGCCCCTCGCCCTTAAGGCGCTTTCAAGTCGCGTCCCGGCCTTAGCCACCATCGACGCTGTCCATGTCTTTGTCACCACGCCCTGACAGACAGACCAGGATGCTGCCGCCCGGTCCGAGCTCGCGAGCGATCACGCCGGCGTGATGGATCGCGTGAGCCGGCTCGAGCGCGGGCATGATGCCTTCGAGGCGCGTGCAAAGCTTGAAGGCGGCGAGCGCGTCCTTGTCCGTCACGGCCACGTATTCGACCCGCTCGATGTCGCGGAGGAAGGCGTGCTCAGGCCCGACGCCCGGATAGTCCAGGCCGGCCGAGATCGAGTGCGTCGGCAGGATCTGCCCGTCGCCGTTTTGGAGGACGTAGGAATACGACCCGTGCAGCACGCCGGGACGCCCGCCGACGAGCGATGCGGCGTGCTCGCCGGTCTTGATCCCCTTACCCGCCGCTTCGACCCCGACCAACGCGACGTCCCTGTCGTCGATGAACGCGGTGAAGATGCCTATCGCGTTCGAGCCTCCGCCGACACATGCCACGACGACGTCGGGAAGCTTGCCGTCGAGCGACAGGTACTGCTCGCGCGCCTCGTCACCGATCACGCGCTGCAGGTCGCGGACCATCTCCGGATAAGGGTGCGGACCGACGGCCGATCCGATGATGTAGTGGGTCGTGCGGACGTTGGTGACCCAGTCTCGGATGGCTTCGGTGGTCGCGTCCTTGAGCGTCTTCGACCCGCTCGTCACCTCGACCACCTGCGCTCCGAGCAGCTTCATGCGTCGCACGTTCATCGACTGGCGCCGCATGTCCTCGGTACCCATGTAGACCGTGCAGTCGAGTCCGAACCTCGCGCATACGGTCGCGGCCGCAACCCCATGCTGGCCGGCCCCGGTCTCGGCGATGATGCGCTTCTTGCCCATGCGCAGCGCGAGCAGCGCCTGGCCGACCGCATTGTTCAGCTTGTGCGCTCCGGTGTGGCAGAGGTCCTCGCGCTTGAAATGGATGCGGGTGCCGCCGAAGTGCTCGCTCAAGCGCGTGGCCGCGTAGAGGGGGGTCGGCCGGCCGATGAAGGCGCGCCGGTGGCCGGCAAGCTCGAGCTGAAACTGCGGATCGGCCTTGGCTTCGTGCCACATGTCCTCGAGCTCGTGGAGCGCGCTCATCAGCGTCTCGGGGACGTACTGGCCGCCGAAGGCTCCGAACCTTCCGTCGACGGGATGCGTCAGCGCGGCGCGCGACATCAGGACGCGGCCTCGGCCAGCCGCACCGCGCGCACGAAAGCGCGCACTTTGTCGGGGTCTTTGACCCTCGGCCGAGCCTCGACGCCGCTGGAAACATCCACGCCGTAGGGCCTGAACTCGCTCACGACCTTGCCCACGTTACCCGGTTGCAGACCGCCCGCGATGAAGACCTTGCGCGAGCCCAGCAGCTGGCGCGCCGCCTCCCAGTCCCATGTTCGGCCCGTCCCGCCGCGTTGGTCACCCGACCACGAGTCGAGCATGATCGGGTCCGGCCAGCCGTCGGCGCCGGGCACCCGGCCTTCCTTGACCTTCAGCACCTTCATCACCGGACGGCCCGCCTCGAAGCCGGGCTGCTCCGAGCCGTGCAGCTGCAGCAGGTCGAGGTCGACGAACTCGGCGATCTGCCGCACCTCGTCCGGCGCCTCGTCGATAAACACGCCGACGATCTTCGGGCGGACCAGCAGCTCCTCGACGATCGACCTCGCCTGCTCCGGCGAGACTCGGCGGTCGGAGTCGCAGAAATGAAACCCGATCAGGTCGGCCCCCGCCTCGACGGCCATATTCGCCGCCTCGAGATCGCAGATGCCGCAGATCTTGACCCGGATCACGTGACGAGTGCCTTGATCGCCGCCGCGGGGTCGGCTGAACGCATGAGCAGCTCTCCGACCAGGATCGCGTCCGCGCCCGCGTCGCGCATCCGACGCGCGTCGGCCGGGGTGTGGATGCCGCTTTCCGCGACCAGGACGACGTTTTTCGGAATCAGCCCGCGAAGCCGCTCGGTCAGGCCCAGGTCGACGCTGAAGTCGTGAAGGTTGCGGTGGTTCACACCGATTGCGGGCGCGCCGGCCTCGAGAGCCGCCGCCGTCTCCGCCTCGTCGTGCACCTCGACCAGCGCAGCGATCCCTCGGCTCCTGGCGACCGCGATCAGGTCCTTCAGCTGCGACCGCTCGAGCGCGGCGACGATCAGCAGCACAGCGTCCGCGCCGCAAGCTCGCGCCTCCGCGACCTCGTAGGCGTCGGTGACGAAATCCTTGCGCAGCACGGGCAGCTCCGTCGCGGCGCGCACCATGCGGATGTGTTCGGGACGGCCGCCGAAGCCGGCCATGTGCGTCAACACCGAGATGGCCGCCGCGCCGCCCTCCGCGTAGGCGTGAGCGATGTCCGGCGGCCGGTAGTTCTCGGCAAGCACGCCCATGCTTGGGGTTCGCTGCTTCATCTCGGCGATCACGGTGAGCCCGGGCCGGCGCAGCGCGCCGAGGAAATCCTTTGGCTCGTAGGCGGCCACCGCAAGCTCGAACTGGTCGGAGGAGACAAGGTATCGGCGCCGCTGCAGATCCTGTCTTGCGTCGACGACGAGGCGCGCCAGGACGTCGTCGGATGCCTCGTTCACGCCTGCGAGATTCTGGCCCACCGCACAAGCACCTCGCCGGCGCGCCCCGAGTCGATCGCCTCCGCCGCGAGCCCGAGGCCGTCCTTCCAGTCCCGCGCCGCCCCGGCGGCGCGCAGCGCGGCTGCGGCGTTGAGCAGGACGACGTCCCGCCGCGGTCCCTTCGCGCCGCCCAGAATCTCGCGCGCGATGCCGGCGTTGGTATCGGGGCCGCCTCCCCGCATCGCCTCGACGGGAGCCCGCGCCAGACCGAGCTCGGCTGGATCCAGCTCATATTCCTTTCGCGTGCCGTCGATCTCGATCACGAACGACGGCGCCGCCACTGACAGCTCATCCATGCCGTCGCTCGCGTGGAAAACGATCGCGCGCTCGACGCCGAGACGCAGCAAGACGTCGGCCATCTTGCCGGCCAGAGTCGCGTCCGCCACGCCCAGCGCCTGGAACTTCGCGCCGGCGGGGTTGCACAGCGGCCCGAGTATGTTGAACACGGTGCGCAGCGCCAGCTCGCGGCGCGGCACCGCGGCGAATCGAAACGACGGATGGAACACGGGCGCGAAGAGAAAGCCGATCCCCGCCTCATCGATGCACCGGGCAACGCCTTCCGGCGCGAGGTCGATCTTGACCCCGAGCTTCTCGAGGACGTCGGCCGAACCGCACAGCGATGAGGCCGCGCGGTTGCCGTGCTTGGCGACTCGCGCTCCGCATGCCGCGGCAACGATCGCCGCGAGCGTCGAGATGTTGAAGGTGGCGAGACCGTCACCGCCCGTGCCGCATGTGTCGAGCAGCGATCCGTCGACGTGGATCGGGGTCGCCATGGCGCGCACCGTGCGCGCGAAGCCGGTGATCTCCTCCGCGGTCTCTCCCTTCATGCGCAGCGCGATGGCGAAGCCCGCGATCTGGGACGGCGTGGCGTCGCCGCGCATGATCACCGCGAATGCGGACGCGGCCTCATCCTCGGTCAGGTTCTCGCACCTGACCAACTTGGCGATCGCTTCGATCACGCGGACACCTTCACGGCGCGCCGGATGAAGTTCCCGAGCACCTTCTTGCCTTCCTTGGTGAGGACCGACTCCGGATGGAACTGGACGCCGTACGTCGGATGCTTCACGTGACGCAGGCCCATCACAACGCCGTCGTGCGTCCACGCGGTCACCACGAGCTCGTCCGGGATGCTCGACCGCTTGACGATAAGTGAGTGATAACGGGTCGCCTCGAAAGGCTCGCTCACGCCCGCCATCACGCCCGAGTTGTCGTGGTGGATCCAGGACGTCTTGCCGTGAGCCGGCTCGTTGCGGACCACGTCGCCGCCGAACACCTGCCCGATGCACTGATGGCCGAGGCACACGCCCAGGATCGGCACCCTCCCGCTAAGCGCGCGTATCGCCTCGTTGGAGATGCCCGCGTCGTCGGGCGTTCCAGGCCCTGGGGAGATCACGATGCCGTCGAACTTCGCCAGCTCCTCGGTTGAAACCTCGTCGTTGCGAAACACCGACGGTTCGGCCCCGAGCTCGGCCATGTACTGGACCAGGTTGTAGGTGAATGAGTCGTAGTTGTCGATCATGGCGATTGGCATCACATGCCCTCCGCCATCTCGATGGCCTTGAACATCGCGCCCGCCTTTTCGAGGGTCTCCTCGTATTCGCGCTCGGGCTTGGAGTCCGCGACCACGCCGCATCCTGCCTGCACGTAGGCGGTACCTTCGGCAACCACGACTGTCCGCAGCGTGATCGCCATGTCGAGGTTGCCGCCAAAGCTAACGTAGCCGAGCGCTCCGGCGTAGACGCCTCGCTGTTCCGGCTCGAGCTCGGCGATTACCTCCATGGCGCGGATCTTCGGAGCGCCCGACACCGTTCCCGCGGGAAAGGCAGCGCGAAGCGCATCGAGCGAGGTCTTTCCATCGCGAAGCTGTCCGCTGACCGTCGATGAGATGTGCATCACGTGCGAGTAGCGCTCGATCTCCATCAATCGATCCACCGCCACTGTGCCGGGCTGAGCCACGCGACCGACGTCGTTGCGGCCCAGGTCGACGAGCATCACGTGCTCGGCGCGTTCCTTCAAGTCGCTCAGCAGCTCCTTCTCGAGGCGCATGTCTTCCGCCGGATCCGCACCGCGGCGGCGGGTTCCGGCGAGGGGCCGCGTCTCGACATGCCGTCCCTCCACCTGCACCAGCTTTTCGGGCGACGTGCCCACCACATGCCTGTCGGCACCCAGGGCGAGGAAGTACATATAGGGCGAGGGGTTGATCGCCCGCAGGCACCGATAAACGTCGAAGGCGGTTGCCCCCAGAGGCTTCTGGAAGCGCTGCGAGGGAACGATCTGGAAGGCGTCCCCGCTCATGATGTGTTCGCGCGCCGCGTCGACCATGGCGTGAAACTGGCCCTTGGTGACGTTCGGCTCCCACCGCGCTCCGTCGACGCCCGGGGCCAGGGGCGGCGGCGGATCGCCGGCGAGACGCTGCTCCATCGCATCGATGCGCGCGACGGCTTCGCCGTACTCCTCGCGGTCGGGTCGATGGATGGTCAGCAGCTGGAGCCGTCGCGTTACGTGGTCGAAGACGGCCAGGTCTTCGGCGCTAAGAAACGCGGCCTCCGGCATCGGCGGCGGGGCGCCTCTGGACAGAGGCAGCCGCTCGAAATGACGAGCCGTCTCGTAGCTCAGATAGCCGACCGCGCCGCCGTGAAATCGAGGCACCCCTCGCACCGGCGCCGTCTCCTCGCCGGCCACCGATGCCAGCGCCGGGAGGGGACTTCCATCACCCAGGGCGAGAGGGCGGGCGTGGACCCCGATGAACGAGTAGCGGGCGAGGCGCTCGCCGCCTTCCACGCTTTCGAGCAGGAATCCGGGTTCGTCCGCCGGACACAGAAGGGTGTAGGCGCGAACCGGGGTCAGCATGTCGGCGAGGACTTCGCGATACACGGGAATCAATGCGTGGTTGGCGGCCAGCGCCCGAGCTTCCTCTCGATTTGGTGTGCAGCGGGCAAGGCCCGATCTGGATGCGCTTCCCGCGCCGAATGATTGCTCTCTCATCTGGTTCCTCTCATCTCGTGCTGTTGCTGTTCCGCCCCGCTCTCTCCGGCGGGGCCGGACGCCAAACGTTATCAGATCGCTACTTGACGGCCTTGGCCTTCATGCCCCGCTTGACCTCGCGCGCCTGGGCCATCGACTCGGCGGAGTCGACATCAGCGACCGAATGCCAGGTCGCTGCCTGCTTCTCCCAGCCCGGTGGCCTGACGTCGAACTTCTTGGCCAGGATCGCAACGAGGATCTTCGTCTTCATGTCGCCAAAGCCTGGCAGCTTCTTGATTCGCGCCGCGAGCTCGGCCCCGTCCTTCGCGTCCCTCCACACCGAACCGGCATCGCCGCCGTAATCCTCGACCACCGCCGCGCACATGGCCTGAACCCGCCTCGCCATGGAGCCGGGGAAGCGATGCAGCGCGGGGCGTTCCCGAAACACGCCGTCGAGCTGCTCGGGATCCATGGTGGCGATGGTGCGCGCGTCGAGGCGACCAAGGCGACGCTTCAGCTCATAGGGTCCGCCGAATGCCTTTTCCATCTTCACCTGCTGATCAAGAACCATCCCGATGAGCAACGCCAACGGGTCGGTCTCTAGTAGCTTGTTTGCCGCCGGGTCCTGGGTCCAGACGATAGGCACGTCCAAACTCTAGGCCACGGAAGAAAGCACTGGGGGGTGTTGCTTGACCGCACCGCGTACCCTCGCGTGTACCGCACTCTCGCGGCCATCCTGGCCGACGCCGCGGCCGCGGAAGACTGCGCCCAGGACGCTTTCGGGAGACAGCTGAACTCGGACTTCCGACTTTGCGAGCGCCCGGCGTTCTTGGTTCCATGCAAAGACCAGTCATCCTCATCGTCGGAGCCGCCTCGGCAGCGCTTCTGTTGGCTGCGGCAGGTGCCTCCGCCCACATGGGTCCCCTGTCCAAGCTCGTCGGCACGCAGTCGGTGACGTTTGGCGACGAAGCCACCGGGGCGCGCGTCGAGCCGGCCGACACGCCGGAGCCAACCGAGACGCCAGAGGCGCCGGCCACCACCCAGCCGGCCCCTGCGGCCGAGACCGAAGAGGACGTCGACGTCGAGCAAGAGGGCGAGAATGAGGGCGAGAACGGCGCGGCAGCCGGGGGCGCGGTCAGCGTGACCAAGCACGAATCGAGTCACAGCGAGAGCGGTGACCACGAGGGAAGCGGCGACTAGCTAATCGCTTGCTGCAAAGCTGAAATCAGGGCCGGACCGGTGTCCGGCTCTTCTTTCTATCCCACGCGTTCTAGATACATGGGCAAGCTTGCGCAGCTCATGCTCTACACGCTCGCCACGGTGTTGATCGCGGTCGGGATCGCGGCCCAGACGGGAACGGTGCACATGCCCGGCTAGGACCGGCGGCGCTGCACGAATTGAAAACCGAAACGTCCTTTGACGCAGAGGTGCCCCGCTGTGACGCTGTGGTCCATTGGTGAGGTGACCTTGACGATCGAGTTGTCCTGCACGTGGAGCTCGAGCACGCAGCCGACCCCGCAGTAAGGGCATACGGTCTCCGTCACACTCTGCCGCGATTCGTCCCAGGTGCCGGCCGTGCGCATGTCGTGCTCGCTCTTGAACATCAAGGCGCCCGTCGGGCATACGCCGATGCAGTTGCCGCAGTACACGCAGGCCGACTCCGGGAGCCCGACGTCGAACTCGGTCGAGATGTGTGCGTCGAAACCGCGCCCCGCCACACCGATCGCGAACGTGTTCTGGGCATCGACGCCGCACGCCTCGACGCACTTGTAGCAGAGGATGCAGCGCGAGTAATCGCGCACGTAGAGGTCGTTGTCGATCTTGACCGGCTGCGCGACCGTGGCGGCATCGGCTCCGAATCGTCCGGGCGTCGCGCCGTAGCGGGCCAACCAACCGTGGACCTGCGGTGAGCACAGCGACATGTCGACCGACGACGCCAGGAGCTCGAGCACCAGTCGCCGGCTGTGCCGCACGCGCTCGGAATCCGTCGCGATCTTCATTCCCGCCTCCACCTTGCGGGAGCACGCGGGGACCAACACGCGCGAGCCCTCCAGCTCGACCACACACACGCGGCAGACGTTGACCGGGGTGAGGTTGTCGAGCTGGCAGAGGGTCGGGGTGTCGACCTGCAGGCGCCGGCACGCGTCGAGGATCGTCGAACCCTCGACCACCTCGATGTCACGCCCGTCGATCGTGACACCGACCAGCCGTTTCGGCAGACCCATGAAAACGGTTTCAGCCATTCAAGACCCTCAGCTGCGTCAGGCCAGAGCCGATGGCGTTGGCCGCGGTTTGCCCGAGGCCGCAGATCGACGCGTCGCGCATCGCCCTGGCGATGTCGCTCAGCAACATGACGTCTGCGGCCCCATCGCCATTGGTCGCGACCAGTAGCCGTTCCAGGATTTCCTCCTGACGTTTCGTGCCGACGCGGCACGGTACGCACTGACCACAGGATTCGTCCCGGAAGAAGCGGGCGATGCGGAGCAGGATCCCCTTCATGTCGGCGGTGTCGTCGAACACGATGACCGCGCCGGAGCCCAGCGTCGCTCCGATGGCCCGCGTGCCCTCGAAGGTCAGCGGCACGTCAAGCTGCGCGGCGGTCACAAACGAGCCCGCGGCGCCGCCCAGCAGAACTGCCTGCATAGTCCGCCCCGGCTTCAGCCCGCCTGCGTGATCGACCAACAGCTCGCGCAGGGTCGTTCCCATCGCGACCTCGTACAGTCCGGGCCGCAGGACCTGGCCCGAGAGGCAGAAAAGTCGCGTCCCTGTCGAGTCCTTGGTGCCGGTCGAAGCGAATGCCGCGGCGCCGTCGGCGATGATGTCGAGCACGTCGACCAGAGTCTCCACGTTGTTCTCGACCGTCGGCTTTCCGAACAGGCCGACCTCGACGGGGAACGGCGGTTTGTTGCGTGGCTCTCCTCGCTTGCCCTCGATCGAGTTGAAGAGCGCCGTCTCCTCGCCGCAGATATATGCCCCGGCTCCTCGCCTGACCTCGATGTCAATGCCCAGCATGCCTCTGGCGCGCGTCTGCGCGATCGCGCCCTCGATGCGCTTTCTCGCCAGCGGGTATTCCGTCCGCACGTAGAGGAAGCCTTTCTCACACCCGGTTGCGAACGCGGCCACCGCCATGCCCTCGATGACGGCGAACGGATCGTTCTCCATCAGCTCGCGATCTTTGAAGGTGCCAGGCTCTGATTCGTCAGCGTTGCAGACGATGTAGTGGGGTCGCGCCTCGGCCCTGGCCACCGACTCCCACTTCCGGCCGGTTGGGAACGCGGCTCCCCCGCGCCCCAGGAGCCGCGCATCGGTCACCTCGCGGATCACAGCCTCGGGGCCCAGCTCCCGCGCGCGGCGCAGCGCGGCGAAACCTCCTTGATTGATGTAGCTGTCGATGCTGTCGGGATCCACCACCCCGATACGCCGCAGCAGCCTCCCTCTCCCCTGAGAGGAGAGAGTTGGCGTGACGGGAGTGGCAGGCCATCCCCCGCCACGGAGGATTGAGCCGGCTTCAGCTGGCGTGATCGGCGCAACCTGCCGTGCGTCGTGATCTACACCCGCCCGTTCCACGAGCGCCGCGGGCGCGCGATCGCACAGACCCAGACACGGGCTGCGATGCCATACCGAGCCCGGCGCCCCGAAATCCTTCTCGAGCGTCGCGCACAGCTCGTCCGCCCCGGCGCACTTGCACGCGATGTCGTCGCAGACGTGAAGCGCTAGCTCGCCCCGCGGCTGGAGCGCGAAGCGCGCGTAAAAGCTGACCACGCCGTAGGCGTCGGCGGGTGGGATCGCCAGCCGCCGGCACGCGTACTCGAGCGCGCCGCGGCTGACCCAACCGGTTCGGTCCTGGATCGCATGCAGCACCGGCAGCAGAAGGTGCCTGCGCGAACGGACCGCGCGCCCCCCGTACGCGACGTGGTCGTCGGCCGGATGCCGTTCGCCCCCCTCCCACAACGAATCGGGCTCGCCGAGGAGGCCGTCGACCGCCGCCGTCTCTTCGGCGGTTGGGGGGCCACCGGTCGTCCTGATGTCCAACTAGCTTGTGACCGGGCTGAGCTTGTCGATGCGGATGGCGCTCGCCTTGAACTCGGCGGTGCCGGACTTCGGGTCGGTCGCGTCGATGGTCAGAACGTTGGTGGAGACCTCATCCGGAAAGTGCAGCGTCATGAACGCCAGGCCGGGGCGAAGCGATGGTTCGATGCCCACATCGACCTCGACCGAGCCGCGGCGCGAGCTCGCCTTCACGCGCTCGCCATCCTCGACGCCCAGTCGCTTGCCGTCCTCCGGCGCGATGAGCAGCGCTTCGCCTTTGCGCAGCGGCGATGTGTACTGGCCCGACTGGACGCCCGTGTTGAACGAATCGAGGCGGCGGCCCGTCGTCAGCCGGATGGGAAACTCCTCGGTGAGCCGGTCGACGGGAGGGTCGTGCTCGACGGCGTGAAGTGGGGCGCGCGGTCCCTCCACCGGGTCCTTCCACAACCTCGCGTGGAGGAACTGCGTGCCTGGATGCGATTCGTCTGGACACGGCCACTGCAGCCCGCCGAGCTCTTCCAGCCTGCGATACGCCATGCCCGCGTGCATCGGGGAAAGGGCACGGCATTCGTCCCACACCTGCTCCGCCGTCGGCTGTCCCCAATCGAAGCCGAGCCGCTGGGCCAGGTCACAGATGATGTCGATATCGTCACGCGCGCCGGCGGGGGGTTCGAGGGCCCGGCGCACCCTCTGCACGCGGCGCTCGCTGTTCGTGACCGTGCCCTCGGACTCGGCCCAGCCCGCGGCGGCGGGCAGAACGACGTGGGCCAGCTCCGCCGTCTGGGTCAGGAAGATGTCCTGGACGACGAGGTGGTCGAGCCCGCTCAGCAGACGCACCGCGCGGGTCTGGTCCGCCTCGCTGCGCGCCGGGTTCTCGCCCACGATGTAGACCGAGCCCAGCTCGCCGCGGTCCATCGCCTCGAACATCTCGCTGAGGTGCCGGCCCTTCTTGTTGGGAAACTCGGCGCCGCCCCATGCGTTCGCGAACTTGGCGTGGATCTCGTCGTTCTCCAGATCCTGAAACCCGGGAAGGCGCGCGGGGATCGCGCCCATGTCGCCTCCGCCCTGAACGTTGTTCTGGCCGCGCAGCGGGTTCAGCCCGCAGCCGTATCGCCCGACCTTGCCGGTGAGCAGGGCCAGGTTGATCAGAGCGAGCACGTTGTCCACCGCGTTGTGGTGCTCTGTGATGCCGAGCGTCCAGCAGATCATCCCGCGCTTCGCACGTCCGTACTCGAGGGCCACCTCTTTGATCGCGGCCGCTGGAACACCGGTCTCTGCTTCCGCCCGCTCGAGGGGGTAGGCCTCAACGCACCGAGCGAACTCCTCGTAACCGGTGGTTGCTCGCTTGATGAACTCTTCGTCGGCCAGCCCGGAGTGGATGATCTCCCGCGCCATCGCGTTCGCCAGCGCTATGTCGCTGCCCACGTCGATCCCGAGCCATACATCGGCCCACTCGGCGGAGCTCGTGCGGCGCGGATCGACGGCAATCAGCCGCGCACCGTTGCGCACGCCGCGCAGCAGGTGATGGAAAAAGATCGGGTGGGTCTCGCGTGCGTTCGAACCCCACAGGATGATCATGTCCGTGTCCTCAGCCTCGCGGTAGGACGACGTCCCGCCTCCGGCTCCGAACACTGTCGCCAGACCGGCGACGCTGGGGGCGTGTCAAGTCCTGTTGCAGCTGTCGACGTTGTTCGAATGCATCACGACGCGCGTGAACTTCTGGGCCATGAAGTTCATCTCGTTGGTCGTCTTCGAGCAGCTGAACATGCCAAAGGCTTGCGGACCACGCTGACGCGCCGAGGCGAAGCCCGCCGCGGCGCGGGTCAGGGCCTCTTCCCACGAAGCCGGACGGAGCCGCCCTCCCTCCCTGACCATCGGCTCGGTCAGACGGAGGTGACCGTCATCCATCGGCTGAAACTATAGGCGCGTGCCGCTCATTGCCGGTGGGCGGCGATGAATTCCTTGATCCGCCCGAGACCGAGCTTCAGCTCGTCCTCGGATTGCGTGTAGGCGAGCCGGATGAAACCCTTGCCCGCGGCCCCGAAGGCCGTCCCCGGCAGGACCGCAACGCCCGCCTCGCTCAGCAGGCGAGACGCCAGGTCGTGCTCGTCGAAACCGGTGCCTTCGATGTTCGGGAACGCGTAGAAGGCGCCCTGCGGCCTGGCGCACCGCATCCCTGGGATCTCGTTGATGCCGTCGACGACGAGATCGCGCCGGTGCTCGAACACCTTCACCATCCGGCGGACGGCGTGCTCGGACTCCGGAGAGCCCAGCGCTTCGATCGCTGCGATCTGGGTGAAAGCGGCGGCGCAGGAGGAGGAGTTGATCATCAGCGTGTCCAGCCTGGCGGCAAGCGCCCGCGGCGCCACGGCGTACCCGAGGCGCCAGCCGGTCATCGCGTAGGACTTCGACAGTCCGTCCATCAGCACGGTGCGTTCGCGCATTCCCGGCCGCGACAGCGGCGAGACATGGTGAAAGCCGTAGACGAGCTGGCTGTAAATCTCGTCGGAGACCAGGAGCAGGTCGTGCTTCTCGGCAAGCTCGCACACGACGTCGATGTCTTCCTCGGTCAGCACGCCGCCGGTCGGATTTTGCGGCGTGTTGATGATGAGCATCCGCGTCTTCGCGGTGATGAGCGAAGCGAGCTCGTCGAGGTCCATGCGGAAACCCGTCTCTTCCCGCAGCGTCACGGGCCTGGGCACCGCACCGATGAAGTTGACCTGCGACGCGTAGGCGGGATACCCCGGATCGGGCACGATCACCTCATCGCCGGGCTCCACGCATGCGAGCAGGGTGAAGAGCAGCACGTTCTTCGAACCGGGGACCAGGACGACCTCGGACGGATCGACCTGCGCCTTCAGCGTTCGGCCCACGAAGCCCGCGACCGCCTCGCGCGCCTCATAGATCCCGCTCGCGGGCGTGTAGTGCGTGTAGCCGTTCTGCATCGCGCCGATTGCCGCCTCGACGATGTTGTCGGGCGTGGCGAAATCCGGCTCGCCGATCTCCAGGTGGACGATCCGCTTGCCTTCGGCTTCGAGCTTGCGCGCCCTGGCGAGGACTTCGAACGCGCCCTCGGTCCCCAGTCGGGACATGCGCTCGGCGAAACGAATCGCGGTGCTCATGGCTTGAATCCTATCCGGTGGTGTTGACGTACCAGTCGGTCACGTACTGGAAGCGGTCGGACGACTCGATCGCCTTGTTCATGTGCACCCCGTGCACGCGCTGCGAGACCGCATAGATGTAGTGGCCCGAATAGAGGAAGATCGCGGGCGCGACATCGGCCATGACCATCTGGAAGTCGATGTAGACGGCCAGGCGCGATGGCGGGTCGTCCACCGCTCGTCCGTCCTCCAGATCCTTGTCGATGATCCCCCAGCCGCGGGCGTACGCGAAGTTCAGCGTGCCGATGCCGGTCCCTGAGTGCCACAGCCAGAACTGGTCGGGATCCGGCCCCACGTCAATCGAGATCAGAGCCATCTGGTACTTGTGGGTCAGGAGGTAGTCCTGCAGCAGCTTCGACGCCGGCACCGTCTTGACGTCGACCTGGATACCGATGTCGAGCAGCTGACGCGCGATGGCCTCGGCGACCTGCTGGTTCGGGTACGAGTCGGCTGCCACCATCGAGATCCGGAACGGCGTGCCTTTCTTGCTCCGGATCTTCGTGGCCGGGTCGGCGGCCCACCCCGCCGCCTCCAGGCTCTTGGCCGCGGCGATGGCGTCGTACGGGTGCAGGTTGGCGGCGGCCACCGAGTAAGCCCAGGCAGCGGTGGGAATTGGAGTCGGATCGGCGTCGGCCCGCCCGGCCAGCACCTCGCTGACGATTTTCTGGCGGTCGATCGACTGGACCAGCGCCAGGCGCACCTTGGGATCGCTGAAGAAGGCCTTGCCGTCTCCGTCGGAATTGAGGCTGACGAACGAGTTCGTGAACATCCTCGCCTCCTGCACCGTCAGGTCCCGCCGACTCTGCAGGGTGGCGACCTCCTGCGGCTGAATTCCACCGACCAGGTCGGCGGCGCCGGACAGGACGGCCCTGATCGCAAGCTGCGGATCCGTTGCGGGATAGGTGCGGAGGACCAGATGATCCAGGTAGGGCTGCGTCGCCGCGTACGGGTTGCGGTCGAGGGTTATCGCGAGCTGGTTGATCGAGGCGACCTTGAAGGGTCCGGTGCCAAACGCGCGGACGCCGCTGTACGGGCTGGCGGCGATCTGCGCGGGGGCCATGCCGGCGAAGATGTGCTTGGGGATGATGCCAACCCGCAGCGTCAGAGGAAATGCGGCCTCGGGCGCGCGGAGGGTGAACACCACCTGGCCCGGACCTCCCGCCGCCACACCGACCTGGCGCCAAACATCGGAACCCGGCTGCTGGTACTCGATGTCCTGAAGGATGTGGAAGGTAAACAGCACGTCGTCGGCGCCGAACGGCTGACCGTCCCCCCACTTCACGCCGTCTCGGATGTTGAAGGTGTACGCGAGGTGATCAGCTGAAACGCTCCAGTCCGAGGCCAGGACGCCAACCACGTTCTGCTGCGCGTCGACCGACGTCAGTCCCTGATAGATGAGGCTGTCGACGTCACGGGTGCTGTCGTTCGTCTCGAACAGCGGGCTGAGCACCGTCGGCTGTCCGACGAGGGCCTCCACGGCCGTTCCGCCACGGGCCGGCTTCGGAACCGTGGCGACGGGCTGGCACGCAACGAGTGCCAGGGCCACCGCAAACGCGGCGGCCAGGAGCCTACTGCGGAAAATGCGTTACCACCCAGACGTTGGCCACCGAGCAGATCAGGAACGCCACGACCAGGACCCATGTCGTCCAGTAGATCTGGCGCTCGAGACCGCGACGCGTGCGGTAGCCACCGCCCAGCCCATCACCGCCGCCGCCGATGGTGCCGCCAAGACCCGACGCCTTGGGCGTCTGGATCAGGACGCCCGCGGTGAGAAGCACGGCGAGCACAGCCTCCGCAATGATCAGGGCGTTCTGGAGCTTGGCCATGGGACCCGGAGATTTTACCTAGCGCGGCTTGGAGCTAGGTCCAGACCGAGCCGAAGCGTGCGTTGATGGCGTCCCAGTTCAGCGTGTTGAACCATGCCGTCACGTAGTCGGCGCGCCGGTTCTGATATTTGAGGTAGTAGGCGTGCTCCCACACGTCGACGCCGAACATCGGCGTGAGCTCGTCCATGTACGGGCTGTCCTGGTTCGGGTAGCCCTTGATCGACAGCTTGCCCTGCCTGTCCGCCACCAGCCAGGCCCACCCGCTGCCGAACTGGCCGACGGCCGCCTTCTGCAGCTGCTCCTTGAAAGCGTCGTAGCTGCCGAATGTCGTTTTCAGAGCGTCGGCGATCCGGCCGTTGGGGTTGCCCCCGCCGCCAGGACCCATGATCGACCAGAAGATCGAGTGGTTGGCGTGGCCGCCCGCGTTGTTGCGGACCACCGTTCGGATGTCCTCCGGCACCTGGTTGATGCCCCAGAGGAGGTCTTCGACGGTCTTCCTCGCCAGCTCGGGGTGCTTTTCCAGCGCGGCGTTGGCGTTGGCGATGTACGCGGCGTGGTGTTTGTCGTGATGGATCTCCATCGTCCGCGCGTCGATGTGCGGCTCGAGGGCGTCGAATGCGTAGGGAAGCTGCGGCAGCTCGAAAGGCATCGTCTGGGACCCCCCTTCTTGAATTGATTTGTATCTGGTGAAACCAGTTTAAGTGGTTGAAGATTTCGAGCCCGAGGCCTGCGCCCGCACCGCCGCGGCGCGCTTCTCGACCTCATGCGGATCGCCCAGGTAGCGCCAGGACGCGGGGCGCAGGTCGCCATCGAGCTCGTAGACGCGTGGAACCCCGGTCGGGATGTTCAGCTCGATGACCTCCTGGTCGCCAAGTCCGTCGAGGTGCTTGACGAGCGCCCGAAGGCTGTTGCCGTGCGCGGACACGAGCACGCACGGGTGGAGCAAGAGGTCCGGGACGATCGAGTCGTACCAATAAGGAAGCATCCGGTCGACCACGTCCTTCAGGCACTCCGCGCCCGGCAGCAGCTCCGGCGGGAGCGTCGCGTAACGCGGGTCGTGCGATGGGTGACGCTCGTCTGACGGATCGAGCTCCGGCGGGCGGACGTCGTAGCTCCGCCGCCACAGCTTGACCTGCTCCTCGCCATACCGGTCCGCGGTTTGCTTCTTGTTCAGGCCCTGCAGGTCGCCGTAGTGGCGCTCGTTCAGGCGCCAGCTTCGCTTGACCGGGACCCAGGCCATCTCCATCTCGGCCAGGGCCAGCTGCGTGGTCTGGATCGCTCGCAGGAGAAGAGACTCGTGCACCACAGACGGTCTGAGCCCTGCATCGCGCATCAGCCGCCCCGCCTCGACAGCCTCTTCCACCCCGTGTTCGCTCAATGGAACGTCGGTCCAGCCGGTGAAGAGGTTCTCGAGGTTCCACGTGCTCTCGCCGTGCCGCAGGAGGATCAGCGTGCCCGCCCTTCTAGCGATGGCCGTACACCTCCGCGGTGATCTTTACGATGTGCGCGAACTCCGAGGCGTCGAGGCTCGCGCCGCCCACGAGGCAGCCGTCGCAGTACGGCAGCTCGACGTACGCCTGCACGTTGCCGGCGTTGACGCTTCCTCCATAAAGGATGCGCACCTTGCGGGCAGCCCCCGCGCCGATCATCTCGGCCACGATGCGGCGGATGAGCCGCATGGTCTTGTACGCGTGCTCGGGATCGGCGCTCTTGCCCGTGCCGATTGCCCACACCGGCTCGTACGCGATGACGAGCCGCCCCGAGTCGTCCGCCGAGCACTTGGCCAGGCCTGCTTTCACCTGAGCCGAAACGACCTGGTCAGATGTTCCGGCGTCGTAGTGGTCCGCCAGCTCGCCGACGCACATGATCACGCTGAGCTCGCAGGACAGGACCGCGGCGGCCTTCTTGGCGACCATCTCGTCTGTCTCGCCGAGGTGGAGACGGCGCTCCGAATGGCCGACGATGACCCACTGGCAAAGGTCTTTCAGCATCGCGGGGGACACCTCGCCGGTGTATGCGCCCGACATCTCCCAGAAGCAGTCCTGCGCGCCGAGCTTGACGCCAGATTCGACGAGCACCTCGGAGACCGCGAGCAGCCACGGAAACGGCGGGAAGATCGAAACCTCGACGCGATCCGCGTGCCCACGCGCCACGGAGAGGATCCCTCGCACCAGGTCCAGCGCGTCGTCGACGTTGGTCGGATTCATCTTCCAGTTCGCCGCGACGAGCGGCATCCCTGGTGGCCGCGAGGACATCTACGCCTCCTTGAGAATCGCGACGCCAGGCAATTCCTTGCCTTCGAGATACTCGAGCGTCGCGCCGCCGCCCGTCGAAACGTGCGAGTAACGCCCGGCCAGCCCAAGCGATTCGATCGCAGCGACCGTGTCGCCGCCGCCGACCAACGTATACGCGCCGGACGTGGCGATGGCCTCGCCGACCGCTTTGGTTCCGTCGCTGAAATCCCTGATCTCGGCGACCCCGACCGGACCGTTCCAGATCACAGTCCCAGAGCCGCGAATCTTCTGGTTGAACAGCGAGACCGACCGCGGCCCAATGTCCAGCGCCATCCAGCCCGGCTCGACCTTGTCCGCCTCCATGATCCGTAGAGCCTCACCGGCTTCCATCTTCCGCGCGCATACGAGGTCGACCGGAAGGATGAGCTTGTCGCCTGCGTCGGCCGCGACCGCATTCGCCTCCTTGAGCGCGGTGTCCTCGACGAGACCGCTGCCCGTCGGCCAGCCGCGCGCCTTGAAGAAAGTGTTCGCCATCGCGCCGCCGATGAGCAGCGAGTCGACCTTCTTCAGCAGGTTGCGGAGCACACCGACCTTGGTCGAGACTTTCGCGCCGCCCACGACGGCCACCATCGGGCGCCGCGGATTGTCGAGCGCCTGTCGGAGCGCCCGCAGCTCGGCCTCCATGAGCTCGCCGGCAAACGCGGGAAGGTAGGCGGCGACTCCCACGACAGAAGCATGCGCGCGGTGCGAGGCCGCGAATGCGTCGTTCACAAAGAGGTCGCCGAGCGCGGCCAGACGGCGGGCAAACGCGGGATCGTTCGCCTCATCTTCTTTGTGATAGCGGACGTTCTCGAGCAGCAGAAGCTGACCCCTCTGCAGCTTGTCCACGGCCGACATGGCCGGCTCGCCGACGCAGTCCTCGGCGAACTGCACCTCCCGTCCGACACGTCTGGCGAGGTCGGGAGCGATGGGCTTCAAGGACAGGTCGGGCTCACGGTCCTTCGGCCGCCCGAGGTGCGATAGCACGATGACGCGCGCGCCGCGCTGGGCCAGATGCTGAAGGGTCGGCGCCGCGGCGCGCACGCGCGAGTCGTCAGCCACTGTTCCGTCGGAAAGGGGGACGTTGAGGTCCTCGCGGACCAGAACACGCTTGCCCGCGACGTCGACCGCGGTGATCGAAGCCTTCAGAGCCGCTTCGCCATGTACGAGGTGAGGTCGACCATCCGGCAGCTGAAGCCCCACTCGTTGTCGTACCAGCTCACGACCTTCGCCCAGTCGCCGGCCAGCATCGCGGTCGACGGCGCATCGACGATCGACGAGTGCGGGTCGTTCTTGAAGTCCGACGACACGAGCTCTTCATGGCTCACCGCGAGCACACCTTGCAGCTCGCCGCTTGCGGCCTCTTCGAATGCGGCGTTGATGTCCTCGGCGGTCGTGGTCTTGCCGAGCTGCACGGTCAGGTCAACAACCGAGACGTCGAGTATCGGGACGCGGAACGAGATTCCCGAGAACTTTCCTGCCAGCTCCGGCACCACCTCGGCGACCGCTTTGTTGGCGCCCGTCGAGGTGGGGATGATGTTGTCCGCCGCCGCCCTCGCCCGCCGCAGGTCCTTGTGCGGCAGGTCCTGAAGCTTCTGGTCCGCCGTGTAGGCGTGGATCGTGGTCATCATGCCTCGCTCGATGCCGAATGAATCGTGCAGCACCTTGGCGAGCGGCACGAAACAGTTGGTGGTGCAGCTGGCGTTCGAGATGATGTTGTGCTTGGCGGGGTCGTAGCCCTTGTGGTTCACACCCATGACCACCGTGTAGTCCTGGTTCGTGGCCGGCGCGGAGATGATCACCTTCTTCGCGCCCCCCTTGTCGATGTGGACGCGAGCCTTGTTGGCGTCGGTGAACAATCCGGTGGATTCGATGACGACGTCCACACCGAGGTCGCGCCACGGCAGCTCAGCCGGGTCCTTCTGGCTCATGAACTTGACGTTGTGGCCGTCCACATGGATGGCGTCGGTGCCGGCCTTGACCGCCGGCTCGAATGTGCCCAACGCGGTGTCGTGCTTCAGCAGGTGGGCAAATGTCTTCGCGTCGCCGATATCGTTGACGGCGACGATCTCGAAGTCCGGCTTCATGGACCATGCCGCCCGATAGATGTTGCGGCCGATGCGGCCGAAGCCGTTGATGCCGACCTTGATAGGCATAGGGCGAGCTCCTAGTGAATGTTCAGCAGCTGAGGAGAGGGGTCGGGCTAAATGTTAACGAGCGTCGTCCAGGCAGCCGGGCCTCGCCTGGAAACCTAGTCCGGTCCTCTCGGCAAGCCGAAGGTGACAGTAGGCGCGATGGTCACGATCTGCCCGTCATCGCATTTGATCAGCTGCCATCCGCTCTCATGCACCATGCGATGGTGCCGGCGACAGAGCAGGACCAGGTTGTCGAGCTCGGTGGGTCCGCCGTTGACCCAGT
>Ga0209056_10001150_pt1 | contig 29124 bp, 27 predicted proteins | sample GraSoiAngelo_114_FD_185876 | JGI IMG/M metagenome (GOLD analysis project Ga0209056, IMG submission 185876) | Grasslands soil microbial communities from the Angelo Coastal Reserve, California, USA - 14_0903_13_40cm (SPAdes) (version 2) | ecosystem: Environmental > Terrestrial > Soil > Grasslands... | reverse complement strand
AATTGATGAACGGCTCCTCTTCGACCGTGCGCTTGAGCAACTCAAAAGTTTCGCGCAATCGCAGATGAATGATGGTGTTGAGTGTCTCGCGCTCGATTTCTTTGCCGGCAAATCCGGAATCGTCCTTCAACAAAATCGTCTCGCCGGGCAGACAGTTGCCGAGAACGCAGCTGCCTTCTTCGGTTTTTAATTTTTCAGCGCGGGCCATCGGAATCCGCAGCCCCATGGAAATATCATTGGTGATGTGATCGCCGCCGATCGCGATGGCGCCGCTTTGTTTTACTGCGCCGTCGACATAAAGAATGTAATCGGTGGTGCCGCCCCCGATGTCGACTACGAGTGCGCCGAGATTTTTTTGGTGCTGGGTGAGCACCACTTGGGCGGAAGCGAGCGCGCTGAAAACCACGTCCTCGACTTCAAGTGGCAATTCTTTGACGCAGCGAATCGTATTTTGAATGCGCGTCCGAACGCCGTGAATGATATGAAAATCTGCTTCCAGTTTCCCCCCCAGCATGCCGACCGGATTGAGGACGCCGTCTTGGCCGTCGACTTGATAGTGCTGAATGATCGAGTGAAGAAACGCGTTTTGTGCTGGAATGCTCACTTCCCGCGCGTTGATCTTTACATCTTCGACATCCTGATCGTCGATCTCGTCGCGCTCTTCGGGCAAGAGCACGCATCCGCGGTTGTTGAAACTTTGGATGTGGCCGCCCGCGACCGCGACATAAACGCTTCGAATCATCACGTCGCTTTTTTGTTCGGCATCGACCACTGCTTCGTGGACGCATTTCATCGCCGTTTCAAAATCCACAATCTCGCCCTTGCGCACACCGCGCGATGGCGCCTGGCCGACGCCCAGAATTCTTAACGTCCCGTCCGGACGCGTTTCGCCGACTACGACGCAAATCTTCGACGTCCCAATTTCCAAACCAACGATCAGATCACTATTCGCCATCTTATTTATTTTTTCTTGAAAGGTTGCCGCGGAAGTACACGCTTTGCGGCCGGAGTCGCGGTTGGCGACAGAGCGGGGCGCGATTTCGCAGTTGTGGCCGACGGCTTCGGTGATGTCTGCACCGGAATCGCCTTCATGATGCGCGGTGCTTCCTCCGGGTTGATCGTCTCGTTAATTACTTCCGCGGGCGACTTACCGAATGTGACTGGAATATTTCGTTGCACGAGCAGATTCACGGTCGCCAGCTCGCGATGGGCGTCGTCGGAATAGATCAAGAATTGCTCCAAGCGCTGCAGTTGCGTATCGAGGTTATCGAAGCCGAACGTCACGCGGCTGTGATTTTTGTCGGTCACCACCAGGCAGTAACCTTTCGAAACATCGATCTCGCGAATCTGAAACCGCGTTTGCATAAAGCTGCGCGTGCTCAGCCGCAGCAACTCGAGCGCCGCTCGCGCTTCAGGCGATTCGACGATTTTTCCGGCCTCGAGCGATTCGCTCACGCAACCCAAAATCAGCGGCAGTCCCAAGTATTCCGGTAACAACTTCTTTTCTTTCATCAAAACGCCGCGCGCGTCCACTAGAAACGCGGCGTCCGATGCAAAAGGATCGGCAATCTGTTTTTCACTTGTAATCCAGCCAATCGGTTTGCGTTCGACAATTCGGATGTCGATTTCGGCTGGAAGTTTGCGGACAACTTCGACTCCATCGACCTGCGGCAGCTCCTGCAATCGCTCGTGGACCCGCGCCAGGTTTACCCGAAAAATATTTTGGCCTTCGCGCAGACCGGCGACGTTCAAGATCTGGTCGCGCTGCAAAGTTCCATCAGTCTGCACTTCGATGTTGCTGAGCTTGTAGTCCGGGTTGTCGATGAAGAATCGCTTGGCCGCGACCCGGGCGCCGACATAAATTCCCCCGGCCAACAGAATCACCAGCGCGATCTTCGAGAACACGACGAGCAGCCGGCGGTTGCGGTGCTGGACCGCCTTGCGCGATCGCACTTTGACGTCGAGTAAATGTTGCTGCCGCCGTTGCCGGAAGCTGGAGAGACGCTGATTGCGCGCGCGGGGACGTTTCTGTCGCCTCATCGTCGAGCGCGCTCCCTTCTCGCGCGCGAAAGCTCAATGATGCGCAGGCAAAGATCGACATAGTTGATGCCGGCCGCGGCCGCCCCTTCCGGAAGCAGACTCGCTTCGGTCATTCCCGGGATCGTGTTCACTTCGAGCACGAATGGCTCGCCGGCATCGGTCAAAAGCACATCAACGCGTCCGTAAACGACCAGGCCGAGGGCGCGAAATGCCTGCAGCGCCAGCTCCTGAATCTTTTTCGCTTTATCGGGATCGATCTTCGCCGGACAAACATGCTCGGCGGCGCCGCCAGCCTGCGGATTCAGGAACGGGTACTTGTTGTTGAAGTCGTAAAAACCGCCCTTCGGAATTATCTCAAGAATCGGCAGGGCTTGATCACCGAGGATACCTATCGTCAATTCGCGGCCAGATACAAATTTTTCCACTAACAATTTGCGATCGTACTTCGCAGCCTCCTTCATCGCCGAATCGACTTCGCTTTCGTTCTTCACGATCACGACGCCCACGGTGGAACCTTGTCGCGCCGGTTTCACCACCAGAGGCACCGGAATTTTTGGGCGCCGACCAGCATCGACAACTTCCCATTCCGGCGTGACGACGTTGCGCTCGCGAAACTTTTCTTTCGTTAAAATTTTATCGAACGCGATCCGGCTTTCTTCGACGCCGTCGCCGGTGTAGGGAATGCCGCGGTCGTCGAGAATTTTCTGCAACTGCCCATCCTCGCCGAACGTTCCGTGAATCGTAATGAAGGCAAGACCGACATCTTTCGGGAGCCGGAAGTTTTCGTCGCGAACATCGACATCAACGACCTCGACGTCCAATGAGCGCAACGCTTTCGAAACGCCGCGGCCCGTCGCCAAAGATACGTCGCGTTCCGATCCCGGCCCTCCCATCAACACGGCGATTTTTTTTGGTAAGTCTTTCATAATGCCCGTCCGGTTCGGACTCATTAGGCGGGTTCTCCCACGATTTGCACTTCGGTTTCCAATTCGATTCCGCGCTTGGTTTTCGCCGCTTGCTTGATTCGGTCGATCAGCTCGAGCATCTCGGTCGCGGTCGCGCCACCATCGTTCACGATGAAATTACCGTGCACTTCCGAGACGCGCGCTTTTCCGACGGACGAATTTTTTAAACCGAGCTCGTCCACCAGTTTTCCGGCCGGACATTTCTCCGGGTTTTTGAAAATGCAGCCGGCACTCTTCGCGATCGGCTGTGTGGTGCGGCGTTTTTCCTGGGATTCACGCAGACGTGATTCAATTTGTTCGCGCGGTGCCGGCGATCCGCGGAATGTGGCGGAGACGGCGAAGTTTTGTTCGAGCAAAGGAAAATGCCGGTAATGCACTTCCAGCTCGTCTCGATTTTTATCGTGTGCGTTTCCTTCCCCATCGAGGTAACGAACGCGCACGACCTTTTCGAATGTTTGCGCGCCCATCGCGCCCGCGTTCATCCGTAGCGCTCCGCCGACCGCGCCGGGTATTCCTTCCATCCATTCCAATCCGCCCAGATCTGCCGCCCTCGCGGCGTAGGCAATCTCTTTTAGCTTCGCGCCAACGCCGGCGGTGATTTCGTTTCCGTGGATGTCGATCTTATCGAAGTCGCCGCCGGAAGGATGAACGACTACGCCGCGAATTCCGCCGTCGCGCACGAGCAAGTTCGAACCGCGGCCAATCACAAAGAGTGGAAGATTGTCGCGCCGGCAAAACCGGATCAATTCGCTCAGCGCCGTTTCGTTGCGCGGTTCTACCCAAAATTGCGCCGGGCCGCCAACGCGCAACGTGGTGTGTTTTGAAAGAGGTTCGTAAAGACGGACGTCGCCGCCTTCGCCGACGATCTCTTTCAATTTCTCGGCAATGACGAGATCGGCTGCCAGGATCGACAATTGCTCGTGAATATTGCCGGCGCCCAGGCTGAGGACGAGATCGCCCGATTCAAGCAGGTTGCCAACGTCGCGATGCACCCACTCCAATCGCGGCTGATAACTCACGCCGCAATGTCCGTGTGCAGCGATTTCGTCGACGACCAGTTGGCCAGTGACGCCTGGCATGGGCGATTCATTTGATCCGTAAACATCAGTGATGACGACGCGATCTGCTTGGTCGAACGCGCGTCCAAATTCCTTCCGCAGCGCTTTGGTGCGCGAGTAGCGGTGCGGTTGAAACATTGTCAGCACGCGCTTGCGGCCGACCGATCTTGCGGTCTTGAGTGTAGCTTTGATTTCGGTCGGGTGGTGCCCGTAGTCGTCGACCAATAAAAAGCGCGGGCTGTCGTACTTAATTTCGAACCGTCGCCGAGCGTGTTGAAATTTTGTGAGCGACTTGGCGATTTTTTCAAAAACAACACCGAGCTCGGTCGCTAGCGCGATGACGCCAAGCGCGTTCCTAACGTTGTGTTCGCCGGGAACATTGAGAACAGCTTCGCCGAGTTTTTCTTTGCCGCGGTAAACGCTAAACGCCGAGCTAAAGTCGCGCAGCTCTATATCGGTGGCGCGGTAATCGGCTTCGTCCGATAAACCATAGCAAATAACGCGATCGGAAGATCGACATATGCGAGTTGCGTTGGGCTCATCGGCACAATAAAAGACTTTGCCGGTTGTTTGAGCGAGCAATTGGCGGAATACTTTCTCGATTGCAGTCAGATCGGCGTAAAAGTCGAGGTGCTCTTCCTCTATATTAAGTACTAGGGCGTGCTCAGGATGGAACAAGGCGATTGTGCCGTCGCTCTCATCGCCTTCGGCCACGAAAAATTCCCCGCGGCCGTCCCAGTGTGCGTTCGTCCCGAGAATCGGGATTTCGCCGCCGACATAATGCGACGGGTGCAATCCGCCCTCCCGCAACACATGCGCACTCATCGCGGACGTCGTGGTTTTGCCGTGCATTCCAACGACGAGAATCCCGCGCTTAGCCGCCATGATTGCAGCGAGCGCTTCGGCGCGGCGGACAGTTCTCTTTCCGTTTTCCTGCGCGCTCTTCAGAATCGGATTATCCTTTTTGATCGCCGACGAATAAACGACAAGCTCGGCGTCCCGAGCATCCGCGGCGCGATGTTGTTGATAAAATTTCAAACCGAGCCTTTGCAGCCGATCGGTCTCCAATGAATCCGATTTGTCCGAGCCACTGACTTGATGGCCGAGCTGAAGAAGAAGCCCGGCAATTCCGCTCATGCCGCTTCCGGCCACGCCGACGAGATGAATGTCGTGGCGCTCCTGCGTCAGAAATTTTGCAAGATCGATATCCTTCGTCATGACTGGGTATATTTTTCCATCGTTACGGCCACGCGATTAGCAGCGTCTCGCGGCGCGAGATGCGAACATCTCTCCGACATCCGGCGAAGTTGCTCGGGGCGATCGATCATGTCTCTGATTTTCTGAGTAAGTAATTCGGGAGTTAGTTCCGATTCTTTCAGGACAAACGCCGCCCCTGCGCGCGCGAAAATTTCGGCATTGCGAGTCTGGTGATCGTCAGCGGCGTAGGGAAACGGAATGAGAAGGCTGGGCAGTTCGAAAGCAGCGATCTCGGCCAGGCTGGCGGCGCCCGCGCGTGCGACGGTAAAGTCGGCTGCGCTGTAAACTTCTTCCATGTGATGATGAAACGCGGCCACGTAGGCGGGGATTCGTTCGCGCCGGTAGTTGTCCGCCACGAAACGTTCATCCCGGGCGCCCGAAAGATGAATCACTTGGAGCGCACTATCGCGCAGGAGCGGCAGGGATTTGATGATGGCTTGATTGATTCCGCTCGCGCCCTGGCTCCCGCCCATCACCAGCATGGTCGTGACACCAGCTTGCAATCCCAGTTTTTCCCGGGCCGATTGTCGATCCAGTCGCATGAGCTCGGTCCGAATCGGCGTGCCGGTGAGCTCGGTGCGGACTTTGGGAAAGAAGGCGGCGCATTCTTTAAAGCCGAGCAAAACTGCCCGCACCATTTTCGACGCAAGGCGATTCGCTTTCCCCGGAACCGCGTTCGATTCGTGAATCAGCGTGGAAATGCCGCGCATCCGTCCGGCCAAAATTGGCGCGGTCGAAGTAAATCCGCCCATACCAAGGACGATCTGCGGTTTGAACTTTTGGTAAATCGATCGACAGCGGGAAAGACTTTCAGTGAACCGTCGAATGAATCCGAAAATTTTAGGAGAATAAACGGACGGAAAACCAATCGTCGGCAGTTTCTCAAACCGGAACTGCGATCGGGTCGAAAGCGCGAGACTGTCGATCTCTTTTTCCGAAACGAACAAGAGTACCTCGTGTCCGCGTTCGCGCAGAACTTCAGCGACGGCGATTCCGGGAAAAAGATGCCCACCCGTGCCTCCACATGCAATGACCGCGTTCATTCTGATGATTGTTGATTTTCCAGTTAAATTCGCGGTGTCAGTCGCACTTGGAGTGAAGTGCGTTTTTTGTTGGCCGGTTCCAAAACGGCTTGCCGATAAATGTTGAGTAAAAGTCCAATGCCGAATAGGCAGGCAACGAGATTCGATCCGCCGTAGCTAATGAACGGTAGCGGCAGACCTTTATTTGGCAGAAGCGAAGTGGTGACTCCGATATTCACCGCGGCTTGCAACGCCAGCAGGCAGACCACACCGGACGCGGCCAGCAACCCGAATCGGTCTTTCGCGTGCAGCGCGATCATGATTCCGCAAACAATGACAACGACGAACAGGAAAACGACGAGCAGACTGATCCGCAATCCAAGCTCTTCGCCTATCATCGGAAAAATGAAGTCGGTGTGCGCGTAGGGGAGGTAAAGCATCTTTTGCCGTCCGTTGCCGAGCCCCAGCCCTTCCATTCCGCCGCTGCCCCACGCGATTAACGCCTGCATTTGCTGGAGTCCGGCATCCTGTTTGTAGCGCTCGAGATCGGTGAACGCGATCAGGCGTTCCATGCGCGCCTGCGTTGCCGCCACGAAAATGACGCTTCCTCCGGTGACGGCGAGCAGGCCGAGCAGAATCGAATTCGTTCCGGCAACGAACATGACCGTAAACGTGGTCGCGCCGATCAAAGCGGTTGTTCCGAGATCAACTTCAAAAATAATCAGCGCGAGAAGCGCGCTCACAATCGCCAAAGGAATGGCAAAGCCGAACAACGGATGGTTTGCGAATTTCTCATAACGCGCGAACCACCACGCCAGAAAAAATACCGCGGCAAGTTTCGCAATCTCCGACGGTTGAAAACCAATCGGGCCGAATCCGATCCAGCGGCGGGAGCCGTTGATCCGCATTCCGATGTGCGGAACGAAACAAAATACGAGCGTGATCGCTCCGACACCCAGCCAAATCCACCAGGTTCGCTGCCAGAAGTGATAATCAATCAGGGCCGCTCCGATACAAACGATCAGACCAACTCCGAGCCAAACCGATTGGTGTTTGAGGAAAAAGTAAGGGTCGCCATGGCTGTCTTTGGCAAAAGCGCTGGTGCTGAAAAGCATCACGATGCCGATGACGAGCAGTCCCAGCACCGCAACGAACAGGAAGTAAGCGCTTTTTCGGTACATTAAATTTACTGGTTCTTCTTCGCGGTTTTCTCCGGGATCAAAAGCTTTTGGCCGATCTTTAATTTGCGAGGATCATCGATGTGGTTGAGCGCGATCAAATCGTCGTACGCGACCTTGAACTTCTTCGCGATCGTGACCGGATTATCGCCTTTTGCGACAACGTAAACTTTGCCGGAGTCGCTAACTTTTGTCTGCGGCTTTGCACTGCTTTTCTGCGTAGTCGGCGAATTGACAGCCGGCGGCTGAGGCTTGGTATCAGCGGAAGCGATTCCGACGGTGGTTGGCGACGGCGCAGAAGGCAACGGCGCCTGACGCGTCTTGATTGCGTTGAACGCGATGATGCCTGCGACCGCGACGACGTGCAGCAGCAGCACGATCAACAATGCGCGCGATAATTTCATGCTCGGTTCGGCCAGATCGCCGTAATCAGCCGTAGTTGCACCGATGCGCAGCGGCCGCCGCACGGCGGTGGCGCGGAGTTTTTTTCCTTTGAATCTCAGCATCTTTGGCATTTTGAACTTCCTTTTCATTTGGGGAGGGCTTGGACGAGCGCGCGGAACTGATCGCCGCGGTCGGCATAACTTTTGAACATGTCGAAGGACGATGTGCCCGGCGAAAAAAGGACCACTTCTCCGGACTTGGCGGTTGCGCGCGCGCGCTCGACCGCGTCGGCCAGCGATGTCGCGAGTTCGGATTTAACCGCGCCGTCCCAATCGCGGGCGATTCGTTCGGCCATTTCGCCGATCAAGATTGTCGATCGAACCTTTTCTTTCACCAGTTCGCGGAGCGGTTCAAAAGTGAAGCCTTTGTCTTTTCCCCCGGCGATGAGAACGACCGGTTTGCTTTGGGCGAGCAGAGCTTTCTCGACGGCATCGAGATTGGTCGCCTTGGAGTCGTTGATGTAATCGACCCCGCCGATTTGCCTGACAAATTCGCACCGATGTGGTCGCGGCTCGTAGGCGCAAAGTGGCGGGACCATCTTGTCGAACGGCAACCCGCGAGCGTGTCCGGCGGCGAGAGTGGCCATCAGATTCTCGATGTTGTGCGAGCCGCGCAGCTTCGTCTGATTCAGGCGCAGCACCGGTTTGTTTTCAAAAACGATCGCGCCTTCGGCCAAGCGAAAGTCGGCGCGATTAGTGTAGGCGCTGAAAGTGATTTTGCGCGCGGGGAGATCGGGCAGGCTCTCAACCGCGTTTACAATCGCGACATCATCGGTCGTTTGTTTTTCGAAGAGGCGTAATTTTGCGGCGCGATATTCAGCGACGGAGCGATAACGATCGAGATGATCGGGTGCGAAATTCAACCAGAGCGCAATCGATGGTCGAAACGTTTGGGTCGTTTCCAGCTGGAACGAACTCACTTCAACGGTGAGCACGTCGTATTTGATTTTCTCGCGTGCGACCTCGGAAAGCGGTTTACCAATGTTGCCGCAGGCGATTGTTTTCTGTCCGCAATCGTTCAGCATTTGAGCGAGCATTTCCGTCGTGGTTGTTTTGCCGTTGGTTCCGGTAATGGCGATGACCGGTGTTTCGCACGAACGCCAGCCGAGCTCGAGCTCGCCGATGATCTCGATCTTTCGGGACGAAAAATTTTGGGCCAACGCCGAAGCCGGATCGATTCCCGGACTCGCGACGACGAAATCGTATTTGCCGGAATCCTGATCGGCCGCTTGCCCGCAAATCACGCGAATGTTCTGCGCGCGCAGATTGTCGATCGTGGATTTGAGCAGCTTGTTCTCATCGGCGCTGTCCAGGACGGTGACGTCGGCGCCTTCGGCTTTGAGAAGAAGGGCGGCGGCCGCTCCACTTAAGCCCGCTCCAAGCACCGCAACTTTTTGATTCGAGTAACGCAATTTCTACCTCAACTTCAAAGTGGCCAGTCCAAGAAGGGCGAAAATTCCGGAGAGAATCCAGAACCGCACGATGACGGTGTTCTCTTTCCAACCAACAAGCTCAAAATGGTGATGAAGCGGGGACATCGCAAAAATGCGTTTGCCGGTGAGTTTGAAACTCAGCACCTGAAGGATCACCGAGACCGCTTCGATGACGAAAACACCGCCCACAACCACCAGCAGCAATTCTTGTTTACAGCAGATCGCCACCACGCCGATCAACCCGCCGATGGCAAGCGAGCCGGTGTCACCCATGAAAACTTTCGCCGGGTGACAATTGAACCAAAGAAACCCGAAACCAGCGCCAATGAGCGCGGCACAGACGACCGTGAGTTCGGCGGTGAAGGGATAAAAGGGGACCTGTAAATATTCGGCGACCCGAAAATTCCCGGCGGCGTAGGAAAGAAACGCGTAGGCGAATGCGACCGTGACGGTGCAACCGATGGCCAGGCCGTCCAATCCATCGGTTAAATTCACCGCGTTGGATGATCCGACAATCACAAGTGCGAAAAACAGGATCGTGAACCATCCCATGTTCGTGACCACGGGGGATTTAAAAAACGGCACGTAAAGCGATCTGGCCTGAACTTCGATTAACGGGCTGCTTAAAAAAACCGCGGTGATAATAAGAGCGAGAGCGATTTGAAAAAGAAGTTTGATCCGGCCGCTTACGCCGTCGGATTTTTTCTTTGTGACTTTGAGATAATCATCAACGAAACCAAGCATGCCGAGATAAACCATGGCAAAGAGCGCGAGCCAGACGAAGCGATTATCCGGGCGCGCCCAGAGAAAACTGGAAATGAAGACGGCGCCGATAACCAGGACGCCGCCCATCGTCGGCGTTCCCTGTTTACCACCGTGCAATTCAGCCAGTCGATGAACCTCGGCAGCTTGGCGAATCGGCTGGCCGAGCTTGAGCGCCGTCAAAACGCGGATGACGAAATTTCCGAACAAGAGCGAAACCACGAAGGCAGTGATTGCCGCTGCCACCGCCCGAAACGTCACGTAGAAGAAAACGTTGAATCCGCCGACCTGATCGCTGAGGCGATGAAGATAGAACATCATACGCGCGCGCCTTCTGGCGAACTCAGTTTTGCAAAGGCTTCGATCACATCTTCGGTGCGGGCGAGACGGCTTCCTTTAATCAAAACGAGGTCACCCGGCGTCGCGATGTCGATCAGAAGATCGGCGGCTTCCAATGTCGATCCAACGATCGAACTGTTTTCGAGGCCGGCCTTTTCGGCGGCCCGGGCAATGGTTGCGCCCATTTCACCAATGCCAATTAATTGATCGATGCCGAATGCGGCGGCTGCTTCGCCGACTTCTTCGTGCCCGCGCTCCGTTTCTTTTCCGAGTTCTCGCATCTCACCGAGGACCGCGATTCGCTTTCCGCCGGTATCCAGTTCGACCAGCGTTTGCAGCGCTGCTTTCATCGAATCGGGATTCGCGTTGTAGCTATCATCGAGAAACTGGACGCCGTTGATCTCTTTGATCTGTAAACGCGCTTTAGTGAGGGGCGCGCTGGCGAGACCGGCGGCCGCTTCTTCGAGAGAAAGACCGAACGCGCGGCCGGCTGCGACCGCGAGGAGCGCATTTTGTACCATGTGGAGTCCGGGCACGGGCAACTGCGCCCGGCAGCGGTGCGCATCCTCCATAATCGTGAACTCCGATCCGTCGGCACTTTGTTGAATGTCGATCGCGCGAACCGTTCCTTCTTTGGTTCCGGCAAAAATTACATGAGCATCTGTTCGTTCGGCGATCCCCTTGCTAAAAGGATCGTCCCCATTCAAGATGACCGTTCCTTCGGCGGCAACTGCTTCGGCCAATGCGCCTTTTTCTTTCGCAATCGCCTCGCGCGTTCCCATGAATTCCATATGAGCAACGCCGATGTTGGTGACAATGGCGGCGTCGGGCGCGGCAATTTTCGCCAGTGGGGCGACTTCGCCGGGGTGATTCATTCCAATTTCCCAGACCGCGACTTCATCGTCCGATCTCGCCTCCAGAATGGTGCGCGGCAACCCGACATGGTTATTGAAGTTGCCTTGCGTTTTGGCGACGCGGAATTTTCGGCCGAGAACTGAGGCGGCAAAATCTTTCGTGCTCGTTTTCCCGTTGCTGCCGGTGATGGCGAGAACTTTGAGCGACAGCGCTTTCCGATAATTCGCGGCCAGATTTTGATACGCGAGCAAGGTGTCCTCCGCCCGAATGATCACGAACTTGCCTGGAACTTTTCCGTTCCATTTAAGATCGACAATCGCACCGGCGGCCCCGGCTTTAGCAGTCGCTTCGACAAATTTGTGGCCGTCGAAATTTTCACCTCGCAGGGCGACGAAAAGTTCACCCTTCTTAATAGTTCGTGAATCAGTGCTGATTCTTTCGATCAAAGTTTTTCCGTCGCCTTGTTCGAGTTTGGCGCCGGAAAGCTCTGCGATTTGTAAGATCGACAACGGATTCATTTAAATTCCACCGGATGATTCTCGACCGCACGCCGCGCCACTTGAATGTCTTCAAACGGCACGGTGTGATCGGCGAACTCCTGGTAATTTTCGTGACCTTTGCCCGCGATCAAGACGATGTCACGCGGTTGCGCGATTTCGATGGAGCGCGAAATCGCCTGCGCGCGATCGGTGATTTTTTCAAAATGGTTGCCGCGAAACCCTTTTTCGACTTCGGCGATGATCTTGTCCGGATCTTCTTTGCGCGGATTATCAGAGGTGATGATGGCGTAATCGGCCTTTTGGTCGACAACCTGACCCATCAGCGGTCGCTTCTCACGGTCGCGATTTCCGCCGCAACCGAAGACGACAATCAGTCGTCGCGGCTCGAGTTCGCGCAAAGTTTTTATAACGTTGAGCAGGGCATCCGGTGTGTGCGCGTAGTCAACAAAAACCTGGAACTGCCTCTTGGCCGGAACTATCTCGAGCCGGCCGGGAACTTGCGGCGATTTGGCGAGACTGAGAACAGCTTCGCGCAAACCGACGCTGAGCGCGGTGGCGGCGGCCAGCGCGGCCAGCGAATTCGCGACGTTGAAACGGCCGATGAGCGGCACGCGCACGAGATAACTTTTGCCGCGCGCGTCGAGCTGGTAGGACGTGCCCGCAAATTCCATTCGATAGTTGGAAGCGCGAAAATCGGCGCTGGCTCCCATTCCGAAGGTCACCACCGAAACTTTCTTGTCGATCTTCGCGAGCAACTGACGTCCATAACGATCGTCGATGTTGATGACCGCAACCGGTTTCTTCTTTTTCTGTTGCTGCGCGAGTTGCTCGAACAGTTTCGCTTTCGCTTCGAAATAGTTTTTCATCGTTCCGTGATAATCGAGATGGTCTTGGGTCAAATTGGTGAAGACGGCGACGTCCCACTCGATCCCACGGGTGCGCTCCTGGGCGAGCGCGTGGGAAGAGACTTCCATGGCTGCACCCCGGCATCCGGCGTTCGCGATTTGGGAAAGCAGTTCCTGAAGATCAAGCGATTCGGGGGTTGTGCGCGCGGCGGGCAGGACGCGCTCGCCGATTTCGTAACGAACGGTCCCGAGCAAGCCGCAACGCATTCCGGCTTTTTCGCAAATATGCTTGATTAGAAAAGTGGTCGTCGTCTTGCCGTTGGTGCCGGTAACGGCGGCGAGTTTCAATTTTCGGGCGGGAAAATTGTAAAATCTCGCTGAGAGATCGGCCATTGCGCTGCGCGTATTTTCAACGACGACGCAGGTGGCGCGGGAATGTTTTTCGGCGCGCTCGGCGACGATCACCGCGGCGCCTTTTTCAATGGCCTGGCCAATGAAGTCGTGGCCATCGCTTTTTTCGCCGCGCAATGCCACGAATAGCCCATCCCTCTGCACACGGCGCGAGTCATACGCGATGCTTTCCACCGCGCGATCAGTTGGGCCGATGATTTCGCGAACGGGAGTCGCGGCGAGAAGAGTTTTGAGCTGCATGAGGGTTCGCCATTCTTTTGCCAGGAAGTCAATGGCGCGGAGCGTTGGTTAAGGCAACTCGCTCCACCGGGATGGCCCTGCGAATTTCCTCATGCGGCTCAAGATCGAGATAACGGGCGGCCTTTTCGGCGATGCGGGAAAAAATCGGCCCGGCGACGAGGCCACCGTAGTTCAATTCGGGTTTTGTTTGCGCATCATCTAGCACAACGAGTCCGACGAATTCCGGACGGTCTGCTGGCAAATAACCGCAAAACGAAACGACATACTGTCCTTTTTCATAGCCGCCGTGCGGATCGACTTTTTGGGCGGTGCCAGTTTTTCCGGCGATGATGAAACCGGGAACCGCGGCAGCGGCGGCCGTGCCACGATCGCTGACCACCCCGCGCAATGCGGTTCCAATTTGGCTCGCGGTTTCTGGCGAGATGACCTGGCGCAGCGCAATCGGCGTGAGCGAGCTGATTGTCTTGCCATCACTGGTCGTGATCGATTTCACGATCCGCGGCGTCATCAATTTGCCACCGTTGGCGATGGCGCACATGGCCGCGGTCATCTGCAGCGGAGTTACTCCGATTTCGTGGCCCATCGGGATGTGAGTGATCGAGATTTTGCTCCACGATTGGGGCGACCGAATTAACCCGGGAATTTCTCCGGGTAGTTCGATTCCGGTCCTCTCGCCAAAACCGAAACGCCGGATGTACTCGTAGAATTTCTGATCGCCGAGACTGACGGCGAGTTTGGCCGCGCCGATGTTGCTCGACTTCACCAAAATGTCTTTGACGCTCAGATCGCTAAACGCGGCGTGATCGTGCAGCGCGGTGCCGCCGTAATTCCAGACGCCGTTTTCGCAAAAAATGTAGGAATCGAGGCGGAACTTGTGCTCGTTAAGCGCGGCCGCAGCGGTGACAATTTTAAAAGTCGAGCCCGGCTCCATCATATCGCAAATGGCGCGATTTTTCATTTGCTCGGGTTTCGCATCGGAGCGGCGATTGAGATCGAACGCCGGCCGATTGGCCATGGCGAGAATTTCTCCGGTCTGCGGCCGCATTAGGATAATGGTCGCTTTCTTTGGCGAATACTCGCGCATGGCGGCGTCCAATTCGTTTTCGACAATGTTTTGCAGATTCAAGTCGATGGTGAGATGCACTTGATAGCCATTACGCTGCGCCCGCTCCTGGCCGCGGTAGAGCACAAGCTCCTGGCCGGCCCGGTTATGCTCGATGTAGCGATAGCCGTCCTGGCCGCGCAGATAATCGTCAAGCGAACCTTCCACGCCTTGAATGCCATGATGCTCGAAGTCGGTGAAACCGATGACGTGACAGAGCATTACGCCGTTGGGATAAATGCGGGTTGCGTCCTGTTCGAAATAGATGCCGCGTAAATTTTGGGCGCGCAGTTTTTGTCGGAGCGAATCGGTGATTGCTTTCGCTACTTCGCGCTTCAGGACGATGTATCGACGGTCGCTATGGAGTTTCTCTGAAACGTCCGCGCGCGGAAGCTTCAACTCACCGCTGACAAGATCGACCGTCGCCTCGACCTCGGTGAGATGAGTGGCGTCAGCCACCACCGTTTCCACCGGCACATTGTGCGCCAGGACTTCGTTGTTCGCGTCGAGAATCGTGCCTCGCTCGGCGAAGATGGGCTGCTTGTAAACGTGCTTTTCAGCGGCCAGTCCCGCGTACTGGTCGTGCTTGATCATTTGGAGATAGATCAAGCGAAACGAAAACGCGCTGAACAAGAGAACGAAGCCGAGGCAAACGATGGCGCATCTGGTTCGGCTGTTCCATTTCATCTCGCGCCTCGCTGATTGGAAACTGGTTGGACCGTGTCTTCCTGATTTCGCGCCGGCAAAGTCAGTCGAACAATGTTGTGTTCCGCAATCGGAATCATTTTTAGGTAGCCTTCCTTTAAGCGGCGTTGCAATGCCGAGCGCGAAGTGAGCGCGGCAATTTGCGCGCTGGCCACTTCATTTTGCATCCGCAAATCGGCCACTTCGGTTTCGAGTGCTTTTTTGCGGTCGCCGAGATGATAAAGTTGAAGGGTCAGATAAACATAACTCAGCCCCATCAGCGCCAGGAACCCCGTCAGCACGATCCAGCGCGCGAGCGAAGCGGCATTGACCGTGTTCCAATTTTTTCGGCGTGAGCGGCTCATCCAATTTTCTCCGCCACGCGCAATTTCGCGCTGCGCGAGCGCGGATTCATTCGCCGCTCATTTTCGCCCGGCTCGATCGGTTTCGGGGTAATCGCGCGCAAATCGTATTCAGGGTTGCGCCGCGGCTCGGGCCATTCTGGTCGATCCAGCCACTCGCGGCTGTGATCGCGGATGAAATTCTTCACGATTCGATCTTCGAGAGAATGAAAAGTGATGGCCGCGATCCGGGCTCCCGGTTCGAGTCGCGCGGTCAAAACGCGCATCCCTTGTTCGAGCGCGCCCAGCTCATCGTTCACTTCCATCCGTAACGCTTGAAATGCTTGCGTCGCGGGATGTCGCCGTCCGTGGCGACCGACGACTTTTTCGATCGCTCGGGCGAGCTGTAGCGTTTCGGTAAACGGCACATCCTTGCGCATCTTCACGATCAAACTGGCGAGCCGGCGCGCGGCCGGTTCTTCGCCGAGGTCGCGGAACAAGCGGGTCAAATCTTCTTCGCTATAGCCGTTTACAATTTCCGCAGCGGTCAATGTCGATCTTGGGTCCATTCGCATATCGAGCGGACCGTTCCGCATCATACTGAATCCTCGGGCGGCATTCTCGAGTTGCCGCGAAGAAACGCCGAGATCGAGAAGAGCACCGCCGATTTTTTTGACGCCGAGTTCGTCGAGAATTTTGTCGGCGTCGCGGAAATTGGCCTGTCGCAGGGTGACGCGACCGCCGAAATGCCCGAGCTCTTCGCGCGCCTGTTCGATCGCGTCCGGATCCTGATCGAGCGCGAGAATGTCCGCGCCGGTTTTCAAAATCGCTTCGGCATGACCGCCGCCGCCTACCGTTCCATCGACAACCAGCGAGCCGGGGTGCGGCGCGAGCAATTCCACTGCTTCGGCGGCCAGCACCGGGCGATGGTAAGTAAAATCTTCCATTTCCTGCGGCTCCTCTTCCAAAATAAGCGGACCAGTCGCAAACCAAACCGGCCGCTCAAACAACAATGCGTTCGTGTTCATTCTGATTACAAACCAATGACGTTGGCGACGTGCTGATAAGTGGGCGTCTCCTCTTCGTGAGCGCGTTTTCGACGCTGCAAATTCCAAATTTCAAAGCGGCCGCGCCCACCGACCAGTACGACTTCGCCCTTTAATCCGACTTTCTTGCAGAGGTCTTCCGGGAGAACGAGCCGGCCTTGTTTGTCGGCCGCGCCATGCTGCGCGCGGGAGTGAAGTTGCCGGAAAAAAATGCGACGATCACGCGCGGAAACGTTCGGGTCGGATTCGGCGGCCGCGCTCATGCGAGAAAATTCTTCAGGCGACATGACCAAAAGAAATTGGTGAGTCGCTTCCGCAAGAATGATGAATTCTTCGGCGTCACCGCGTCGCCAGCGCGCGGGAATGGTGATTCGGTTCTTCTCGTCGATGAAGTGACGAAACTCGCCGGCGTAGAAGCGTTGGTCAGGCGTATGCATTGGCGGGTGGAGAAGTTTGCCATTCTAACCCATTTCTCCCCACTTTTAACCACTTTGCGTCCCGGCCGTCAATAAAAATTAATTGCCCGCTTTGCCCCTGCTCCGCCCCCATTTAAACTGCGCCTCACAACTAATGTCGCGCCGTCCAATCTCAGTTGTTGTCGCCGCCGGCAGTCTCTCTTGGGCTCTGTCTATCGTCGCCCAAATTCCCGCGCCGACTCCAACTGACGTCGTTCGCGTGACCATCAGCCTGAACGCCGATGGTTCGCGCACCATTTATCAATTCGACAATGCCAAGCATGAAGCAATCGCGACCACAACTGATTCTGACGGAAAACCGCGCGGCAAGATCGTCTATCAAATCGGTGATGCGGGCCGGTTCGTGAGCGGTGTTTTCTTTGGACCTGACGAAAAGTTCCTCTTCAAGAGCATATATAAGTATGATGGGACCGGCCGGCTGGAGCAGGAGACCCATCTGGCGAAAGATGACTCCGTAATAAACAAGATTCTCTACAAGTATAATCCCGCCGGGAAGCAGATCGGTTATTCCGTGTTCGACCCAGCTGGAAAATTGGTTTCCGGAAGTGCTTCGCCGCCACCGGCGGCAACGCCCAAGCCGCGCCATGCGCTCGGGCGCTGAAGGTGGATCGAGCAGTCCCTTGTCCGCCTATGGACGGACTCGTCCCGTGGCGAGCTCGATGTTAATTAATGGCGGCGATGCCGCGTTATTTTAGCATCGCCCGCGGAGCGGCCGATCCACCCCTCAAGCTTGCTTGCTCAGCGTCTAAAAAGGGTCTAAGAAGATTGCCCCCATGATTGACTACATCCAGAAGGGCGGTTTGCTCATGTGGCCGATTCTGGCCTGCAGCATTATCGCCATCGCTGTTTTCGCTGAGCGCTTTTTCTACCTCCATCGCGCTACCATTCACGTCGGCGAATTTTTGAAAGGACTTTCAAATCTCGTCCAACGCCGTAACTTTGCCGAAGCATTGCATGAATCAGCCGGCACGCCCGGTCCGGTCGCGCGGGTTATTCACGCCGCACTTTTGCGGCACGACATGTCGAGATCGGAGCTGCGCGAAATCGTTCAGGAAGCGGGACAACTGGAGGTCCCGAAGCTGGAACGTTTTCTCGGCGTTTTGGCGACGCTTGCTTTTCTGGCGCCGTTACTTGGTCTGCTTGGGACTGTTGCCGGAATGATCGATGCCTTTGGCACGATCGCTTCTCATGGCGGCTACGCCACCGTCACCGAGCTGTCCGGCGGAATTCGTGGTCGCGGCCCCGACTTTTGTCGCTTACAGCTATCTTTCATCACGCGTAAACACCATGCTGCATGAGATGGAGCGCGCCGGCATTGAGATCGTGCACATGCTGAAAGATAGTGAAGCGCTTACCGGTATCATCAGTTTTCAGCAGTCACCCGAAACACTGAGCGGTCCTCGAGAAGCGCATCGCGATCGCTAGATCGATCCGCAAGGACGGATTCGCCGTGGCGAACAATCGCCCAGAATAGATGATCAAGGCATGAAGCTGAGTCGGACCAAGGAATATAATTTCGGCTGGCTGGTCGTGTTCCCGCTCATCGACGTGGTGTTTCTCCTCATTTTTTTTCTGCTCCTGAGTTCGAACTTTATTTTGCAACCAGGGATCGCGGTCTCGGCGCCGGCCTCGCCATTTCTGCTCGGCGCGCAACAGAACCAACAAATCATCAGCGTCACCGGCGGCGCGGTCCCGGCGATTTATTTTCGTGACCAAAAGATCTCACTCGAGCGGCTCGGGCCATTGTTGGATGCCGCCAAACGCGAGAATCGCTCCATTATTATTAAGGCCGACCGCCAGACGCCCTACGAATTGGTTGTGGCCGTGACCAATGCCGCGCTCGAACACGGAATTTCTTCCGTCTCATTGGCGGGCGCTCCGCCGCAATGAATGCTTCGACCGCCGCGCCATTGCTGTTTAACTGGGCTCCGCCGCGCGGTCGTAATCTCGCGATAACCGGTTTTCTCATCGCCTCACTCGGGGCGCACGCAGCCTGTTTTTATGTTTTTCAGATTGTCTATCCACCGACCGTTTCGCTCACGCCCGCACCGGAGCGGGTGAATTTGATCAGCTCGAATTCCGAAGAAGGAGCGGCCCTTCTGCGCTGGGTTGATGCGGAAGATCCCGCGCTCGCGTCCACGACCAGGCGTCCTCCGGGAGCGAAGCTTCGTCTCTTAAGCGATGCTCAGCACGTTCCTTCTTACTTTGCGAGTGAGCCGAATTTGAAGGAGGCGCCGCCGTTGACTGTCGATCTTCGTGTCCCCAGCGCACAGCCTCCTGGGCCGGTCCCCGCACTGCGCCGAGCGCGACCGAAACCGGTCGAAGCGGCTCCAACCAAAGTGACTTTTTCCAATGAGCTGGATCGAATCGGCCAGCCGAAGTTTGTGCCAACAAAATTTAGAGCGTCCGCCCACGAACCGCCGCAAAATGCGCAGTTTCGAATTGCGGTCGATGAACAGGGCGCGGTCCGTTACTGCTTCATTTTGAGTTCCTCCGGCGACGCCGCTTTGGACGAGCAGGCGAGAGAACATCTCGCGCTCAGCCGTTTTCCTGCGAGGCTTCTCCCGAGCGGAGCTGAAGGATCGACATCCAACGGCAACTCACTGGTTTGGGGGATGGCCACGATCGATTGGGGCAATGACGTCGCCGCGGCGAATGCAAAACCGACACCGGGCGCGCCGTGATTAGAGTCAGTCTGGCCGCGCTGGTCACAATTTATCTGCTCCTTTCCCTTGCCACGATTTTCCTTCTCTGGATAGTAGCTGAGTGGAACCGGCGTCGGCGTGAGCGGCGCGCATTGCGCTACCGGTTACGTTGCGTGATTTGCGCGTTCGAGTTTGAAGATCGAACGGCGACCTTACTCCCACGCTGTCCGCGTTGCGGCAGCTTGAACGAAAGATTTAGATTGGAGCAAATTTAATTATGGGAATGTGGATTGGCCGAAATCGAAAAGCGCGCGTGACCTACGGGTTCGACGAGATCGCGCTGGTGCCCGGGCGTGTCACGATCAATCCAAACGAAGTCGATATCGGGTTTCGGTTGCCGCGCAAAAACGCCGATCCGCTCGAACTGAAAATCCCGATTCTGGCTAGCGCCATGGATGGCGTTGTCGATGTTCGGTTCGCCGTTGCCATGAGCAAGCTCGGCGGCCTGGCCGTTTTGAATCTGGAAGGCGTGCAGACTCGCTACAAGAATCCGCAGGAGGTTTTGCAAAAGGTTGTCGATACCGACAAATCTGAAGTCACTTCATTGTTGCAGCGAATTTATCAGGAGCCGGTTCACCCGGATTTGATCGCGGCGCGGGTGAAACAAATCAAAGATGAAGGCGGAATCGCCGCCGTCAGTTCCATTCCCCAACGTGCGGCTGAATTCGGGCCGATCGCGCAGGAAGCCGGCGCCGATGTTTACGTTGTGCAAAGCACGGTCTCAACCGCGCGACATATCTCGACCGAATACAAATCGCTCGATCTGACAAAATTTTGCGCCGACATGCGCATCCCGGTCATCGTCGGCAACACTGTCGGCTACGATGTCACGTTGGAAATTATGGAATGCGGACCGGCCGGCATTCTCGTCGGCGTCGGTCCCGGAGCAGCTTGCACTTCGCGCGGTGTGCTTGGACTGGGGGTGCCGCAAGTCACCGCCACGGTCGATTGTGCTGCCGCGCGCGACGCTTATTTCAAAAAAACGTCGCGTTATGTCCCAATCATCACCGACGGCGGAATGAGCAAGGGCGGCGACGTTTGCAAAGCGCTCGCGTGTGGCGCGGATGCAGTCATGGTCGGCAGCGCGTTTGCTCGCTCTCAAGAGGCGCCGGGCGCCGGTTATCATTGGGGAATGGCGACCCCGCATGTGAATCTCCCGCGCGGGACGCGGATCAAGGTCGGCACGACCGGTTCGTTGAAACAAATCCTTTTCGGGCCGGCCGAGGTTGATGACGGCAGCCAGAACCTCGTCGGCGCGATCACGACTTGCATGGGCAACGTTGGCGCCCGCAACATTGCCGAGTTTCAGCAGACCGAAATCATCATCGCGCCCTCGATCAAAACCGAAGGGAAACTTTTCCAAGCCGTGCAAAGCGTCGGCATGGGCACGCGCTAAAAACAGTGACTCACCCGTCACTTTCTTTATGAATAACGATCGTCGCGTTGTAATTACCGGCCTCGGTGTTGTCACTCCCGTCGGAAATGGTCTCGAGACCTTTTGGAAAAATTTGGTTGAAGGCAAAAGCGGCATCGGCCGGATTCAAGCCTTCGACACTGCGAACTACGATTGCAAAATCGGCGGTGAAGTGCGCGACTTCGATCCAAAAAACTTTTTCAACAACGCCAAAGACGTCCGGCGGACGGATCGTTTTGTTCAGCTGGCCATGGCCGCTTCGAAGATGTCGATCCAGGACAGCGGCGTCGATCTCGAGAAAGTGAATCGGGACCGCTTCGGCGTGATTGTCAGCAGCGGCATCGGCGGACTGAAAACGCTCGAGGACCAATTTAGTGTGTTGATGAACAAAGGACCGCAACGCGTCTCCGCCTTCACCATTCCGATGCTCATCAGCAACATGGCCAGCGGCGTTATCTCGATGGAATTCGGATTGCGTGGCCCGAACATGTGCATCGTCACCGCCTGTGCGACGTCCAATAACTCCATCGGTGAATCGTGGCGGATGATTAAATTCGGCGACGCCGATATTTTTGTCGCCGGAGGTTCCGAAGCTGCGATCGTCGAACTTGGTCTCGCCGGATTTTCCGCGATGAAAGCGCTCAGCAAGCGCAACGATGAACCCGAGCGCGCGTCCCGCCCGTTCGATCGCGACCGTGACGGTTTCGTAATCAGCGAAGGCGCGGGCATTGCGATTGTCGAAGAGCTCGAACATGCGAAGAAGCGCGGCGCGAAAATTTATTGTGAGCTCACCGGCTACGGGCTTTCGGCGGACGCCTATCACATGACCGCGCCACCGGAAGACGGCGGAGGCGCCGCCCGCGCCATGCAACTGGCGCTCGATCACGCAAAGATCTCGCCCGGCGACGTCGATTACATCAACGCCCACGCCACTTCTACCGGTCTCGGCGATATCAGCGAGACCCAGGCGATCAAAAAGGTTTTTGGCGAGCAGGCAAACAAGGTTTCGATCAGTTCCACGAAATCGATGACCGGCCATTTGTTAGGCGGCGCCGGCGCAATGGAAATGGCGGCCTGCGCATTAGCGATCCGCGACGGCGTGATTCCGCCCACGATCAATCTGGAAAATCCGGACCCGCAATGCGATCTCGATTACACCGCTAACAAAGCGAAAGAAAAGAAAGTGTGTGTGGTGATGAACAACTCGTTCGGCTTCGGCGGCCACAACGCCACCCTGGTTGCGACTGCGTTTGAGAAATAGACATAGAGCATCCCGTTTGCTCCGGGCAGAGGAGCTCGAGCTGCTTCGCGCAATCCTGGAAAAACATTCTGCTGCGAAGTCTTTGTTATCGGCGATCGAACGAGTACGCGTTAGAGATTTGAGCGACGGAGGAATGGGCAGCATCGAGCTTGGTGAAGGCTCTGCCAATGCACGTCGAATGTCAGTGTGTGTTGCGGAAGCAGATTACGTCGATTCCGATGGCGTATCTGTCAGCATCGCGATAAACGTGGACCAAAACGGAGATTTGTTTGAGGTCGACATGTGGAAGGTCGTTTTTAGTCCGCTCATTCAGTATCCCAATTCTAGGACAATTCGAAACATTAGATGTTTCTCAGTTGAAGATAGCGATAGCGGCTAAAGCGCCGACTCTAAGAATTTGACTCCGGAGGCTAGTTCTCCGGATTTACCGGGAAGTGTTTGTTTTTGAGATTTTCGGGGACGCGTTTGGTTTGTTCGGCTTCGATTTTTTCGGTCGCCTCGTTTAGCGCGTCGTAAGCTTCGCGGCTTTTCTTGGCGCGGCACATGTACGCCACGGCGTGCGCGAGCGGGATGCGCGCTTCGGGTAAACCGACAAATTCGACCGCTTGTTGCGTTGCAATCGCGAGCGGCAAAGCTTCCGGATCGGCTAACCCGACGTCTTCGCTGGCAAAGATCACGATGCGACGCGCGATGAACCGAAAGTCTTCGCCGGCATGCAGCATTTTCGCGAGCCAGTACATCGCGCCTTTTTCATCGGATGCGCGCATGCTCTTAATAAATGCGCTGATCGTGTCATAGTGCGCGTCGCCCGCGCGATCGTAGACGATCGCCTTTTGTTGAATGCTCTCCTCCGCAACCGCGATGGTGAAATGAATGACGCCTTTTGAATCGGGCGGCGTGGTCATCACACCAATCTCGAGCGCGTTCAAACATTTGCGCGCGTCGCCGTCGCTCAGCTTCGCCAGGTGCCGGCGCGCGTTCTTGTCGATCTTCACTTTGTAATTGCCGAGGCCGCGTTCTTTGTAGGCCAAGGCGCGATCGATCAGCTCTTCGAGTTCTTCGACGCGCAGCGGTTCGAGCTGAAAAACCTGGGAGCGCGAGACGAGCGGGCTGTTGACATAGAAGAACGGATTGTAAGTCGTCGCGCCGATCAGCCGCAGATTTCCGCTTTCAACATCAGGAAGGAGAATGTCCTGCTGCGCTTTGTTGAAATGGTGGATCTCGTCGATGAACAGAATTGTTTTCTGACCTGAAGTGCGGGTGCGATTGGTCGCACCTGCGATCACGCGCCGCATTTCAGCGACGTTGCTTTCAACGCCACTCAACCGCACGAATTTCGCGTGGGTGATGTCGGCGATGATGTGAGCGAGTGTGGTTTTGCCGGTGCCGGGCGGCCCCGACAAAATCACGGACGGCAAACGATCGGCTTCAATCGCGCGGCGAAGTAGTTTTCCCGGCGCGAGGATGTGTTCCTGGCCGACAAATTCCTCGAGGGATCTCGGCCGCATTCGCGTAGCGAGCGGCGCACCCGCCTGAGGCGGGTTGCCCTTAACAGAATCGCGGTCTTCGTCCGTAAACAAATCCTGCACGAATAGAAAATACGACGAGCCGACGAATTGTGCATCTTGCACCGGGCGAGTCCGAGCCGGACTGGCAAGGTCAATCGCCCCTACCTGAAAACCGGAACTTCGCTAGTCAAACGCCGTATTACCTAACCGACGGGTTCTTTCGTTGCGATGAACACACCGCGACAACCATTTGTTGGGCTGGCGTTGGTAGCGGTGCTTGGAATCACCGTGGCAGATTTTTTTCCGATCGCAGTCTCGCACTGGTGGACGGTCGCGATTGTGTTCGCGTTGCTCGCAATTCCGCTCTTCGTCTGGCCGACCTTAGGATCGACATACCTCTTCATCGGCGCCGGTTTCTTTGTGCTCCACAACTTTCGAACCGGCGATACCACGGGCCTGCAACTCGCTATTGATCTGAGCGAACGGCCACGCGTGGTGAACGCGGTCGGATTCGTGACGTCGGAGCCAAAGATAGCGCCAAACGAATTCGCGACATTTCTCTTCAAGCTCGAATCAATCGAGTTCGAAGGCAAAACGAGGCCGAGTCATGCCGCATTGCTTGCGCGCTGGCGCGGCAGCCCGGAATTCGGCGATGAACTGAAACTTTTCGGGATCGCTGAACCAATAGCGCCCCGGCGCAATCCGGGTGAGTTCGATATGCGCTCCTATCTCGCGCGTCAAGATGTGCGGCGAAGTCTTTTTGTTCGCTATCCGGAAGATGGAGTCTTGCTAAAACGCGGCGCTGGAAATCCAATCCTGCGAGCAGCGCAGAAATCGCGCGCCTGGATGCAAACTGCGATTTGTCGCGGACTGGATGATTCACCGGACGTGCAAAATTTTCTGAGCGGCATTGTTCTCGGTTTGCGCCATCAAACGACGGAGGACATCGAGGAGCCGTTTCAGCAAACGGGCACGCTCCACCTGTTCGCCGTTGCTGGTTTGCATGTTGGAATTGTGGCGCGCCTTTTGTGGATCCTTGCGATGATGGCGAGGCTTTCCCGGAAATGGGCGACGGCGTTCATCATTCCGCTGTTGCTTTTTTATGCAGCGGTCACCGGCCTGCATGTTTCCAGCATTCGCGCCGCGGTCATGAGCTCGATTCTCCTCGGTGGCTTTTTCTTCGAGCGAAAAGTGTTCTCGCTAAATAGTCTGGCCGCGGCGGCATTTTTTCTTCTCAGCTGGAACACGAACGAGGCTTTCTCAACCGGATTTCAACTCTCGTTTGCAGTCGTGGGTGCAATTATTCTACTGGCTGATCCACTTTCCGGATGGCTTCGACCGATCGGCGCGCCCGACCCATTCCTACCGCGGCGGCTGGTGAGTGGTTTGCGGCGTATGATTGGAGTCGGTTACGAATCGATTTGCCGTGGCGGTTCGGTTTCTCTGGCGGCATGGCTCGGTTCGCTGCCATTGATCCTCTGGTATTTTCATCTGGTCACGCCAAGCTCGCTTCTCGCTAATCTTGTTGTGGTGCCGATCGCATTTTTCATTTTGGCGGTTGCGCTGCTGTCGCTGGTGGCGGCGCCGATGGCCTCGGGCTTGTCCCTGATTTTCAACAACGCGAACTGGTCGCTTGCCAGCGCGGTGATTGCCCTGGTCCATTGGTTCGCGCAGCTTCCCGGGAGCCATTACTACGTCGCCGAGCCGCATTGGCCGAAAAGACTAAGAATCACAGTGCTGGATGCCGGTGCGGGCGCAGCCATCCATCTCCACGCCCGGCGTGCGGATTGGCTTTTCGACTGCGGTAGTGGGCGCGATTATGAAATTCGTCTTCGTTCGTATTTACACTTGGCGGGAATTAATCGAATCGACGGGCTGTTGCTGACTCACGGCGATTCGCTCCACATTGGAGCCACCGAGAGTCTGGTGCGCGATCTTGCTCCGACAGTCATGATCGACAATCCGGCGGCCGACCGTTCCACGATCCACCGGCGTCTTCGCGAAATGTTTAGATCTCAGGGATTGAACCTTGTGAGTCTGAAAACAGGTGAGGAGTTTCCCCTGTCTCCGGGGGTGACTGGAAAAATTTTGTTTCCACCGGCGAACTTCACCGGGAGCACAGCCGACGATCAGGCGTTCGTCGTCCAGCTATCAGTCAAGACAGCAAAGATCTTGTTTATGTCGGATAGTGGTTACGCCACCGAGAGATTATTGATTGGATCCGGCGCCGACGTACGCAGCGATGTCTTGATCAAAGGTCAGCACCATTCGGGTAATTCCGGCTCGGATATTTTTCTCGACGCAGTGCGGCCGCGATTAATCGTTGCGACGTCGCGCGATTTTCCACAACAGGAGCGAATTTCGGATGAATGGGCGGAACGGGTCCGAGCCCGCGGGATCAAACTGTTTCGTCAGGATGAAGCTGGCGCGGTGGAGCTCGAGTTCGCGGAGCGGGGGTGGGAGGCGCGAGCTTATCTGACGGGCGAGATTTTTCGCAGCGCCAATCGATAAATCGGGACGCCGAGCGCGCTAAATCGCCGTTCGAATTTCGTCAGCGGAAAATTATCATTTTTACCGCTGGAAGTCTCCTCTCCTAAACTTGACGGCTTTAAGCCGTCAAGTTTCTCACTAATCTGTAGGGATGAGGCGTCAGCGAGTCGCTCAATGTGACGGAAATAATCGAATTGATCCGTTGCGATTTGTAGAACGCCGCTGTTTTCGAGCGCGCGATGAGTTGACTCGAGAAAGGCTTTTGTGACGATGCGCCGGCGATGATGGCGGCGTTTTGGCCAGGGATCGGGAAACAGCAGATAAAATGTTTCGACCGATCTTTCGGGGAGCAAGTAACCGACGGCATAAGAACTTTCGACATTTAGAACGCGGACGTTTTCTAGGTTGGCCGATATCCGGCAGCTTTTCGCCACCCGCCCGACCATGCGCTCGGTGCCGAGAAAGTTTTTCTCCGGATAGCGCGAGGCCAGTTCGCACAGGAACGAACCGTCGCCGCAGCCAAGATCGACCTGCAACGGTGCGACGCGTCCAAAGATCGCGACAGGATCGAGAGGCGCGACGTATGTTTCCGGGATCAGTTCAATCACGGAATAAAAATGGAGCCGTTGCGAGGAGATTCAACCAACCTCGCAACGGCGAAAACTGGATCGCGGATCAGCTAGGCGGTTTGTTTCGGGGTAGCGAAACCGATCAGCAGCATCGCAGCTGCGAGCACGACGTGCAGATAGGTGACGGGCGGATTGTTAGAGATCATTCCGAGCAACGGGCCCGCCGGATTCATGAATCCGAGAACGGCCACGATCGCGTAGATGACACCAAAGATCTGAAACCAGAGCCGCGCAGCTCCCGCGCCCGACATTGCCGCGAAGAGGAAGATGGCCCCCGACACGATATGCACGAGATTGTGCGCGGTGTTGACATGGAAGATGCCAAGCAACATCGGCATACCATTCACGTCGCTCGTCACGCCGGGAACGAAGCCGAGAATTCCAACCCCCAGGAAGACGATACCAAAAAGCATTCCGAGTGTTTTAGCCATAGTGAACCTCCTATTGGTTTAAGACGTTACGCTTATGGCAGTTGGTGCCGCTCGCTGGCAAGATAAAAAGGGGTATTTCGCAACGCGTCTTCGATGAGATTGTCTAAGATCGACAATATGAAACTTGTTCATCTCTTGGTCGGGGCATGGCTGCTCCTGAACATGGATCTGTTGCCGGCTCAGGATTCGCCCGCAACGACAAAGACTGCCGTTTTCGCGGGCGGTTGCTTCTGGTGCATTCAGCCAGCATTCGACAAAGCGCCCGGTGTAATCAAAACCACCGTGGGTTACTGCGGCGGGACGGAGCCGAACCCGACCTACGAATTGGTCGGTTCAGAAAAAACGAACTACCGGGAATCGATCCAGATCATTTACGACCCGGCAAAAATTTCCTACGAGCAGCTACTCGATATTTACTGGAAGCAAATCGATCCAACACAATCCGACGGGCAATTCACCGATATTGGTCCAAGCTATCGGGCCGCGATTTTTTACGGCAGTGATGGGGAAAAGAAGATTGCGGACCTGTCGAAGGAAAAGCTGGGCCATTCCGGCAAATTTCAAAAGCCGATTGTGACTGAGATTTTGCCGGCGATGAAGTTTTATCCCGCTGAGGATTATCACCAAAAATATTATCAGCAGAACCCGGAACACTTCGAAGCGTTCGAACATGGATCCGGACGGGTGTCGTTCCAGAAGAAAACCTGGGGCGACAAACCGTAAAATCTCGAAGTTTGCCGGCCTAGAATTTGTAGACCGCGGCGTGCTGCGATTCGACGAACTCGGCGCGATCGACGGAAAGAGACTCGTTCATGACCTTGCCTAATTCCTGAGCCAATACGATGGCAATGGCTCGCGCATCGCGGGTGTAAACCGGAATCGGAAACGAACCGGCGTTACGATCATAGCCGTAAATGGTGCCGTCCGTTTCCCAAACGCAGTAGGCATGGCCGGCGGGATGATCGTTGTAACGAACGAGGAGGATTTTTGCCCAAAAATTTGTGTCCAAAGCGTGCTGGGTCTTAACCACCGCGAGGTAATTGCAGGCCGAGATAACGCAGCCGTTCAAAACGACGAGGTCTGTGTCCTCGGGAGAAAGAATAACTGCTTGCTGAGGGCGGCAGCTGAGGGTGACGCAGGCCAGCAAAATGGCGGAGTGATAAAATAGTTTACCGAGGACGCGATAATTCATGGAAGCGGGATCGAGTGTCTCTATGAGGGTTATAACTGTTATAACACGGCGAACTCAGCCATGTGAAGCTTTATTTTTCACCCGTGCAAGAAAATTGCACACGAACTGCAGAAGAACGGATTTTTGGAGAGGAATGGTCCGCTTCGCTAAAGCTTCGGCGCGACAATCTTCGTTCGACCACTGCGAAGCGAGCGAAGGCTGGAGGCGAGGGGAGTTGAACCCCTGTTTGCGTCGCTATCCACGCAAACCGGATTTTCAATCGGGCATGGACTTCTAAAACGTCGCTGGACATAAGCAAATGTTGTCAGTATCGTTGTCAACCAGAGTAAGCGCCCAGTCAGGGAAGAAAAATCGGACGGCGGTTTCGAAGACACGTCATGGCGCCGAATAGCAGCGCGCCGATATGCACACGCAAGAACCAACGCAATCGCCTCAGCTACAGCCAGCTGCGCGGGCATCCATTCCGGGATCCGCCGCGCGGCAATCCGCGCTTGGCG